>JADMIO011644069.1_pt1 | contig 47898 bp, 42 predicted proteins | sample 8958161 | NCBI WGS metagenome assembly JADMIO01 (sample SAMN16585339, study PRJNA669376) | soil metagenome | isolation source: Crop rotation soil | place: USA: Cullars Rotation, Alabama | collected 2011
GAGTTGATTATTTGCATTATCTCGACAAACGGTTGTTGCAGCGCCACCAGCTATTGGCAAAGAACCAAGTTGTGTTGTGTTAGACAAAATGATTTGCCCAGTACCATTTGGAGAAAGAGTCAGATCTTCATTACTTCCTGTTGTAATATCTGTTGCTGCTCCTGAGAAAATAAGCCCTGTTGATCCAATCGTTTTATTATTAAGTGTTTGTGCTTGAGAAAGAAATGCAAACGTATCATCAGCAGTGAGCGCTGGAATAGTTGCTGTTCGGGCAGCTGTTGGAGCAAGTGATGAAATGGTTGTGGTGTTGGTTGTTCCTAGGGTCAATTGATTGGTGGTATTTGTCAAAGAAAGTCCTGCAAACGTTGGGGTAGAAGTAGCAGCGATATCTTGGGGAAGAGAAAGGGTAATAGATCCAGCGCCGTTTCCGACAATCAATTGATTTGGTGTTCCAGTAATTGTTGCTAATGAATAACCAGAACCATTACCAATAAGCAGTGTTCCGTTTGCAGCAGTTGCTCCATTGATTCCTGTACCGCCACGCAAAACATTCAATTGGGTTTCTGTCGAAAGAGAACCTGAAGCATCATTAATGACAACACCTGCTGTGGTAAACGCCGAAATCGTTGCAGTTTGGGTAGCAGTGAAATTGGTGAACACACCGGTAGATGGGGTAGTAGCGCCAATTGCTGTGGCGTTAATTCCTGTTGCACTTACATTGAAATTATTGGCAGTAACTAATAAATTGTTGACTCCAGCACTGATACTGGCTATTGTTAATCCTGATAAATCAAGTATTCCTGATGTGCCAGTGATATTTACTGGTCCGCCGTTTACCGTTAATCCGTTTGATACCAAAATACCACTGGTTGCCAAATCTCCTGTTTCAGAAATCGTGAGTGTTGCAGATCCTGATGATTGGATTTGGAACGCATTTTGGGTGGATGCATTGGTGTCGTTGATCACAAATGCTGCAGAGCCAGTTCCCGCATTGGTCACTACAAATTGTCTGGATGAGAGATTGCCAAGATTTACTGCCAAATTGCCATACGTATCAGAAACATTGATAACATTGCCTGCGTCATATGCTTGTTGTAAATCCACATTCAGGGCATTTGCAGGACATTGGGTAATTTGATGGGTGGTATTGTCTCGACAAAGCGTTGTGGCGGCAACACCAGCTGCTGGAAGTGCGCCAAGTACTGTGGTGTTTTGTAACACAATCATGCCGCTGCCATTTGGTGCCAGTGTCAAGTCTTCATTGGTTCCGGTGGTAATATCTGTTGCAACGTTGTTAAAAGTGAGTGTTCCAGTAGTGGTCAATCCATTGCCAGAAAGACTGCCAGAACACACGAGATTGCCGGTTAGATCAGCGATAGTACAACCAGTTGTAGCTGACCCACCTGCCAAAAGAACATCCCCGTTAGAAGCAATTGTGAGGCCGTTGGCCCCATTTGAAGAATTTGTGATAGTGAATGCTGAATTGTCGACATTCAGCGTGTATTGGTCCTGTCCTATGTCTGTATCAATAAAGTAAATTTTTGGAGAGCTATTTGAGATGGTGACATCACCACCAGAAGTAGTGGCGCCAGTCAAATACAAATTTCGATACTGCTTGGTTGGGGATCCTAAATCGTACATATTGTTCACATCTGGTCCAATACTGCCGTGGACTTCCAGTGCAAACGGATGTAAATCAGCATCCAAATCAGATGGTGTTGTTCCAATGCCAACGTTGTTATTTATCAACACATTGCCTGCAGCATTTGTGGTAATTGCAGCACTGGTTGCAGCGTTTGATGAAAGCAATGTCAAAATGCCATTGGTAGTTCCACTGGTTCCCAGTGATAAATTCGCTGTGGTTGCATTAAAGAAAAGAGAAGAACTAGCGATTGTGTTACCACCCAAAATAAATTGATTGGATGAAACTGTGGGATAAATAAAGCTGCCATACGTCAGATCATTGCCGATGCTAAATGGAGAAGTACCGGCTGAGGTAATTGAAGCGTCTAAATCTTTAAGGACTTGTTGGACAGTAGTGCCATTGGAATTGGTTAAATTATCAAACACCCCAACGAGTGCTGCACCAGAGTTAGTTGCATCTGTTCCCGTTCCAGCTAGATCCAAACCGCCAATGGAAAGACTCCCAGCAACATTGAAATTTCCTGCAACACCAATAACTGATTGGAGTGTAGGATTAAGCGAAATATTTGCTTGATTAGCAGGAGAAGCAGTGATGGTAAAATCATTGTTTAAAAAGTCTAGGGTATTAATAATATTTGAAACGGTGGTTCCGTTTTGTTTGATTGTTGCTACGGCAAATGAGCTAACATCATCCCATTTTGGTATGCCGCCTACGCCAACAGTGAGGAATTGTCCAGCAGTTCCAATAGCCAGTTGTGCCAGTGTCCCACCAGATCCGTAGAGCAAATCACCGGTGTTGTATGAAGAAAATCCTGTGCCACCAACGCTACTTGTTAACACACCAGTTTTAATCGCTTCTGCGCTCACATTTCCGCCAGCTGAAATAGTCAAATTATTTGCAACAAATGCGTCAGTGATACATGATCCACAACCGCCTCTAGCAATCACTGTTTCAAGCGTTGATGCATCATTGATGGTGAGCCCATCAATGGTGATATCTGTTCCTGGCTCAAGTTCCAAATCCCCGGTCTGCCCGCCTAGGGAAGTGACAGTTTGTGCAGCAGGAGGAAGCACGACTGAAATGACTGGATTTTGTTTATCACCAGAGATTGAAATATTTTGTCCAGGCTTAACACTGTAAACCAAATTTGGTGCAGTGACATTTCCTTTGAATGTTCCTTGACCGCCAACTGCGATATTCTTGTTCACAGAAACATTTTCTTTGACCGTTACTGGCAGACTAAAAATCACATTTCCGGTGAGCTTGAGTTTACTTGTTTGCGCACCCAACACTGCAGAGGAGTTAGCGGCTAATTTTTGGTACGTTGGTTGTGGTTGTGTAGGTTGGTATTTTTCAGCGATATATTTGATGCGGGATTGTTGGGTAAACAGGCCAAAAAGAAGGACAGTGAGGACAGCGGTGGTTACCCACATAAATCGTTTTGATGGAAGCTTAAAATCAAAGGTGAGTGATTGTTTGACTTGCTCTTTGAAAAAGTCATTGAGGTGCTCATCTTCGTAGAATCTATTGCCGACAAAGTGAAGTAGCAATTGTGCCAAAGAACTTGGCTTTTTCCCATCACTTTTAGAGGCAGCATGCCCTGGCTGCCTCACTACTTGCTTGGTGTCATCAGCACCAAGCGTTGGAGAATTAGGGAGTTCAAAACCGGAATTTTTAAGGGATTGGGAGACTTTGAGGAATTCGTCGAGTTGTGCCTTAGAATAACCAACTTCACCTTCTTTGGTGATTGTTGGTTTTAAGATTTGGTGTTGATTCCAATTCAGCAAAACCTCAACAGAGACACCCAAATAAAGGGCCGCTTGCTTTAACGACAGCAATGATACAGAGTTTTCTGGACGGGCAGAGTCCATTTAAAAATATATAATTTCTCGCGTTGAAAAAAGTGATGAGTTCTTTTCAACAGGTATTGAAAAAGTGATGAATTTTTTCAATATAAATCAATCGTAAAGTCTTTTTATACTAGTAGTCAATACTATATATATAGCGATTAATTCAAATGCGATATCCTTTATGTCGCAAAAACAATCCAAATATCAATTATTGATGTATTTATATGTTTTTGAGGTTTTTAGTGCTTTAACAGCCATTTTTTGTAATAACAATTAATTCATTTTTTCAGAAAAATTAGGCAATTTTTGGGGTAAAAAGATGACAAAATGGTCAGGATAGGGGTGTTTTTGGAGAAAAATAAGACAAAAATAGCCCATTTTTTAGGCCTAGAATTATCCTTATGGCAACAACAAGAAAATTAATTTGCATACACATAGCATAATATGTATAAAATTATATATTCATTTTGTGAACAACTCTCATAGCGAGTCGTATTTACTTGAGGTTTATAGTCTATGAAAATCACTGAAAAAACAATATTATTTTTTCAACAATAGAGTAAAAAATGTTTATGGGAGAAAAAATGAAAAAAGATGGAAGAAGCGGATTGAGTACAATTATTTCTTATCTACTTTTGTGTCAACTGGAACAAATTGGTCACCCAGATCAAATGCCGCAATACCTAAAAAGATGTGAACCAGATCCTGTTTTACTTTCATTACCGCTTGTTCAAGCTTTATTTCTTTTACCTTTTGATTTTTTTGATAGAGTGAGAGCTCTTGTCGAATAAGCGAGATAAAATTGGCATGCATAGGGTAGACATCAAATCTACCGACTTCGTTAAACGAGCTAATTCGGTCTACCTCTCCTTCAAAGATGACGTTTTCTGTTTCTGATACTCGTACTTTAATGGATTGCTTTGCCATATTTTTTATTGCGTTGCTAAAGGTTGTGGGGGTTGTTTGTCGGGCGAAACAGGAGCTACTGGGGTTTCTGTTGCTGTTGGGCTAGTTGGTTGAGCAGCTGGAGGAGGAGGTGTTTTTCCATCAGCTGGAGCAGTTTGGGGAGTCGAACTTGTATTATTTGGTATAATCTTTGAGGCCTCCTTATCAGCTTTTTCTTTCTTAATTGCATCTAATTTTTGCTCAACGTCTTTTAGGGTTCCGATAAACATGAAATCCTCAGGTTTTAGTAGGTCTACTTTCCCATCCAAAATTGCCCGGACATCAGCAACAGTATCTTTAACATTAACATACACACCTTTTTTAGCGGTCTGTGTTTCAACAACAGTAAAGGATTGAGTCATGTAGCTTTTTAAAATTTTGGAGCGCTTAAAGACCACTTGATCAGCAGCTGAAAGTTCTGACTCACCGATAAGGGATACGATACGCTCAAGTGACACTGCTTTTTTCAAAAGACTTTGAGCTTCAAGTGCAGTGTCATAATGTTGCTGTCCAACAGTATCTGGATTTAAGGCAGAGGAGTTAGAGGCCAAAATATCGATTGCTGGAAAGCGTCCTTCTTGGTATACCTGACGGGAAAGAATCAACCCGGAGTCAAGGTAGGGGAAGATAGCTTGGACGCCACTATCTGTTAAGTCGTCAGCAGGGACATAAATAGCTTCAAAGGTCGTGATAGCGTTTTTGTTGGTGGAGACTAGTCGTTCATGAAACGATGCCATTTCAGAAGTAAGGGTGGATTGGTAACCTCCCTCAGATGGAATAGCGTTCATAAGGGTCGAGAGTTCATAGCCTGACTGGGCAAACCGAAAGATATTATCGATAAAAAACAGTACGTCTTTTCCCATTTGGTCACGGTAATATTCACCCAGGGTTACACCAGTAAAGGCTGTACGAAAACGGAGCGCTGGATTCTCACCCATACTACCATAGACCAGACTTACTCCTTGCATAACCTTACTTTCCAAAAGAGTGGTGAAGAGTTCTTCACCCTCACGAGTGCGTTCACCAACGCCCGTGAATACACACACATTTTTTTCAGGGTTTAAGATAACTAAGTTATGAATAATTTCTGAAATAATAACTGTTTTTCCAACGCCTGCACCACCAAATAATCCTGTTTTCCCGCCCTTTACAATCGGCGTAAAAAAATCAACGCATTTAATACCAGTCTCAAGCGGTTCTTTAGGGATATGTACATTGGCAAAGCTAATATCTTTGGCAATAATTGGTCTTTCTTCTTTAGCATTGATTGGCCCATTGCCATCTTGTGGTTCACCTAAGGTATCAACCACTCGGCCCAGCATTTCAGGTCCAACGGGGATTTTAATGGGCTGTCCAGTACTTTCCACCAAAGAACCATGATGCAGGTTGGTGACATTGGTTAGTGCAAGACAGAAAAATCCATTTGGAGAAGAAGATGTATAGACTTCCATCTTACATGTTGGATCGTCTTTGGCGATAAGCACATCAAAAATATGTGGTTTTTCATCCAAAAAATCCACTTCAATAATTTGTCCTTTAACACTAACGATTTTTCCAGTAATCATACACTTATTCCCACAATACCAATCCACCAATGGTCTCAAGTTGTTTTTTATTTTGTAAAATGTGTTTGAGTCGTCCTTTTTGTTGGTTGAGTTTTTTTGATTCCTGTTCTATATGAATGAGTGCTTCTTCCATGGCGTTGACACGAGAACCATGTCTGGCCAGTTGGTTTTCCAAAAGCGTTTGAGAAAATAAATTTGCCATAATTTGTGTTTCAAAAAAATGAAATATTTTCTCAAGTGTTGGTTCAAAAATAAACCTGTCTTCGCGGGGGACAGTCTGGGGCGTTTCTGTTTCAAAAATATCTTCGCCTGAGATAGACGTACCAATAGGTGTTTGTTTCACAACATTGCCAAACTTTCCGTAATACACATGTACTTGTTCGTATTGAATAAACTTTTCCATAAGGTCTTTTATGTGATCTACTTTCACCGCAGTATCAGGGATTTCAAAATAATCAAATGGTTTATTCAGCCCTGAGTTTTCAAACATTTCTTTCCCAGCTGATCCGATCACTGCTACATCTGTTTTTTCACCTTCTGCCTTTTTTAAATCGTCCACAAACAGATGATATGTTTTTTGCGTCACCGCACCGTACAGTCGTCCATTTGATGATAAATAAATCATCAGTGTTTTGCCATTTTTCTGCAGGATTGGCAAAATGCCTTTGCCACCTTTTTTCCGTAGCTCCAACAGCTGCTTTACTTCACGCTGGTAGGATGCTTTTAAATCAACAAACACATCAGACAAATCAGCTAAAAAGTCACGAGTTTTTATCACCGAGTCTTTAATATTTTGCATACGAACCACAGCAATTTCCTCATAACTTTGCGCTAGATCTTTTAAACTGTTTAATGCTTGGAGTTCTTCCAAGACTTGTTTTCTTTGTGCCATATATTTAGTATAGAAGAGTAATACGGGCAATAGCAAATGAGCCCAATCTTTAGCTCGTACTACTCGGTGGTGTCGGTGTTGCGGGTTGCGGTGGTTGCATTGGAGCAGGGGATGTATTTGGTTGAGTGGGTTGTTGGTTAGGTAATGGTTGTACTGGTGTTGGAACAGGCGCTGCTGGTGGTGTTGGAGATGGAGGAGTTTGTGTTTCTTGTGTTTTGGCTGGTTCTGGTGCAGTACTTTGTGTATCATCTTTGGCCAATGCTAACAGTTTATCTTTATTGTCCAACACGTTTTTGTTAAAAACTTTCAAATCGTCAGTTTTTATAATCTGTTCCATCAGCTCTTTTGGTTCGCGGATATAATAAGCAGCAATCAGTCCTTTTCGAAGCTTATCCAACGTTTGATTACTGTCCACACAGTTTTGCAAAATAAGGGAGAGAATAATGATTTGTACAGCCGATGGAACAGTAAGCTGATACGGCTGATTAAAAAAACGAAAAATCATTTCGCCAAAACGAAGCTTGTTTTTGACTTCATCTGTCAGTTCCTGTCCAAAATGAGAGAGATTTTGTAGTTTTTCATATTCGCTTAAAAACGCTGTGAGATCTTTGTTTATTTCTCTGGATAAATGATCAAGTGTTTGTCTACCTACTCTGGTGACTGAAATAGGAATATTTATAGCAGGTCTGAGTCCTTGATAATAAATATTCGTATCAAAGTACAAATGGCCATCAGTAATACCCATGACATTGGTGGATACATATCCTGTCAAATCTCCTTCAACAATTTCCATAACCGGTAAACAGGTAATAGCCACTTCTGTCGTTGTTGGATGTTTAAAATTTCCTGCCCGCTCAAGTAGTTTTGAATGGATGTAAAAAATATCACCAGGATAGGAGTCACGTCCAGGAAATCGTCTGGCAAGCAGTGATAATTCACGGTAAAATTTTGCGTGTGCTGACAAGTCATCCAAAATAAGCAGCGTATTGACCCCTTGTTCTTTATAGTATTCACAAATTGCCATGGCAGCATAGGGGGTTTGGTAAATAAGAGAGGGGGAGTCAAACGAACTGGTGGCAACGATAATGATTTTATCCATAATTTTTTCTGCTTCAAAAAATTGTTGCAATTTTTTAATATCACTTTTTTTCTTAGCAATTGCTGCATAAATAGCAATACTGCCTTCAATCACTTGCGTTTTTATCGTAGTCATAAGCAAAGATGTTTTTCCTGTTTTTCGATCTCCAATAATCAGCTCTCGTTGTCCAACACCAAGAGGAAGGAGCAGATCAACCAATGAAACACCAGTTGAGAGATGTTTAGTAATTTTATATCGTGCTGATATGCCGTCAGGTTTTGCATCCAGATCACGTGTTTGTTTGGGTGTAGTAAAGGGAATAGAAGGATCAAGCGGTTCACCAAGTGGATTAATGGTATGGCCAAGCAATTCTTTGCCAACAGGCATAGATAACAGTTGATTAGTTCGGGTTACTTTGGTTCCAACTTTGACTGGTTCATGAGAAAAAATACGAGCTTCAATTTTCCCCCTTGTAATACTAAATACCTCAGCTTTTTGTCCAGTTTCAAATAAAATCACTTCATGTGTTCGTACTTTGGGTAGCCCTTCCACAAAAACAATCGGATGACTGACTTGTTGAACCACGCCATACTCTCCTGTTTGTTCTAAATATGTGTTAAAGGTATTGTCCATAATTATCTTCCCAGATGAAGGTTTGCACTATTTTGTTGTTGTACTGGCTCACTAGGTGCTGTCTCAGGTTGTTTGAGGGCATCGGTCAGAATTTGCTCAAAACTGGATTGAATACTACAGTTAAGATGTTTGCCATTGTAACTAATTGTTGCACCTCCAATAAGCGAGCGATCAACAGTAATAGCAAACAGCACTTGTTTTTTGACATTGAGAAAAAACCAATCAGAGAAGGCTTTGAGTGATTCTTCTTTTGGTTCAAATGCAATGATTAAAGAAAGGACAGGCAATTTGCTTACCATCTCTTGGAGTTGGGTTAGAAATGTTTTGAGTTGGTTAACGTCTGTAAGCGAGATATTATTTTGTGACAACAGCTGTAAAAAGCTATCTTTTTTTTGCATCCCCAGCTGTTCTAGCGCTACTTTTTCAAGGTTAAAATCAGTCTCATACGCTTTTTCACTGATTGCAGCCAATTTTCCCAGAAATTCATTGGCTTGTGCTTTGGTTTTACAAAATGGCGAGAGATCGAGATTTTCCATTACTCAAAGACTCCTTCTTTTTTGGCTTTCTCAAGACTTTCTAGTACCATCGCTTGATGATCTGAAAGTGAGATAGACTTATTAAAAATTTCTTGCGAAGCTTTTTGGACAATTTTGGTGATAAGCTGATCTGTTTGTTGGAGTCTGAGTGCTTTGTAGGCATCCAAATCTTTTTTCATTTGATCAAAAAGAGTTTGATGAAACTGTTCGCTTTGTTTTTGCAAGTCAACTTCTAATTGTTTCACAACAGTTTGAAAATCATTAAGAGAGGAAGCAGAGAGTTGTGAAAGGGATGCTTGGTAACTTTTGGCAAAATCTTGTGCCGTATCCACTGCTTCTTTTTCAATAGTTAAGACCATTTTTTGTAATGCTTGATCAACAGTATCTTTGGAGGCTTTACTCACATATTCGGCGCCAGTGATGATTTGGTCAGCTCGTGTAGTGGCATCTTCAACAATATGATGGGAAGAGGAGGCGGCATCATCTAAAATTTTTCGTTCTTTTGAAAGCGCATCATCTACGATTTCATGGTAATCGGTATCTATTTTTTTCTCTTTTTTCTCAATATCTTTTTCTTTGTGGATAAAGACTAAAAAATAGTAAGCAAAAAAGATAAAAACCAGCAGATCTGCAAACAGCGTGACGATTTGAAACAGTAGGGCAGGCATACATTTATTTTAACACAAGTGAGTCAGACAAGAGGGTATTAGAGGCGAAGAATTAAAAATGCGACAGTCAGTCCTGCTAAAACAATCACTACAACAATTCCTACATTGAAGATAATGCCTAAATGAATAATTTTTGAGGCTGATGGATTTCGTCCAAGCGCTTCCACACCTTTGGCTGCAGTTCTGCCAAAACTTAAAAAGCCAAGCACAAATGAGCCTAATACCACAAATGCTGCCACAACGTACTTAAAAATAGGGGAAGGAGAGTCTTTGGTTGGAAAAACAGCCAGCTTGAGTAAATCAGAAAGCGTTCCTGCAAGCGTTGGTTTAGAATTAAAATAATGCAAGTTCAGTGATACTGCTATTTCATCACTCTGTTTTTTATCAGGATTACTATAATCTTCAAGTGCTGTTCCGAGTACATAGCCTTCTCGGGTCGCTTTAACTGCAACACCAGGAATAGTTGAGGTAGTAATCAAATCGCCTTTTTTAATTGGTCCATCGCTACTGGAAACTTGTACATATACCGTTCCATCTGAAATGACGGGAACACCATCATCGGTGGTTTGACTCACTATAATTCCTGCATCCCTTGAAACAATGCCAAGTACTTGCGAGTCATAAGGGACTGTAGATAACACTGCACCTTTTTCAGCAGAAGATAAAATAGCGCCATCTTTCACATCTTTTTGACTCACCGGGACAATACGTGCCACGCCAAGTGTGGCTGTCCCATCACTACTTCCTTGTTGATTAGCTTGTGCAAGACAAGGAGATGGTATAAGAAGTACAAGAAGTAAAAAAAGAAGAGGTAAAAAAAGTTTTTTCATTATAGTTTAGTATATACATAATTTTTTTAGCTGACAAGAAAAGGGAAAGTAGAGTACAATTGAAGGATAATTCATGAAAAAGCAGTACAAAAAATCTGAGATAAATCTTAACAAAAAAAAGAAAAAACCAAGTTTTTCAGCGAGCGCAAAAAATTTCGCACGGTCTCTTCTTTATGAGGAAAAAACACTGTTTATTGCTATTGCATTAGCAGTATTTTTTTTCTGTTTGATTATTTTTGAAAGTGTTCATGTCTCACAAAGTTTACAGCAACAAACCATAATAAAAAAACAAAAAGATAGAGTAGTGTATGAGTTATCGTTTTGGCAGCAGGTCATTAATTCGCATCCAGACTATCGGGATGCATATTTTGAAGTAGCAATATTGGAGTATCGATTGGGAGATACGATCAGTAGCAAAGGATATTTACAAAAAGCAATGAGTCTTGATCCCAATTTTGAAAAAGGAAAAGAGTTGGAGAAAGTGTTAAATAAATAGTATGTTTTTGTACTTTTTGGCAACATTAATTTTGCAACTTTGATAGCAAAGTTGCGCAAACTGCTGTCACATGTGCGCTTGCTAAAAATATTTTGTGTTTACTAAAAAGAACGTCTGCACTCACTTCGTTCGTTCCGCTTATCTCTTTTTTTAACGCTCACACAAAATATTTTTTAACGCAATGCTCCAAGTGACAGAGGATTAGTAGATACTATTCTTCTGTAGTGTCTTTGGCTTCTTCTTTTACTTCTGCTGCATTTGCCGCTTCACCTTCTGCTTTTTCTTCAGAAGCTTGTTCAGCTGCTGCCTCATCTGCAGCTGCTTGTTCCTCAGCTTCTTTACTGACCAAGTCATCTATTTTAACGGCAATTTGTGATGGTTCAGACAAAATCTCAACACCAGTTGGAGCTTTTAGATCTGAAACCAGGATTTGATCTCCAACAGCAGCAAGATTTTCTACATTGACTTCAATATTTTCTGGCAAATCCTCAGGAAGTGCTTCGACTTCTATCTCAGATACTGGTTGGAGAAGTAGTCCCACTTTATCAGTGACTGCTTTTGCCTCACCAACAGCAAGCAGCGGAACAGTGGTCTTTACTTTTTCTTTCAAATTCACTTGATAAAAATCAGCGTGAAGTGGCGTATGAGAGAGTGGATCTACTTGGACATTGTGAATCAAAACTGGTCGGGCTTTTCCATCAAGCATCACATCCAACAGTCCTGATGAACCAACTTCTTTATAGGTTGTTTGAAAAGATTTCAAAGGTAGCTGTACAGAAGTAGAGGCAATATCACGGCCATAAATATTTGCAGGAAGTATTCCAGCTCGTCGGAGTTTTTTAATCTTTTTCCCTAAAATGTCTCGTTTTTCAACTTGAAGCGAAGGTCGTTTCATGAGAATATATTGTACACTATAGTAGCATATATACGCAAATTTTTCTATGAAAATTTTAGGGATTGATCCGGGAATTGGGAGAACTGGATGGGGAGTGATTGAGGTCAAAGGCAATAGCTTAAAGCCGGTTGCGTATGATTGTTTTGAAACAGCGCCAAAAGAGGAGGTTCCGCTTCGATTAAGCAAAGTATATGACCATATTGTCTCACTGCTAAAAGAATACGCTCCGGATGCCATGGCTATTGAAGATTTATTTTTTAATACCAATGCCAAAACTGCGATGGTGGTTGGGCAAGCACGGGGAGTAGTGCTTTTAGCAGGACAGCAAAAAAGCTTACCCATTGGCATCTATACCCCACTGCAAGTAAAAATAGCAGTAGCAGGATATGGCAGAGCGGAAAAAGGACAAGTGGGGCAGATGGTAAAAGTATTGCTTGGGCTTGAAAAAATTCCAAAACCTGATGATACGGCAGATGCTCTGGCTATCGCCATTACTCATGCATTTTCGTATAAGATAAATAGATTGAAATAGGGTGTTTGTTTTTGTACTTTTTGCTGCCAAAAAGATACCAAAAAGCACCGAGCTGGTGAGAAAGTAAGGGGGCGTTACGCTCGTTCGTTAGTCGGGTGATTTCACCCCCTCCGTGACAAGCACGGAATCCCCCTGACAACTCTCTCACTTCACTTACCTTACTTTCTCAATGCTCGGAGTATGGAAAATCTTCTTTAAGATAAATTAAAATTCTTTCATCTTAAATCGTAAATCTTTAATCTTACACGTTAACTGTTAAAGATAATCCGAGGTGGTCGGAGAGGTCGGGGGTATCAACGAGATGAAAGTCTTTGACGGGGATATCTTTGGTGACAAAGGCAAAATCTACCCCAAGACCTATGGGAAAAAGGTGTTTGGCTGCATGGACATTGGGGTTTAAGGTATTAGTGATGCCATGTTCAACCACCAAATTTTGGGCAAGAGTACTAAACCACATGACTATTTTTGATTTGGCATCAACATTAAAATCACCAGTGAGAATAAAAGGATCTTTGAGAGATTGCAGATATTCATACAAGATTTTTCCTTGTTTTAGTTTATGTGGTTCATCACCGCCATTTGGTCCCCATGCCAAATGACAGTTAATGAATTTAATTTCTTTACCGCCAAAAGAAAAGGTAGTAATTAGAGCGGCCCGTGGTGCTTCTTGAGGTACTGTGGGTAAATCATCAAGTTCTTCATACGGTTTAAGAAATAATTCTTGCATGTCAACAAGCTTAAGCGACTTTTTAAAAAATGTTGCATTCCCAAAATACGATGCATGATCGTCCCGTCTGGCTATGGTGACATTAAGAATTCCTTCATAGGCAAGTTGTTTTTTAATTTCAGAAAAGCAATCAATACCAACTGTTTCGGGTGTGGCATCAGTGAGATCTTCACGAGGTCCTGCCCATTTGCCGCCTTTGCTAAAACTACCACCAGAAACTTCCTGAAAATGTAAGATATCAAAGTCTTCTTTTTTAACGTAGTCAATAATGGCGGGGAGTAATTTGCCCTGGAAAATATTTAAATGGAGCAGTTTGAGGGACATAAGATAATTTTAGCACATGTGTTATAATCGTTCTACTTTTTATGATCGCTTCTCTGTCCGGAAAAATTTTGCTTCGCGCCGACCCGTATCTTATCATTGATGTTTCAGGTGTTGGTTATAAAGTGTATGCAAGTGTTGAGATCCTTTCCTCAAAACAAGTAGGCGATGCAGTAACGATATTTACCTACACGCATGTTCGAGAAGATTTGTTAGAACTGTATGGTTTTTCAACATATAAAGATTTGCAACTATTTGAACAATTACTCAGTGTTTCAGGAATTGGGCCCAAGACCGCTATTGGTGTTTTCTCACTTGGAGGCAGCAGAGAAATTGTTTCAGCCATTATGAGTGGTGATGTGTCGTTTTTTTCTCAGGTTCCAAGACTTGGGAAAAAGAATGCGCAAAAAATTATTATCGAGCTAAAAAATAAAATTGGCAGTACCGCTGAGCTTGATTTGTCAGAAAGCGGAGATAGTATGGATATTGTGACAGCCCTTAAAAGTTTTGGATTTTCTGGTAAAGAAGCAGAACAGGCAGTATCTGCAGTAAAAGATAGAGGAACTACAACTGAAGAACGAATTAAGTTGGCGTTAAAATATTTAGGAAAGTAGTATATGGACACCTTTGATATAAAAGAAGAAGCAGAAAAATCATCTCCTGAGGAAGAAAAAGTATTGACCTCTCTTCGAGCAGGTTCGTGGGATGAATTTTATGGCCAAAAAAGTGTGAAAGAAGCACTCCAAATAGCCATTACCGCTGCCAAAAAGCGAAATGAAGCCATAGAACATGTACTATTGTATGGTCCACCAGGTCTTGGTAAAACCACCCTTTCTCATATTGTCGCCACAGAAATGAACGCAAATATTCGAGTGACATCAGGTCCTGCTATTGAGCGAGCAGGAGATTTGGCATCGATTCTTACCAATTTAGAAAAAGGAGATATTTTATTTATCGATGAAATTCATCGGCTCAATAAAATCGTTGAGGAGACACTCTACCCTGCAATGGAAGATTATGCGCTTGATATTGTGATTGGTAAAGGTCCATCCGCTAGAAGCTTACGATTAGATCTCCCACAATTTACCATCATTGGCGCAACGACTCGAGTAGGTCTTTTATCAGCGCCACTAAGGGATCGATTTGGCGTGATTCACAGGCTCTCTTTTTATGATCCAGAAGAATTGTCTATCATTATCCAAAAAGCAGCGAAAAAATTGGAGGTAGTTATTGATTCAGCTAGTATTGAACAATTAGCAAAACGGGCAAGGGGTACTCCTCGGATAGCATTAAAACTTCTCAAACGCGCGCGAGATTTCGCATCAGTGAAAGGTGAAGGGCAGATTACTCATTCCTTGACCAATCTCGCGCTATCAATGCTTGCAATTGATGAAAAAGGATTGGATGATTTGGACAAACGATTTTTACTGGCAATTATTGAAAAGCACAGTGGGGGACCAGTTGGACTTGAGACCATTGCCTCAACAATTTCTGAGGACAGTACAACCCTTGAGGATATGGTGGAACCATATCTGCTGCAAATTGGATTTGTGAAAAGAACACCCAGAGGAAGAGTGGCCACAGAACATGCCTACACTCATCTAGGAAAACAATTCAAAAAACAGGATCATCAACAAAAACTGCTGTAGAAATTAGTGGCTGATGAAATCGTGTAGACTCATGAGTCCAAAAAATGCAATTGGGAAACCAATCAGCCAAAGTAATAAAACTTCTTGTATCATCGTAGTACTATATTACTTAGCGGAGATGAAAAACACCTGAGGAATCTGTAAGAGAATGGAAAGAAATTAGGCGACTTCTTCCATAAAAACGACTTGTGACTGTGTAACAAGTTTTTTAAATGTTTCCTGCGCCTCTTGCGTTTTTTCTCCCAGTAGTCTTTTATAATGCATCGGCACGGTGACTTTTGCACAGATCATATTAGCAGCTTGCGCAGCTTGGGTTGCATCCATCGTATAGGTGCCTCCGATAGGCAGCATCGCAACATCAATATGGAGCGATTTAAGTGTTTCCATTTCAGGAATGATATCAGTATCTCCTGCATGATACAGCTTTTTGCCATTTATCGTTATGACATAGCCCACCCAATTTTTTGCTTTCGGATGTACTGAGAGCCTTTCTTTTTGCGTATTGTATGCTGGAGTCGTGATAAATTCTATGCCTTTAACAATATGCTCTTCATGGGGTTGGACAGGATATTGTTGCTCCTGGGATAAAGAAAGACTTTCTATACAATCAATTGGTGCAATAACAACGGTGTCTTCTTTGAGCAGTGGTGTGAGATCTTGAGGGGAGAGATGGTCAGGATGAGCGTGAGTAATAAATACCAGATCTGCTTTTTCTAATGTGTCTGGATGAGGCATCGTAAATGGATCGATATAATAGATTTTTTGTCCTGCACTATCAATAAAGGAAAAACTCGCATGCCCAAACCACCTGATATCAGAAAGCGCATCCATAGCTCTAGTATACCAAGAATTATGAAAAACGAGTATAGATTTGTGTAAGAAAGATTAGTACAGGCCAATATGGAATATTTGCTGAAGAGAAGGAGTAATAGTAATAAGAAGTTGGAGCAAAATAATGCCTATCATAAACCAAATCAGTAAAGAATTTGGTTTGAAAAATGCTTTTCCTCGAACAATAAATGCCAGACTGACGTGAGTTAGAGTAGTCAGATTAAACATAATGGTACGGGTCAGCAGTGGAGAAAATGTGTGAGACAAAAAAACATACACGGAAAGCAAACACACTCCTAGTCCTATTCCTGTGACATTGATAAAAATAAGTCGTTCCCGAGTCAAAATAGGACTGTTTGGATCACGCGGTTTATCTTTTATTAAATCAGCATCTGTTATGTCAGAAGCAAGTGCTAACGCTGGTAATCCGTCAGTTATCAGATTAATCCACAAAATTTGGGTGGGAAGAAGGGGAGTCGAGAGTCCAAACAATGTCGCTAACAGAATAAGGGTCGTTTCAGAAATAGTACCAGTCAGTAAATAGGTTATTGCTTTAACAATATTGTGATAAATAATTCGCCCCTGTTCAACTGCTGCCACAAGGGTAGAGAAATTATCATCCATCAGCACAATATCACTAGCTTCTTTTGCTACATCAGTGCCAGATTGGCCCATGGATACGCCGACATCTGAGCGCTTGAGTGCTAAGGCATCATTTACGCCATCACCAGTGACAGCCACAATATATCCTTTTTGCTTTAGGATATTAACCAATCGCAGTTTATCCTCTGGTTTGCTTCTAGCAAAAACACGAGTATGGTCAATGATTTCGGAAAGCTGTACATCAGTAATATTTATCAGTTCATCACCAGTGACCACATCTTCACTTTCTTCTATCAGGCCAATCTCTTTGGCAATCGCAAGTGCTGTTTTTTCATTGTCACCGGTTACCATAATGGTTGTGATTCCTGCTTGTTTGGCTTTGTGGACTGCTTGTTTGGCTTCTTCTCGTGGTGGGTCGTAGATACCAACAAATCCTAAAAAGGTGAGGTGAGTTTCTAAGTGATCGCGCTTTACTTCCGGGTGTTGTTCATGTTTCATGCCAAACCCAATCACGCGAAGTCCTTGGGATGCAAAAGTTTCATATTGCTTGGTAATATGATTTTTTTCTTTTTCTGAAAGTCTACTTTTTTCAATAATTGCCTCAGGTGCACCCCTAACAAACACATAGGTTTTATGATGATCTTTCCAGACATTAGTAATGGTTTTTTCCTGCGGGTCAAAAACAAATTCATCCACAACGTCACCACCATTTTTGATTTCTTCGATACTTTTTCCCATATGTTTTGCCCATAAAAGTAGCGCTCCATCTGTTTTATCACCCACAATTTCCACACCTTTGCCTGCGCCTTTTTGGATTAGTGATGCAGTATTTCCAAATACAGCTGCGCGAAGAAGGGAAAGCAGATGCGAAGTATCGGTGAGGTAATAGGATTTGACCCGCATAGCATTTTCAGTCAGCGTCCCTGTTTTATCTACCAAAAGTATTTGTGTGGATCCAAGCGTTTCAACAGCATGCATTTTACGAACAATTGCGTGTTTTTTGGCCATTCGTTGTGTTCCTAAGGCAAGGGCAATGGTGACCACCGTGGGCAAGCTTTGTGGAATTGCTGAAATCATCACACTAATTGCCAAAATAATCAGTGGGAACAGTGCATCTTTTTGTAGAATACCAAGTGGCACAATACAAGCTGCTGCCATAATGGCAATAACAGACACAATTTTACTCAGGCTATCTAATCTTTTTCGAAGCGGTGTATTATCAGGTGTCACTGTAGCCAGACTCAGTGCAATTTGGCCAAAGCGGGTTTCTATGCCTGTTTTTTCAACAGTCATATGACCTTTGCCTTTGATAATCAATGTCCCTCCAAATACTGTTGCATTTTGTTCTTTAGCAACCGGCAGTGACTCACCGGTGAGAATAGACTCATCTACTTCGATATCTTCATGATGTAAAAGTACTCCATCAGCGGGGATACTATCGCCTTCAGAAATGCTCACAACATCGCCAGGAACCAGTTCACTAGTTGGGATTTGTGCTTGCTTTCCGTCTCGAATTACTCGGGAAAGTGGTTTGACATATTCGGTTAGCTTCTCCAGTGATCTCTCAGCATTATATTCCTGTAAAAATCCAACAATGCCGTTGAGGAGTAAAATCGCTACAATAAAAATACTATCAAAAATATCTCCAGTAAATAAAGAAAAACACGCAGCAAGAAATAAAATGCCATTTAAAAAGGTTGGAAACTGCTCTAAGAAAATACGCAGTGGAGAAATAGGTTTTTTCGTTGTAATGACATTTTTGCCGTATTGCTTTAATAGTTTGAGCGCATCAGCAGAAGACAGGCCATGCTCCATATATCTATTGTATCAGACATTATTGACAATGGAGTTGATACTGTGTGGCATAAAAAGAAACAGGAGTATTATCTATGTTTGCCAAGATACTTAACGCAATACAGTTATTTGGATCTTTTGTGAGTATGACTCTTGCTGTATCAGCCATTTTTTGTGGGTTTTGAATGGTTTGAAAATATATAAGTAGTTGATAAAGTCCTTGGATAGTATCAGATGCAGGTTGATATGCCGTTACGTCAAATGATTTTAGATACACATTATGTGGTGTGTTTTTAACAAAAATAACTGCAGTATCATCTAGATACACTAGCCTCCAGTTTTTGTTAGTGACTATGTCATGAAGAAATTGCATAGCCCAGGGTGTTTGATCCGTATGAGAAAAAAAGATAGCATTGAAATGATACTGATTTGCAACTTTTTCAAATAACACCGGGTCTTGTTGCATTGGAATATAAACGTTTTGGAAAAATGATGCAGGATAGCTTTCAGGTCTGCCGTCCACAAAAACTTTTTCTTTGGGATACAATCGAAAAAGGAAATAACTCCCAATGTCAAAATTATTAAAAAAAGGTCCTCTAATATGGTTTTTTATAACAAAATCAGCTGCGTTTGCTGCCCCTTTGGGAGTAGAGAGAGAAAATGGTTTTCGACTTTGGATATAACTTACTTGATACCAAAAAAATATTAGTAAACAGATCAATATAGTCCAAACCACTTTTTGTTTTTTTAACAAAGGAGAAATTGTTGCACAGAGATGTAAAGAAAATGGAATAAAAATAGCAAATACAAATAACGGAAAATTTCTAATTGCTTGCATGGCCAGTATCCCAAATACGATGGTTAGCAACCAATCAATAAGTCGTGTCTTGTTCCATTGAATACAAAGCACCCCTATGAGTAACAGAGCTGTTATTCCAAAAAACAGAATTGTTTGGTTATAGGAGTAATTCCAGAGGAAAAAGATATTTTGATTTTCTTGAATGGTATAGCCATAGTTATCAAACACATGAAAGGGATAGAAAGCTCCTGGTATGCCATTGGGATTGAGGATAGTTACTAAAAAACACCCCAATGTAGTTAGAAAAAGTGGAAGGTGTTGCTTGATCAGGTGTTGGGAATGTTTCATTTTGTTGGTGACCACATATTTTGTTACGATTTCATCGAGAAAAAACAATCCAACAGTCAAATAGCCAATAGGGAAATAAATATGCATGTTGGTCCACAAAAGCTGTAGCGGAATAAGTAGATAAATCCATCGCGTTGGTTTCTCGCGGTTTTTAAAAAGGAGAACCAGAAAAATGGCAAAAAAGAGCAGACTAAACATTTCAGGCCGCACATCAGTTCGCTCAAATAAAATCCCAACAGATAACAAGCTGACTATGGCTAGTGAAACGATATCTGCTTTTTTTCTTGCGTACCAAAAAAGCAGTATCAGTCCAGAAATTACGCTTGCTGTAGTTGCAAGAAGCGTTGCTCCAAATCCAGAAGCAGTATATAGCAGATAAAACAGTATTTCAGATCCCCAATGATGATTGATAAAAGGGAAAGCAGGGTACGTATAGGAAAAAAGATTTGTTTTGGGGATAGTACTAGTTTGCAGAATAATTTTTCCAAGCAAAATATGTCTTCCTAAGTCTTGATTGATCGCTGAAATACTGTGTACATAGGTCAGCAGAAAAAGCAGGAAAATAAGAGGCGTTACGATAACAGAAAGAATTTTTTGCATACTAGCCTTGGTTTGTCATAAAATCATAAACCATTTTACTGATTTGTCCGATGGTATTGGCTGTATCTTGCTCATGTCCACCCACATCATTGGTGAGTACGCCAACAAAATAAACGGTAGTACCTGCTCGAACAATGCCCACATCATGGACATTGCCTACACCGTCTCCAGTTTTATGATACACAATAGCACTATCGGGAAGTTTGGCAGGCAGCCTTGTTTCATTTTCTGTGTCAGCCATAAAGCCAAGTAGTTCTTTAGTCAGTGCTTTGGATGTGATGTCACCCATGTAGATTTTTTTATACAGTAGTGCCATATCAGGAAGTGAGGTTTTGTTATTTGCCATATCAGTTTGTAATAGTCCCCAGGAATTGATGGTCTTTTGAATTGTTGGCATACCAATGATCGTGGCCAGAATATGTGCTGCGGTATTGTCCGATTCTTGCAGGGTAAGTTTGGCTAGTGTTTTGACAGAATAAACACTGCCTGGTTGTTGGTATCTAATACTGCCTGTTCCATAATCTTGAATATCATCTTTTTGCAGCACTATTTTTCGATCAAGACTAATCTTGCCTTTGTTTGCCAGATAGTAGAGGACAGCAATGATTGGAACCTTGTTCACTGATGCACCGGTCAGCACTGTTTGCTCATTAATTCCAAGAGTAAGTGGAGAATTAAGATCTGAAACATACACGCTATAATGGCCTGGTTTTTTACTAATCAAATCCGTAAGGTGTGATTTGAGTGAGTCATAGGCAATGCCATTGGTTGGGTTATACAGCGAAGTTATTTTTGGTAAAAACAATAAATTGCGTCCAATGACTAAGACAATAACCGTATAAATAATAATGGTGAGCAGCTTTCGAAACCACATACTAGAGATTTGCAGTTTTGGCGCGATATTGCAGACTTTCGGCAATATGATTTTGCAAAATAGCAGGTGCCCCTTCCAAATCAGCTATAGTTCTCGCCAGTTTAATCGTTCGATAATACGATCTAGCGGAGAGATGCAGAGACGTTACTGCTTGTTGAAGTAGTGTAACACACTCATTTGAAAGAGTGCAAAATTGCTTAATATCCCGGCTGCTCATTTCAGCATTACTGGTAATAGGAGTATTTTTAAATCGGTTTGCTTGAAAATCTCGTGCTTTTTGCACGCGTTTTTGCATATCCTTGGAACTTTCCGCAGTGGTTTGAGTGGTCAATTTTTCCACATCCACAGCAGGAACTTCAAGATGGATATCAATTCGATCCAGTAGTGGACCTGAAAGTCTTTTTTGATATTTATTCACTTGGGAAATACTGCATGTACATGCTTTTTTACTATCTCCATAGTAACCACAGGGACAAGGATTGAGTGCACCAATCAGCATAAATTTCGCAGGAAAGCTGATGCGTCCACTAGATCTGGAGATGGCAACGACATTGTCCTCAAGTGGTTGTCTTAGTGCCTCAAGACTAAATCTTGAGAATTCTGGTAATTCATCCAAAAACAACACGCCCCGATGCGCCAGAGATATTTCTCCTGGTTTTGGGAATGAGCCACCACCAATTAACCCAACATGAGAAGTCGTATGATGCGGCGAGCGAAATGGGCGCTTGGTAATTAGCCCATCACTATTGAGTAGTCCTGAAATACTATAAATTTTGGTGGTTTCCAAACTCTCAGAAAGTGTTAAATCAGGCAAAATAGAGGGGAATGTCCGAGCAAGCAGTGTTTTTCCAGCGCCGGGTGGGCCTTTGAGTAAGACATTGTGTCCACCAGCTGCTGCTATCTCAAGTGCTCGTTTGGCTTTTTCCTGCCCTTTGATATCTTTCATGTCATAGGAATAGGTTTGGCTTACTTCATAATCCAATAGTGTGGTTTTCGGATGCGGTGAAATGGGTTGGCTGTTGGTTAAATGTCGAAAAAGGGAAAGCAAACTATCGACTGGGTATACGGATACTGCTTCCATAATCGCTGCTTCCTTAGCATTCACACTTGGCAAAAAAAACTTTGCAAAGCCTTTGGCATTGGCAAGAATTGCTTGAGGCAAAATCCCCGTGGTATGTCGTAGTCTCCCATCCAACGAGAGCTCGCCACTAAATAAACTATCAGAAATATCACTTTGTAATTGTCCAGAAGCAAGCAAAATCCCAACAGCGATGGGTAAATCATATGAAGGTCCTTCTTTGGGGAGATCTGCAGGAGCAAGATTGACGGTAATGCGTTTTGGAGGAAAATCCGCACCGCTATTTTTCAACGCTGCACGCACTCGTTCTTTTGCTTCTTCCACCGCTTTATCAGGGAGTCCAACAATAGTAAAAGCGGGAAGCCCTTGGGAGGCAATATCGACTTCTACCTCTACAGGTACTGCATCAAGTCCTAACACAGCAGCCGAATTGACTCTGGCCAACATATCCGTATCATGGATGATTTATGCTGCTTTTGCAAGTGTAAAAAGTTTGCATCTGTCTTTGGAAATGGAGTAAGATAACACATACTCCTATGTCATCAAAGATTTCTCCATCCCAAACCATCAAAGGATTGGCTTTCTCAGAATTTGTTCACGATAACTCCTATGGAAAACGAAAACATTATCATATCAATGATGATAAAAAAACATTACGGGGGTATGTATTGTTGCTCATTTTTTTAGTGCTGGTGGTACTGCTGGTAATTCGTTCTGTTGATTTGACGATTGTGCATGGCAGTGAATATCAAGCGCTTTCTGATAATAATAGAGTCAGAACACAAATTATTCCAGCACCCAGGGGTATTATTTTTGATCGAAATGGTAAGCCACTAGTCTATAACACGCCGGGATTTCGACAGGTAGATGGGAAAAAGGTAATGATTTTGGATCAACCCACAGCGCTTTCCTTGATTGCTCATGGGGCCAAAAATATCACCATCGCTTCTCTTCGTAAATACCCCTATAAAGATGCATTTGCACATGTGATTGGTTACATCGGGCAAATCACTGCGGAGCAATTACAAACTCATCCTGACTATCAAGGGTTTGATTTTTTAGGAAAAGAGGGGATTGAACAATCCTATGAAGCCACACTTAAAGGAGTTGATGGCAAGCAGCTTATCGAGGTCGATGCGATGGGAAAACCAATGAGAACACTGGGGAGTACTGATCCAATTTCTGGGAAAGATATCACCACAACACTTGATTCTCAGTTGCAGTTGGCAGCTTTTGATGCAATGAAAGGAGTGAATAAAGGTAGTGTCGTTGTTTCCACACCACAAGGACAAATTCTGGCCCTCGTTTCCAAACCTTCCTTTGATCCAAATTTATTTACGCTTGGGAAAGATTACAAAACAGGAACTTCTAGTGGCTACCAAAACGTTGCTGATGTATTGTTGGATGGCACTACGCAACCGTTGTTGGATCGAGCAATATCTGGTACCTATCCACCAGGATCTACCTTTAAGATAGTCACTGCAGTAGCAGGTCTTGAAACACATTCGATAGATAAAAGCTTTACCATAGATGATCCAGGGATTATGAAAATAGGCAGCTTTTCATTTGGAAATTGGTATTTTTTACAATATGGCAAAACAGATGGAGCAGTGGATGTGGTCAAAGCCATCAAGAGATCCAATGATATCTTTTTTTATCAAGTCGCAGCTAAAGTAGGAGTAAATAATCTCTCCAGCGTTGCCAGACAATTTGGTGTTGGACAAACTCTTGGTATTGATCTCACAGGTGAAGCAGCAGGACTGGTGCCAACCACTGATTGGAAAGAAAAAAATTTGCATGAACAATGGTATTTGGGAGATACGTATCACTATGGTATTGGCCAGGGTTATTTACTTACCACACCACTGCAGGTAAATGTGTGGACTCAAGCCATTGCCAATGGGGGAAGCATCTACCGGCCACGACTTGTTGAGAAAAACCAAGATCCACTGATTGCCAAAGTACCAATCAGCGAAGACAACTTATCACTGATCCGCCAAGGCATGCGAGAAGCATGTAGCACCGGAGGAGTAGCATGGCCTTTGTTTGATTTTAAAGTAAAAAATGGCAAACTACCTATTGATAATCAAAACTATTTTGCAGTTCCTGTGGGAAGTGCTAGTGCGGGACTAAAAGATGTTGCAGAGTATCGTTATGTATCTATTGCCTGCAAAACCGGAACTGCCCAACATGGTGATGATAATACCTTGCCACATGCATGGATCACGCTATTTGCGCCAGCAGCAAATCCCCAAATTGTGGTTACAGTACTAGATGAGAGTAGTGGAGAGGGATCAAATGAAGCAGCCCCAATAGCCAAAAAGATTTTAGAGGAGTGGTTTAGTCGGTAGTTTATTTAGATTCAAATTGAGGGATCATCTTTCCTTCTTCAGGACCAGTATACCCTGGATTATGTGGGTTAAATCCTATATATGCTGTTATGATAAGGTAGGTAATACAGGCAACAAAGATATATAAAAGTGTGAAGATAAGTAACAGTAGTATTTTTATCCATTTTTTTGTTTTTTTTAATCTTCTCCACAGCCATATGATAGATAAAGGTAATCCAATTAATGCAAGACCAAAGAATATGTCGATTTCTCTTAGTATCCAGAGAAAGGATTGATATGTTTGCATGAATTAACTATGGCAAACTAGGAGAATAGTGTCAATTACAGCTCAACGAAGGTAGTATTCTCTTTGCCCCTATCTTGGACAAAGTTGAGGTAGCGTTCAGTGGTTGAGAGTCTTTTGTGTCCTAAGATCTTTGATAAAAGCACGAGGGAGACACCATGTTTTAAGTGATGTGCCACAAAGGTGTGTCGTAAGTCATTGACTTTGGCGTTCTCAATTTCTGCTAGTCTGAAGTATCGCTCTACTGCTGTTCTGATGTTTCGGATCAAAAATGGTTTGCCAGATTTGGTGATAAACACTCGGTTTTCACTGACTTGTGGTCGTATTTCCAAGTATCTCTTGAGCGCTTCTTTAGCAGGTCTGTTGAGTGGTACTTCTCGTGCTTCGTGTTTTTCGTAGGGTCGGATGTATAACGCATCATCTTTCACGTCTTCCATGCGAAGTGCAGCCAGTTCTCCGATTCGGATACCGGTTTGGAGTAAGACTTCAATGATAGCAAACATGCGGGGGTCATTTCGGGCTGCATCTCGAAGAGCTCGGTATTCAGTAGGGGTGAGAATTCGTGGGGGAGCAAGTTCATATTTAGGGTGAGAAACCAGAAGGGAAGGGTCGTCAGTCACAAATTCACTGACTTTTAAGAATCGATAAAATGTTCTGGTTGAGTTAATTTTTCGAGAGAGTGACTTAGGGGTATAGCCTTTTTGTTGCATGGCTGCCAAAAAGCCTTCCAGATCTTCTTTGCCGACTTCGTGAACCTGATTTTTGTTGAGTTCTTCCAAAAAACCGATCAACTGATCGATATCTTTTCCGTATGCTACAATTGTAGAGCTTGAATGCTTTTTGCCCTTGAGGAAGCTTTGAAACTGCTCATGAGCGTCGCGTAAACGTATTTGTTTCATAAGTTCAAAAAAGCCCTCGGATCCAATAAATCCTTGGTCTGAAGGCCTATAATATCATTATTTTAAGGCTAAGTCAACACCTTAGTTTGCACAGGGAGTAAAAAGGTTTTCAAAAGGAGAGTTTTGTGAAAAAAATCTTGTTTTTTATCACCATTATTGCTTCACTTTTTATTATAAAAGACCTTCTGTACTCTATTTATACCCTTTGGCACAAAAATGATTTGCTTATTGTAGCACAAAAACAGCTATCAGTGGAGGAGAAAACCAACATACGGCTCAAAGCAGAGCTTTCTGCAGCAAAAAACCCTTCGTATGTGGAATCTCAGGCTCGAAATAACCTGTTTATGGTAAAACCAGGGGAGCATGAGGTGTTATTGCCGGGTCAACAGGAAAGCTTTGAAGCACAGCCAGAAACTATTATCCTTTTGCCAAACTGGCAACAGTGGGTGAATTTGTTCTTTCCAAATACTTATTGAGGCTGAATAACGAACGTATCTTCCACTTGTGGGAGTTCAAAGAGGTGATACGCAGAGCTTCCTCGTACAAAAAGCTCCATAAACTTATCATCTTGCCCAGTTGAGCCTGGAGCAAAAGCGAGTTCACCTTCATGAATGTTAAATACGCCGTCCGTAAAAATAGCCACGTGTTTTTCATGATTGAGCGTAACGGTGACTTTTTGGCCTGGGGTGAGATCTTTTACCTCAGAAATCCTAGTCGAAGTTTTGATATTACCGTAACCATCAATTGAGGCTATCACATTTCGAGGGTAGTCTGGAATCATATCGATATCACCTTTTTCCCCAATCACACTGGCATCGCCTTGGACCATTTTAGCCACAGCAAATGGGTAAATATCGCGGGATCTGAATTGGGAGCCTTCATTGGCACAATTAGCGTAGTGAAAAGCCTCAATCTGAGGTTTGACGAAAGAGAAGGCGTAACCTGCATTGATAGCCATGATTTCAAAGCCATTTTTGAGCTTTGCATACATCATTTTTTCTCCTTTATTGTTTTCTTGGGCTTTTTTCTCTTCTTTTCTTGGAGCAGTATTGGAGAAAATAAAGGTTTTTGGCAAATCCTTGGTCATGGCTATTTGGGCGATCCAATAGCCAGTATTAATGGTACTAAATGCGGGAACTGATTGGGTATGTAAAAACGTGTCTGGAAGAAGAGACCGTACTCGAAGTAGGACCTCAGTGAACGCTGGGTCGCCGGTTCCATAGTCAGAAAGTAAGATAAGTGTCTTATCCATGCACTAACAGGATTTAATTATACCATTGCCGATTGTTGCGTCAAGGATATCTTACTATAACAAACTACGCTTTCGTCCTTTCCATTATTGGCGATTGACAAAGGGCGTCAGAATTTTTATCATAAACATATGAATACTCGTGTCAACGTCCATAACAATTTTTCACCATCAAGTCTCTCTCTTTTTTGGGGAGTCTAGCTTTTTGGTATATCAGATGAAACTAGCCTCCCTCAGGGGAGGTTTTTTTGTTGTATGAAGCAAACACGCATATCACAAGAACCATTATTTTTAGACTATGTTCCCATAGAAGCTCGGTTTGTGCCATTTCAACGTTCAATCATTTGGCATTACAACAATATCTTTTGGAAACATTACTTGTTATGGGAGAAAACTTACAATGAGGATTACGAAAGTTCGCTTCCAAATAATGTGCCATTTTCCCACAAATTATCCTATATTCGAGATTCGTCACAGCGATTTTTTGCTCTACTTATGCAGCTGGCAAAGACGAACAATCTTCCTGAAAAAATTATCATTATAGAGCAAGGGCCAGGAAGTGGAGTGTATGCAAAGGGTTTTTTAGATAAGCTCAAGGCGTGGTCAACACCGCAGTTGCCGTTTTATCAGCGGATAATCTATGTCCTTTCAGACACCTCCTCAGCAGTATTGGCTAGTTGTAAAAAAACACTCGGAGATCATAAAAACCATATTGAGCTGTATCAGCAAAGCAGTAATCGTGCTATTCCCAAAAAGTATCTCCATCAAGCATTGTTAGTTAGACATGGGAACGTTTGGGATCAATTTCCCGCACAGTTGTTTCATGTCTCTGCCAAAAGTGTAGAGGAGATCCAAACCAGAGCCATGTTAGATGTATCGTTTGAGAAATACCTAAAAACAATAGCTCCAGTAATTGGGCTTCCCACCTTTGCCAAACAAATTCGAAATGGCTATTTTGAGCAGGTCATTACGCAGCATCCGTTGCTTTGGAAACCATTGATACGAAATATCCGACTTGAGGTAAAACGAAAGCCTATCTCAGCGCTTTCTTTTCAACGGCTTTCATATAAAACCTCGCTTGAGACCATTGCAAAACAATGTAAAGGATTGGAAGAGGTACTGTTTAGTGAGAGTGTGCTGCATAATCTCACTGATATTTCCCAGCTTATCGATTGGGAAAAAGGTGGTTATATAGAAATTGTCGATATTATTGTTCGAAGCTTTTCTCAGCTTCAAAAACGAAGACGGCCTCTAAAGTTTGATGGGGCAGTAGCGGTATTTATCAACGGTCCATTACTCAAAGACTATATGCGGCGGAAAGGAAAATACGTCGGCTTTCAAAAATTAAAACACTTAAATACCATCACAACCATTGCTGACTATTCGCTTGAAACAATTTTGGGAAAGAAGGTATTTGTAACCATTGCTGAGATTGCTGCTAAACATGATGAGAACAAACGAACGCTTGTAACAAAAGCAAAAAAACTTCTGGATATGCAAGTAGATTTTGTGACTTTTTCGGATAGAGCACATGGGTGGACTGACTTTTTACCGATAGAACAGTTGTTAGAAAAAGAGATATTTCCAACGATTGGGTCTTCTTTTCTGTTATCGGTTTTTGCTACCAGGCGAAAAACTCCAGAGCAAATCCAACAGCTTATCCCACTGCTGAAAAAACAAGGCATGCGTAATTTGCTAGTGGTTACCGGTGATCCAGGTGAGTATGATAGTTCTTCGCTCACCTCGCTGGATGGATTATCACTGTTATCCAAGCATTTTTTTACCGGAGCAGTTGCAAAACCAACTGTTGCAGATATCCCCAAAACTATGGAAAAAATTGCCGCAGGAGCGAAGTTTTTCATTGTGCAATCTACCTATGACAAGAAGCAATGGGAAGAGTGGGTAGCAGAAGTAAAGAGAAAAAAACTTCACAAAAAAGTGCATTTTATCCAGTCATTGATTCCAATCATTACTAAAAAAACGCTTACTGCTATTCAAGCATTTCCCGATGTGCCAGTTTCAACAGACATTCTCCAGCAATTTGCTGTTTTGCCTGATGAACAAGTCGCCAAAGCAGGAAGAGAAGTAGCAAAACAGTTAGTAAAAGATTATAAGCAAGCAGGAATATTTTCAGGAGTATACATCTTCTCCCGCTCGTTTCCGGTTATAGCAGATATGCTAACTATCGTGCATGCGTAGCACGTTTGTAGGGATAAAGTATAAAGGCCAGGGTATGAGCAAGAGGTTCCGAAATGTCGGTTCATCGATCCGCGCCGGATCAACATAAAGTCCTTCTCGCCAGTAGCCTGGCCCTGTTTATAGTTGCGGAAAGCTGTCGCACGATTCCTCCAAAGAGGTGAACGGGCGAGGCCCGGATCGTTTCCGGGCCCGAACCGGTCAAGGAATCGATCAGTCTTCGACGATGTCGATCTGTGCTTCCTGCAGGTAGTTCGCGAAGCCTTGCGTTGGGAGATACGCATCGCCCGCATCAGCAATGGTTACCTCGTCGAGAAACCCTGCCTGGACGAGTTGCCCCAACTCATAGATGACATCCTCGATGGTGAGGTTGCGGAATTGTGGATGACGCTCGACCCGGGCGATGAGATTAGGGTGGAGCATGCCGGTCCATAGAAGATTGGTTTGCGCCACATCCGTGGCCCAAACCGCGAGGAGAAGTGATGCCGCCGGCGACAGGCTCACGTCCGTCACGGTGATGAAGCAACCCGGCTTGCCCAAAAATGGGACGGGTCCGTATATGTCCAGACTGGGCATCTCTGACAGTATTCGCTTTGCCATCGTAGTGCTATCCTTTCACCCAATCGGGCACTCCTTCGGTTTTTTCCTACCGAAAGAGGAAAGGAGACTCGAGCAGGGTCCGAATCTCCACGGCAGTACGTATGTATCAGTCGTCTTCGGGAACTGGTACTCCTTGTTGTTTGTAGAATAGGACGGCTGCCAGGGCCTGTTTGAGCATGGCGATATCAAAGCCAGCCCTCATGCCATCGAGCGTGTCATAGATGATACAGCTGGAGACACTGGTTGCGTAACCCAGAATTAAGATAGGCCACACCCAGTCACCCAGGTAAAGGCCCATTGCGATGAACATCATCGACAGGAATACTGTAAAAGGCGTGAACATCAGAAAGGTCACAACCAATCCGATGAACAACATCCTTTTGGCAATTCCGCCGAAGGTGATCATGAACCATGCGCCTCCGAGAAATGCCACTGCGGACATGAAAGTCCTCCATGTGAGATAGGTGCTTTTCTATCTATAAGTATTTATAGCCACAAAGGTACCTATCTCTAAAATAGCTTTCCAAACTCTAAAAATTTGTGATCAATTTTTAGAGTAAACAACTTATTAATGTACAAAGCACACAAGCATAAAAAAACAGCTAATTGTTTTGTTAGGCTCAAATGCAGCTGGCGAATGGTATCAAAAAAGGGGAGAGAAGTCAAAACTACAGGATTGAATTATGATAGTACCAGGGGTGGGGTACGATCCCACGACCTCAGCGTTATGAATGCTGTGCTCTAACCAACTGAGCTACCCTGGCTTGAAGGCTATTTTAACACATTTTCCTTCAGCCCCTCAATCCATCCTCGCATTTTTAATAACAACTCAAGGCTATCTTTTACATGAATTCTTAAAACTCCATGATAGTTTTCTGTATTGAATTGTTTTTTCCAAATACTAGTTTGGTAAAAAGGTTTTGTAAACTGTGATAGAGGAATTCCTGTTGTTTTTGACCAGTAAGTCTCTAATTCTCTTGTCCTTTTTTCATATAGTTTATTTAATGTTAATCGAGCAATTAAATTTTTCTTTTCTACACTAAAACATGTTTCTAGCCATTGCACATAAAATTGCATCATTCCAGGATCAGAATTACAAAATCCTAGGCGCCGTTCATGCAGATTTTTAAAACCTTCCGCCCAGTAAAGCCCAATACCTATAACAAATATATCTCTTGTATTTAGCTTTCCAACATCGCGTATTCCTTCTTCCATAAGTTGTTTTATTAATCTATTTCTTTTTTCTGTTTGTACTCTTTGTGCTTCAATTCTCCCTTTTTGTAACATAGCAATTACCCTTTTTTTTATATCTGCTTGTTGGTGTGGAGTTAAGGAAGTTGCTGCTATCCAGTCTCTGATAGTCGTGCGAGGAATGTTTTTTAATTTTTGAATTTGTCCTATGCTGAGACCACTCATGCGGAGTAGGCGGACTTCTTCTTTTATTTCGTCATTATAAATATGCATATATTCATTATTATCCACCAAGCCGCCCTCAGTCAATAAGGCAATTTTTATATCCATCTGTGCGCTTTCGTTGACTTCAAATGTGCCTTTCTGTATAATGGATCTAACGCGCGGGGTAGTGTACAGTGCACGTGAGGCTCAAAATGGGCCCTTTTGTTAGTAATGATAAAAGAGAACTCAGCTATATCGGTGAAACCCCACTTTTGATTAAAGGGTAATACCGAGGGAAGATTCAATACAAGTGAAAACCCGTAGAGACTACACGCTGAGCTCCTCACTCGTCTACTCATTCGGAGTAAACTCCTTAAGAGCAAGGCGGTGAAGGATGAAGATATAGTCCGACACTCTAGGTAACTAGAGATTACAGATGCATAATCTCACAGGCTAGGCGCAACTCCTAGCCCCGCAACACATTTATAACTTCGTTCTTCAGTGCAAGCACATGTTTATAAACGCTACAAAACTTCATGAATAATCATCCCATCGGTATTATTGACTCTGGAATTGGTGGTTTATCTATTTGGAAAGAGGTAGGAAAGCTTCTTCCTAATGAATCTACAATATATATCTCCGACGCAAAAAATCTGCCGTATGGTGAAAAAAATGAAGAGCAGGTATATAGGCTTGCAAAACGGCTCGTGCAATATTTAATTGCAGCAAAAGTGAAGCTGATTGTGGTTGCCTGTAATACCATTACTGTATCTGCCTTGGATCGTTTACGAGCAGATTTTCCCGATATGCCTCTTGTGGGTACGGTACCGGTAGTCAAAGCAGCAGCTTCGGTTTCGAAAACCAAGCGAATTGGGGTGTTATCGACGAATCGGACTGCAGAGAGTGAGTACCAAAAACGGTTAATTAGCGAGTTTGCTTCAGATTGTTTTGTGCTAAATAGTGGTACCAATACACTGGTTCCTATGGTTGAGGCAGGAGATATTGATCAGGAGGGGCTCATACAAGCGTTACAGCCTTTTATTGATGCTCATGTAGATACGCTAGCACTTGGATGTACGCATTTTCCGTTTCTCAAATCTGAAATTCAGCAAATTTTGGGAAAAAATGTTAATGTTATGGATTCTGGAGAAGCTGTTGCTAGGCAAGTAAAGCGAATTTTGGAGCATAATCAGATTGAAAATGACTCACAAGAGGTATCACATCAGTTTGTAACTACCGCAGAAAAAGAGGCATTTGTAGCACAAATTAATCGATTAGTAGGAAGCGTAGTAAATGCTACAATAGAACAAATTAATTTATGACGATTGAAGAACTAAAAGGCAAGCACATTGGTGTACTCGGTATGGGTGTTGAAGGTTATGCTTCAGCGCTTTATTTAGCCAAAAAAGGTGCAAAAGTAGTGGTATTTGATAAGCAGAAAGAGCTTACGCTACCAAAAGAGCTGATAGATGCAGGAGTAACCTTTGTTGGGGGATCGGATTATCTCAAAAAGCTTACTGATGTAGAAATGATTGTGAGAAGCCCAGGAATTAGAAGACACTTGCCTGAAATTACAGCAGCAGAGGCAAAAGGTATTCAAGTAACTTCCCAAACCAGGCTTTTTATGGAGTGGTGTCCTGCAGAGATTATTGGCGTAACTGGTACCAAAGGAAAAGGAACGACCTCATCACTGATCTATGAAATGCTTAAAAAACAAGGTTTTGATGCGTATTTGGGTGGAAATATTGGGAAGCCACCGTTTGCATTCTTGGATCAACTAACCCCAAAAAGCAAAGTTGTACTTGAGCTCTCTAGTTTTCAGCTAGAAGATGTCACCCGGTCTCCTCATATCGCGGTGATGCTGATGGTTACTTCAGAGCATTTAGGAGCTGATACGGTAGGGACCCAAAATTATCATGATAGTTTGGAAGAGTATATAGAGGCAAAAAGAAATATCTTAAAGTTTCAAACCTATGAAGACGTTGCCATTATCAATCGAGATTATCCAGCCAGTAATGAATCAGATATTCACACGTTGGGGAAAGTCTACCAAGTCAGTCGTGAGCGTGGTGTTATGGATGAAGGGTGTTTTGTGGCTGATCATATGCTTTATATTCAACAAAAAACTGAAGAATCCTCGGAAACAGAAGAAGACGTACAGCCTGCCGATACATTTATTGATAGAGAAGAGGAGTCAGATGCATTGACTGAAATTTTGACAGAAACACCACCCTTGCTAAATGCTAACTTCACAAAAATAGACATCATGGATACTCGTGATATCTTGCTTCCTGGTGGACATAATCTGGAAAATGTCACTGCTGCGACGATGGCAGCATATGTAGCAGGGGTGTCTAAAGAAGCTATTCGTGCAGTGTTGGAATCATTCAAGGGTTTGGAGCACCGATTAGAACTCATCGGGCAAGTAGACGGAGTCAAATATTATGATGATTCGTTCTCAACCACCCCTGAAACAGCTATTGCAGCTATTCAAGCATTTACTGTCCCTGAAGTACTGATTCTTGGTGGGTCTAGTAAAAATAGTGACTTTACTGAGCTTGGTGCAGTGATAGCTAAATCTGAAAATATCCGAGCAATTATTGGCATAGGAATTGAGTGGGAGCGTATTAAAGAAGCGATTCAGACACATAATGTAAATATTTTTATGGTCGAAGGAGCCAAAGATATGCATACAGTCGTTGAAGCAGCCAGTAAGATTGCGCAAAAAGGCGATGTAGTGTTGCTAACGCCTGCCTGTGCGAGCTTTGGTATGTTTCCAAACTACAAAGTCCGGGGAGAGCAGTTCAAAGAAGAAGTCAGAAAGTTGCAAAAATAACTCTCGAGTTTATAAGGTTTTGTATTTTTCTGCAGCTTCCCATGCAAGCAAAAACATGGTTTTCATCGTTTGGGCAAACCCAGGATGTTTCGTAATCGAACCAATGAGTCGTTCACCCCTTTTATAATGTAAGAATGCGACTTTATCACCATAAATGGTGACCTCATGGGCAACAGGAAATTTTTCAGCTGGAATAGTGGCTGAGAAACGATACTCAGTAGGATCTCGCTTGATAAATTGTCTCGCACTTTTCCCCTCAGAAATAATGACTTTCAGAGGTATTTTTTTCTTCGCCCTTTTTTTATTAAATACTGTCACTAACCACTCCTCCAGCTCTTTTTCTATATCTTCAGTTTGCAGAATTGAGTAACCCTCTACGCCTTCTTCTAAAATATCGAGATAGATTTTTTTCAATCCTTCCACGCCTTCAAAGGTTTGTACCACTGGTTTTTCAACAGCCGTAGTATAGGAAGAGAGAAGAGAGGGGAGAACACTTTGGAGGTCATGTTTGGCTCGTTGAAGGCTGGTATAACGATCTTCTGCAAGAGAAAGTAGCTCAGTCGGTGGAGCAGGAGTAAAATGGATAATTTTTCCTTTGTCACGGCTACTCACCAGGCCTTTTTTCTCCAAGTTCCCCAATGCTTTGTAGACTGTGGGTCTTTTTAATCTACTTTCCTTCACAATTACCCACGCAGGAGACTCACCAAGATTTAAAAGCAATTCATAAAGAACACTTTCGGTTTCTGAGAGGCCAAATGATTGTAAAAAAGGTAGTGACATATTCCTCATTTTTTTATACCACGCAAAGCTAATTTTGTCAAGTATTTTGACACCATGAGGAAACAAAATAAGTCATTTTAATAAAAATAAGGCTATTTAGAGGCTATTCTAGTGCTATATTATTTATAATAATATGACACCTAAAGTTGACAATAGGCCTATAGCGCTATATACTTCAGGTCGTAATCGCAGAGGGCATTACCGTCCTACAAATTCTTCGGAGTTTTCAGGACAAGCTCTTTGAAAAGTATATTTTATTTCAATTTTTCTTGGGTAGGAACTTTCAGGGAGTGACTAGAGATAGGTCTAATGATTACTTGGAAGTTCCTGCTCAGGAATCTGCTGCAGTGAGTTAGTTTACTGTGGTTGTATCCCTTACAGGGAGGAGAAAATGTTTTTTCGTAGGAGGAGGGAGCTTGTAGCTCCCAGGGAGCTGTGTCCTGGAGGATATAAGCTCGTTCTTGCAGAAGAGCGAGTGGTTTTCCAGGTGTTTGGAATTCGTCTCTATTATTGGCTTTTTGGACGATGTGGTGTCTGTGGCCGGCTTGTCCGGTTGGATGACCTTTTAGATCGTGGACCTGACCGGGGTTATCTATTGGAGCACCCGGTCCCAGCCTCAATCAAGGCAGAATAATACTTGTAGGTGAAGTGGGTTAATAGGCCCAACGTAAGAGGTGCAACGTCCTCTTTCACCTGCCGCTTCTCATAAACCCAGATTCCGAATACGTCGGAATGGTAGAGAAGGAGAGAAAAAAGTGGATGACATTGACATTGAAAACGCTAACCCAGAACAGCTGGCGCGGTTCTGGCGCAACATCGGGGGCGATCACCTCGAAGTAGAGTATGAGGAGGTAGGCGAGTGGGTTTCCATTAGCGTGAAACAGGGCAAAGAAGCCGCAGACGCCAACTTTCCTCAGGTGGCTCCTCATGTGACCAACTGTAGCCGCTGCAAAATGTTTGCCAGCAAGACCGTAGCGGTTATAGTAGAGGATATCCTTGAAGAGTCCCAGGTCTCTGAGTCTCATGAGACCTGGCATGGCTGGATCGTGGTCGCCAAGTTGGTAGATGGTCAAATTCAGGTCCATTGCGACCCTGATCAGACTACCTGGATGATGAGAACGCCCTTGGATCGGCCATCATGGCTAGTTCGAATTTGCACGGACAGGGAAGATCCCCTGTCTGTGATCGTGGAGGAGGTTAGGAAGCGCCTAGCCCTTCCTAGCATCAACAGCTGACACTAAACCTAGCTTGGTGTGGAGAGCTGATCTGGCCGTAGGGTTGATGCTCTGCTCTGGGTGAACGTCACACAAAAAACTATCTCGGGAGTGCCGGGGGCACGCCTGGAGAGAGGCGCAATATGATACGGCGGGTCAATGCTGACCCAAGTCCGCGTCACACGCGCGTTATCTCTCCAGTCCCGAACCAGTGGCTGCAATATTTGACTACCTCTACGTTTATCCTGAGACTGGGTCGAAGGATGGTGCAGCTAGAAATTCTTATTCTTGTATAGATTCCCGCTTTCGTGGGACTGACAAAAAAGAGTAAGGAGCTAAAAGTCAAAATAAAAAGGCAGTATGTTGTGTATATATGATGGAAGACAGGCCAGATGATGTGCGCAGCATACTGCTTTTTTTGTGGGTTGAACTGATATAATGATTTTCATGTTCAAATTTACCATTCACAAAGTCTTGAAAGGTTCAAAAGCGCGACTTGGGGAACTCAAGACTCCTCACGGCACTATTAAAACACCGAATTTTAATCCTGTTGGAACGCAAGCGACGGTGAAGAGTTTGTCGGCTCTAGATATCAAAGAAATAGGGGCGCAGATTATTCTTTCTAATGGGTATCATTTGCATCTTCGACCTGGGGAGGAAGTGGTGGCGAAGATGGGAGGGCTGGGAAAATTCATGAACTGGGATGGGCCGACGATGACTGATAGTGGGGGATTTCAAGTGTTTTCACTTGGTGCTGCACATCAGGCGAAAGGAAAACTGACCAAATTTACCTCTAAAGTCTTTGTCTATGATGATGTACATCAGCCAAATATTGCTTTTTCAGAACAGGAGAGAAAGCTTCGTAAAAAACAGTTGATTAATATCGATGCTGATGAAGTAGATGCCGTTGATCCACTGTTGATCCAAGGTGCTCGAAAGCCGATGAAAGTAAAGCCTGCCAAAATAGATGAAGATGGGGTGACGTTTTATTCGCATTTAAATGGTGAAAAAAGACGACTGGATCCTGCGATTTCTATTGGTATTCAAGAAAAGCTGGGAGCCGATTTGATCGTGGCTTTTGATGATCATGAGTCGCCGATGTGGGAATATGAGGAGACAAAAGTCTCACTAGGCCGGACAAATAGATGGGGATTGGAAAGTCTCAAAGCGCATAAACGGAAAGATCAACTTATGTATGGTGTTGTGCATGGAGGGATGTTTGAAGACTTACGAAAAACTTCGGCTATATTTACCGATAAACATTTTGATGCCATAGCTATAGGTGGTGCGTATAACTCCAAAGAAGTATTGTATAACGTTCTTGATTGGACATTGCCACTGGTAACACCTGAAAAACCGAGACATTTGCTGGGGATTGGTGAATTTGTGGATATGTTTGAAGGAGTAGACAGAGGGGTCGATTTTTTTGATTGTGTGGCACCAACCAGACGGGGGCGACATGGAAATTTATATGTGAGTCCAGCGAGTGGTGGAACAGTGAAGAACAAGTTCTGCATGAATATTGCAAATAGCAAATACAAGGATGATGCAAAGCCGATTGATCCGACCTGTGATTGCCGGACATGTCAAAACTACACCCGGGCATATCTGCATCATCTCTATAGAACAGAAGAGCTCTTGGGGTATCGATTAGCTAGTTATCACAATGTGTATTTCATCACCAAAGTCATGGAAAAAGTGAGAGAAGCCATAACAAACGACACATTTTTGGAAATGAAGAAAGAGTGGATAGGAACATAATTGCTTGACAACAGGTAGACGTACTAGTATACTAGTATGAATGGAGGAGAAGTATTTGGATATCTTGATTGATACTATTTTAAGTATCAAGAATAAACGACAAATGCGTACTTTTCTAGAAGGTATACTGACTCCTGGGGAGTTACGAGAAATTCCAACCAGACTTCAGATAGTCAAAATGTTAAAAAGGGGAGTTTCTCAGCAACAAGTAGCAAAAGAACTAGGAGTAGGGGTAGCTACCGTAACTCGTGGGTCAAAAGAAATTCAAAAAGGTAGATTTGAAGAAATATAACACGTTGATCCGGAATTTTGGAGCCGGTGAGTGTTTAAAAATATATAAATGAGAAATCCTAAATCTCGTAAGATTTTTTAGGACAAGCAAGGTGGCACCGTCTAGATAATAGGCCCTTGTAGATTTCTAACTTTGTGTTGGAAGTTTACAAGGGCTTTTTTTATATGAATCTAAACAAATTATTTGACAAAAAACCAACCTACCAAAAGCTTTCTCGCCAAGTGGATTTTTTTGCGCTGTTTCAAAAAATAGAAAAAGAATTTACCAATTGTTTTCTTTTTGAATCACTTGGTTCACAAAGTCATGTATCTCGCTATGCTATTTTGGGTTTTGATCCAAGGCATATTATCAACGCAAAAGGGCATGAATTATCCATTGATGGGAAAAAACAGACAGTAACAAATCCGTATAAGCAGCTGCAAAAACTTGTTCCTCAAACGGCTATTGCCAGACAGTATGCAGGAGGATTGGTGGGGTATCTTAGTTATGAAGCAGTCAATTATTTTGAGGAAAGTCTGCAGGTGAAGGTTCATCCTGATTTTCCTCAATTTATGTTTGGTGTTTATACAGATGGGCTGATTTTTGATAAAGTAACTGGTGAAACGTATTATTTTTATTATGACAAAAACAGAATAAATGTTATTGAAAAACTCCTGACTAAACAAATACCTTCTCCTCAAAAACCAACGATAACATTTTTAGGAGATACTTTAACAAAACAAGAGCACAAAAAAATCGTTCTTTCAGTCCAGGAAGAAATACGAAAAGGAAATACGTTTCAGTGTGAAGTAGGGTTTAAGTCAAAATTTAGCATCAGTGGTGAAACGATTGGTATTTACGAAAAACTTCGACAAGTGAATCCATCACCATTTATGTACTATGTGAAGTTTAGCAACAAAAAAATTATTGGGGCATCCCCAGAACTGTTGCTTTCGCTGCGAAATGGAGAACTCAATACGATTCTTTTAGCGGGTACTGCAAGACGGGGGAAAAATGAAAAAGAAGATCAACTTCTCGCAAAAGAATTATTACACGACAAAAAAGAAATTGCAGAACATAATATGCTCGTTGATTTACACAGAAATGATATTGGAAAAGTATCAGAATTTGGAACGGTTAAAATCAGAAATCTTATGGATATTCTCAAGTTTTCTCATGTGCAGCATATTGCCAGTGAAATTGCAGGAATTATCAAAACTGGTGAAGACATGTTTTCGGCAGTTGCTTCCAATTTCCCTATGGGCACAGTTACTGGTGCGCCAAAAGTAGAGACAATGAAAATAATCGATAGAAATGAACCAGAAGCTAGAGGTCCGTATGGTGGCGGAGTGGGACATTTTGGGTTTAATGGTGATGCCACATTTGCTCTTGCACTTCGGTCTCTTTTTATACGTGGAGAAGATGCATATGCACAAACCAGTAGTGGCATTGTGTATGATTCCAACCCTGAAAAAGAGTATGAAGAGATAGTGCATAAATTAGCAGCAATGAAGGAGGTTTTGGGAGTATGAAAATCTTACTGATTGATAATTACGATTCGTATACTTACAACCTGTATCAACTAGTAGGAGAATTGTTGCTTCGCCGGAAACAAACCTTTAGCGTGGATGTGTTTCGAAATGATCAGATAACACTTGCACAGATACAAAAGAGCAATTATGACCGGATTATCATCTCTCCAGGTCCTGGAGATCCTTCAGACAAAACATACTTTGGTGTTTGTGCTGATGTATTAACGATTGTTGGACAAAAAACACCAGTATTGGGTGTGTGTTTGGGAATGCAGGGGATGGCATATTACTTTGGAGGAAAAGTAGTGCGGGCGACACTACCAATGCATGGCAAAGCCAGTATCATAAAACATACTGGAAAAGGACTTTTTGCTCACTTGCCCCAAGGGCTTGAAGTCATGCGATATCATTCACTGATTGCCGAGAAAAAAAGCTTACCAAACGTATTAGAAGTTACTGCTACTGCTTTAGATAGTGGAGAAATTATGGGACTTGCTCATAAACAATTTCCAATAGAAGGAATACAGTTTCACCCAGAATCATTTGCAACAGAAGGTGGGAAGATAATGATGGAGAATTTTTTATTGCAAAAATAGTATGAATATTCAAGATTTTCTAAAAATCATTGTGCAAAAAAAAGACTTAACGCAAAAGGAAGCAAAACAGCTGGTACTTTTGCTAACCCAAGATGGTATTGATCCATTACTTATTTCAGCAATTCTTATCGGACTTGCAACAAAAGGTGAATCGTTTGCTGAAATAGCAGGATTTATTCAGGGAATGAGAGCACAAATGCAGGAAGTAATTGGTGGAGAAAATGCTATGGATATTGTGGGAACAGGAGGAGATGGGAAAGCAACAGTGAATATCTCAACAGCTGCCAGTTTCGTCGTTGCCGGTGCAGGTATTCAAGTCGCAAAACATGGCAATAGAGCAGCATCTTCTCAATGTGGCAGCGCTGATGTGTTGGAAGCACTTGGTATCAATATTCAACTTGATAGTAAACAGGCAGCAAACGTGTTGAAAAAAGTAGGTATGGTATTTTTGTTCGCACCTTTGTTTCATCCTGCGATGAAACAAGTAGTTCCTGTTCGCAAAACCATCAAAATAAAAACAATTTTTAATTTGCTTGGACCGTTTCTCAATCCTGCTGGTGTCAAACGACAACTGCTTGGTGTGGCTGATTTGCCAACCGCAAAAACACTCGTGGAAGTAGCCAAAAAACTTAATTACAAAAAGCTTTTGATTGTCACAAGTTTAGATGGACTCGATGAAGTCAGTCTTTTTGCCAAAACGCATGCGTTTGAAATTTCAGGAGAAACAGTAAAAGAATATCTGATTGATCCAGCAGAGTATGGTTTTAAAAAAGCAACACTTGCAGATATAGTAGGTGCAGACGCTCCAACGAACGCAACGATGATTAAAAACGTATTAGCCGGTAAAAAAGGACCTGTCCGAGATATTGTGCTTTTGAATAGTGCCTGTGCATTGGTTGTGGCTGGTAAAGTAACAACGATTGCAGAGGGAATAACAATGGCTAAGAAATCTATTGATAGCGGTGCAGCTAAAAATATTTTGGAGAGATTACGAAAGGAAACGCAGTATGCATGACATGATCAAAGAAATTGTTGCAAAAAACGCGATAGATTTAGCAACAAAAAAACAAAAAAATCCACGAAGTAGTTTAGAAGAACAGATAAAAATACCTGGTGTAACTCGCGATTTTTACCAACGATTGCAAACTGATGCAGATAAACATGGCGTATCACTGATTGCTGAAATAAAGTTTTCCTCTCCAACTGAAAAACATTTGGGAGACAAAAAAGACATACTTCCTCGAGCAAAATTGTATGAAAAAGCAGGGGCATCAGCAATTTCTCTTATTACTGAACCTCACTTTTTTACGGGAGATGTCAAAACTATTTCGCAGGTAAAACAAGTAGTATCGTTGCCAGTTTTACAAAAAGATTTTGTGGTAGATAGCTATCAAATTTACGAAGCAGCAGCATATGGCGCTGATGCACTGTTGCTCATTGCAAAGCTTGTTAACAAATCACTATTAAAAACGTTTGTTGATCTTTGTATCACTATTGGTATTGAACCAGTGGTTGAAATTAATGATGAGGAGGACTTAGCAAAAGCATTAGGAACTAAAACAAGAATTATTGCGGTAAATGCAAGAGATTTGGATACTTTTACGGTAGATGTAGCAAAAGCATGTGAACTTTTAGAAAAGATCCCGGCACATATTTTTAAATTAGGATTTTCTGGCATTCATACTGCGTCTGATGTCAAAAGATACAAACATGCAGGAGCAAAAACAGTACTTGTAGGAACGACATTGATGAAAGCAGAAAATATTGAAAAAACAATACAGGAGTTTTTATATGAAAGTTAAGATTTGTGGTATCAGGTCTTTAAAAGCAGCAAAAGCCGCAGTAGATGCTGGAGCAGATTTTTTGGGATTTAATTTCGTACCATCATCAAGACGATATATACTACCTGAAAAAGCGAAGGAAATTATTGATAAAGTAAAAGGAAAAGTGAGTATTGTTGGAGTGTTTCAAAATGAACATATCGATACTGTTAACAAGATAGCAAAAGATCTGTCGTTGGATTTTGTCCAATTACATGGAGATGAGACACCACGATATTTTCAAAAGTTATCAGTAAGATTGTTAAAGGTTATCAGTGTTTCCCCAGATTTTTCAGTAGATGATGTGTTATTTCAAATGGAGCTGTATAAAAAGAACTATTATATGTTAGATCGAAAAATCCAAGGTGTCGGGCGACCATTGAGTTTAGAAAGAGCTGCTTTAATTGCTCAAAGATTTCACCTTTTTTTAGCAGGTGGACTGACACCCGAAACAGTGGTTCATGCCGTACGTATGGTAAATCCATTTGCGGTAGATGTGGCATCCGGTATTGAAACAGATGGGAAAGAAGATATTGAAAAAATAAAACTTTTTATTCACAATGCGAAAGGAGCAATCGTATGAAACAAACAACAGGTCACTTTGGAAAATATGGTGGAAGATATGTCCCTGAGATGCTGATTCCTGCACTGGAAGAGTTGGAAAAAGCATTTGAAGAAGTAAAAAAAGATAAGACTTTCCAAAAAGAACTTGCGGATTTACTCAGGGATTTTTGTGGTCGTCCGACGCCTTTAACATTTGCCGAAAACCTCACAAAAAAACTAGGCGGAGCAAAGATTTATCTAAAAAACGAGGGAGTAAATATTACCGGTGCTCACAAAATAACGCATTGTGTTGGACAAGCACTGCTTGCCAAACGAATGGGGAAAAAGCGGATTATTGCCGAAACAGGGGCTGGACAGCATGGGCTTGCATCTGCCACAGTAGCAGCTAAATTTGGGATGGAATGCATAGTCTATATGGGGGAAGTAGACTATAACCGCCAACGACCAAATGCCTTTTCTATGGAGCAGTTGGGAGCAACGGTTGTCCCAGTAATGTATGGCAATAGAACACTTAAAGATGCCGTGAATGCAGCACTTAAGGACTGGATTGAACATGTTTCAGATTCCTATTACTTACTTGGATCAGTCGTGGGTCCACATCCGTATCCAAGTATTACCAAATATTTCCAATCAATTGTTGGGAAAGAGGTAAAAAAACAACTACAAGAAATAGAAGGAAAACTTCCTGATATGGTTATCGCTTGTGTGGGGGGAGGAAGTAATGCGATGGGAATATTCAGTGAATTTTTGCCTGATACATCTGTAGATTTGGTTGGAGTGGAAGCAGGAGGAAGAGGAAAAGGAGTAGGACAAAATGCAGTGCGGTTTGATAAAAAACAAGTGGGAGTGATTGAGGGATATAAGTCATACTTTTTGCAAGACAGCGATGGACAAATAGCGCCTACACATAGTATTTCAGCAGGACTTGATTATCCAGGAGTAGGGCCAGAGCTGGCAAAATTGTTTGATGATAACCGGCTGTCTATGACATCAGCAACAGATAATCAAGCATTAGAAGCATATCAGATATTGGCCAAAACAGAAGGAATTATTCCAGCTCTTGAATCAGCTCATGCAATAGCACACGCTATAAAAATAGCACCAACACTTTCTAAAAACAAAGTAATTGTCGTGAATCTTTCCGGAAGAGGGGATAAGGATTTATTTATTGTTGCAAAAGAATTACAAGATGAAAAATTCTTAACGTTCTTGAAGGAGTATATACAGGAGTACTGATATGAAATTAATGACACATGTAATTGTTGGGTATCCCAGTCTTGCAGCGACGGAGCACATTGTTAAAATTATGGACTCTTTAGGCGTTTCATATATAGAACTGCAAATTCCATTTTCTGATCCATTGGCTGATGGACCGACTATTATGAAAGCATGTGAAGCTTCACTTGCCAATGGAACAAAAGTAAACGATGCATTTATTTTGGCTAAAAAACTATCAAAACAAGTAAGCACAAAGCTTCTTTTTATGGCATATTTTAATACCGTATTTACCTATGGTGTTGAAAAATTTTGTAAAGATGCTAAAGATGCTGGAATAGCTGGACTTATTGTTCCTGATATGCCGCTGGATGAAGAACCAGCGGAACAGTTCAGTAGTTGTTTAAAAAAACATGATTTGTTAAATATCAGAGTATTGTCTCCGGCATCAACAAAAGAAAGAATTGAGAAAAATGCAAAGATTGGCACAGGATTTGTTTACTGCACTGCAAGACAAGGAATAACAGGGGTTAGTGGTAAGACATTGGATGCCAGAACAATAGAATATTTAAAATTAGTAAAAAAAGAATTTGTATTGCCGCTAGCTGTTGGTTTTGGAATTTCAGAAAAAAAGCATATCGATATGCTCAGAGGAGTAGCAGATATAGCAGTCATCGGAAGCGCAATAGTTGATTTAATAAATAAATCAAATAAAGAACATATAGAAAAGGATTTAACTAAGTTTATTACTGCACTTGGTGTATAATTAAAAAATTATGGAGAAAAAACCCATTCAACAAATTCAGGGTAAGCGAGTTTTATCAGGAATCAGAGCAACCGGGCGTTTGCACCTTGGTAATTATCTTGGTGCGGTCAAGGGAATGCTTGCGCTACAAGCAGATCCTGAGTATGAAACGCTCTATATGGTGGCAGATGCGCATACGATTACGACTCCTTATGACAGTGAAGAACTTAGAAAAAACCGACGAGAAATTATTATTGATTATTTAGCAGCAGGACTAGATCCAGAAAAATCTATTATTTTTCAGCAAGCAGAAGTGCCACAACATTTCGAACTCGCTTTTTATTTTTCATCAGTCGTGACTATCGCTAAGATGCAACATTTGCCAACTTTTAAAGACAAAGTGAAACAACATCCGCAAGCAGCAACCATGGCGCTTTTGAATTACCCCATTCTTATGTCAGCAGATATTCTTGTGTATAAAGCAGGACTCGTTCCTGTGGGAATTGATCAAGAACCACATCTTGAAGTAGCTCGTGATATTGCGCAGCGAATGAATATTGATTATGAAATGGATTTTCCATTGCCAACGCGGTTTAAAACAGAAGGAGAATATGTCCCATCACTCACTGGGGAGGGGAAAATGAGTAAATCTGTAGATGGATCATTTATCAATCTGACGGATAGTTTAGAGGATATAAAAAAACGATTAGCTGGAGCCCCTACAGATAGTGGGACATTGGGTGGAGCAGTGCCAAAAACAGGTGGTGTGGCAAATCTGTTTACGTTTTTGAAACTATTCGGCAGCGAGTCGACATACAATCAATATGTTGAAGATTATAAAGAAAAGCGAATCAGATATGGTGAAATGAAACAATATTTAGCCCAAGCGATTTTTGCAGAATTGGAACCATTTCAGATGCGACGAGCAGAACTTGAGAAAGATACAAAATATGTGGACCGCGTGATTAAAGAAGGTGCAGAAAAAGCTCGAGCAATTGCGCAAGAAACGATAGATGAAGTGAAAGAGAAGATGGGATTGGCATAATTGTATAATAATCTCTGTGATAATTCCTCAAAAAGAAATTAAAAAATTCCAAAAAGACATTTTAGATTGGTACAAAAAAAATAAGCGGGATTTACCGTGGAGAAAGACTCGAGATCCATATAAGATTTTGGTTTCTGAAATTATGTCTCAACAAACACAAATAGCTCGTGTTGTTCCAAAATATGAAGCATGGATTAAAGCATTTCCGACTGTTGAGGATTTAGCAAATACAAAAACTTCAGAGATTTTACAGTATTGGTCAGGACTGGGATATAACAGACGAGCACTTTATCTACAAAAATGTGCAAAAGAAATTGTTAAAAAGTTTGGAGGAAAGTTCCCCAAAGCAGTTGATCAGCTTAAGAAATTATCTGGCATCGGTGAGTATACCTCAGCAGCTATTGCTTGTTTCGCATTTGATCAACAAGTAGCAGTGGTGGATACGAATATTCGCAAAATTATTTTGACACAATTTGGCATCAATCATGATACAAAGCCAAGAGATTTACAAAACATTGCTGATCAGCTGTTGCCCAAAGGTAACGCATATGAATGGAATCAAGCATTGATGGATTATGCTGGAGGAATGCTTAAAAAAGAAAAAATTCCTGTTCCTAAACAATCGAAATTTAAAGATTCGGATAGATATTATCGAGGACAGATTATTAAGCTTTTGTTAGCGCAGCATGTTTTACCAAAAAAGACATTGGAAAAACAATTTAGTATTGAAACAAAAAGATTAGAAAAAATTATTCAGAGTTTGGTAAAAGATCAAGTGATCGCCTTAGAACAAGAGAATCTCACTATTAAAGAAGCTGCTTTTGTTTAAGAAAGTGGAGAATATCGCGGGTGATATCACGACTGTTATTCAGTACGGTTATATGCGTTCCATCGGGAATAAAATCGATTTCTGATGCGTTAATTCTTCGTGCTAATTGTCTTTCACTTTTGGGTGGAAAGACTGTATCTTTTTCTCCTGCAATAATCAGTACGGGAAGACGAATATTTTTGAGCAGTCTACTGGCATTATAGGTGAGTGCTTGGTCCCAGCTGGCCAAATAGCTTTTTAGCGAAGTATGTAACAGATCAGAAGTTAGGCGGATAGGATTGTATTCACCAGTACCAATAAATTTTTTATAATCAGCTCGTTTTTCGATATGGATGGTTGGACTATATGTAGCTAAAAATGTGAGCATGGTTGAGAGCCCTGGAGTACTGGCCAGCAATTTTCCATAGGATGTGGGTTTGTAATGGGCATCGATGAGAATGAGTGCTTTGCATGCTTTTGGATGGTTTCCAACAAATGTTATCGCGATCATCCCGCCAAAACTGTGACCAACTAAAATAGGGTTTTTTACATGTTCTTTTATCAAAACAGCCTGGATATCTTCTCCGTATCGAGCCATATCATAGGCATTTTTGCCAGTGGGACGATCGGATAGTCCATGTCCTCGTAAGTCTATTGTGACAACAGTATAGCCTTTTTTTGTGAGCTTATCTCTTTGAGGGTCCCATACTCGCATATCTCCACCAATACCATGAAGAAACAGGAGGGTAGGATTCGATGTATGTTTGGTAATCTCATAATAAATAGTTGTACCATCTGCACTTTTGACAGTTTTGGCGTGAACAGGGTTTTTCATGGCTTTATCAGCATAATCTAAGAAAGATTTGATTACAAGCAAAGACGTGTTGCAAAGATTTCTATGTGTGGTATACTTTGACGACTATGGCAGGAAATAACAAAAAAAAGCAAAAAATCTTCAAATTTAAGCTCAATTTCTCTTGGAAAAATCTTCTCATCTATGGAGTCATCATTTTTTTGATCTTTTTTCTCCTTATTGGCCTTGGCGAAGGGATAGATAATGCCAAATCAGTGCCACTCTCCAGTGTGCTTTCTGATATCAAAAAAGGAGATGTGACTCAAATTGAAGTGGTGGATACCAAAATCACTGCTACCAAAAAAGATGGCAGTAAAGAAGAGGCTTTCAAGGAAGGCTCTTCAAATATTTATCAAATCTTAAGTGATGCCCATGTTTCTCCAGACAGCACCAAAATTGTGATTAAAGATGATAGTGGGATCAATGGCTGGATCAATATTGCTTCCACCCTTATTCCGGTAATACTGATGATAGCCTTTTTCTACTTTTTATTCCGTCAAGCCAGAGGAGCGCAGGAGAGTATTTTTAGCTTTGGACAAAGTAAAGCAAAGCTATTTAATAAAGATCAACCCAAAACGACTTTTGCTGATGTGGCAGGGGTTGATGAAGCTAAGCAGGAACTTACCGAAATCGTAGACTTTTTGAAAAATCCTCAAAAATATAAAGCCATGGGTGCACGTACACCAAAAGGCGTTC
>JADMIO011403869.1_pt1 | contig 47897 bp, 52 predicted proteins | sample 8958161 | NCBI WGS metagenome assembly JADMIO01 (sample SAMN16585339, study PRJNA669376) | soil metagenome | isolation source: Crop rotation soil | place: USA: Cullars Rotation, Alabama | collected 2011
CGACAACTTGTCCACGTGGAATTCTAAGCTTAGGATCCCAATGTGCTGGAAAGGGACCATCGAAGTGGGCAAACTCGCCGATGTCGCCGTGTTGAGCGAAGATTATCTCGACCCTGCCAAAGTATCAGATGAAGCGATCAAGAAGCTGAGGTCGGTGTTGACCGTGGTCGATGGCCGAGTGGTGGTTGACGAGTTACGCTGACTCAGGCGCCGCGCTCAAACGATCCCAGTGGTAGGCCAGGACTGCGGTCAGATCCTCGAGCTCCAGGCCCACGAATTTAGCATCCACGACGATCCGCTCAAGTTCTTTTTTCAGGATGTTGCTGCGCTGCGTCGAGTCTCCCGAAACGGGAGCTGCCACAATCGTTCCAATCCCAGGCTTCACCTCCAGCAAACCCTCGCTGATGAGGCGAGCGATAATCTTGTGCGCTGTATTGGGGTTGATCTTGAAGGTAGTGCTGAGGGAACGGACCGAGGGAAATCGGTCCCCAGGCCGCATTTGTTCTGAAACCAAAGCCTTCTTAGCAACATAAACTGCCTGATCACATATAGATGTGCCTGGTTCGAGAGATAGAGAGAGTTCCGTCACATGTGTACTATAACACATGTGTACTAGTACAACTACTACACTATTTGGACTTGCCTTTGCCTGCTCCGGGTGGGGGACCGCCAGGAATTACGCCGTTCATCCGGGCATAGACCACCATCTGACCGTAGTGATCGTATGTGTGGAGACCGATGAAGGCGGCCACGGCCGCCCGGGAGCGGTTTCGGCCGGGCAGCGGATCGTTCATGTTCTTGTCAGTAATGGTCCCCACGCCCTTGCGAGCGAACGCGATTGCGGTCTTGAAGTAATCGATGATCTGGTCCTTGGTCTTGAGCGCGTCCGGACCGTTGTCGGTCGAGCCGATATCCACGGGCGCCTTTTCACCGTTCAGAGCTTCGGCGAGTGCAAAAATCTCGGTGGCGATGTGACGGACCTGCAACGCGAATGTCCGAACACCGGTAAACGTGCCTGGACTGGTGGGAGCGAAATCGTACTTGTCGGCCGGCATCTTCTGCGCCAGTCCCAGAACCTCTCGTTCCACGGTCGAGATCTGGTCGTCGAACACCTTGGCGATGCCTTCGGCGGCGAACGCCGAAGGCGCGATGCACAAACCGGCAAGTACTGAGAGCGTCAGACAGGTACGCAAGGGAGAACCTCCACTTGCATATTGTACCCGTTAAGAAAGCTTAACGCCGGCGTCCGCCGCCCCGGTAGCCCCCACGGAATCCGCCACCACCGCGGATGACCACCCTCGGGCTCGAATAGATGCCAATGCCGAAGCTGGGACCGTAATAGTATCCACCGTAGGGATAGTAGAACGGATCATAGTAGCCGCCGTAGTAGCCCCCGTAATAGTAGGGCGCGGGCGGCGCGACGGCGCGCTCTCTGGGCTGTACTCGTGAACGATAGTCTTGCTGCTGGACCGGCTGGAATGCTCCGCCCGAGCGATCCGTGTCTATATTGACCGAGTCGATTGTGCGGAATGTCAGAAGCGCCTCGGGATGAATTTCGGTTGCGTGGGCTCGCGTGGCCATTACGCCGATGGCGCCCGCGACGGCTCCACCGATTGCGCCAACCCCAGCTCCGAATCCTCCGCCCGCGGCTGCGCCGATGGCGGCTCCGGCTGCCGTTGTGCCGAGCACTACTCCGGTATCACGGCCATTCGATGTGCCGCGTTGATATTCCATGAGCTGCGTTCGGATGGGCAACTGCTGACCATCGACTAAGCTAAGCTCGGTCAGTTCCAGGCCAAGATGAGACGTCCCGTTTCCGTCCTTGGCTCTCACGGCCTCAGAGACTCGTCCGGCGACGTTCTGGCCGGGCTGCGCGATCACCAGACCGTTCGCGACCAGAGGCTGGGTGAGAGTCGCTGTAAAGAAATCACCGGGCTCGTTCTTATCGCTCGAGAGCTTTTCGTTGATGCGCACTTTCACGAAAGTGCCAGCGGGCAGGATCAGCGCAGATGGCACCGACACCGAATTCGGACGCGGCACAGCTTGCGAATTCTGCGCAAGCTCGGGCTGATTCACGGATTGGTTGAGGGAGTATGCCTGATCATTCGCCCGACCGGCCGCCTGATCGGCGCCTCCGAACTTTTTCCAGCCACCCGCGTCTTGTCCGTAAGAAACCAGTCCTACCAGAGGAATTATGACTGCAATTCGTCGCAACATGGCACACCTTCCGAACCTGTTACTGCATGTTGACTGCCACGCAGTAAGTCGTTGAAAGATGGACGAATGGTTCCGCCGCGGGGCGGTCGAAAATCGCCAGGCTGGTGGTTTTCAGCCAGATGAAACTTATCGGCGGTCGGGCAAAGCGAACACGTACAACTCGTTGCCGTTTTGCGGATAGTGAACTTCCGGAGCGAGAACACCGGGCACCATGCGCGGGCTGCCGCCGCCCAATCCGGTGGAGACGGCGATGTACTGCTTGCCGCCGACACTGAACGTCAGAGGGAAGCCTTGCACTGATGTGCCCAGGCGGGTTTCCCACAGAACCTTGCCGGTCTTCACGTCCACGGCGCGGAAGTAGCGATCCATATCGCCGACAAAAGCGATGCCGCCGGCAGTGGAAAGAACCGCGGTCATGAAGGGCGAGCGCTGCTCAAGTTTCCAGTTTTCCTTAAGCGTCCGGACATCGTACGACGCGAACTTTCCGACGTTACCATTGCTGCCGGGCGATTCGAAGAAGCGCCGGGCCGCGCCGCCGCCGCTGCCGCCGCCTTCCACTAGATCGATCTTCTGGGGATTCATTTCCTGGCAGCTCTGCGCCACCGGAATCAGTAGCTGGTTGGTCGGCTGGTGATAGCTCATGGCGTGCCAGTTGTGGCCGCCCTCGGAAGTGGGACAGTTTTGGACCCATTCGCCAACCTGGTTTTCGACAATGTCATTCCGGAAGTGGGGCTCCCCAGTCTTCGGATCGATGGAGTCGTAGACGTTCTGGAAGACGGTTTCTTTGTGTCCTACATACGCGCCCGTCTTGCGGTCCAGTTTCCACAGAATGCCGTCTTTGCCTGCGCTGAAAACGTACTTCTGGCCGTTATCGTCGACCAGGACGCGCTCGAACACTTCATCCAGATCCAACGTTTCGCCGGGAGCATGGTTGAAAAACCACTGGAGCTTGCCGGTATCGATATCCAGGGCGACGGTGGAGTTCGCGTAATTCGTCGCGCCGTTGCCGGAACCACGCGATGCGCGCATCCAGGGCTTGGCCTGCGCCACGCCCCAATAGGTCATGTTCAGATCGAGATCGATGCTGCCGGTGATCCAGGTATCGCCGCCGGCCCGAAACAGATCCGGCAGCTTGCCCCAGGAATCGCCGCCCTTGTCGGCGCTCTTGGCGATCGTGTAGAACTTCCAGATCAGTTTTCCGGTTTGCGCGTCGTAAGCGCTGATGAAGCACTTCTCCTCGCGATACTGGTCGCACGGGCCGCCGCCGAGGCCTTGGATCACCTTGCCTTTGGCAATAATGGGGCCGCTGCTGGTGCTGTAATTGCCGAACGTGCGGTCGCCGATGAGCGTGTCCCAAACGTTCTTGCCGGTGCGGGCGTCGAGCGCGTAGATGTGCGCTTGCCCGGTGGTAACGTAAACCTTGTCATCGTAGATCGATAGACCGCGCTGCGAATTGCCGGTAGCAACATCGCCGATGCGGTTCTCCCAGATGAGCTCGCCCGTCTTGGCATCCAGCGCCTGCACGATATTGCCGGGATTGTTGATGAACATCGTCCCGTTGTGAACCACCGGTGCCGGCTGATTGGTGCCTTCATTCATGGCCCAGGTCCATACCAGGCGCAGATCCTGGACGTTGTTCGCTGTGATCTGATTCAGGGTGCTGAAATTGCTGGCGTGATAGTCGCGGCGGATCATCAGCCAGTCGGCTGGATCCGGATTCTTCATCATCGCGTCGGTCACGGGCGTGTAGTTCTTGACGTTCCCGGCGATGGTGAGGCCCCGCGGCGCTGGAGGCGCGGCTGCTCGACCGCCTCCAGCGGGTGCTGCTCCCTTCCCTTGTTTGCCTTGCTTTCCTTGCCCTTGAACCTGCGCAACCACCTGGCCGGTCACGCTGCGTATCGCCACGGCGGATTTCCCGGTGAGCGCCTGGTTTCCGGCTCTGGCTCCGTTCGACTGCAGGATGAACGCCGCGATATTGAGATAGTTCTGTTCGCCGAGCCCGCCGGGATTATTAGGCGGCATCGCGCCTTCCATGAAACCCACCAGATCGCCGACGGTGCGATTCCCCCAGCTGCTGGTGAAAGGAAGACCGGACAGCGGCAGCGCGTTGCCGATTCCCGAGAGATCCGCCGCATGGCAGCCCGAGCAGCTCGTCTGATACGCAGTGCGGCCGGCATCGGCCTGCTGGGCGGTAAAAGGTCCTGGGGCCTGCTGGCCCGGGAGCTGTAAAACACCGTATAGAGCGGCGAACAGGGATAGGGGGATGAGCAATTTCTTCATGAGAGGTCTCCTAGTGTTGCAGCCAGCCCCACAGCGTTCCATCGGTGGGTTTTTCGGTGTAGATCTGGACGTAGATTCCGCCCTTTTTCAGATTCTGGAGTTGCTGGGGATCCAGGTTCGCCGATCCGGTGATGGTGCCGCTCATCGCTTTAGTGATGGTGAGATCGGCAAAGGCCGGGCCACGCACGCCGGCCATGATGCCGTTTTGCAGTTTGGCTGACACTGCGTTGGTCTTCAGCCCTTCGAAGGTTCCGTTCACGGTGAGTTTCGTGCCCGAGAGTGTGGCTGTTACCGAACCAGTGCCGGCCAGATCAGGACGCGTTTTGGCGTCGGCTGGCAGAGCAGACAGCCGGGTCTTGTAGGTGTCGCCGCTTTGCGCGGCGCTCGGCAGTCCGAACCATCCCACGCCTAAGCCAACTAGCACAGCCGCCACATACCGCAAACACGCTATTTCCCGCCGCATCATGCCTCCTACGCCTTCCGGCCGGTTCCTCCCTGGCCGGGTGTCAGCATACCACAGTCACCAACCTAATACGCGCATCCTGTTTTGAATGATGGCGCTATAGTCGTTCATCCGTTCCGGCCTGCGCCGCCGCGGCGCAGGCACGATCGCCGCAAGCCGCGCAGACTGTTCGCGATCTAACGCGGCCGCCGGGATGTGATAGTGATACTCGGCCGCGGCCTCCGCTCCGTAGACGCCTGGACCCCACTCGATCACGTTGAGATACAGCTCCAGAACACGATTTCGCCCAAGGATCATCACGGCCATGGGCGCGAGAGTGTACTCGAAGGCCTTCCGGACAGGATTGCGGTGGGTCGTGAAGAACAGATTCTTCACCAGCTGCTGGGGGATCGTGGACGCGCCTCGCGGCGGCTCGCCCGTTTCCGCGCTTTCCTCGATCGCATCCTGCACCTGGCCCCAGTCGATGCCGTAGTGCTTGTAGAAGTTGCCGTCTTCCGCTGCGATCACGGCGTGCTGGAGTTGCGGCGAGATACGCCGAAGCGGGACGAACGTCTGGCGTTTCTTGTAGGGACCGGACGCGAACCAGGATTCGATGCGCCGCTGGATCTGGACGCCGGTGGTCGGCGGATTGATATAGCGCATCCCCAGCAGCGCCAAGCCCCATGCTGCGTGGAGCCCGACGAGAAGCATCACCAGAGCGAGAATCAATCGCTTCCAAAGGGAGCGTTTGGGGCCGCGCCGGGACTTGGATTTACGAGCCTTCTGAAATTTAGGCTTCAATCTATTGCCGGTAGACTTCCAGCCAACTGCGCGTCGGGATGAGGGCACCCACGGCTGCTCCGATTGCGCCCAGGACGATCGCTCCACCTGCGGCGTCTACCCCGCGAGAAGTCGCAAAGATACACCAACCTGTACAGTCGTGATGGGCCGCCGCTCCAATCGTCGCTCCCGTGGCTGCACCGACACCCAGCCCGATCAGGGAATTGCGGCCTCGGTGGCTGTCGCCCTTCAGCAGTACGCGCGTCACGTCCGGCCGGCCGAACATTTCTTGACCCTTCCCGGAAACCAGCAAGAGGTCTTCGTCGCTCACGCGGACGATTTTGCCGCGAACCGTGCGCGAGCCGGCTGTGATCCGCACGTCCGTTCCCGTGGTCAGCGCCTTGACGGTGTTCCAATCGGCAGCCGTCGTTTGCGCGGGTGCGACAGCCGCTAAAAGTACGCATAGCGCTGCGGCGCTGAAGAACTGGCGTGGGGCTCGCACGGTCTCCAGGCTATCACTTCTACAGCTGTTTGAAACCCTGCGATAGACTGATCTAGAAATGAATTTGAAAAACGCAGTGGCTCTCGTGACGGGAGGAAGCTCGGGCATCGGGCTGGGGATCGCCAAGAGCTTGATGGACAGTGGCGCGCGGGTCGCAATCACCGGGCGCGACAAGAAAAAGCTGGACGACGCAGCCAAGAAGCTCGGCGCGCATCCGATTCACGCCGACGTATCCAAGGAAGCGGACGCGCAGCGCACCGTGCACGAGGTCCTGGAAAAATTCGGCGACCTGGACATCCTGGTCAACAACGCAGGGCTGGGCACTTTCAAGAAACTGGTGGATCTCGATCTGGCGAGCTTCGAGCGTACCTTCGCCACCAACGTCACCGGAGCGATGCTCATGGCGCGCGAGGCGGCCAAGCACTTCGTGGGGCGCAATCGCGGCAACATTGTGAACATTGGGTCGACTGCGTCGCATCGGGGCGCGCCCAACGGCACGGCCTACTATGCCAGCAAATTCGCGCTGCGCGGGATGACCGAATGCTGGCGCCAGGAGCTGCGCAAGAACAACATTCGCGTGTTTCTGGTGAATCCCAGCGAAGTGGTCACCAGCTTCGGTGCGGCCGCCGGCTTCGAGCAGAAAGACAACCCCAGCAAGCTGCGGCCGGAAGATATCGCTCATGCGGTGAAAGCGGTGCTCGAAATGGAAGATCGGGGCTTCGTCACCGAGCTGACGGTCTTCGCCACCAATCCAGTGGATTAGGCGTAACCCTCGCTGCGCGATCCAGTATTACGCAGCGGAGGTGTTATGAAACTTGTATTAGGCTTGCTGATCCTTGGAGCGGCGGCGCACGCCCAGCTCCGCGACAATCGAACTCCGCAGATGAGTTGCGACAGCGGAAACTATGACAATCGCCAGCGTTTCTGCGAAGTCCGTGAGCAGACGATGGCCGGTGTCGGCCGCCTGACCGTGGATCCAGGGAAGAATGGCGGGGTGACGGTCAAAGGATGGCTCCGGAACGACGTCTCGATTCGCACCCGTGTCGAGGCCTGGGCCCGCTCTGTTGACGAGGCTCGTGGAGTCGCCGGGCTGGTTCGCGTGGACGCCTCAGCCGGCCAGGTCAAGGCCTCAGGGCCCGATTCTCAGCGCGAATCCGGTTGGTCGGTCAGCTACGAAATCTTCGTCCCTCAGGTGACCGACCTCAGCATGACGAGCTTCAACGGCGGAATCAATCTTTCCGACGTTCGAGGACGAATCGAATTCGACGCCAAGAATGGGGGCGTGCGCCTGACACGCGTCGCTGGAGACGTCAACGGCCAGACGCTGAACGGCGGGATCCAGATCGAGCTGACTGGCAGGACCTGGGAGGGCGGACAACTCGATGCGCGCACTACCAACGGCGGCGTAACGATCTCCATGCCGGAAGACTACTCGGCGCACATTCAGACCGGGACGGTGAACGGCGCAATCGATTCGGATTTCCCGGTTTCCGTAACGGTGCAGGGCCGCGTCCGGCCGCAGAACCTCGACTTTAACGTCGGCTCCGGCGGGCCGCTGATTCGCGTGAGCACCACGAACGGGGGCGTCAAACTTCGGCGAATTTGAGAAACTGAGGTTGTGCGCGTACAGATCACAAAGAAGGCGGATGGCTCGGGCGTGCTGCACTGCGTGCGCGACGACGGCTCGGTCACCTGGCAGAAGCAGACCGATCGGCACGCCGCCTACTTTGCGCTGCACGACCTGACCCATTTCGCAGTGGAGACCGCGCTCGGGATTCGCCGCGGGTTTTTCGGATTGATCGCCGAGGGCTGGGATATCGAGGATACGACCGGCAAGGGCGCTCGTGGGCCTCTGCCTCCGGAAGCGGGTGAAGCCGAGATGATCGTCGGGCTCTTTTCCGCCGAGCGAGCCAGCGGCGCCATCTGGACGGTGGAGGAATTCCACGAGTCCGCGGCCATGGTAGGGACGCGCAAGCTGAGCTTCGACGAAATCGTGCGCGTCAAGAAGAAACGCAGCGAGCTGTTTCAGCAGTGGTCGGCGGTCGAGCCGGGCGCGACGCTGGAACTGATTTACGAGCACGCAACGACGTCGCCGGCGGGATTCCGACGCTAGAAGCTTACAGCGCCGCGTTTCCCGGCTGCCTGTTTCCGCGCCTCCGCGTCCGCCAGTTCCCGCAAACGCCTTTCAGAAAGGCTGAAAGAGAGAGATGCCACGTTACCAGTGGCCATGATGGTCAGATCCTCCGCCAGACCCAGCATGGCGACTGCGTGATCGTCGCGGCCGTTCAGTTCCATGAAGCCGGGCAACCATCGGCCGATTGCAGCTGCCGCGGCTGCATCCTCCGCGGATTTGGTCACTACTTCCAAACGGAACTCGATAGAGGCTCCAAACCGAATTCCTGCTTGAACGGTTTCCACTGCCTGAATTAATTCCTTTGCGTGAACGGATTCAACCTTTTGCGGCCAAGCCAGTTCCAGCGGGTTCCTGGCAAGAAACCAGTTGTCGTAGTTCCTGCTAACCGCACGAAGCGTTGAGTGAAATGGATCGGCCTGGACTGCTTCCCGCTGCCAGCGATCGATTGCCTCCTGTATCACCAGAAAAGTTCCAGCAATTGCCGTTGTCGGGTCCAGGAGTGCAATGCTCTGATTGCTATTCGTGAGGACTGGGATGCCTTTGTAGATGACTATCGCAAAATCGGCCGGTACACCTGCCGGAGTTGAGCTAAGCGGAGATAGCACCCCCCGAAGAATGCTAAGCGCATGGAACCGTCAGGGGCAGCACCATCCGCGATAATGACGTCAAGAACTTTAGATCCCCCGTTTTCCAACTCTCTGACATTTTGGACGGCGTCCAATGGAAAGAACGCGTTCAGACTCGAGTTCCCATGGCGATCGAGATCCACACCGTAAACGAATTTCGCATCGGGCCCGATCAGGCGAATGAGTTTGTCATCCAATTCCGCCGCAACTAGCACCGAGGCCATCAGCGCTGCCGCGCCCACCAGCAATGCGGGCTTCATATTCTGGTTCCCTCTGGCGTAATGGACAACATCTGGCTGCAGGAAGTTCCACCGAAACGCTGCCCTCACGGGGTGTGCGCCGGGACCAGGCTGACGGTTTCCGACTTCAGCAGCTTGACGCGCTTGAAGAAGTAAGCCGGATACGTCTGGGTCACAGCCGGCTTATTGTTCGATGCGCTGCCGCGTTCCTCGTTGCGATACACGTATGGCGCGACACTCACCAGCTCCCAGCCCTGCGATGCCAGAGTCTGGAGTTCCTGTTGAGACACCTGTTCATATATGGCAGGTGACGTCTCGCGTGGAAATACCGAGCGCACTTCGTACTGCGCATAGACTGCGGCGGGAGCCTTGGTCTGTGCCCAAACCACAGCGCCCACCGTGATCGCAAGCAGAAAACTCACAACGACAATTCGTCTCATACAGACCCTTGACGAGCAAACCGTTCAAACGTGCAATCCGCTGGCACGGCATGCAATCCATGGGATAATGGCGAATTCCATGGCAACAACCGCACTTTCGCGCCTAGAACCGCTGACGACACCGTACGACCGCGAGCGGCTGGAAGACGTCGGGTTCATGACGTGCATGACCCTGGTTCTTCTCGGCAACTATTCCCAGACGGGTCACTTCGGCGGACCCCTCGCGTATACCCCTTACAACGTGGCGATCCACTTGGCCGGGCCGGAGCTGGGCGGGCTGCGTTACGACTATCGACGCCCGAAGCATCCCTATTGCGACAAGTTCATGCTGGCCGGCGGGCACTGCATCCCGACGTGTTACGCGCTGTGGATGATCATGGGCCAGGCGTTGGCACGCAAGTACGAAGCCACCGGCAACAAGCGCTACTTCGCCGATCCACACGTCGCGATTCTGCCGATCGATGCGCTCGGATTCCGGCGGGGCGCGGAAGCGATGAAGACTTTGCTCGAGGATCAAGGCCTCGCGGATCATCCCCTGTTCGCGCAAGCCAAGCTGCGCGGCGTCAAGGCGCTGGCCGGGCACGCGGAAACGACGGACGTGACCAATGATGTGAACGGCGGCCCCTCCGGTATCGGCATCGCCACGGCTGCAGGAAAGGCCGCGTTCTGGGATGTGGCAGGCGCGGCGATCAACGGCCCCAAGGTGATCGCATTCGAAGGCGAGTTCGCCATGACCGAAGGTCACGCCCAGGAACTCAAGACCCAAGCCCTGGCGCTGAAAGTCGGCAAACGCCTGCGCGTGATGATCTCCGACAACAACGCCGGCATCGACGATTCGCTGCTCGGCGGCGTGGTGGACTCCAAGTACAAAGCCTACAACCTGATCGATCAGTGGACTTCGTACGGCTGGAACGTTTTCTCAGTCGACAACGGCAACGACTACGATCAGGTGGTCGCCGCGCTCAAGACGATGGAGGATTGGGATGGGACCGATCGCCGCCCCATCGTGGTGGTCGGGAAAACCGACAAAGGCTATTGGCCCGCGGCCATGGGCGGCAAGATCCCCGAGGCCGGCGAGCAGCTGCTCGGCTTCCCCAGCCATCCCTACGCGTTCAAGATGAACTCGGAGTATTTCCTCGCGCTGGCGCGGACCTTCGAGAAACGATACGGCGTTACCTTCCAGGGGATTCGCGATGGCGCGACCAAGGACACGCGCGAGCGGCTGATCCAATACAAAACCAACATCGACATCGCGATGTCGGTGCTCGATAAGAACGGGCTGGGAGACTGGCTCGCCGAAAAGCTGGTCGATATCGGAGACTCACTCAAGGACGATCTCCCGCTGCGGATGGAGACGAAGAGCGATCCGTTCCTGGACGATCGCCTGCGCGTGAAGAATCTCCCCGAGGAGCCGCAGAAAGTCTCGGTCAAGAATGGGGTTTCGGGCAAGGAAAAGGAAGTCGGCATCACATTGTTCCGCAAGCCGGGCGAGGTAGCCGGCACGCGGCGCGCTATTTCGGAAATCGTCAAGTGGATGAACTACGTGACGAGCAACCGGTTCATCACCATCGCGGCGGACCTCTCCGAATCCATCAACCTGGAACACGGCAGCATGTGGGGACATTACGATCCCGAGACGAATCCGCTGGGAACACGCCTCAAGGCCGCGATTCAGGAAGCCGGCAACGTTTCGACCGCCATCGGGCTGACTGGGCAGAGTGCATCGCTTGATCCCGAAAAGTTTGCAGGAGTGTGGGCCATCAGCGGCACGTATGGAGCGTTCACGCCTCTGATGTATACGCCAGCTCGCGTGTGGAGCCAGCAGAATCAGGACAGCAAGTTCCGGATGGGCGTGCTGCATATCCTGGTGGCGCATTCGGGACCGGAGACCGCAGCCGATGGGCGCACGCATTTCGGAATCTTCGCGCCGCAGGTGTGGAAGCTATTCCCGCGCGGGCATACGATTCACCTGAATTTCTGGGATTACAACGATGTGGCTCCGGCGTATTTCGCTGCGGCGGAGATTGCCGCACGAGAGGCGAAAGTGGGTATCATCACGCTCGAAGTCGCGCGTCCGGATTTCCCGGTGGCCGATCGCAGCAAGTTTGCCGACACCGATCTGCGGGCCGCAGCCAAGGGATTTTACGTGATCCGCGATTTCGCGCCCGGCAAGCCGAAGCACGGATACGTGATCACGCAGGGATCGAGTTCCACGGTGAACCTGGTGAGCACGCTCCAGAAGCTCGACGAGGCGGGGATCAACGTGAAAGTGGTGGCCGCGATCAGCGAAGAACTGTTCGATCGCCAGCCGGAGTCGTATCGGAAAAGTGTTCTGCCGCCCGAGGCTTACTACGATTTGATGATCGTAAGCACGGGAACCCGGCGCATGTGGCCTTTGCGCGATGTGGGCCCGCTGACGGACGAGTATTCGCTGACGTCGGACTGGGATAACCAGTGGCTCACCGGCGGGCTCGAGGCGGACGTGATCGCCGAGGCGCACCTGGATCCGAAGTCGATCTTCAACGGCATCCAGCGATTTGCCGCAGATCGTGATAAGCGGGTCAGCCGCCAGCGAAGCCTGTTATCGTAATAACGCTTCCGCCGTCATTGCGAGATTGCCGGCGGCGTCTTTCGCCCACAACTGAACCGTCTTTTCTTGCGGCTTCCCGCAGACTACAAAGGGGCTGGTGTCGAACAGCGGACTCACGGCCCGGAAGCTGAATTTCGCAACATTCGCGGGCTGATTCCGTCGCAGCAAATCCATCAACAGCGTCGCGATCAACGGCCCGTGTACTACCAGACCCGGATATCCTTCGACCTCGGTCGCATAACGGCGGTCATAGTGGATCCGATGTCCGTTGAAAGTCAGCGCAGAGTATCGGAACAGCAGCACGTCGTCCGGTTGGATGGTCCGCTCCCAGGCGGCATCGGTCGCCGCCGGCTGCGCGGGAGCCCCCGGACCGTGATCCCGATACACGATATCGTGCTCCTCGGTAATCGCCATGCCATTCGCATTCGAGATCTCGTGCCGCACCACGACAAACACCAACGGTCCGCTGCGCCCCATTTTTTCCTTAATGTCGATCACGCGAGTCTCTCTTGTCATCTGGTCGCCGATGCACAAAGGATGATGAAACTCGAATCGGCTCCCCGCCCACATGCGCCTCGGCAGATCGATAGGCGGCAGCAAACCGCCGCGCCGGGGGTGACCGTCGAGCCCCAGCTCCGACGCCCGGTGACGATCCAGGAAATACAGCCAGTGCCATAAAAGCGGCAACGGATCGCCGGGCAGCGGAGACGGATCGTCGCGGTCAAGCGTTGCCGACAAGGCGGCCACTGGTCCAACTGTGACCGCGTCCGTGCGAATCTCCGTTTTCCCGATCCAATCCGTAACGCTCATGCTAGACTGGCCGGGACCGCGATGAATCGATCTGCTCCCGGTTGGCGAATGTGGGTTGCGCCCACAACCATGATGTTGTGCACCCTGCTAGGGTACATCGACCGGCAGGTGCTCGCGGCGCTCTCTCCCACCATTCTTAAAGACACCGGAATGACCGCGGGCGATTACGGCTGGGCCGTGTCCGCCTTCTCGATCACCTACATGATCATGAACCCGGTGTTCGGGTCCTTTCTGGATCATATCGGCCTGCGCCGTGGAATGGCGATCGCGGTGATCATCTGGACAGCGGCCAGCGTGTCTCATGCCGGATTGAACGGCTTAATCGGGTTCGCAATGGCTCGCGCCTTGCTTGGATTCGGCGAGGGCGCGGCGTTCCCGGGCGCTCTGCGCACCGCTGCGGAAGCACTGCCGGTGAACAAACAATCGCGTGGCATGGCGTTAGGATATAGCGGCGCATCCATGGGCGCGCTGATCACCCCGCCGTTGATCATTCCCATCGCCGGCCGATACGGCTGGAGATTCGCGTTCCTACTCACTGGATTTCTTGGCGTCCTGTGGCTGATTCTGTGGTGGCGCGTGGCCCGGCCGCCGTTCCTGCCGAAACAAACGTCGGATGAGCAAGCGCACAGGCCGCTCAAGATTCAATGGCCCGATCTGCGGGAGCGGCGCGTGTGGATCATCGTTTCGAGTTTCGGATTGGGCGGCCTGGCGTTAGGCGTGGCCGCGTACCTAAGCCCGCTGTATCTCAACAGGGCCCTGGGACTCACTCAGGCCGAATTGGGACGCGTTCTATGGATTCCGATGCTCGGCTGGGAGATAGGGTATTTCTTCTGGGGTTGGATCGCCGATCGCTTCGCAGCCAATGACGAACGCCCGGTGCGCATCTTCGTCCTGCTGACGATTCTCTCCCTGCCGACGGCCTTCATGACTCTGACCAGCTCCTGGATCGTCGCGATTGCCCTGTTCACCTGGTCGACGTTTATCGCCGACGGCTTCGTTGTCATGTCGCTGCGTGTCGGCTCGCGTATTTTCCCCGCGGACCGCATCGGGATGGTGGCGGGAATCGGCTCCGGTTCCTGGGGAGCTGTGCAGGCGGTCATCCAGCCGCTCTACGGAGCCTGGTTCGATCGCCACTGGTACGCGGCCACGTTTATTTCGATGAGCCTGCTGCCTCTGGTCGGCACGCTGATCTGGCTGTGGCTCACCCGGCCGCGAAGCGCTATTTCCGCCGCTGATACATCTTCAACTGTTCGAGCTGGCCGCGGTTGACCCCATTGGTTGGATCCAGTTCGACAGCCTTTTCGTAGTAGGTAATGGCGGTCGGGTCGTCGTACTTGCGGGTATAGGCGAACCCGATCGCTGCATAGGTCTTCGCCGACTGCGGATAAAACTCCAGATTCAACTTCAGCAGTGTGATGGCGTCGTCCGCCCTACCCGACGCAAGCGGCTGGGCCACGCCGATCAGGGTATCCTCGCCAAAGTCATACGCGGCTCGACCGTAGAAGCGCTGGTGCAGATCGCGATACTGCTCTACCGCCGCAGCTACACCCTTCTCGCGCAGCGTCTGCATGACGATCTCGGATAGCTGCTTGGGGATCGGCACGCCGTGATGGCAGGTGACGCACTTGATCTGCGCGGCTTCGGCAGCCGATTTGCCTGTCGCAGTCTGGACGCGGGTGTTCAGATCCCGGGTCATCGCGATCATTTGCCTCGCGATGTCCTTCTTGGGCTCGGGCTGCCCGCTGCCGCGCGGCGCCGAGTGGCAGTATTCGCACTGCACACCCAGCCCCTGCACGATTTCCTGCATCAGGGGCATGATGTCCACGGGCCGCGTCTGCGCCGCCAGGCTTCCCGCGACAGCCACCAAAGATAGAAAGCTTTTCATCACTCTATAATCGACTGCCTATAATCGACTGCGCGACCCGTACATGATATCAACTCCGGAAGTCCCGGTAGACCTGCCAGATCGTATAGATCCCGGTTCCTGTGAAAACCAGGGCGGAGCAAACCGATACAATCCGGAACAGTGTCGTGTTCACAAAGCGCCGGGCCAGAGCGATCAGCAGGGACAGAATCAAGGTCCACGCCAAAGCTCCAGCCAGGAAGGCGGTCAACAGCGATGTCAGATTTTGCTGCGGATTGCGAATGCCGGCCGAGAGCAGAACGCCACCGAACCCTAGCCAGAAGGCGATAGCCCAGGGATTGGTCAAAGACAGGGCCGCGCCGACCACGAAGTCGCCGCGTTTCGAGGATGGATCCGCGGTGGGCACCTTGGCCCGCAACGCGTCGAAGGCCAGCCAGAAGAGCAGCAACGCTCCGCATATCCCGATCGCCGATCGCGCAAGAGTGTGGTCTTTTACAACCGCGAGGCCGCCCAGCGCAAGGACCGCATAAACAGCGTCGCCGATCAGGGAACCGATTCCCACCATGGCGGCGGAGACGAATCCACCGGTGATGCCGCGCCGTATCGCTTCGGCCGTCACGATTCCGGGTGGCGCTGAAAAGGCCACGCCCAGGAAAAACGCGATGGCCAGTTCTCTCACCCCTTCTACTCTTTCAGGTTGATCGTCTTACGGCAGTTCTTCGACCCGCAGTGGCAGGGCGTGGTCTCTTCGTTCTTGGAGAAGTGATAATCCACCGTAAGCTCCTCGCCTTTGCGGATCCTGCGCAGGCTCATGTAAAGGATGTGGCCCCTCATGATGCGCGAGATCAGGTTTGGTCCGCAGCTATGGTTGATGTACTCGGCGCCGCTGCCGCCTACCGACCCATCCAAAACCCAATACCGGTCGAGCGAGAAGTAATACGTGCAGGCGCCATGCCCTCGCTTCTCGCAGGCGATTGCGCTGATGCGCTCGCCGGTGTATTCGATCACTTTACGATTGGCCGGAATCGTTTCAGCGGCATAAACGCCGCGGCCGTGGATGCCGGACTGGCGAATCTCCAGGCGATAAACAACGGCAGGGTTCACTTTGGGGTCGAGAATAGTTGCTTTCATTAGTCGCTAATCGGGTCAGCGTCCAGGCGCGCGATAATGCCCGCCATGCCCGGCTTTGCCGCGGGATAGCGTACCAGCACCTTTGGATCGTGCCCTGGGATCACGTGCTGGGGCGATTCCGCCAGCTTGTAGACCGTCTTGAATCCTTCCAGCATTTCGCCGACGTTATACACGATCGGGTAGGGACGCCCTTGTTCCATGTTCGCGTAAAAATGGCTGGCGTCGGAGGCGACCACCACCCACCCCCGGCGGGTTCGCACGCGGACGACCTGCAAGCCCATCGAATGCCCGCCGATGTGGTGCAGCGTGACTCCGGGCGCCAGTTCGTCGTCTCCATCGTGAAATTCGACGCGGCCCTCGAAGATCCGCTCGACCATGGAGGTGACGTCGGAGGCTTCGAACGGAAATCGCGTTACGCCATTGCACATGTGCCGGCCGGTGCAAAACGACATTTCGCGATCCTGCACGTGGTACTTCGCGTTGGGAAATTGATCCAGACAGCCGGCGTGATCGTAATGCATGTGGGTGATGATCACGTCGCGCACCTGCGATGGCTCGATGCCGATCATTTGCAGCCCTTCTACAGGAGTTCGAAGCAGCTCGCGGTTGCGTTTGCGGGCCATCTCCGGGTTGAATCCCGTATCTACCACGAAGGTGCGTTCCTTACTGACGATCGCCCACACAAAGAAGTCGATGGGCATCGGGCCATCATGCGGATCGCCGCCCAGAAAGTTCTCGCTCGCTCGCCGGGCGTGGCTGGCGTATCGGATCGCATAGACTTCGTAAGTGTCCGGTGTAGACATAAACGCTTCTGCCTATTGTAGGCTGGAGCGCACAGCGCGCGGCGCGCTCAAACGGGCTCAGTAAGCTCGCGCCGCGCTGCGCTGTGCGCGACCATGGCAAGGAAAGTTACGATAAACGAATGGACAAACAACTTTTTGAAGCAGGACTGGAAGTGCGCAAGGCGACGCTCGGCAAAGAATTTGTCGAGAACGCCATCGCGAGCGCGGACGATTTCAACCGCCCGCTGCAGGAGTTCGTCACCGAATATTGCTGGGGAGCCTGCTGGACCCGTCCGGGCCTGCCGCGCAAAACGCGCAGCATGCTGAACCTGGCCATGCTGACCGCGCTCAACCGTCCGCATGAGCTGAAGATGCATATCAAAGGCGCGCTCACCAACGGGGTCACGCGCGATGAAATTCGCGAAATCCTGCTGCAGACGGGCGTCTACTGCGGCGTACCGGCCGCCGTCGATGCATTCCGCTCGGCCAAGGAAGTCTTCGCGGACCTCGATAAAAACCCGGCGGACAAGAAATAATGGCCAAGGAACGAATCGGATTCATCGGGGTCGGCCGCATGGGCGACCCCATGGCCCGCAATCTGCTGACTGCCGGATTCGAGCTGACGATTTACGACACCAGCGCCGCTGCCCTGGAACCGCTGAAGGCACTGGGAGCGCAGGTGGCCAAATCGCCGGTGGAGGTGGCAAACGCCGCTGAGGTGGTCCTGGTGAGTCTGCCGACGCCGGCCATTGTGCAGAAAGTGGCGACGGAAATCTCGTCCGGGACGAAGATGAAGATCTTCATCGACACCTCGACCACCGGCCCGAAGGTCGCGGGAGAAATCGCCGCGGCGCTGGCAGCAAAGGGCATCACGGCGGTCGATGCTCCCGTGAGCGGCGGCGTCGGCGGGGCCAAGAAAGGCACGCTGGCGGTGATGCTGGCCTGTCCTAAGAATCTCGTGGAGCGGGTGCGTCCCGTGCTGGAGCCGATCGGCAAGATCTTCTTTCTGGGCGAACACCCTGGGTCGGGCCAGTTGATGAAGTTGGCGAACAATATGCTGTCGGCGGCCGCGCTCGCGGTCACTTCCGAAGTCATGGTAATGGGCGTCAAGGGCGGTCTCGATCCCAAGGTGATGCTCGAAGTGATTAACTCGGGAACCGGGCGCAACAGCGCATCGGTGGACAAATTCCCCAGGGCAATTCTGCCCCGGACGTTCGATTTCGGCTTCGCGATCGGGCTGCTGCTGAAGGACGTCAAGCTGTGCACCGACGAAGCCGCGATCCTCGGCGTCCCGATGATCACCGGCAACGCGATCCGCGAACTTCTGGCGATTACCGCCTTGCGTCAAGGGGCGGACGCCGACTTTACAACCATCGTTAAGACAGTCGAAGAATGGGCAGGGGTTCAAGTGGAGGGATAACTACATGGCTTCCTCGAAGATCTTTCTCGGCGTTCACGGCGAAGTAGTCGCGCTGGACCGCTCGACAGGTCAGGAATTGTGGCGTACGAAACTGGCGGGCAGCGATTTTGTGAATCTGCTGCTCGATCAGGATAGGATTATCGCCACGACCAAGGGCAAGGCGTTCTGCCTCGACCCGGCCACCGGGCAGCTCCTGTGGCGCAACGACCTGCCGGGGATGGGCCTGGGCCTCGTGAGCATCGCCACCTCCAGCGGATCGACACCCATCGGGCCGTCGTCTCAGAAGCGTCGTCAGGAGGAAGCCGCGGCGATCGCCGCCAGCAGTTAGTAGCGCACGCACTCATGCGTGCGCCACCTAGCTATGGGCGGCTCGAATTCGCCGAGTTGCCACGACGCACTGCCATCGCTTTGTCGAGATCCACGTCAGGGGGAACAATCACGCCGATCCAGGCAAAGATCATCTCATCCCAGCTCTGGTCGCCCCACTTGATCGTGGCCTTGGGATCCGGATTCATGCGATTGTTCGCCGAATTATCCCAATGCGCGTCGAGCTTGATTTTCGTGCCCTTGGGTAGAATCCGCGGTTTGTCTTCGTAGTAGATCAACTGCCAGTTGAAGTCGAAATGCGGGACGCTCACCAACATCTGTGATTCACCGGTGGGATACTCTACGCGAATGTCCATGTCCTTGCCTCGCAGATGCATGTGCGGCTGCGAATACACCAGCTCCACGGGCCGATCGAATTCCGCTTCGGCGTGACCTGCGTGATTCGGATCTCCGGGCGGGATCGTGAAGCTCATATCCGCAACCGGAACCGTCAGCAGCCGCTTCTCCGGAGCCTTCTTTGCGAGCGTGAACCCGACCTTGGTCTGATCGATCCCAGCCGCCTTGCCGTTGGCCGTATAGTGCATCTCGAAGACCAAGTCAGATCCGGCAGGAATCAGCTTGGCCGCGCGATGGTCTTTATCGAAGTACTCGCCGTGAACGCCGGGAACATATCCCAGCAGCCATTCGTTGCTCTGATTGCCGGCGGGCGGCGGAGCGCCCGGTGCACTGTGCGGAGGAACGTAGGGCTCGCCTACTTTGGCGTCCTTCATCCACTGCGATCCGGGAGGGCGCACGTGCACACTGGCGTGATGCACCACCGTGCGGTTGCTGGGCCGAACCTCGCCGTCGATCACCCACGTATCCTTGGTGAATCCGCTGGGCACCACAAAGTAGGTGTATTCGACAGTACCTGTAGCCGGTACGGTATAAGGTTTCGGAATTTCGAACACCAAATCCGGTTGGATATTCCAGCCTTCGTGCCACTGTACCGGCGCCGGCTTGTCTTTCGGATCGCCTTCGGGAGCGCCGGCATCCGCCCACGCGGATAGCTTGCTGACATCTGAATCGGTCAGGCGGCGATCGTTCGCAAAATGGCCGTACTTGGGATCGGCGAACCAGGGAGGCATCTTTCGCGTAACCACTGCCGTCTTGATCGCCTTAGCCCACGGCCGAGTGCTGTCGTAGGTGAGAAATGACGACGGTCCGATCTCGCCGGGACGATGGCAACTCTGGCAATTCTTTTGCAGGATCGGCAGGATGTCGCGGTTAAACGTAACATCCGCAGCCATGACCGCGCTTCCGGACAAAATTGCAACCAGCAAGTATCGAAACATGCCCGAAATCTTAACACGCAATTCGCTGGAGAGAAACCGCTTAGCCGAAGCACCACATTGCTGGAGATCCATTTTCATTCACGATGAAGATCGTCATGGTAGACGATTCAGTGGAGGAGCGGACGCTGTGCCGGATTCTTCTGGAAGAGGTGTATGGTCCTACTCTTGAGTTTTTCGAAGAGGCGGAAGCCATTGAAGGCCTGCAGACCTGCCGGAGAGTCAATCCGGACTGCATCTTGCTCGATTACGATCTTCCGGATATGACCGGATTGGAATTTCTGTCGCAGCTACAACTAAATGCTCCCCTGGATGAACCAGTCTTCGCCGTGGTGATGCTCACCGGGTTGAACAGCTACCAGATCGCCTCGGAAGCGATGCGATCGGGAGCACAGGACTATCTTCTGAAGAACCGCATCAGCGCTCCTGCATTGAGTGTGGCGATTCAGAAAGCCACGCAGAGAGTTGGTCTGATTCGCGAGCTTCGCGAAGAGCACGCTCGCCTGGCTAAGTCGGTCGCCGAAAAAGATGTCTTGCTGAAGGAACTCCATCACCGGGTCAAGAACAACCTGCAAGTGATTGTGAGCCTGCTACGCTTGCAGGCCGAAGCCACCGCGAATGAAAATGCCACCGCGGTGCTCCGCGAAAGCCAGCATCGCGTGGAGGCGATTGCTCTGATCCACGAGCAACTGTACGAATCTTCCGATCTGCGCGAAGTGCATCTCGAACAGCAGGCCAATCAACTCATGACCAACCTCTTCCACGCCTTCGGCGTCGACCCCCTGCGCATCTCGGGGCAGGTCGCCATCTGTCCCCGCGCGGACAGCAGCGAACTCGTGCTGGGCGTCGATCAGGCGATTCCCGCCGGGTTGATTCTGAATGAGCTGATTTCCAACGCGCTCAAGCACGCGTTCCCCGATGGACGCCGGGGATCGATCCGGATTGAAGCAAGAAACCAGGATGGAAGAGTAGACCTGACGGTCATCGACGATGGGGTGGGTGTGCCGGAGGACTTGGCCATCCGCAAGGGTAAATCGTTAGGACTGCAGATCGTAGAGATCCTCTCCCGCCAACTTAAGGGAACCTGGGATTTGAAACGTGAAGGCGGGACTTCGTTTCACTTGTCCTTCCCCGAAAGGTAACCGGATGCAGTCTGAGCGAGCCTACAAGGTGCTGGTGGTGGAAGACGAGGGGCTCATTGCGCACGACATCGCGACGCGTCTGGAAGCTCTGGGCCACGACATCGTAGCGACCGTAGCTACCGCGGAGGAAGCCGTGGAAAAGGCCGCCGGGGCCGATGTGGTGCTGATGGACATCCGTATCGACGGGCAGCGGGACGGTATTGCAGCCGCGCAGGAGGTTCGCGCGCGGCATCACGTGCCGGTAGTTTTTCTGACGGCCCATGCGGACCGGGCTACGCTGGAGCGGGCCAAGGCAGCCAACCCTTTTGGCTATATCACCAAACCCCTCGGCCCGGCTTCCTTGAACACGTCCATCGAGATGGCGGTCTACAAGCACCGCATGGAGCGCCAGCTCGAGGAACAGGAAGCCTGGCTGCGCACCACGCTTGCCTCGGTGGCCGAGGCGATCGTGGTCGCCGATCCTTCAGGCCGCGTTCGTACTTTGAACCGTACCGCAGAAGCGTACTGCGGATGGACCGCGGCGAATGCGATCGGCCAACGGCTGGAAACGGTCGTTCGTCTCGTGGAAGAAGATTCCGGCAACGACTTGGGCGACCCCACTCCCCTGGCGGTCCTCCGCGGGGTGCCTGTCAATCTCGATCGGGGACTCCGGCTCGTCGCTCGCGGGGGGCGTGAGATCTCGGTAGAGGGCACCGTGGCCCCGGTGCGATCTGCCTCGGAGATCCTGCTGGGCGTTGTCCTCACGCTGCGCGATGTCAGCACCAGGCGATGGGAGGAACGCCAACTCCAACAAGCCCAGCGCGTCGAGGCCGCGGGGCGCCTGGCGGCGCAGATTTCGAGCGAATACGCGAGTCTGGTCCAGATCATCCGGGGCCGGACCAGCCAACTCGCGCGGCAGCTGGGAGACTATTCGCCGGCCCAGACCGCGCTGGAAGAGATCCGCGAGGCCGCCATCGCCGCCGAACTGGTCACGGAGAAACTGGCAGCGTTGGGGGCGAGGCAGGTAGCCCGTCCCGAGATCGTGAGCCTGAACGCCATACTGCGCCGTATGACCAAGCCGATCGAGATGGCCGCGGCTTCCCGCGTGATCGTGGCGATCCAGCCTGAGTCCGGCGCGGGGCACATCAAGGCCGATGTCTCACAGATCGAGCAGGTGATCATGAACCTGGTTCTGCACGCCTGCACGATGAGTCCCGAGGGCGGCCGCCTTCTGATTCAAACCAATCGCACGGAAGCGCCTCAAAATGGCACGCTCTCTAGCTTTGCGACCTTCCGCCTGACGTATGCCGCCACCGAACCGGACCCGCAACGCCTGTTCGATCCCGCCGGAAGCGGCGAGGACGGCCTGGCGCTGTCGGTCGCACATTCTATCGTCTCCGAACACGGCGGGTATCTGACCGCTCGAACTGTCCCGGAAGGCACCCGGATCGAACTGCTTTTGCCCCGGCTGAATGAGACAGCGCTTTTGCCTGAACCCATCCCCGGCGCGGGGCAAGCCCGCACCATCCTCCTGGTGGATGCCCGGGACCGCGTCCGTGCTCAGCTGCACAAGTTCTTTGAAGCCGCGGGATACAACTTGCTCGAGGCGTCCGACCGCGAGGAGGCTTTAGCGCTCGGCCAGGTGCATGAAGGAGCTTTAGACCTGCTGATCGCCGATGCCGCGGACACCGAGCCGATTCTCGCCGAGCTTCGGTCCAGGCACCCCGCCTTAACGTCTTTGACCATGGTCGATGCGCCGGAATCTTCGCCGCGCGAAATTCGCCGTCCGTTCACGCAGCAGGATCTTCTCGAGCGCACGGCGGCCCTGTTAAAGGCGACCAGCGAAACCGAGATCCAGGCGGAATAGCTGCTATTTCTTGCGGGGAGGGTCGGGCCTGGTGTCCGGACCAGGCATTGCGAACAGGCTATCCGGCAGCCCCTGATTCAGCGTCACGGATTCCGAAAAGATCTCGTAAGTCTTTTCGCCGTTTCTCTCGCGGTGGATCTGCTGGGGCCACTGGACTCCGTCCGTTTTCCGATAGCGTGAAAAGCGCGTGACTTCCTCCTGGCGCTCGCGGGTGTCCGGGTCCCGCCATACCCAGGATTGCTTTACCGGAAGCTTGGTGGTCTGGTGGAAATATACCCGCACCACGCGGTTCTGCGAATCCGTAATGTCCACGGCGTCCACGGCCTGGTTCTCCACGACGTCAGACCCGCGGGATTCGAAAATGATTCCCGGCTCATGCAGCCTTTGGCGCAGGATGTACAGGACGTCGTTCAACATGATGTCGTGGTAGCGCTGGATGCGATCCTTCTCCAGCTCTTTGGGCCCGCGAAACGTTACTTCCCAGGCTCCCTCGGGGAGGAAAAGGTTGTAGTAATCCTCGTTTTTCCCGAACGCGTCGCGTTCCTGAATGCCTAGGTCCATTCCCGAGCGGTCCGGCGCGACCTTGATGTAGCGGGTGTAAATTGTTGCGACAGCGAGCCCGCTCAGCTGGTCATGAAAGAACGAATACGCCCGCCCTCTCTCGATGCGATCCTGCATGGTCAGGAACTTCTGGCCGCCCAGGGCCGCCACGGCGTCCTCAACCACCTTCTTTCCGCGCGCTTCGAGGCCTTGGGCGCCTGCCAACGTGGCGGTCGCCATCAGCACAGAAATAACCCTATTCATGGCCGCTTACTCAGTTCCGCGGTGGTCAAGCCGCTATTGATCTTGAATTCGGAAACGGTCACTTCCAGCGTCTTCATACCGTTCTCCTGTTGGATCGCCTTGAACGGCAATTTGATACCGGCCACTTCGCGCCAGTCCGAAAAAATGTCGGTGGTCTGGGCGGGAGCCCCGCCGGAGCCGATGTCCGTGTACATCTGGCGCGCCGGAAGGCCCGTGGCGGGATCCAGGTCAATCCGCACGCTGAGTCCGCCGCCCGCGATCTCGATCGTGTTTTCGCCGATCGCGTTCACCGTACGGGAAGCGTCGCGGTCAGACAGCAGCAGCGAGTAAGGCTCCCGGAATATCTCGCCCTGAGCCTGTTTCATCACCTCCGCCGGCATCGGCTGAACCCCCTGAGGCGTGGACATCCACCCGGTTTTGCCATCCGTGTAGGCGATGATCTTGCCGAAGGGCAGTTCCTGTTCCTGGCGAAGCTCACCGGGGGCAAGGTACATATTGACCTGCTTGATCTTGATCCCGCCGGCCGTCTGCTCCAGGGCGATTTCCGCCGTGTAGGTCGCGTCTTTGACGGCGGCTAGTTTCTCCGCTCCGCCCATCGCCTGCTGGGCCCGCTGCAGCAGTTGCTTGCCTCGAGCCAGGCTGCCCGCGTCCGATTTCGAAAGCTCCTGCTTCGGCTCGGGAATCGTCAAATCGAGTTCGTGGAGCACGCCCACTGTCGCCAAGGACTTTCCGAAGTCCTTGGGATTTCCGACGGCGACAATGGCGAGTTCTTCGGGATGGATGTGTTCCTTCGCCACCCGCAGCACGTCGGCGCGCGTTACCGCCGCGATCGCTTTCTGGTATTGGAAGAGGAAATCCTTGGGATAGCCGAAGTACTCGTATCGCATCACGCGATTCAGCGTCTTGGCCGGGCTGTCGAAGTTAAACACGAAGCTGTTGAGCACCGCCTGCTTGGCTTCGTCCAGCTCCTTTTCCGTCACCTCCGTGGTGCGCAGCTTGTCGACTTCCTCCCGGATCGCCTGAACGGTTTCCACCGTAGTCATCGACTTGGTGCTGCCGCCGATGCGGAAGGTGCCGGGGAAATTGTAGTTCGCCGACCACCCTGCCCCGATGCTATAGGCATAGCCTAACTGCGTGCGGATGCGTGCAACCAGACGGCTGCTAAAACCTTCGCCCAGGATGTTCGTCGCGACCTCAAGCGCGGGATAGTCCGGATCGCGCAGCGTGCCACCCAAGTGTCCAATGGAAAAGAATGTCTGGGTCACATCTTCTCTTGGCGCAAAATAGACTCCCGGTGCCGGCTTGGCTGCGAGCGGAGGAAACTGCGTCGCGGGAGGCTGCTCCACCTTCCAGTCGGCGAAGAGCCTTTCGAGTTTGCCGCGCATGTCGGAGGACGTGAAATCGCCGTAGACCGCCAGCATGATGTTCTTGGGGAAGTAATAGCGCTGGTAGAAGGCGATCAGGTCTTCGCGATGGATGCGCGCCAGATGCTCGTATTCGGGCTGCCAGCCGTACGGCGTGTCCGGGCCGTACAGAATCCGCGACAGTTCGCGGCTGGGGATGTCGCCGGCATCGTCGTTCCGGCGCGCGATGGCGCTGCGATACTGCGTCAGTGTCAGATCCAGTTTGTCCTGCCGGAATTCAGGATTCGTGAGCACATCTTTAAAGACGGCCAGCACCTGATCGGCGGTTTCCTTCAATCCCGAAAAGCTCACACTGGCGCTGGATTCGTCCATGCCGGCTTCGACCGACCCAGCGATGTTCTCCAGCTCCTCATCGATCTGGTCGCCGGTCTTAGATTTCGTGCCGCCCGACCGCAACACGTCCGCCATCACCTGAGAGAGCCCGCGCTTGTCGCTTGGATCGAGCAGGTTGCCGGTACGAATCAGGGCGAGACCACGGATCAGCGGCAGCTCATGATCTTCCAGCAGCAGAACCCGCATGCCGTTTGAAAGAGTGAACTCCGCCGGCTCTGGGATCTTGACCTGCGGAAGCGGCGGATACTTGAGTGTCTTATAGGACGGGACCACCTGCCCGAACGCAACCGCTGCGAACCACGTCGCGAAGAGTAACCGCTTCATTTCGCTTCTCCCTTTGCCGGCGCGTATGTGTAGACCACGGTCCTGGTGCTTTCCAGCAGATACTTTTGCGCGACTCGCTGGACATCCTCCGCGGTCACCTGGTTGTACTCGTCGAGCTCGGTAAACAGCTTGCGCCAGTCGCCGTATCCAGCCTGATAGGAAGCCAGCTCACCAGCCAGCCCTGAGTTACTATCGAGCTTCTGGATCAGCGCGGCGCGCAAATTCGTTTTCACGCGTTGTAAGGCCACCGCATCGGGCTTCTCTTTCTTAACCCGATCGATGATTTCATAGACGGACTTCTCCATCTCGTCCACCGTGTGGCCACTGTTCGGGACTACGAAGAACAGGAACAGTCCGGGATATTTTCCGCCCGGATAAGTCGCGTAGCTCGCGGCGCCGAGCGCGATCTTCTTATCCCGAACCATTTCCTTGTAGATGATGCTGGTGCGTCCGCCGGATAAAATCTGCTCCAGAACGTCGAGCGCTGCGTTGTCTTTGTCGTACTGATCCGGACGCTTGTAGGCGATCACCAGGAACGGCTGCGCGGGCGATGCCACCATCACGCGCTTTTCGCCATTCTGCGGGGGCTCGACTGTGTTCACCAGGGGAGGCGTCGGCCGGGCTGCGATGCGCCCGAAATACTTCTCCGCGAGCTTTTTGGCTTCGACGGGATTCACGTCGCCCGCCATGCCGATGGTCAGATTGGACGGCCCGTAATAGCGTTTGTAGAACGCCTCGGCATCCGTCGCGCGCAGGGATTCGATGTCGCTGGCCCATCCGGCCGGACTGTTCTTGTACGGATGCGCCGCGAATGCGGTCGAATCGAGCGCTTCCACCAGCTGACCCTGCGGGCTGGATTCGATCCGCATACGCCGTTCTTCGCGAACTACGTCGCGCTCCTTGTAGAACTCGCGGAAGACCGGATGCAGAAAGCGCTCCGATTCGAGCAGAAACCATAGCTCGATGCGGTTGGACGGAAAGCTGTAGAAGTAGGTGGTTTGATCTTCGGCCGTGCCGGCGTTCATACCGACGCCGCCGTTCGATTCCACGATCCGGTCGTATTCGTTCGATTCGACGTAGCTGTCCGCTTTCTCGATGGCGGCTTTCAGTTCCGCTGCAAGTGCGTCGATCTTTTTGGAGTCGGCCCGGAACCCTTTATTGCGTTCCGCATCCAGGCGGCTGTAGACCTCTTCGATGGCGTCGAGGGCTTTCTTCTCGGCGGGCCAATTCTTGCTGCCGATGGTCGGAGTACCCTTGAAGGCCATGTGCTCGAACATATGCGCCAAGCCGGTGCGGCCCGTGGGATCGTCGACGGCGCCCGCGTTGACGTACGTGTGAAAGGAGACTACGGGAGCATCGTGGCGCTCGATGACCAAAAACGTCAGCCCGTTGGCCAGCGTGAACTTAGTGACTTTCTTTTCGAAATCCTGGAGGCTCTGGGCAGCCAGGAGGCCGGAGAGCAAGACAAAGAGGAGGACGCGAACCCGCATGCATCCAGGGTATCAAGCACGCCAGCCCTACCCGTTGGGGCGGGGCTTCGTTGGTACCTATTTCAATTCCAAAATCTCTTTCTCTTTGGTCTTGGACACCGCGTCCACTTTGCCGATGTAGCCGTCGGTCATCTTCTGGATCTCTTCCAGCGCCCGGCGCTCTTCATCCTCGCTGATGGCTTTGTCCTTGAGCAGTTTCTTCAAATGCTCATTCGCATCGCGGCGAACATTGCGCAGCGCCACGCGATGATCTTCAGCCACATGATGCAGCCGCTTGACGATTTCCTTGCGCCGTTCCTCGGTAAGAGGCGGGATCGGCACGCGGATCATCTTCCCGTCATTGGCGGGATTCAGGCCCAGGTCGGAAGTCCGGATCGCCTTCTCGATCGCGCCGATCTGCGAGACATCCCAGGGCGTGATGGTAATCAGCGTCGGCTCGGGCACGTGCAGGTTGGCAACCTGATTGAGCGGCGTAGGCGAGCCGTAGTAATCCACGCGGATGTTATCGAAAACACTGACCGAGGCGCGCCCGGTGCGAATGCCGGAGATCGTATGCTGCATGTCCGCGATGGATTTTTCCATGCGCGTCTTGGCGCCGAGCTCCACATCCTTTACGTTCTTGAAAGTGTGCGCCGCGGGGGCGGCAGGGTTTTCAGCCATAAGTATTTTAGTGAATCAATGTGCCGATGGGTTCGCCCATCGCCATACGCATTATATTGCCCCGGACGTTCAAATTGAAAACCACAATCGGCATATGGTTGTCGCGGCACATGGCCACGGCCGAAGCGTCCAGCACGCGCAGGTTGCGGGCCAGCACTTCGGAATACCCGATTTCGGGAAAGCGAACGGCATCCGGGTGTTTCAACGGATCCTTATCGTAAACGCCATCGACGCGGGTGGCCTTGGCGACGACCTCCGCGTGAATTTCGAGCCCTCGCAAGGTGGCGGCCGTATCGGTCGAAAAATAGGGGTTGGACGTGCCCGCCGCGAAAATTACCAGCCGACCCTTCTCCAGGTGGCGAATCGCCCGGCGGCGGATGTGCGGTTCGGCGACGGCGCGCATCTCGATGGCGGTCATCACGCGGGTGGGTGCGCCGGCCTTCTCCAGGGCGTCCTGCAGGGCAAGGGCGTTGATCACGGTGGCCAGCATCCCCATGTGATCGGCGGTCACCCGCTCCATGTTCTGCGCGGCGGCTGCCACACCGCGAAAGAAATTCCCGCCTCCCACAACCATGCCGATCTGGACGCCGGATTTAGCCACTTCCGCGACTTCGGCGGCGAGGGCTTTCACGCGCTCGGGATCGATACCAAACGAGGCGTCCCCGGCCAGGACCTCACCGCTAAGTTTGAGAAGGATCCGACCGTAACGAGGCACGGGCTACTCGGCCGCGGGTGTTTCAGATCCGGATGTATCGGCCGAGACGGCGTCGCCGACTTTGAAGCGTACGAAGCGCGAGACCGAGATATTCTCGCCCAGCTTCGCGATTTTCGCTTTGATCACGTCGGAGACCGACGTCGTGTTTTCCTTGATGAAAGGCTGCTCGTAGAGGCACACTTCTTCGTAGTATTTGCTCATGCGGCCCTCGACGATCTTATCGACCATCTTCTCGGGCTTGCCTTCGGCGAGCGCTCTGCCGCGCTGGATGTCTTTTTCTTTGTCCAGCGCCGCCTGGTTCACTTCCTCTTTGCGGATGAACTGCGGATCGGCCGCCGCCACTTGCATGGCGAGATCGTGGACCAGCTCCTGAAAATCGTCGGTCCGTGCCACGAAGTCCGATTCGCAATTGACCTCGATCATGACGCCTAACTGCGCTCCCGGATGGATATAGCTGGCGATGACGCCCTGCTTGGTAGAACGCGCGGACTTCTTGGACGCCGAAGCGATCCCCTTCTTGCGCAGCACTACCTCGCCTTCGTCCAGGTTGCCCTTGGCTTCCACGAGCGCGGCTTTGCACTCCATCATTCCAGCTCCGGTTCGCTCGCGGAGCTGCTTTACTAGCTGTGCACTGATCTCCATAAATTCCTTTGATGTGGGGCGGCTTTTCAAGCCGCGGGCCGGTTTGAAACCGGCCTGACCCTATTGATTCCCGCTGGACGCTTCGTCAGCGGCGGCTTCTGATCCCGGCCCCTTGCGCGGCAGCGAGGTCGAAGGCAAATCCTCATCCGGCATGCTTTCGGACATGAGCTGCGCGGCGTACTTCGGATCCACGTACTCCGAATACTCCGGCATCTCTTCCGCCGGCGTTTCGTCACCCGCTTCCACGATCTTCTCGGGGACGAAATCGTGCTCGGTCGCCAGCTGCCGGCCTTCGATCACCGCATCGGCGATCTTGTTGGTGAACAGCCGGATCGCGCGCAATGCATCGTCGTTGCCGGGGATCACGTAATCCACTTTGTCCGGGTCGCAATTGGTGTCGACCACTGCAACCACTGCGATGCCCAGCTTCCGGGCTTCTTCGACTGCGATCGCCTCTTTGTTCGAGTCGATCACGAAGAGCAGATCCGGCAGGCCGTTCATGTCTTTGATGCCGGCCAGGTTCTGGTTCAGGTGTTTGCGCTCGCGCTCCATGCGCACGATTTCTTTCTTGGCGCGCCCACCCCAATCACCCGCCTCGGCCATCTGGTCCAGTTCCTTCAGACGCTTGATGGACTTCTGCACGGTGAGCATGTTGGTCAACAGGCCGCCCAGCCAGCGCTGGTTCACGTAAAATTGCGAACAGCGGGTGGCTTCCTCGGCCACCGCTTCCTGCGCCTGGCGTTTGGTGCCCACAAAGAGCACGGTCTTGCCTTGCGCCGCCATTTCGCCCACATACCGCATGGCGTCCTTGAACAGTTTCAGCGTCTTTTGAAGATCAACGATGTAAATACCGTTGCGTTCGCCAAAGATGTATTCTTTCATCTTTGGATTCCAGCGCTTGGTCTGGTGCCCGAAATGAACGCCTGCTTCGAGCAATTCCTTCATGCTAATCGACGGCAAAATTCCTCCTGCCAGTTATTGAGAACCCGGTTCCACGGTCCAAAGCGGGATTTGCGGACCCGGGGTTGCTGAACCAAACTACCGGCCGCGAATGAATGCGAGCAGGCACCAAATGAACTGGTGCCTGCCGGCGAGAATCATGCGGCTACAACTAGCGTTTCGAGAACTGGAATCGCTTGCGGGCACCCTTCTGCCCGTACTTCTTGCGCTCATGCTGGCGCGCGTCGCGCGTGAGCATGCCCAGCTCTTTCAGTTTCCCGCGCAATTCCGAGTTGAACTCGATCAGCGCGCGGGCAATGCCCAGCCTGGCGGCTCCGGCTTGCCCGTTAGGGCCGCCTCCGGCCGTGGTGATCCAAATATCGAACTTGTCGGCCGTTTCCGTGGCCAACAGAGGCTGGCGCACGATCGCGCGCGATGCCTCGCTGGGGAAGTAGTTGTCGAAAGCACGGCTGTTGACCATGATCTCGCCCTTCCCGTCCCGCAAGAATACTCTGGCGACCGCTCTCTTGCGGCGGCCCGTTCCGAGGTGCTGTACAAAAGCCAATTTCGTCAGATCTCCTTACGACGCTGCCAGTGCGACTGGCTTTTGAGCCTGGTGCGGATGCTTCGGGCCGGCGTAGACTTGCAGCTTGCGGTACATCTGCTTCCCCAGTTTGTTCTTGGGGAGCATGCCCTGCACTGCTTCTTCCACCATCCGTTCGGGTCGCGTGGCCCGCACCTTGCGCGCTTGTGTTTCGGTTAAGCCGCCCGGATACCCCGAGTGCCGGCGATAAAGTTTCTGCTCTTCCTTGTTCCCGGTCAGCCGGACTTTGGCCGCATTGACCACGATCACATGGTCCCCGGTATCGAGAAACGGAGTATAACTGGGCTTGTTTTTGCCCATGAGGATGTTCGCAGCCTTACTGGCGATACGTCCCAGCACCGCACCTTCGGCATCGATCAAGTGCCACTGGCGCTCGATGTCCTCGGGCGATGGAATTGCGGTTTTCATGAAGACAGACCTTCTCCTGCGAGTTCTAGAACCTTATTGAGCTTACCGAAATCCGGCAGGGTGTGTCAAACTGCCCTTATGAGGCTATTCCTGGCCGGTATACTCCTGGCCTCCAGCGCCTTAGCCGGGTTCGTCGACGATGTGCGCGCCGCCCTGGATCGGAACGACTTTGGCGCAGCCGATCGTCAGGTCCAATCTTACCGCAAGGCTCGCGGAGCCACCGCCGAATTGGCCGAGGCGATTAGCTGGCAGGCTCGCGGCGCTTTGGACACCAAGAATCTGGATCGCGCCGCAGCCTACGCCGAGCAGACCCGCCAGATGGTGCTGCCGAATCTCCGGGGACCCCGCATGGACCGCGAGCATTGGCTGTTCGCGCTGGGCGCATCGATCGAAGTCCAGGCCCAAGTGATGGCGGCACACGGCGAGACCGCGGAGGCCGTTCTCTTCCTGCGGGACCAGCTCAAAACCTACTCCGGGACCTCGCTGCATGAGCGAATCCAGAAGAACCTGAACCTGCTGAGCCTGGAAGGCAAGCCAGCCCCGGCTCTCGAAGCCAGCGTCTGGCTCGGTTCCCAGCCACCCGTCATCGCCAGCCTGCGCGGAAGGGCGATTCTGCTGCTTTTCTGGGCACATTGGTGCGGAGACTGTAGAGCTGAAATCCCCGTCATCGCGAGCGTAATGAAGAAGTACGGCCCCCGAGGGCTGGTGCTGATCGGGCCTACCAAATACTACGGCTACGTGGCGAACGGCAACGATGCGCCTCCGGCAGTCGAAAAACCCTATATCGAAAAGATCCGCCGCCAGTTTTATGCTCCGCTTGGCGACATGCCTGTGCCGCTGAGCAACGCCAATTTCGAGCGCTATGGCGCGAGCACGACCCCGACGCTGGTGTTGGTAGATCGCCAGGGAATCGTCCGCTGGTATCATCCTGGCAACGCTAGCGAGCGGGAGTTGGCCGTCCAGATTGAAAAGGCGCTACGATGATCCGCCGGACGCTAGCCGGAGTTCTTTTGGCTGGGCTGCTGCTCGGCCAAGCCCCCGGCACCCATCCCGTCTCGGGGCGCAAGATCGCGGGCGTCATGGGCATCAGCGGCGCCGACTGGCTGGTCCGTCCCGAGCGCGAGGCCGAAGAGCAGCCCGAAAAAGCGCTCGACGCCCTGAATCTGAAACCTGGCATGGTGGTAGCGGACATCGGCGCGGGCGTGGGCTACATGAGCTTGCGGATGGCCAGGCGCGTCGGCCCCTCGGGCAAGGTCTACGCCAACGATCTGCAGCCGGCCATGCTGGACCGGCTCCGCCAGAACGCGGCCAAGGCCGGTACCGGCAACATCGTAACCGTCGTAGGCGACGTCGCTGACCCTAAGCTTCCCGCGAACACCATGGACCTGGTGCTTCTGGTCGACGTATATCACGAGTTTTCGCAGCCGCAGCAAATGGTGCGCAAAATCCGCGAAACGCTTAAACCCGACGGTCGATTAGTGCTGCTTGAGTATCGTGCGGAGGACCCGAATGTTCCCATCCTCGCCGAGCACAAGATGACGATCGGGCAGGTGAAGACCGAGTTGGAGGCGGAGGGATTTGTATTGCAGCCGGTGATTGAGACGCTGCCACGACAGCATATTCTCATCCTCACCAAGGCGGCCGCGAAGGCCGCGACCGCCCGGTAGCTCAGAGGGTTAGTCCTGATATTTGTGGTAATGATTCCCGCCGCGCATATAGCCGCCGTCGGGAATGTTTACCAGTAGCGCCTGATCCAGCCGGAAGTTGATGACACTTTCTGCCGGGACCCGCACGGTGCGGCCTTGAGTCAATACCTGGCCACCCGCACCGGCCGCGGCACCCGCAGCAGCACCGATGGCCGCGCCTTTTCCGCCCCCGGCAATGGCGCCGAGAATCGTTCCCAGTACCGCGCCGCCACCGACGAACTCGCCGGTACGCCTGTTCGCGCCAACGCCGTCACGATTGGAACTTTCTAACCGCTCGGCCTGGGTCTCGATCGCATAACGCTGTCCATACGCCGTAATCGATTCGATATCCAAAATCAGATCGTTATCCCGCGCTCTGCGAACAATCAGCTCGACGTCGGATCCGCGCGGGATGGCTACCTGCCCGTCGTTGCCGCGGACATCCTCGACAATCCGGCCGTAGTAAACGCGCCCATCGCGGGAATGCGTTTCGATGGTCTCGTTTGTCCGCACCGGCAGATTGGTCCCCGGCAACACCTGGCTGATCGGATCGGAAGGATAGTGATCGTCGTTTAAGGAAAACTCTGCCCGGCAGCCGCGATCTACCCAGATTTCCCGCCGGTTATAGCCCCAGCTAAATCCTTCCTCGCAGTGCGAGCCTCGCAATTCGCGCAGGAGCGTGACACCGTGGCTGGTATCGGCTCCGCACGTCGCGCGCCGTCCGTTGCTGGAAGAACACGTGAGGGTAGTCGACCGATCTTGTGCTAGTGCCGCCGGTGGCGATACCAGAATCCATCCGATTCCCAGAATGCCCGTCAAGGCAGTCGCGACCCAAGGTATAAGTTGTCTTGATTCTTTGGTCATAGAACCTCCCCGCTGCAAACGAGGGTGCACGTTCTCGTCCAAAGACGGAAGTCCTGTAGTTTCTGAATGGATGAAACGGCGGTCGCGATCGACCGTGCAGATATTGCTACCGAAACCGCTGGTTATCCAGCCAGAACATGCCGCGCGAGCCGTTTCGCACGATGGTCACATCAAGACGGCGTGACGCCACTTGTTCCGCGATCGCACAGGCGACGGCATCCGCGCCCACCGAGAGCGCCGCCATGTCACATGGGACGAATACCTTCACGCGCGCGACCCTCCACGTCTCTGAACATCGTCAATCAGGAAATCCGCCACCTGCGCCGATACGCGGCCATACGGTTTCCCGTCCAGCATCACCGCCGGGGAAAGTGCGCAGTTACCCAAACAATACACTGCATCCAGACTGAAGCTGCCATCGGCTGTCGTCTCGCCCAGTTTGGCCCCCAAGCGCTTTTCGACGTGCTCGATCACCTGGTCGCAGCCCATGGATTGGCAGAACTCGGCCCGGCACATTTTTAGAATGTGGCGGCCGGAGGCTGCGTGCCGGAAATCGTGATGGAAGCTGATGACCCCGTGCACTTCGGCGTTGGAAATATTGAGCGCTTCGGCGATCACGGGAACCGCCGACTCGTCCACGTAGCCGAATTCCTCCTCCAATGCATGCAAAATCGGCAAAAGAGCGCCAGGAAGCCGCTGCAGCTCTTGGATCAGGGAGGAGGCTCGGTCAGTATCCCAAGTGTGCATAGGGTGCCATCGTCTATTGTGTACGCGTCATCCTTTCGATACAGGCCGGGCGGGGGTCCACAAAGTCCACGCGAAGTGATATGATACTTGGCCAAACCTAGCTGGAGTGCCAAATGGCTGTAACCTGCCCGCGAGCTTCGTGGTTGTTCGCTCTGCCGCTGATCCCTGCTCTGACGTGCCCCTCCCTGGCGTTTCAATCGGACCTCGGGGACCGTACCGCTCGGATCGCGCCGATTCGTTCTCGCGAGGTAATTGCGAAGGAAGCTCGGCCTTCCGTTTTTCCCGAACCCACGCTGCGTATCGATACGTCGCTGGTTCTGATCCCCACCCAGGTCACCACCCGCGAGGGATCGCCCATCATGGATCTCAAGCCCACCGACTTCAAGATCTTTGAGGACGGCGCCGAGCAGAGGATCAGCTACTTCGCGAAAGACGACGCGCCCGTGTCTATCGGATTCCTGCTCGATTCGAGCGGCAGCATGAGGAACAAGAAGCAGAAGGCGTCCGAGGCGGCTGCGGCGTTCTTCCGGACCGCAAATGCCGAAGACGAATTCTTCCTGATCGAATTCGATGACCGCCCGAAGCTTGCCGTGCCGTTCACTACCGATACGGACCTTCTATATAAGGAAATCAGCCACGCCCGTCCTTATGGACGGACTTCTCTCTTCGATGCGATTCACCTAGGACTGGAAGTGATGAAGGGCGCCCGCCACAATCGCAAAGCGCTGGTGATCGTATCCGACGGCGGCGATAATCGCAGCCGCCGTACGTTCAGCGCGATCAAGAGCGACGTGCTGGAAGCCGACGTACAGCTTTACGCCATGGGAATCTACGATTCCGAAGGGGCGGCTCAGGGCTCCGCCGAGGAAGCGAATGGCCCGGAACTTCTCGAACATCTCGCGGAACTGACCGGCGGGCGTCATTTCCCCGTGTTGAATCTTGGAACTCTGCCCGAAGTAAGCACCCGGATCGGTCAACTCCTGCGGAGCCGTTATCTGCTGGGATACAACCCGACAAATGAATCGCGCGACGGGCGCTATCGCGGTGTCAAGCTGGACGTCGCGGAGCCCACCGACCCTGGCCTGCGCGTTCAATATCGCAAGGGCTACTACGCACCGCAGCAATAGCATCTTCTAACTGCTCGCGACGATCCCGGTTTGCGCCATGATGGTCCTAGCGTGACGCGAATTCGCTTGACTGCGGGACTGTTTCGGGAGGCCCTGGAGCGTTGCATACGACACAACACCTCCTTGCTTTCGGCTGCCCTCGCCTTTTATGGATTACTGTCCTTGGCTCCAGCTCTGTACTTCGTGGTGGCCGCGGCCGGGACGATTATCGGCCGGCGGGCGGCGCGCGGCGAAGTAATCACCTGGGCCACTCAGATGCTCGGCTCCGGCGGCGCGCGCTTCATCGGTGAGATTTTGGACCGCGGCGGTCAACGAAGCTCCTTTGCGACCATCTTCGGTGTGGCGTCTCTTGCCTACGGCGCTACCGTGGTCTTCGGAGCCTTGCAGGACGCCCTGAACATGGTCTGGGAGGTTCCACCGTCCGAGCGCGGATACATCAAGCAGTTCTTTTTCAAACGCATGATTTCCTTCATAGCGGTGATGATTGTGGGCGTGCTCCTGCTGATCTCCTTGCTGACGGATGCGGTGACTTCAGCGGCCGGAAAACTGATGCCCCAGGCCCTTCCCGCTACCGAATGGTTTTTGCAGGCTGCGAATTTCGGAGCCTCATTGGTTTTGGTCACGGTGCTGTTCGCTCTGCTCTATCGCGTGCTGCCGGATTCGTGGGTGGCCTGGCAGGATGTGTGGACCGGCGCTGCGATCACCGCCGTTCTGTTTTCCACGGGAAAAGCCCTGATCGGGCTGTACCTGGGGCACACCACCACCGGGTCCCCCTTCGGTGCCGCGGGATCCGTTGTGGTCTTCCTGCTGTGGGTCTACTACTCCGCGCAGATCTTCCTGTTCGGCGCGGAGTTCACCGAGGTCTACGCCGTCGCGCGGCGAGCCAAAGCGGGAGCGGCAAGTTCGTAGCTCGCACAGGGCCAGCGCGGCCGTCCTGGGTTCACTCAAGACGATTAACCTGCCGCGCTAGGCTCCGTTGTGCGAGCAACAATAGAATAGAAGAATAAAGGTACATGCCCACTGCTTATATTTGCCAAGGTGTCCGTACTCCCATCGGGCGCTATGGCGGAGCGTTATCGACAGTTCGTGCCGACGATCTTGCCGCGCATCCCCTCGCCACCCTGAAGCGTCGATTTCCCAACAGCGATTGGGAATCGATCGACGAGGTCTACTACGGATGCGTCACCCAGGCTGGCGAAGACAATCGCAACGTAGCGCGCATGGCCTTGCTGCTGGCCGACCTGCCCCTGAGCGTTCCCGGAGTAACCGTGAACCGTCTGTGCGCCTCCAGCATGGAAGCGGTCGCGGTGGCAGCTCGCGGCATCGCCGCCGGCGAATTATCGTTATGCATCGCGGGCGGCGTCGAGAGCATGAGCCGATCGCCGTGGGTTATTCCCAAGCCGTCCGCCGCGTTCCCACGCGATCCGCAGATTTACGACACTACGCTTGGCTGGCGCTTCGTCAATCCTTTGATCGAGCAGAAGTACGGAACCATCTCCATGGCCGAGACTGCGGAGAATGTCGCCGAAAAGTACAAAGTCGATCGCGACTCGCAGGACCGCTTCGCGCTGGCATCGCAGCAAAAGGCCGCGAAGGCCAAAGCCGCGGGTGTGTTCGCCGAAGAAATCGAGCCGGTGAGCATTCCGGGGAAAAAGGGATCGGCCACCGTAATCAGTGACGACGAGCACCCGCGCGCCGATACCACGCTGGAGGGCCTCGCCAAGCTACCCGCGCCTTTTCGTAAAGGCGGCACGGTGACCGCCGGAAACGCGTCCGGGATCAATGACGGTGCTGTCGCCCTATTCGTCGCTTCCGAAGCAGCCGCCGCCAAGTTCGGCCTGACCCCCATTGCGCGATTCGTGGGCGCCTCCGCAGCTGGCGTCGATCCGAACTATATGGGCGTCGGCCCAATCCCCGCGATTCAGAAGTTATTGGCGCGGCAGAACGTCAAGATGGACGACGTCGATTTCCTGGAGTTAAATGAAGCCTTCGCCGCGCAGGCGCTGGCCTGCACTCGCGCATTCGGCCTGCCGGACGATAGTGCAAAAGTGAACCCCAATGGAGGCGCCATCGCCCTCGGTCATCCTCTGGGAATGAGCGGGGCGCGCCTGGTTCTGACTGCCGCGATGCACCTTAAGCGCACTGGTGCGCGGCGCTCGATCGCCTCCATGTGCGTGGGCGTGGGCCAGGGAATGGCCGTAATGTTAGAGAAAGTATAAGCGGATCAGTCCGGCCGACATCAGTCCCAGACCCGCAACACGCCAGAAGGCCCGCATTCCGCGGCTATTGGCGATTGGTGTGGGTTCCGCGAATAGATCGCCCAGGATCGTGGTCGACTCAATCCGGTAGGCGTCAGCGACCACCTTGTTCACAATGCGGATGGACCCCGCCGGATCGGTCAGCGTATACAGACCCGCATAAATTAGCGGGACAAGCCCGAACAAACGCAGCAAAACTTCAGGACTCATAGTACGGAACCCGCTATCCTAGCACGAACTATTTGCTCAAGCGAAGAATCTGGGACGATAGGCGCAGAAACGCCGATCGCAATTCATTCGCGTCTGTGGAGTAAATGTAAGTCCCCAGCGGCTGAGTCGGGTAATTGACGCAGTTCGCCGTGGTGGCGCACGACGTGTAGGCCGGGGGACTATTGAATCCGTCCGCAGCCGGATCGTTGGCGATGCGCTGGAGAAGGGTGTGATCGATCGGTGGCCCTGTCGCGCCGCTGTTCCCGCCCAGGCCGATCACGAAGACGGTCGGAGCAATCTGGGCATTGGTGCGTGCCCTGTATGCCGCGTTATCGGTGGCATTCAGGGCGGCTTTGTGATAGTTGGTCCAAGCCGTGTTGGTCGTACTCGAGAAGTCCACCTTGCCGCCGGTCGTAGTGACGCTTGAGAAGTATGGGTTCGTGGCCGGTTTCAGAGAATTTCCGTAAACGTCGGTGACCGGGAGCCACGACCCGATGTCGCTGACATTGCTGGTGGCGCTGCTGGCGAATGCGCAGCCGCTCGCGTTGCTTACCCTGTCAGCGTTAAGACCGGCATTCGAGCTTGTGTGCCACGGTTTCCCCATCATGATGAAACTGCCCGTGTTGGGAGAAGAAGTATTCGGATCGCTCGAATAGATGGAGCCAATTGCGCCAGCGGGGATATTTCCCATATATCCGCTGGGTCCCATGTTGTAGCCACCCGTATTGTTCCAATCCCGCGCCGCGCCGGAGCCGACCCATCCCCCCCCGCCAATGGTCCTGCCATTCTTGTCCGTGCAATTTGAAGCACTATCCAAAGCGTAGCTACTCGAAGTGCTATCCCAAAAGTTCATGGTGAGAGTATTGGGCAGACCGTCAGTCTCGAGGAACAGCACATTAAAGGCGCCAGGCAGGTTCAGTTTATACAGCTCGTTATGGCCAAGAGAGATAGCAGAGGCGGTATTGGTTCCGCCCTTGCAGACGATGTCGTCGAGGTCGCCGGTGCCGGAGGTAAGCCCGTCATCGAAACCCAGTTGATTCCGGAAATCCGTGGTAGGCGCCTGCGCCATGTAGACACCGTCGCTGAATGTCACCAGCCCGATGCGATCCCGTCCGGTTTCAAATTGGCCTGTGAACAGTTTGGCGGAGTCGATCAAATCGGAGCAGGTCGCGCCCATCGATCCAGAGCGATCGAGCACCATCATCATCATGGTGTCGCGCCGGGAGGCAGTTCCCATCGCAGCTACAACCGTACTGCTCCGGTTGAACCACCGCATGAAGATCGTCGGCACGGTGGTATTGGCTGTAACCTGCACGTTCCGAAGACGAGGATTGTTGGGATCATCGAACACCGACACGGTGCTTTGGTCCATCTGGGTATTGGAGGTACCCCACAGCGTGGTCGGGAAATTGGCGTAGAACCAGTTCACGGCGTTCTGCTTGGCGTTGGCGACCTGAGTTGCGTCGGTGGCGCCTAACTGAAGCGATCGAGCTGCTCCGAGCGCCGCGCCATCGACAGCTCCCTGCAGTCGCGCTTTGGTGTAATACAGCAGCGCGGCGTCTACTGCCAGACCAGCGCTGGGAATCAATAACGCCATGGACGCCGTGCCCACCAGCAACGACACACCTCTTTGCGTTAACCGCCGCCTTAAACTCGCCATAAGCTTCCTTGCTCCTAGAAGAAATACCGGGCGTACACGCCGCCGTTGGAATAGATGCCCAGGCCGAGATTGAGAGATTGGACGTACGTTTCGACCGCATACACCGCGCGCCCGTCGGTGAGGGGAGTACGTCCACCACCCGAAACCTGCCACAAATTCTGAGCTGCTGTCTGAGCCGCTCCCGGAAGCGCCGCGTTAGAATCCCTCACGTAGTTCTGCACCACGCCTGATGCCGTAATGCTCGCGCCCGCTCCCGGATCGCCAAAAGCGCTCGGAGTCTGAGTAGCCAGAGTTCCATTTCCGAACTGGATGCGTTCGGTAAATACGAATTTGTCGTGATTCGTGCAATTGGCCGCACCCACTGCGACGCAGTTTCCGTCCGTGGTGCTGCCGATCCACATAAACTGGGTCACGGTGACCAAAACGTCGCCGCCGTTGCCGGTGTTGTTCCGGCTGTTGTTGGAAAAGGACGACCCGATCTGCATGTTTAGGCCGCGCGCCAACCGCTGGGCCACCTGTTGCATCGGATAGGTCGAAAAGTCCGCGCCATGGATGTACATATCCGTCATGTCGCGATCCATTTGGTTGGCTTGGATACTGCGCACGAGGCTGAGGCCGGTGATAAATGTCCCCAGGAGCAAGGGAACCAGCAGCGAGAGCAGAAGCCCGAACTCCAATAATTCTTGTCCGCTCTGCCTCTGGCGGCGCCATCCGCGCACACGGGTTAAGATTCGGCTTGCTTTCATTGCATTCGCCCTCATCGAGGCACCGAGGTAACGCCCGCGGGGAGACCACCCATCATGTCGGAAGAGTAAACCGCGATCGAAAGCGGTGTGCTATTCCGAAAGAACGGAACTCCCATGCCGTAGCTGCCGCTCAAAGGGGCGAGCCACGCGTAGGAAATGTTCTGAACGGAGACTTCGACAATGTTGCCCGGGACGTTTCCTCCGGTCGCAATCGGCGTGTTCAAATCCGTGGGTGAGTAAAAATTTACGAAGATGTGCTGGGGGCTGTCGCTGGTGGTCACGAAGTTCATCGCATACTGCTGAACAACAGCCTGGATGGATGCATCCTGCCCCAAGCTGCCCGATCTCTGGAACGTGACGGCGTAACGGCAGCCTTCGCGAACTGCATTTTGCAGGGTGCTGCGGCGGAAGAGCATCAGGCTGAAGTCCACAAACGCCAGAATCAGCGCGAATGTCGGCAGCATCGTGAACACACTCTCGACGATCACGTTGCCCGAAGATCTGCGCCTGCGCAGCGCCGACGTTTTCTTGCCTTGTTTCATATGTAGAGCTCCAGTCCTCTATCGGTCTGGTCTTAGTTACATGTTAGAGAGGGGGTGCTTGAGAATCGATTAGGAGAATGACCGACTCATCGTAGGGTTTTCGCCTACGCGATCTCAGTATCTCTTCGTAGCTCTAAGTAATCGACGGTTCTACGAGTTCTAGAACGTGCGGCTGGGTTCGGGCAACCCCGAAGGCACGGTGGAGGCGAGAAAGGTCCTCGCTTCCGACAGCTCCAAGTTGCTGACAAAATGGGGCCGGGAGGGATAAACGTGCATCTCGACGTCGGCTCCCAACCGCGTCAGTACCTGGGCTGTTTGACGGGTGCGCTCCTCCGGGATCCATTCGTCCATGTCGCTGCCGGTGATGAACACTCTTAAGCCGCGAAGCGATTTTCCGTCCGCCGGACGCCAATCAGTATCGGGTGGGCCCATGAGGCAGCCGCTGAAGACTACGATTGCCCCGCAACTATCGGGATGCCGCATCGCGTACTCGACTGCGATACAAGCTCCTTGCGAGAATCCTACGATGAACAGCTGCTGCGGGCCCAAGCGGCCGCCTTCGCTTGCGTCTTGCACCAGGCGATGGCAGCGCTCGACGGCGCGCGTCAGGTACGGCTCATTGGATTCCAAAGGCTCCATGAACCGTCCGGGATACCACAGGCCGTTGTCCGCATAGGGCGCGATCCAGCGGGTGCCGCCTATTTCCAGACCGGCGGCCAAGTCCAGCATCTCCTGCTTGGTGCGGGACCGGCCATGGAGGAGAATACCGGCCCGCTCGGCCAAACCCCTCGGTTGGCCCGCTTCGCGCAAGCGGACCACCGGGGTATGAGGTGGCACTTACTTCTTAGACTTATCGCCGCCGATGAATTCGGCCTTGCGGCGCGAAACGTTGGCGCTGGTGTCAACCGGAACAGGCTCCGGCAGCGTGGCTGCGGCGACCTTCTTGGCGTCTTTCGGAATATTGCCCTCGGGGACGCGAATGGGATCGAGCATTGCCATGATCTCGGCGCGCTTTTCCTCGAACCACGGGGGCAGAAGCATGTGCGTGCCCAGCTCCGATTCCGCTTCGTCGCGGGCGAAAGCGCCTTGGGCCGTAGCCGCGCATTCCACCAGAATCCCTCCAGGGCAGCGGCAGTAGATCGAGTGGAAATAATTGCGATCCTTGATCTCCGAGCAATCGGTATAACCCAGTTCCTCGTAGATGCCCTTCTGTTCCGCGAGCTTTTCGTCGCTCTCCAGATCCATCGCTACGTGATGCGCGGTACCCGCGCCGAAGATCCAGCTCCCCGAGGGACGCTGCGGCTCGTGGATAAGTGTGACCGTCCGGGCAGGACCGCCTCCCGAGACTTCGTAGCGATGATGGTTGCCTTCGGTGCCAGTCTTCTTGAATCCCAGCGCGTCGACAAAGAACCGTTCGGTTTCGTCGATTTCGCGCACCGACAGCATCGGCCCGTGGAAACCCTTCATGGCGACGTCGCTGCTGATCTGATCCGTGGTCCAGCCCTTGCGCTTATCGGAATCGTCTTCGATCACTTCGATCTGCAATCCGGAGGGGTGATTGAAGCGCAGATACTTTTGTCCGAAACGCTCTTTCACGCCTTCGTTGGCGACCTTGTGGCGCTTGGTGTGATCTTCCCAGAACTTGATGGATCCTTTGGGGACGGTGTACGCCGTGGACTGGATCTGGCCCGAGCCCGGGCGGCCCTTCACGCGGTTAAACGGGAACGTTGTATAAACCGAGCCCGGCTCGCAATCCGCATTCGCGTAATAGAGGTGATAGTGAGCGAAGCGGCCGTCGAATAGGACGGTCTGTTTAATGAGACGCTGTCCGCAGACTTGCGTCATAAAATCGATGTCTTCTTGGGCGCCGGCGGCGCAAACAGTGATGTGGTGAATTCCTCGCACTAAGGACATGTCCGTCCCTCCGGCGCGATTATAGCAAAATCGTTTTTGCGGACACCCGCTGCAGGATGGTCACCGGCACCCTATGCCCGCAGCCGTGTTCCCGCTCGTGCTCGTCCAGTATTTCAGCGAATGCAGCCCATTCATTGAGTCGGACCGAATTTATACATCAAGTAAAGACCCGAGACCACCATTCCTAGGAGAGAGGAGAAAAAGAACACCGTACCGACCGCCAGAGCATCAAACTGGTTTCCTGTCACCGTGGAGGCGGCAAATAGGGAAATCAAGGCCCATCCGCCGACCCAGACCGCTATTACGATTGCCCGTGGCGTTCGCTCGTATACCCGCCCAATCCAACCGACTCGATCAATAACAAGCATCGCCAGTACCATCCCGAAAAAGCCGACAATGCCGAACGAAAGGATGCCTAACACAGCAATCAGCAGCATAAGTAGCTTGCCCGAAAAACTGGTTATCATGGTAGCAGTTGGCCGCACTGATCTTTTTCCAGATTCAAATGCACCCACCACCCCCCGACCTCGATATTTGACTTTCCCCGATGCCGGGCGCGACAATGAGTTCTGTCCGCAGGTCTTTTCTTCTCCCAGGCGCGGGAGTAACTCAGCTGGTAGAGTGCGACCTTGCCAAGGTCGATGTCGCCGGTTCGAATCCGGTCTCCCGCTCCATTCCCACGCCCGCGAGCACCTCATCCGCACAGCGCTGTCCCAAGAGCGGACACCTGACAGCGTGATACAATCGCTCACGGCAGCATAAACCTTTGTAACTACAGGTAGTTTGCCAGCCAGACCGAATGGCAGAAGGCGTGCGCTTGTGAGGCACCGACCCGAAGCAGCAGGTACCACGAACAACCATGGATATTAAACGAGAAGGCGTCACGCGAAGGAAGCGGATCAAGTTCACCATTTACGGGATCCTGACCGCCGGCGCTCTGGGCGCAGCCGGGTGGCGCGTTTCGAAGCTCGAACCGGCGGCTCCCACCGTGGAGCGGGCAACCGTCTGGATCGATTCGGTCAAGCGCGGCCCCATCGTCATCGAAAGAAAGGGTCTCGGCAAGCTCGCCCCGGAGGAAATCGTCGTCATTCCCTCGCTTCAGGATGGCCAGGTGATCAAGGTTCTGGCGAAATCCGGCACCAAGGTGAAACCTGAGACGGTTCTGATGGTATTAACCAATCCCGACATGGAACTGGCGGCCAATGACCTGGAGTGGCAGATGAAGCAAGCCCAGGCAAACTACGCCGATCTCAAGGTCAAGCTGCAGAGCCAACGATTCGACCAGCAAGCTGCGGTATCTAGCGCCGAGAACGCCTTGAAGCAGGCTTCGCTCAACAAAGACAAGGACGAGCAGCTCTTCAAGCTGCAGCTCCAGACGGAATTGAACGTGAAGCTGACCCAGGCCAATTGGGAGCAGGCCACCAACCGCTTTCAAACCGAAAAGCAGAAGCTGGACATCATGAAGGATTCCGCAGACGCCCAGTTGGAATCCCAGCAGGTGCAAATAGACAAATTGCGGGCCACCTGGGAGCGCAAGAAGCAGCAATTAACGGACCTTACGGTTCGCGCGGGAACCGAGGGAGTGGTCCAGGAGTTGACTCTCCAGGTCGGGACCCGTGTCTCTTCCGGTACGGTGGTCGCCAAAGTGGCCCAAGCTACGCTGCAGGCCGAGTTGCAGATCGCCGAAACGCAGGCCAAGGATATCCTGCTGGGGCAGAAAGCCGCGATCGATACACGGAACGGAATCATCCCGGCGCACGTAGTGCGAATAGATCCTAACGTGATCAACGGAACTCGCACTGTGGATTGCAAACTGGATGGGCCTCTGCCCAGCGGCGCGGTACCCGACCTCAGCGTCGATGGGACGGTGGAAATCCAGCGTTTGGCGGACGTCGTTTATATCGGGAGGCCGGTATTCGGCCAGCCGGACAGTTCGGTGAGTTTGTTTAAGCTGGAGCCGGACGGGAAGACAGCCTCGCGCGTCACGGTCAAGCTGGGACGCAGTTCGGTGAATACGATCGAGGTTGTGGACGGGTTGAAGGTGGGAGACCAGGTGATTCTGTCCGACATGTCGGCTCAGGATCAGAATCCTCGCATCCGCCTGAATTAGCTTCTAAAAATCAAAGGGGAGCCAGATATGTCCGAAGTTTTGATTCACCTGGATGGAGTCAAGAAGGTGTTCGTGACTGACGAAGTTGAGACCCACGCTCTGGCGGGGATCCATCTCGACATCAGGAAGGGCGAATATGTCTCGATCGGCGGCCCTTCCGGCTGCGGGAAATCGACCCTACTGGCGATTCTCGGGCTCCTGGATTCGTCTTCCGACGGCACCTATGAGCTGAACGGCCGATCCGTGCAGGGGCTCAAGCTCAGCGAACGGGCCCGCATCCGCAACCGGGAGATCGGCTTCATCTTCCAGGCGTTCAACCTGATCGGCGATCTCACGGTGTACGAGAATGTCGAGCTGCCGCTCACCTACCGCGGCATGCCCAGCGCAGAGCGCAAGAAACGCGTGCACGAATCGCTGGAGCGCGTCGGCATGAGCCATCGCGTGAAGCATTACCCCTCGCAGCTCTCCGGAGGCCAACAGCAGCGCGTGGCCGTGGCTCGGGCGCTCGCAGGCGACCCATCCATCCTGCTGGCCGACGAGCCGACCGGGAACCTGGACAGCACCAACGGAGAGGCCGTCATGGAACTGTTACGCGATCTCCACAAGGGCGGCGCCACAATTTGCATGGTTACGCACGATCCTCGCTACGAGCGCTTTGCCGACCGCAATATTCACCTCTTTGACGGACGGATCGTGGAAGAAAACGCCGAGCGCGCTTAAGTCCGGCCGTAAGCCAAAACCCGTACCTGAACGGGCAGCGTACTAAGACCACGATCTAAGGTGCAGGACGCCGCAACGGTATCCGATAACTAATTGAGTTCCGCAATCTTGCCGCGGAGCTTGATTACTTGGAGGAACCATTCGTGAGCGCCAGCATCGATCCGAACGCGCCGCTGCTCGGCGGGATTCAGATCAAAATTCCCCGTCCCGCGCCGCCTGAGCCCGAATCTGTACCAGTGGTGAAGTACGCAACCGCGGCGGACGTGGTCCCGCCCATGCCCGAATCGCTGGCGGACACGGGCGTCCCGCTGGCCATGATCGAGCACCTCATTCTGAAGTTTCTCTATTTCCGCGGCGACGTGATCGGGAGAGATTTGGCCAGCTTACTGGGACTGCAGTACAGCCTGATCGATGAGTTGCTGGAAACGCTGAAACGCCAGCATCTGGTGGGCATCAAGAAATCGCTCGGTATGGGCAATAGCTCGGGCGTATTCGCGCTGACCGAATCCGGCCGGAATCTCACCCGCGAATATCTCGAGAACAATCAATACGCCGGACCTGTTCCCGTGCCGCTCTATCAGTACACGGAGGTCGTACGCCGGCAGCGCCTGACCGAAAACTGGCTCAATCCGGCTTCGCTGGTCAGCGCGTTCAAGCACCTGGTGGTGGAGCAGGATATTCTGGCGCGGATCGGGCCGGCGGTGAACTCGAACAAGTCGTTTCTGATCTATGGCCAGCCGGGCAATGGCAAGACCGCGCTCGCCGAGGCCCTGTTTCGCGTGGAAACGGCCCCCATCTACATGCCCTTCGCGATTGAATGCCAGGGCAACATTGTCCAGCTCTACGATCCCATCTATCACCAGAAGATCGACGATACGGAATCCGACAGCAGCACCATGAATCGGGATCATGGGTTCGATCACCGCTGGTTCAAGTGCCGCCGCCCCTTCATCATCACCGGTGGCGAGCTGGGCATGGACATGCTGGATCTGAGCTTCAACAAAGTCTCGAAAGTGTACGATGCGCCCTTCCAGCTCAAGGCGAACAACGGTATTTATCTCATTGACGACTTCGGCCGCCAGAAAGCGTCGCCCGCCGAGATCCTGAATCGCTGGATCGTTCCCATGGAGCGGCATATCGATTACCTGAGCTTTCAGGCCGGCGGCAAAATGACGGTGCCTTTCGAGGCGTTCCTGATCTTCTCCACCAATCTGCGCCCCGATCAGCTCGGCGACGAAGCGTTCCTGCGCCGTATTCAGTACAAGATGTTCCTGCGCAGCCCGCACAAAACCGAGTTCGTCGAGATCTTCGAGCGTTTCGCCGAATCGCGCCTGCTCGATTGCCAGCCCGGTGTGATTGAAGCGTTCGTGGAAAAGCACTACGTCAAGGGCGGCAAGCGTTATCGCCGCTGCCATCCCCGCGACGTCATCAGCCACGCCATCGATATCATCAACTTCGAATCGCTTCCGAAGAGGCTCAACCAGGATGTTCTGGATCGCGCCTTCGATAGCTGCTTCGTAGATAACGTCGACGTCAACGATTAATCCCCCCGGTGGGGCAGGTTTTCAACCTGCCAGCCGATTTCTAATCGGCGCCGGGCGCGGGTTACAGACCCACGCGCAGGATGCAATTCTGCCCCACGCCGGCATTAAGGTGGCAAGCATCATGGCTGCTGCCATCCCGGCTACGACGTGGCTGTGGGGCAGGTTTTCAACCTGCCAGCGATTTCTAATTGGCGCCGGGTGCGAGTTACAAACCCACGCGCAGGATGCAATCCTGCCCCACGCCAGCATTAAGGTGGCAAGCATTGTGGCTGCTGCCATCCCCGCTGCGTCGTGGCTGTGGGGCAGGTTTTCAACCTGCCAGCTGATTTTTAATCGGCGCCGGGCGCGGGTTACAAACCCACGCGCAGGATGCAATCCTGCCCCACGCTAGCATTAAGGTGGCAAGCATTATGGCTGCTGCCATCCCCGCTACGTCGTGGCTGTGGGGCAGGTTTTTAACCTGCCAGCCGATTTTTAATCGGCGCCGGGCGCGGGTTACAAACCCACGCGCAGGATGCAATCCT
>JADMIO011683302.1_pt1 | contig 47894 bp, 33 predicted proteins | sample 8958161 | NCBI WGS metagenome assembly JADMIO01 (sample SAMN16585339, study PRJNA669376) | soil metagenome | isolation source: Crop rotation soil | place: USA: Cullars Rotation, Alabama | collected 2011
TTTCATTATGGTGAAAGTTGGAACCTCTTACGTGCCGATCAGATTAAAACGAAAGGCCCAGTCTTTCGACTGAGCCTTTCGTTTTATTTGACCATGTTGGTATGATTTAAATTAATACGACTCACTATAGGGTCAGTGCGGCCGCGACTTCAAGTCACGTGAATTCCAAGCTTCGGATCCCACTGTGCTGGAAAGGGCATCTGGCTAGTTTCTCGTTCGAGGCGCCACGCCTGGTCCGTTGTCTCTATAGCAATGAAATCGACGACAGCACGGTCTTCACCGTTTCGCCGTTCATTGTGGCCCGGCAGATGACCTGGCGCCACAAGCAGCAGGTTCTGGCCGTTGACGTCACGACCGGCCGTCATTTCCGCAGAAGCTCGCGGCTGGCGGCTCTGATTGCACGATTGGGCGTTTCGTCGGCGACATTGCCGGAGCTTCGCCAGGAGCTCGGCCCGGAGAATGCGTCCTTCCTGCGGCGCGCCGTGCGTGCGCTCAGTGAAGAAGGCATCGTCGCAATTTGCGGCTCAGCGGCGACTCATTAGAGCGGCGTCCGCGATGCGCTCCTGCAGCTCCCGGAACACGGGATCCGCGCGAAGACGATTGCGCTCGTCGGCCGTGTGCGCGGTCTCCCAATGCTCGAGAGCTTCGCCGAGGTGATCGAAGCCCCATTGCAGCTTCAGCGCGCGCTGGCCTGCCGCGACGCGGTCCAGTTGCCGGATCAGCATGCGCATGATGGTGTTGCGGTGCGCGTCCGTGATCATGATCGTGCCGTGCAGTTTCCAGCGGCTGACGGAGCTGAGAGCATTCGGAAGGCCCACATAGAAACTGCTGATGCCGAGGTAGCGTTCCAGGGTGATGACCTTGTGCGTGTGATTGCCGGGCATGAACAGCGTGCGGCCTTCCCCCATGAGGAACCAGCGCGCGCTGCGCAGCTTCGTGAACGTCCGCAGGTCGAATGCGGCCTGCGCATAGACCGTGTCGTATTCACAATCCTGCAATCCGTGACGCTGTCCCTCGCGGCGGTCCCAGATCAGCCATAGTTTCGTTCCCGCAATGCAATGATTGCTGCCGTCGGGATCGTCGGCATGGGAGTCCGTCATGCAGCCGGCGGTGCCCATCAGAAGCGTGGCCACTTCCAGTCTGCGAATTCTCGGCGGCGCCGTGGGCAGGATGCTGAAATCCGCGATCGCCGCACAGTCGAATTTCCGATCCAGTTTCAGGTGCCGGTAGAAGACGTCATTGGCGGAGATGACGCGCCGCCCCACTTCCCAATGCGCGATGACTTCCCGGACAGGCAGGTATTGCGGTTTCTTCGACGGCCCGAGCTTCGCGAGGGTCGGCCGCGATCTCTGAAACAGATGACGCAGCCGATCCGCGAGCTGCTCGTCGTCAGGGAAGAATCGTCTCAGGGAACGGCGCAGCGGGAAGTCGTCATAGACCATCACTTCCTGGCGCGCCATCGCACTGAAAAAGCGGCGCCGCGTGTAGTGCCGCGGCCGCAACTCCAGGGCGCGCAGATTTCGCGCCGCCGCAGAAGTCACGCGAAGCGTCGGATCGATCTCCGCGGCGCTATCCCATAAGGACTGGAAGGACCGCATGATGAGGAGAGACGCCAGCGTGGAGATTCCCTACCTCGGAAAACTCCCCGCGGAGCGCGCGCTCCGCGGGGAAGACTCACTCACTTGTCGTTGGCAATCTCCACGAACTCATAGATGAAATTGCCGGTGCCGAGCGCGTCGGAAAACTCGTTGATGAACACGCCCTTGTTGCAGGGGGCCGGCGCGCCGGTGCCGGGGTTGCCGGTCGAGGAGGCGGTGCGGCTCCAGCTCGCGGAGAGGCCGGCCGAAGCGCAGCCGTCGAGGCGTTTGAGCGATTCGCCGCCGGCGGAGGCCATCGCCACGGTTGCGCCGTCGAGCGTCGTGCCGCCGGCGTTCTTGAGCGTGTACGTCTCGCTGCCGTTGATCTGCGGCATGGTGTCGGCGGAGTTGAGATAGATCACGTTCGCGGCGAGCGTCACGCCCCAGAACGTCTCGAACTGCGCCTTCGTCGCGTTGCGGCCGATGACGACGTAGCCACGCGACGGGATCGTCGTACCGGCGGGGATCGTGTAGGTCAGCGTGCTATTGGCCTGCGTGATCGTGTAGCCGCCGATGTTGATCGGCGTGCCGTTGCTCACCGTCACCGTGATCGTCGACGACGTGCCGACGTTGGTCGCCGCGTCATAGGCCTTCGTCACGAGCGTGTGCGTGCCGTTCGTGGCCGTGGTCGTGTTCCAGCTCCAGGAGTACGGCGACGTCGTATCGCTCGTCTGCACCGCACCGTCGAGCAGGAAGTCGACGCGCGAGACGCCGACGTTGTCGCTCGCATTCGCGGTGACGCTCACCGTCGCGGAGACCGTCGCGTTGTTCGCGGGTGCAGTGATCGAAGTCGTCGGCGCTGTCGTGTCGCCGCCGCCGGACGACGAGTCGTTGTGCAGCTCGAGGAATTCGTAGATGAAGTTGCCGGTGCCGCTGGCGTCGGCGAATTCGTTGATCTTCACGCCGCCCGCGCAACCGGCGCCCGCGCCGCTGCCGGGATTCGCGGAGCTCTCGACGAGCGTGCTCCACGTCGAGGCGCAGGGATCGTTGCGCTGCAACGTGCGCGCGGCCGTCGTGGGCATCGACGCCGTCGGTCCATCGACGAGCGCGAGGGCCGCGTTGTAGAGCGAGAAGTTTTCGTCGCCGTTGATCACCGGCAGCGCGCCGGCGGAATTGAGGAACGTGACGTTCGCGCCGAGGGTGACGCCCCAGTAGGTTTGGAACGCGGCCTGGTCGGCCTGGCGCGCGATCACGAGATAGCCGTCCGCCGGAATGGTTGTGCCCGCGGGGAGGATGTACTGGCCGGTCGCATTGGCCTGGGTGATCTTCCAGCCCGCGACGTTTGCGCTCGTACCGCCGCCGCCGTTGCTCACCGTGACGTTGATCGCCGACGACGTGCCGGCGTTGTTCGCGGCGTCGTAGGCCTTCGTCGTCAGCGTGTGTGCGCCGTTCGCGGCGCCGGTCGTGTTCCAGCTCCACGAGTACGGCGACGTCGTGTCGCTCGTCTGGACGGCGCCATCCAAAAGAAAGTCGACGCGCGAGACGCCGACGTTGTCGCTCGCATTCGCGGTGACGCTCACCGTCGCGGAGACCGTCGCGTTGTTTGCCGGCGCGGTGATCGACGTCGTCGGCGCGGTCGTGTCGCCCGAGGTTTGATACGTGATCCACATCGGCGCGGACCAGACGTCGTGACCGTCGGCCTGCACGGCGTGAATGTAATAGTAGTAACTGCCGGACGTGAGCGACTCGGTGATCGTCGCGGAGGACTGATTCGAGTATGTCGCGTACGGCGCCGCGGGAACGCCGCCGCCGATCTGGCCGCGCCACACTTCGAGCGTCGACGTCGCTTCGCCATCGGGATCGTACAGATGCGCGACGAGCGTGGCGCCGCCGGCGCTGTTGAAGATGTCGCCCATCACATGCGCCCCATCCCCCGTCCGGAACACGAGCTGCGCGTTCGGATCCTCGGAGGCATAGAAGTGGCGCGCGCGATGGGCCGCGAGAATGTCGGCCTTCGTGAGCGCGGGCGCGAGATACACGGTGCGCGTCGGCAGTCCCATGCCGTAGTTGTTGCAGTGCGAGTCGTGATCGGCGGCCGGCGCGAGGTGGAAGCCGCGGTTCAGCGCATCCTTCCATTGCTGCGAATAGTCGGTCGCTCCGACGTTCGCGTTCGCGCAGTCGGTCTGATTCGCGAACGCGAGCCCGCTGCGCACCGCGATGCCCTGCATGGCATTGTCCGCATTTGCATTGAATGCAAAGTTGTCGAAGTTGCCGGCGCTCGGGTGATTGAAGATGCCGAGCGCGCCGGCGCTGGAGGGATTGGCGACCGAGGCGGCGTAGGCGGCGAGGTAGCCGAAGCGCTTCGGCGTGAAGACGTCGAAGTAGCAGTTCGTGCCGGGCGTGCACTCCATCGACGGACCGTTGCACGTCGTGCAGGTCTCCCAGCCGAACAGCTTCGGCGTGTCGAGGAACGTGACGTGGCCCTGATCGGTGTTCGTCGTCACGCCCCACTCCATGCCGTAGATGGCGACGAACGATCCATTCACGGTGGCCGCGGTCGCCGCGCTGCGTCCATCCTGATACCGCTGCTTCACCTTCGCCTCGGTGAGCGGCGGGTTGTTCGTGAGGATGGCGTCCTGCATCAGGTGGTTGTGCTCGTTGACCACCCAGAAGTCGAGCTGCGCGGTGTTGCGCGCGTAGTTGAAGACGTCGGCCGGCGCGAACGTGCCGCTGCCGTATGCGTTGCCGGACGAGCAGTTCGTCGTCGGCTGTCCGCCGTCCGACCAGTTCGAATGCGCGTGCGTGGAGCCGTAGTAGAAGTTGTACGGGAAGCCCACTTCCATCGGCGCGTGCTGCTGCACCTGGCAGCTCGTGGCGTTCGCGGTGAGGCGGAATCGCTGTGAGGCCTCGCGCTTCAGCGAATAGTCGACGATCACTTCGTCGCTCGAGGCCAGCGCCTCGTCGGCGTCGAACGCCGCGTCGTACGTGAGCGCGTGCGGCGCGAAACGCGCGACGAAGGTGTAGCGATACTTGCCCGCGCGAACGAGCTCGCCGCGGTCATCGCGTCCATCCCACACGAGCTCCGCGAGCGCCGCGCCTTCGGCGCCGAGGAACGAGCGGCCGTCGAGGGTGAGGACGCGCGTGCCGTCGTCGACGCGGTCGATGCGCAGCTGCCAGAGGATGCTGCCGAAACGCTTCTCCACCGCCGCGCGCTGATACGAGAGGATGGCGAAGAGGCGCGTCGTCCCGAGCTCGCCGGGATGCGTGGCGGAAAACTGGTAGGCGCTGGATCCGATGGCGGCGACGAAGTTCGCGTCGCAGTCGTCGTATTCAGCGGCGAAGAGGAATCCGGGGACGAGGAGCACGAGGAGCAGGGCAAGGCCAGCCAGGCGCATCAATAAAATCTCCCCTCAAAATTGTGAGCGGTAATGATACGCAAAAAAAAAATCGGCGAGGCGGAAAGATTTTTTCCGCCCCGCCGTCTCTCCGCAACGCGCGCTGGCAGGGTGCACGCGCCGCGGAAACCGTGGTAGCGTCACTACCAAAGCAACACACAAGCCACCATTCCATAACATATTGATGCGACTCAACTTATTCTGGTAGTGGCACTACCTTGACGCGGGAGGGGTTCGGGCGTAGGCTCGCGGCACGGTGAGCGTCCAGGATCAGGCGGACAACACTCAAACCTCGCGCATGCGTTTGCTGAACGCGGGGAAGATGCTGTTCGCGCGCAACGGCTACGAGCAGACGTCGACCGCCGCGATCGCGCGCGAGGCGGGCAGCTCGGAGTCGCAGCTCATCCGCTATTTCGGCGGCAAGGCGGGACTGCTGGAAGCGATCTTCAACGACGCGTGGCTGGGCCTGAATCAGGCGGTCGGCCCGTTCATCGAGGGTGCGCAGCACGGCCGCGAGGCGATCCTGCGCATGCTCTCGCTGATGATCCAGGCGTTCCAGCGCGATCACGACATCGGCTTCCTGTTTCTCTTCGAGGGACGCCGCATGCGCGGACATGCGCCCGAGGTGCTGGTGTCGAAGGGATTCGTGGAGTTCCTCAAAGGATTCGACGCGCAGCTCACGCGCGGCCGCGAGGACGGCTCGTTCCGCACGGACATCGATCCGCACGTCCTCGCATCCGCCATCCTCGGCAGCGCCGAAGGCATGGTCCGCGACCGCATCCTCGCCGAGCGCAATCGCCAGCAGGAACCGTTCGGCGACGACGATATCCTGCGCGCGTTCGAGGCGGTGGTGACGGGGTTCGCGCCGCCGCCGCCCCCACACTAAACCCTGCGCGCAGACGCAGCCCCCCCCCACAAACCCTGCGCGCAGACGCAGGGTCAAGGGAGCCCTCACGAGAACGAAGCCACCCGCGGCGCCCGTGGGTTCCACCAGCGCGGGGGGCTCAGTTGACCCTGCGTCTTCGCGCAGGGTTTTTTAGAACGACTGAGCGAAGTTGCCGATCACCGCGGGGCGCAAATCCCAGATCTCGCGGGCGTACTGATGGATCGTGCGGTCCGAGGAGAACTTGCCCATGCGCGCGATATTGAGGAGCGACATGCGGTTCCAGGCATGGCGGTCGCGATATGCCACGTCGACCTCGTGCTGGCGGGCGACGTAGTCGGGGAAGTCGGCGAGGTGGACGTACTCGTCACGCGTGGAGATCAGCTTGGCGATGATGGGGCGGAAGATGTCTTTGTCGCCGCGCGAGAAATGTCCGGACACGATGGAGTCGACCGTGCGCGCGATCCATTTGTGGTCGTGCATGATGCGGTATGGGTCGTAGCCGTTCGCGAGGAGCGTTCCGACTTCGTGGGCCTCGAGGCCGAAGATGAAGATGTTCTCCTCGCCCACTTCGTCGCGGATCTCCACGTTCGCGCCGTCGAGCGTGCCGATCGTGAGCGCGCCGTTGAGCGCGAGCTTCATGTTGCCCGTGCCGGACGCTTCCTTCCCCGCCGTCGAGATCTGCTCCGACAACTCCGCGGCCGGAATGATCGCCTCCGCCAGCGTCACGCGATAGTCGGGCAGGAAGACGACGCGCAGCCAGTCCCGCGTGCGCGGATCCGCATTCACCACTTCCGCGACGGAGTGAATGAGCTTGATGATCAGCTTCGCCATCCAGTAGCCCGGCGCGGCCTTGCCCGCGAAGATCACGGTGCGCGGTTGCTCGGGCGTCACGCCGTCCTCGACGATCGACCAGTAGCGATGAATCACATGCAGCGCGTTGAGGAGCTGGCGCTTGTATTCGTGGATGCGCTTCACCTGCACGTCGAACATCGACATCGGATCGGTGGTGATGCCCGTGAGCTCTTTCGCCAGCCGCGCCAGCGACGACTTGTTGCGGCGCTTCACGCCGTCGAGCTTTTCGAGCAGGCCCGCGTCATCCGCGGACAGCTCGAGCTCGCGCAGACGATCGAGGTCATGCGTCCAGCCGTCGCCGATGGTCTTCGTGATCAATGAAGCCAATGGTCGATTGGCGTGCAGCAGCCAGCGCCGCGGCGTCACGCCGTTCGTCTTGTTGTTGAAGCGTTCCGGATAGAGACGATAAAAATCCGGCGCGAGCGTGGTCGTAACGAGCTTCGAGTGCAGCTCGGCGACTCCGTTGACCGAGTGGCTGCCCGCCATCGCGAGGTTGGCCATGCGCACTTCGCCGTCCGTGACGATGGAGACGTTGTGCTGCATCTGGATGTCGCCCGGAAATCTGCGCTCGACTTCGGCGACGAGGCGGCGGTTGATCTCCTGAATGATCTGCAGGTGCCGCGGCAGCACGCGCGACATCAATTCGAACGACCACTTCTCCAGCGCCTCGGGGAGCAACGTGTGATTCGTATAGCCGCACGTCGCCACCGTGATCGCCCATGCCTCTTCCCAAGGCATGCGCTCTTCATCGACGAAGATGCGCATCAGCTCCGCGACGGTGAGCGCGGGATGCGTGTCGTTCATCTGGATCGCCACGTGCTCCGCGAACGTGGCGTACGACTCGTGCTGCTTGCGGTAGCGGCGGAACATGTCTTTCACCGAGCAGGCGACGAGGAAGTACTCCTGCAGCAGCCGCAGCTCTTTGCCGGCGGCAATCGTGTCGGAGGGATAGAGCACTTTCGAGATCGATTCGCCGGTGATCTTCTCGTGCACGGCGCGGATGTAGTCGCCGGCGTTGAAGATGCCGATGTCGAATTCGTCGGACGCGCTGGCGGAGAAGAGGCGCAGCACGTTCACGGTGCGGCCGCCGTAGCCGACGATCGGCATGTCGTGCGGCACGCCGACGATGATCTTGTAGTCGACCCACTTCGGCACGTACGAGCCGCCGACGGTCGCATGCGTGACGCTGCCGAAGACCGGGATGATCACGGATTCTTCGTTGCGCTCGATGAGCCACGGCGATCCGGCGTCGAGCCAGTGATCGGGCTTCTCGTGCTGGTTGCCGTTGATGAAGCTCTGGCGGAAGAGACCGAACTCGTAGTTGATGCCGTACCCGAAGCCGGGATAGTCGAGCGTGGCCAGCGAATCCAGAAAACACGCCGCGAGACGTCCGAGGCCGCCGTTGCCGAGGGCGGCATCGGGCTCGAGCGCCTGCAGCTCTTCGAGATCGTCGCCGAGCTCCGCGAGCACGGCCTTGGCGTCGTCGTAGATACCGAGGTTCGTGAGGTTGTTCCCGAGGGCGCGGCCCATGAGGAACTCCATGGAGAGGTAATAGAGACGCTTCGAGTCCTGCTCGCGATAGCGGCGCTCGCTGTCCCGCATGGCGTCGAGCGCGGGACGGCGCACCGCGGCGGACAACGCCTGCAGGCGCTCGCGTCGCGACGCCTCGCTCCAGAGGCGGCCGTTGGCGTAGCGCAGAAACGTCTCGATGCCTTCGCGCAAGGAGATCGAGCCGCGCGATACGCGCGTATCCGAGTTGTGCATCGCTACCTTTCCCCGCATCACCGTAACCGGTAACATTCGCCGTTGTCCACTTCCATCTCCCTCCCCAAACTCCTCGTGTGCGTGATCGCGGCCGCATTGCTGCTGCTCGTGCCCACGTCCGCCGATTTCACGAACGCCGTCCGCTTCACCTCGGCGACCGGCCTGCTGATGGCGTTGCTCTGGCTGACGGAAGCGATTCCGATGGGCATGACGGCGCTCATTCCGCTGGTGGCGTTTCCGCTGGCGGGCATCGCTACGATGGAGAAGATCGCCGCGCCTTACGCGAACTCCGCGGTGTTCCTCTTCATGGGCGGCTTCCTCGTCTCCGCGACGTTCGAGCGCTGGGGACTGCACAAGCGGATGGCGTTCTTCGCGCTCAAACGCGTGGGCACGGAGCCGCGGCGGATCGTGTTCGCGGTGATCCTCGTGACGGCGTTCCTGTCGATGTGGATCTCGAACACCGCGACGACGCTGATGATGACGCCGATCGCCGTGGCGGTCGTGAGCGGATTGCGCCGCGAGTCGCGCACGGCAGAAGCGACGCTGCTCGGCGTCGCGTACGCGGCCTCGCTCGGCGGCATCGGCACGCCGATCGGCACGCCGACGAATCTCGTCTTCCTCGGCGCCGCGCGCGAGCTCTTTCCCCACGCGCCGACAATCACGTTCGCGCAGTGGATGATGTTCGGCACCGCCTATCTGATCGTGCTCGTGCCGGTGTGCTGGCTGATCGTGGTGAAGACCGCGGGCGTGCCGAAGGGCGCCGCGATTCCGCTCGAAGAGCTGGGACTCGAGAAGCCGGGACGGATGTCGCGCGCGGAGATCACGACGCTCGCGCTGTGCGCCACGACCGCGCTGCTCTGGATTTTCCGCGCGAACATCGGACCGATCCTCGGCTGGTCGAATCTCTTTCCCAACGCGAAGATGATCAACGACGCAACGGTGGCCATCGGCATGGCACTCGTCGCATTCATTCTCCCCTCGGGCATCAAAAGCGAGCGGCTCCTCGGCTGGGAGGAGATCAAGAGAATTCCATGGGACGTGCTGATCCTCTTCGGCGGCGGCTTCGCGCTCGCGGATGCGCTGGAGTCGAGCGGCTTCTCGAAGTGGGCGGGCGCGCGATTGTCGTTCGTCGGCAACTGGCCGCCGGTGCTGATGATCATCACGATCTGCATCGTCGTGACGCTGTTGTCCGAGGTGGCGTCGAACGTGGCCACGGCGACGGCGATGATGCCGATCGCGGCCGCGCTGGCGACGTCGATCGGCGTGCACCCGTACTTTCTGATGATCCCCGCGGTGCTCGCGGCGTCGTCGGGATTCATGCTGCCGGTGGCGACGGCGCCGAACACGATCGTCTACGGCACGGGACTGATTCGCGTGAAGGCGATGGCCCGCAGCGGCATCCTGCTCGACATCGCGGCGGCGATCGTCATCACGATGCTGATGTTCCTCGTCATCCCATGGGCGACGGGGATCAATCTGCGCGCGGCGCTGCCGAAGTAACGGCGGAGTGCAGGCCCTGCGGCCTGCACTCCGGAGAAGAAGCTAGTGCGCGGCCACTCCGCGGCGCGACGTGCCCGGCATTGCCACGCGGAGCGTGTCCGTGGAGCGATTGCCCGAGGCGTCGACGCACGTGACCGTGATGCGGAACGGCGCCGAGTCGGGGGCGACTTCGACGCGGAGGTCGGAGGTCGCGCGGCCGCTGGTGAGCGTGGACACCGAGCAGCGCGGCATCGCATCGGCGACGTCGACTGCATCGACGGCGATGTCGATCGGGACCATGTTGTGCGTCTCGTCGAAGCGGCCGATCGCCGCGCGGAGGGCATCGATGTGCGGCGGGATCGTATCCGCGACCATCACCTTGAACGAGCCGGTGGCGCGCTTGCCGCGCGCGTCCTTCGACTCGCAGTCGACGGTCGTCTCGCCGAGCGCGAACTGCGCGCCCGAGGCCGGCGAGCACTGGATCTCGGCCTGCCAGCCTTCGATCGGATCCCACTTCACGGACGCGCCGGCCGGGCTCGTCGCCTCGGCATTCACATCCGGCATCTTCAGTCCGAACGCATCCACGACATCGACGTTGAACGCGTTTTCCGCGCGCTGGCCGAAGTCATCGGTGGCCGTGCAATAGACCTTCGTCGAGCCCATCTTGAAATCGCTGCCCGACGCGGGGAAGCACGTGACGACCGGATCGGGATCGGCGCTGCCGGACGCGCGCACGTCGAACTCGACGATCGCGCCTTCCTTGCTCTGCGCCGGCACTTTCATGTCCGCGGGAACGTCGACCTGCAATTTGCCGAGGTCCTTCGGCGTGACCATCACCTCGAACGAGGCGCTGGTCGGATTCAGCGAAAAGTCGACGGCCTCGCACGTGACGACGGTCTTGCCCGGGCGGAAGAATGCGCCGGACTCCGGCAGACACGTCGTGCGCAGTGCACCGTCGATGTCATCGGTGGCGGAGGAGTCGTATTTCACGTAGCCGCCTTCCTGCGAGTCGGCCGGGACTTCGAACGACTTGGGGATGAAGAGCTGCGGCGGCGTCGTATCCGACACCTGCACGTCGAACTCGCCCGCGTCACGGTTGCCCTCGGCGTCCGTGGCCACGCACTTGATCGTCGACTTGCCGAGCGGGAACATCGAGCCGCTGGCCGGCGAGCAGTCAATCGTCGGCGTGCCGAGCGCGCCGTCGAAGCTGACGTCGTACTTGATGCCCGTCCCTTCCTTGCTGCGCGCGGAGGCCACGAGGAACTCGGGCAGCAGCAGCCGGAACGGGAAGCGGAACGTCCGGTTCACGGTGAAGTTCACGGAGTTCGAATTGGCGCTCGTCACCTGATACGTGCCCGGCGTGTTGATCACTTCCTGCGGGATCCACGTCGTGACATTGCCGTAGATGTCGACGGCGTTGATGTCGAGGACGAAGGTGCCGGCCGGGCCGTTGAACGTCACCGTGCCGCCGAGGGATGAGCCGTTGACCTGGAGAAAATACTCGCCACTCTGATTCATGACGCTCGCCGGACTGAGAGACGTGATCGTCCCGGCGGACGCGTTCATAGCGAGCAGCACGGCTGCTGCCGCGATTGCCCTACGCATAAAGAATCCTCCCTTGGTGGTGCGCGTCGAGAAACGCGCGAGCCTGCGTTCGGAGATCCCACAATTGAGTCCGGAGCCTGCGTCCGGACAACCGATCCTGAAACGAAGGGGGGATTATGGGGGAGGAACGGAAGAGCGTCGGTGACTTGCGTCACGTCGAGCGCATCACTCCGCCAACAAATCGTCCAGCTCGTCACGCGTGAACTGTTTGACGAGCGACGGATCGTCCGGACGGATGAGCTCCGTGGCGAGCGCGGCCTTGCTGGCGATCAGCGCATCGATCTTCTCCTCGATCGTATTGCGCGTGATCAACTTGATGACCTGCACGCCTTTGTTCTGGCCGAGGCGGTGCACGCGGTCGGTGGCCTGGTCTTCGCGGGCCTGATTCCACCAGCGGTCATAGTGGATGACGACGGAGGCGCTGGTGAGATCGATGCCCAGACCGCCGGCCCGGAGGCTGGCGGTGAAGACGCGGCACTGCGGATCGTCGCGGAAGCGCGCGATCTCCGCGCCGCGGTCGGCGGTATTGCCGCGGATCGACGCGTAGCCGACGTCGCTCATCACGAGATGCTTCTCGATGATGTCGAGCATCGATAGGTACTGCGAGAACACGACGACCTTGAGGCCGCTGCTCATGCATTCGTCGAGCAGCTCGGTGAACATCTCCCACTTGCCCGAGGGGACGTCCGCGCCGAAGCCACCGCTGGCGGACGCCGGATGATTGCAGATCTGCTTGAGGTAATTGAGCGCCGCGAAGATGTGCACGTACGAGACGTGCGCGCCTGCACGGAGTTGCGCGCGCAGCGGCTTCGCGCGCGCGTCGATCACGCGGCGATAGAGCGTGCGCTGCTCGGGCGTCAGATCGCAGTAGCGCTTGTCGACGATCTTCGGCGGCAGCTCGGTGAGCACCTGCGCTTTCGTGCGGCGCAGCACGAACGGACGCACGAGGCGCTGCAACGTCCCGCGGTCCTCCACGAACTTCGGGAGATAGCCGGGGACCACGAAGTCGAGGAGCGTCTTCAGCTCGCCCTCGTGATTCTCGATCGGCGTGCCGGTGAGGCCGACGGCGATGCGCTTCTCGATCGCGCGCAGCGCGTGATGCGTGGCCGTGTCGGCGTTCTTGATGGTCTGCATCTCATCGAGCACGACCAGGTCGAAGCGCTTGCCGCGGAACTGCTCGAAGCGCGAGCGCACGAGGCCGTATGTCGTGAGCGTCACGGGGACGCCGGGCAGATATTGCGCGAGCTTGTCGCGCCAGTGGTGCATGAGCGAGGTCGGGCAGACGACGAGCACGTTCAGCGACGGATCGGCCGCCGTCATGGCGGCCATGAGTGCGATGGCCTGATGTGTTTTGCCGAGGCCCATGTCGTCGCACAGCAGGCCGCCGAAACCGTTCTGCTGCAGGAGCCACAGCCACTGATAGCCGGTCTGCTGATACGCATACAAGGACAGGCCGAGTGACGAAGGCGACGGCGCGTCGCTGTCCGTGCGGATGTCGTCGAACAATGCGAACACGCTTTCGCAGGCGGCATGGCCGCGAAAGATCGCGCGCCCGCGCAGCGAGCCGCGGATGCGCAGCAGCTCGAGCTTCGTCACGAGCACGTGGCCGCGCGGGCCGAGCGTCGCCTCATCGAGCCAGGCGAACTGCGGATCGGTGACGTCGATCCAGAGGTTGCCGCGGATGAGCGCGCGCACGCCGTCGCGGCGCGCCTTCGCGATGTCGGCCGCGGAGATCGAGTCGTCGCGCGTGAGGAACGCGATCTCGATCTCGAGCAGCTCTTTGTGCGGCGGCGCGAAGTCGAAGATCACGTCGCCGTCGAGACGCACGGGCCGCGCGTTGCGCACGGCCTCCGGCGCCAGCGCATCCGGCATGCCCGCCAGCTCCGCATGATGCCGCTCCACGAACGCGAACACGTCCTCTTCGTCGATGACGGTTTCGCGATCGAACGGCAGTCCCGCGCTGGGACGCACTTCGAAGAGCGCGGTCTGGCCGTCCTCCGCACGCTCGGCGAACATCGGCGACGCCGGCGCGACGGACGCGAGGCGGTTGCCGGACAAGAAATAGCGGCCGAAGCGCGGCACGAGAGCGCGGTCGTGAATGACGCCGGCGTTGCCGAGAAGAACGGGCGAGAACCGTAATGCCCGCGTACGCGTGATCTCGATACGCAACGACGGCGTCAGCGTGAGAGGTGCAATCTCGAAGCCGCTGGACGTCACGATTTCCGGCGCGCCGGCGATGACGTGCTCGACCGCGGACGCCGGCAGCGGCAACGTCTGTTCGCCGCAGCGCAGATGAAATCCGCCGTCGCGAAAATCGAGTGTCGCATCGCTCGCGCGCAGGAACATCTCCTTCGCCCAGCGGTACCATGGCGAGCTTTCGAACAGGAGCCGCGCCGAGCCCGAGCCGCGCTCGAGGAGTTTGCGCTCCTGGTCCGTCAGCGCGAAGCGGCGCAACAGCTGTTCGCGCGGATCATCGGGCGCGCTCGTGCCGATCGACTGCCCTTCGCTGAATGCGGCGAACGCGATCGCGCGCCAGACGCTGTGCTCGAATTTCTCCGCGGGCAGCACGTCGCCTTCGCCTGCGAGGTGATCGATGAGGATGGCGAGATGGCGGCAGAGGTCGTGTGGCTGCATCGACGCCTGGCAACCGCAGCGCCACGAGGCCAGCCGCTCGCCGCTCGTCGTCAGCACCGGACGGAACATCCGCCGCTCGTTCTCCGTCACGTCGGCCGTGTACACGCCGCGGAAGAACAGCGGATCGCTCACGCGGAACCGCGCGGCATGGGCCTCGACCGTGGTCAGCGTGGATCGGGAGAACGAGGAACGGTAGCGCTCGGGGACCATCTTCGGGAAGAGCGATGAACGATGAGCGATGAGCGAGGAACAATCAAGACTTGATCTTTTCTTGCTGACCTCTCAAGCGGCGTAGATCTCTTCGATCTTCTTCACTGTTCGGATCGTTCGCGAGTCTGCGGGCGTGAATCGCGATCGCCTCTTCGTATGCCCTTGCGGCCTCGATGTTCCGGCCGAGGGAGAGGAGCGCTGCGGCCTGTTCGCCGAGGGCGAAGGCCAGGTCGTGCTGCGCCTCGACGTTCTTCGGATCGGCCGCCGCGAGCGCGCGCAGCTCCTCCAGCGCGCGCGACGTCGACTCGAGCGCGCCCGCACCGTCCTTCATCATGTTCTGCGCCGTGGCCTTCATCACCATCTGATCGACGAAGTTGCGGCGCGCCATGGCATCCGAGGGATCGAGACGGCTGCGCTCTTCGAGCGCGTGCAGCGCGGCGTCGTGATGCTGGATGGCGCGGGGCAGATCGCGCACGATCGTGCCGGTGAAGAATCCGCCGAGGCGCTGGTGCGCGCGGCCGGTCTCCATCAGCACGTCGGCCGACTTCGGCCAGCGCTCCAGCACGCGCAGCGCGGACTCGTAGGCGTCCTGCGCGCGCGGCGAGTGGCGGCCGATGTAGGTGCAGTCGCCGATCGCGGTCCATGTGTGCGCGAGCGTGACGTCGCGCTTTGCCGCCGGCGGCAGCGACTCGAGCAACGCGCGCGCGGACTGATGCGCGTGCAGCGCCTCTTCCCATCGCAACGAGCGCTGCTCCACGAGCCCCACGCGATCCCACGCCTCCGCGAGCAGCGCGATGGCTTCCGCATTCTGCGGCTCGCTCTCACGCACCGTCTCGGCGATGCGCACTGCCTTGCGATAGCTCGTCATCGCGCCGGCGGTATCGCCGAGGTTCGCGCGATACGGGAGGCCCTGCACGTCGCCGATCTTCGTGTACGCGCCGGCCAGCTCGATCTGCAGCTCCGTGTTGTCCTCCGCCTCGGCCGCGAGCGCGTCGAGGTAGACGAGCGCGCGGCGCACGAGCAACGCCCGCGCGGGCGTCGATCCCGGCAGCGGCGCGATGGCGTCGTGAATCTCGAAGACGACCGAGCGCGCGAGCGAGCGCACTTCATCGAAACGCCGCTCGGCGATCCGCTTCTGGTGCAGCGTGGTCATGAACGCGATCGCGGTGACGCACGCGATCGCGATGCCGGCCGCCACCATCAGCTTGTTGCGCCGCAGGAACTTCGACGCGCGATACGCAAACGTCGGGCGCCGCGCGTGCACGGTGTGTCCGCTGAGGTGACGTCGCACGTCATCCGCGAGACGCTCGACCGATCCGTAGCGCCGCGCGGGATCGACTTCCAGCGTGCAGCCGATGATCGTGTCGAGATCGCCGCGCAACGCGCGCGCATGCGTGCTCGCGCGCGGCGCCTCGGTGTCCGGAGTGCGCGTCGACGAGTCGAACGGAGGCGCGTCAGTGAGCAACTGAAAGAGCAACAGGCCAAGCGAGTAGACGTCGGATGCGGTCGTGACCTGGCGGCCGAGGAGTTGTTCGGGACTGGCGTAGGCAGGCGTCATCAGGCGCGTGGCCGTGGCGTCCGAACGCGTCGTCTCGGGCGATGCGAGCTTGGCGATGCCGAAGTCGAGGAGCTTCGGAACGCCGTCGTGCGTCACGAGCACGTTCGCGGGCTTGATGTCGCGATGGATGACGAGGTTGCGATGCGCGTACTGCACGGCATCACAAAGCTGCAGGAAGAGGTGCAGCTTCTCGGCGATGGAGAGCGACTTCGCGAAGTCGTCGATCGGCGTGCCGTCGACGTACTCCATCACGAGATACGGCAGCCCGTCGTTCGTCGTGCCGCCGTCGAGGAGGCGGGCGATGTTCGGATGATCGAGCGCGGCCAGGATCTGCCGCTCCTGGCGGAAGCGCTGCACGAGCGCCTCGCCGCCGCGCACGAGCTTGATGGCCACGCGCTGCGAAAAATCCGCGTCCTCGCGCACGGCGAGGAACACCGTCCCCATCCCGCCCTCCCCCAGCGGCCGCACGATGCGATACGGCCCGACGCGCGAGCCGGCGACGCGATCCCTCTCGTTCGCATCGATGAGGTGCCACACGGAGCGATCGAGAAACTCGCCCGGCTCGTCATGCGCGGCGAGGAGCGACTGCACTTCCTCGCGCACGCCGGTGTCGGCGTTGGCGAGGAGGGTCGCGCGCTCATGCGGCGGGGCCGCGGCGGCGGCGTGGAAGAGATCGCGAACCTCGTCCCAGAACGCGGTCATGGCAAAGGAAACGACCCCTCATCCGCCCTTCGGGCACCTTCTCCCCGCACGCGGGGAGAAGGGCGACGGTGGCGCGTTGTCCCCTCGCCCCGCTTGCGGGGAGAGGGTGGCCGAAGGCCGGGTGAGGGGCTCATCGCGCGCTCATCTCGCGGCGCAGCCAGGCGCGGGCCATCGTCCATTCGCGGCTGATCGTCGCGGCGGAGACGCCGAGGACGGCGGCGGTCTCGTCGATCGTCAGGCCGGCGTAGAAACGCAGCTCGACGATGCGCGCCTGCTGCGGAAACACTTTCTCCAGCGTCTCGATGGCCACGTCGAGCGCCACCACGTCGAAGTTCTCGCTCGACGGGAGATCGAGCGCGGCGCCGATCGTCACCGGGATCATGTCGCCGCCGCGCTTGTCGCTCTTCTTGCGGCGCGCGTGGTCGACGAGGATGCGGCGCATCACCTGCGCGGCGACGGCGAAGAAATGCGCGCGGTCGTTCCATGCCACGCGGCGCTGGTCGACGAGCTTCAGATAGAGCTCGTTCACCAGCGCGGTGGGCTGGAGCGTGTGGCCCTGGCGCTCGCGATGGAGGTGCCGGACGGCGATCGCGTGCAATGGCTCGTACACGAGGCCGAGAAGCTCATCCCGCGCTTCCTGCCTCCCGCCGCTCCATTCCCGGAGTAGTTGGGTGACCTCGGACATGACCAGTGGAAACGGGCCGATTGTACGCGCCGTGAGGGAGTTTCCGCGTCAATTGCGCGACACACAGATGAGAGGAGTTTCCGAATCACCATGTCGACTCTGCGTCGCGCCGTACTGTTCGTGTGCCTTGCCCTCCCCCTGTCCGCCCTCGCGCAATCGGCCGATCAGGAGGTCGTGTCGGTCGTCGACGCACCCGATCCGGTGGTGCCGGGCAACACGCTCACGTACACCATCACGCTCAAGAACAACGGGCCCGATCCGGCGGTCAACGGCGGCATCAACGTGAATCTGCCGCTGGCGGTGACGTATCAGAACACCACGGCGCCCGCAGGGTTCACCTGCACTCCGTTCGGCTCCGCGCTTTCGTGCACGACGCCATCGCTGGCGGTCGGCACGTACGTGTTCGACGTGCACGTGCTGGTTGCCGACTCCCTCCTCAACTACCCCGACGGCGCGGTCGGCACGATGAACGCCTCCCCCTCCGGGACGACGCCCGATCCGAACAGCGGCAACAACCTGAAATCGGCGTCGACGAGCTACGACTCGCCGCAGATCGATCTCGCCCTCACGGTGAGCGACTCGCCGGATCCGGTCGCGCCGAACGGCAACATCACGTACACGATCAACGTGATCAACAACGGCCCCGACACGGCCAACGCGGTGCAGCTGAGCGACTACAACAACGGCACGCTGAAGTTCGTCTCCGGCACGACGCCCGCGGGCTGGAACTGCACGTATCCGGCGGTCAATGCAGCGCCGAATTTCAGCTGCACGATCCCCTCGCTGGCGTCCGGCGCGGGAGCCGCGTTCACCCTCGTCGTCAACGCCGATCCCGCGATCCTCGGCATCAACGACGGCAGCGTCTCGACGTACTTCGGCATCAACGGTACGGGCGACGACACGAACGATCCGAACAACCAGGAGACGGAGACGACGCAGTACCAGACGCCGAAGGCGGACCTCGGCGTCAGCGTGAGCGACTCGCCGGATCCCGTGACGCCGGACAACAACATCACCTACACCGTGCAGGTCACGAACGGCGGCCCGGACACGGCGACGAGCACGAACGTCAACGCGTACAACGCCAGCGGCCTGCAGTTCCAGTCAGGAAGCGCACCGGCGGGTTGGAGCTGCAGCTTCCCCGCGGTCGGCGGCGCCTTCCAGTTCACGTGCTCGAATCCGAGCTTCGCCAATGGCGGCAACGCCACGTTCACCTTCGTGGCCAAGGCGCCGTTCGCGACGATCGGCAACTTCGATTCGACCATCCAGACCAATTTCAACATCGGCAGCCAGAACGTCGCGGATCCGCAGAACGGCAACAACAGCGAGACCGAATCGACGCAATACGACGTCAGCGATGCGGACCTCGCGGTGACGGCAACCGACTCCCCCGACCCGGTGGTCGCAGGTGACAACATCACGTACACCGGCTCGGTCACGAACAACGGTCCGGACACCGCGACGAACGCCAGGTACGAATTCTTCCTCGATGCGAACACGCTCTTCGTCTCGCTCACGGGACCGGCGGGATTCACGTGCTCGACGCCGGCGGTCGGCACCACGGGCCACATCAGCTGCTCGCTCGCATCAATGCTGAACGGAACGACCGCGCCGTTCACGCTCATCACGCAGGTGAACCCGTCGCTGCTCTCCGGACCCGACGGACTGATTCAGCAGCCGTTCGTCGTCTTCAGCGATGCGCACGATCCGAACAATCCGAACAGCTCGACGACGGTGAACACGACGTACACGACGCCCGACGCGGACCTCGTCGTCACGAACAGCGACTCGCCCGATCCGGTGAGCGCGGGCGGCTCGCTCACCTACACGCAGTCGATCACCAACAGCGGCCCCGACACGGCGACGAACGCGACGTTCACGCAGCTCGTGCCGGCGGGGACGACGTTCCAGTCGCTGACGTCACCCGCCGGCTGGTCGTGCACGACGCCTGCGGTCGGCGGCACCGGTGCGATCAACTGCTCGAAGGCCTCGATGACGAACGGCGAGATCGGCGCGTTCACGCTGGTCGTGAACGTCACGGGCTCCGGCGCGATCACGAGCACGGTCTCGGGTGACAGCGATACGTATGATCCCGATCCGGGCGACAACTCGGCGACGGCGTCGACCGGCAATACCACGACTGCGGTTCTCAGCGTCACGAAGACCACGAACGCGACGACAGCGCCGGTGGGCAGCACGATCCCGTACACGATCACGCTCACGAACAACGGACCCGGCGCCGCCGCCAACCCGACGATGACCGACGTCCTGCCGGCCTCGCTGCTCTTCCGCTCCATCACGAAGCCGGCCGCGTTCACGTGCACGACGCCCGCGTTCCGCACGAACGGCACGGTCACGTGCAGCGCAGCTACATTGGCGGACGGCGCGAGCGCCACGTTCACGCTCGTCACCGAAGTCGCCTCCGGCGCGAGCGGCACCGTCGTGAATAGTGCAACCGGCGGCGGCAACGCGACGTCGAGCGCCGGCGCGGTCACGCTCGCACCGCCCGACGCGGACCTCAACATCACGAAGACGACGACCGCCACGCAGGCCGTCTCCGGCAGCACGCTCAATTACACGATCACGGTCTCGAACGCGGGGCCGTCGACCGCGACGAACGTCGTCGTGACGGACACGCTGCCCGCATCGCTGACGCTGATCACGGCCACGCCGTCACAAGGCTCGTGCAACGCCGCGAACCCGGTCGTCTGCAACCTCGGCACGCTCCTCAACGGCGCAAGCGCAACGATCGCGCTCTCCACGAATGTCACGGGCACGACCGGCTCGGTGTCGAACACGGCTACGGCCACGGCGACGGAGAGCACGGCATCATCGGCAACGACGCCGGCGATCCCGGTCGTGACCGCGGCGGCCGCGGAGCCCATCCCGACGTTGTCGGAATGGGCGCTCATGGCGTTCGCGGCGCTGCTGGGGATGGTGGCGTTCGCTACGCTTCGGAAGTGATCGCCACGATCGCCGCGATCGCGCGATCGAGATGCTCGCGGGTGTGGGCTGCGCTGATCTGACAGCGCAGCCTCGCCTGCCCCTGCGGCACGACGGGGAAGCCGAAGCCGGAGACGTAGACGCCGCGCTCGAGCAACTTCTTCGACATCGCGATCGCCTTCGCGGTGTCGCCGATGAGGATCGGCACGATGGGATGGATGCCTTCGCGCACGCTCACACCCTTCGCCGTCAGCTGCTCGCGGAAGTAGCGCGTGTTGTCGTGCAGCCGCGCGACGAAGCTCGGGTCGTTCTGCACGAGATCGATCGCCGCCATGGATCCCATCACCACGGCGGGCGGCAGCGTGTTCGAGAAGAGATACGGCCGCGACTTCTGGCGCAGATACTCGACGAGCGGTTTCGGCCCGGTCGTGAATCCGCCGTGCGAGCCGCCCAATGCCTTGCCGAGCGTCGACGTGTACGCGTCGATCTTCCCGAAGACGCCCAGCTCCTCGGCGGTGCCGCGTCCTGTCTTGCCGAGGACGCCGGTGCCGTGCGATTCGTCGACGACGAGGAAGGCGTCGTACTCGCGGGTGAGGTCGATGAGCTCCGGCAGCGGCGCGAGCGAGCCCTCCATCGAGAACACGCCGTCCGTCATCACCAGTTTGTTGCGCGTGTCCCGCGTGGCTTCGAGCGCGCGGCGCAGATCGCCGAGGTCGCGATTCTTGTAGCGCTCCTTGCGCGCCTTCGCCAGACGCACGCCGTCGATGATCGACGCATGATTCAGCTCGTCCGAGATGATCGCGTCCGCCTCGGTGGTCACGGTCTGGAAGAGCCCTTCGTTCGCATTCCAGCACGAGCCGTAAAGGATCGTGTCCTCGGTGCCGAAGAACTCCGCGATCTTCTCTTCCAGCTGGCGATGGATCGTCTGCGTGCCGCAGATGAAGCGCACGGAGGCCAGCCCGTAGCCGTAATCGCGCTCCGCCTTCTCCGCCGCCTCGACGATGGCCGGGTGGTTGGCGAGCCCGAGGTAGTTGTTGGAGGTGAGCATGATCACCTCGCCGATCCCTTCGACGTCGACGACGGGACCCTGCGGCCCTTTGAGCGCGAGCTCGCGTTTCAGCGTGCCGCCCGTGGACATGGCGAGGAGCTCGGTGGAGAGAGTAGAGAGGAGGCTCATGCGGCGATCATATCGCCGGGCGAACGATGAGCGATGAACGATGAGCCCCGCCACCCGGCTCCTCGTGTTCATCGTTCATCGCTCGCCTCATTCGTTGTCGTATTTCAGATCCCGCCGATAACAGCGCTGCGCTTCCATGTCGAACACCACGCAGGAGTCGATCGGCCGCGAGTAGACGTGCATGCTCACCGCGCCTTCGTTCCACTCCGCGAGGTTGCGGATGCGGTGGATGGTCTGCGTCTTGTCGACCGTGTTCAGCGGCCCGCCGGGGATGGCCAGTTCGTTGTGCAGGTGCTCCATGTCGATCTTCGTCGCGCCGGCCAGACAGTCCATCCCCACCACCTGCTGGTTCTCGGGACGGTTGCAATCGACCTTCTTGTAGTTCTCGACGAGCAGCTTGCCCTCGATCATCGTCATCCAGCCGAGCTGTCCGTTGTGCGTGTGCAGCGGCGTGACGGCGCCGATCGGCCAGCAGATCAGCATCACCTCGATCATGTCGTTGCGGAAAATCTTGTTGCGCGTGTGCCGCTCCGGCAGCCACTGCTTGTAGTTCTCGAGGTCTTCCGGGCGGATCTCGTACGCCACGAGGTAGTCGTAGATCTTCTGCTTCGTGATCAGCCCTTCGGAGAGCCGCCGGATGCCCTCGACGAACTGCTCGGCCGAGACCGCCGTCGGCGAGTAAATCTGTTGCGGCACGGCGGTGATGTTCTGCGTCTCCATGGAGCCTCCGATCTCGGTGAAATATAGAGCAATTCTCGTGCTGGTGGAGCGTTCGCCGGTTTGTGCTAGTCTCCGCCCGCTCGTCATGACAGACCGGGAAAAGAGCATTCAGAACGTCGCCGTCATCGGCGCGCAGTGGGGAGACGAGGGGAAGGGCAAGATCGTCGACCTCCTGTGCGAGGACTTCGACGTCGTGGCGCGCTATCAGGGCGGCCACAACGCCGGCCACACCGTGAAGTTCGCGGACAAGCACTTCGCGCTGCGCCTCGTCCCGTCCGGCATCATCCATCCCGACAAGCTCTGCCTCCTCGGCAACGGCATGGTCATCGACCCGCAGGCCCTCCTCGAAGAGGTGATGGGACTGCGCGAGGCGGGCGTGGTGATCGAGGACAACCTCCTCATCAGCGACTCCGCGCACTGCATCCTCCCGTACCACAAGGCCCTCGACCTCGCGCGCGAGGAAGCGGCGGGCGTGGCGAAGATCGGCACGACCGGCCGCGGCATCGGCCCGGCGTACGAGTCGAAGGTGGGACGCTACGGCATCCGCATCGCCGACCTCGTCGATCCCGACGTGCTCAAACAGAAGATCGACTTCACCTGCGCCGAGCGCAACGCCGTCCTGTCGGGTGTCTACAAGACGACGACCTTCGATCCGCAGAAGCTGTACGACGACTACCTCCGCTACGGCGAGGTGATCGCGAAACGCATCGTGCACGGCACGGAATGGATCAACGAGCAGATCCGCGCCGGCAAGCGCGTGATGTTCGAAGGCGCGCAGGGCACGATGCTCGACATCGACCACGGCACGTATCCGTTCGTCACGTCGTCCAGCACCATCGTCGGCGGCATCTGCACGGGCCTCGGCGTGGCGCCGAAGCACATCCACAAAGTGATCGGCGTTGGCAAGGCGTACACGACGCGCGTGGGCGGCGGCGCGTTCCCGACGGAGCTCAACGACGAGCATGGCGAGCATCTCCGCAAACGCGGCAATGAGTTCGGCACCGTGACGGGACGCCCGCGCCGCACCGGCTGGCTCGACCTCCCGGTCCTGCGCACGGCGGCGACGATCAACGGCCTCGATGAGATCGCCCTCACGAAGCTCGACGTCCTCGACGAGTTCGACGAGATCCCGGTCTGCGTCGCGTACAACGTGCGCGGCAAGTCGTGGAAGAGCTTCCCCGCCTTCGCCGTCGCGCACAACGATTACCAGCCCGAGTACCGCACGTTCAAAGGCTGGAAGCAGTCGACGGCCGGCATCACGTCGTTCGACGAGCTGCCGCAGGCCGCGCAGGACTACGTCCGCTTCCTCGAGGACGAGACGGAAACACGCGCGTCGATCATCTCGACCGGGCCGCGGCGCGAAGAGACGATCCTGCGGTAGTGGGGTGAGTCACTCCCGCCCCACGCCCAGCGCGTCCGCCACGCGGTTGATGTAGTTGAACCATGAGGCGATCAGCGTGATCTGCAGGATGGCGGTGTCGTCGAAGCCCACGCTGCGCAGCACCTCGTGATCCGCGGGCTGCACGTCTGTCGCGTCGCGGCTGATCTTCACCGCGTACTCGAGCATCGCGCGATCCCGCGGAGACAGCGGTGCCGTCGCGAGATCCGTGCGGATCGCGTGGGCCAGTTCGTCGCTGAGCGTGACTCGACGCAGAAACTCTGCGTGCGCGGCGATTCAATACTGGCAGCGGTTCGTCGCCGAGACGGCGGTGGCGATCATCTCGTGCTGCCGCCGCTCCAGCGGAAGACTCGGCGCCATCAGCACGCCGAACGTGGCGAACGCGTGGAACAGCGCATCCGGAATGAGGCTGTGCGCATCGACGATGCTCTCGCCGGGCTTCTGATCCGGAAACGCAGACGTGTCGTACTCGTGCGGATAGAGCGCGCGCTGCTTCTCGATGGCCTCGCGCAACGCGGCATCACCATCGGCGTAGGGAATCGTGCGGATCCAGGTCATCGGGCAGCCCTCCGGAGCATCGACTATAAACAAAAAAGCCGCTGCCTTGCGGCAGCGGCTTTTCGAGTTTGCGTGTAATGAACGGCTAGCGCGATTCCGCGGGGGAGTCGTCGGCGACGGCGGCGTCGAGGAGCTCTTCGACCGTCTTCTGCAGGTCGCGCATCAGGTCGCCGGCGGTGTTGTCTTCGTCGATGTGCACTTCGCGGATCGGGGACCACTTGCCGTCGTTCTGCAGGACGACGAAGCGGAAGTCTTCGCCGAGCGTGTAGAGGGCGACGTGGCCCTTGCTCACGTACGCCTGCACCGGCGTCTTGCTGTCCGAGACGAGGTTCGCGCGCGGCGTCTCGACGCCGTGGCGGCCGACGGGCTTCCAGATGCGGACGTTGCCGCCGATGCGGCGCGGCGAGATGTTGACCAGCGTGACGGACGTGGAGTTGACCTTGCCGAACGCGAGGTCGACGCCGTCTTCGTTGCGCGACATGGTCAGCGGCGGGTGGATCGACTCGCCGGTCTCTTCGTAGTCGCTGATGCCGACGGACGACGCGACGCCCGCGAGCGTCTCGAGGTTCGTGGTCTCGGCGGAAACGACGCGGTCGTCTTCGAATGCGAAGAGCGCGTACTCGGGATCGAGGGTCGTGCCGTTGATGCTCCACCACGCCATGTGCAGGAGCGTGGCAGTGATGCCGTCGCTCTCGGAGTGCGTGAGGGCGAGCTGCAGTCCGCGATACATGCCGCTGCCCGCGGCCACCATGCGCGGCGTGGTCCACTGGCCGTCGGGGCTCAGCGTGGCGAAGCGGATCTCGCCGTTGCCGGAGTTGTCGCGCGCCCAGACGACGTACAGCGTGTCGGTGGCGGCGTCGAATGCGAGCTGGGCCTGCGATTCCGGAGTCGCGTCCTGCGTGGACGGAACGACGAGCGTCGCGCGGGCCGTCCCTTCGGCGCGGGCGATCTCGATCTGCGGACGGCTGGGATCGGACTCGATCGCGTAACGGATGCCCTTCGGCGTCAGCAGCGACGTCGCGCCGCCGAAGGCAGGAACCGCCCCGGCGACGAGGGCCGTGGCGAACAACAGTGAGGTGAAACGGCGAAGCTTCATGATCAGGCTTTCCAGTTGACGACCGAGCAGAGATTCACTTCGGTCAGAAGTTGCTTGACGTTGCTGTACTGCGGATAGAAGCCGGCCACGACGTCGAAGTAGACGCTGGCCTCTTCCATCCGTCCGGTGCGGACGCAGATCTCGCCCAGCAGGTGATGCGCGTTGCGGATCTGCCGCCGCGTGGAGGCGAGCGAGAGTCCCTCGCGCGCGAGGTCTTCCGCGGTGTCGCAGTCATCGCTCTCGATGTAGCCGAGGCAAAGGTCGAGGCAGGCCTCGGCGCGCTCGGTCGCGTCATCGAGCTCGTCGATCACGGTCTCGATGAGATGAATGCCTTCGTCGATGTCGCCGCAAAGGATCTTCGTGCCGCCGAGGTTTGCCGTGATGCCGGAGGCGAAGGAGTTCACGAGGTGGTTCGCGTTCTCGATCATGTCGAGCGCGAGCAGCGCCTCCTGAAAGGCCTGCACGCCCTCGTCGAAGCTCGACTCCGCCACGAGCGTGATGCCGAGGTAGTTCAGCACCGTGGCGCGGGCGAAGAAGTCGTTCAGCTCCGCGGCCGCGGTGCGGGCGATCTCACCGTAGAAGATGGCGCGCTTGCGATCGTCGCTTTCCACGAAACGGCGCATGAGCACCGAGGCGGCCATGTAGACGTGGCGGTGCGAGCGGCGGCGCATCACGATTCCGGGAAGCGCCGAGACTTCCGGCCCCTCGCGGTCCGCCGCAATGAGCGCCTCGCCCTTGCGGATCGTGATCAGCTCCCGCGTCTCTTCGGATTCGGCAAGCCCCGCCGCGCGATCGTACGACTCCAGCGCAGCACCCACCTCACCCTTCCACATGTGCTGCAAGCCCGACTCGCAGTGATGCAGGGCTTCCCTATCTCTGTCGTTCATATGTTCGCGTTTCCGCCGTTCCGGGGAAGTGGTCGCATTTTATCTTGAAGTACCACCCACAACACAACCGCGAATCACTGCTGCGCCGCGGACCCGTCGTCCGCGGGGCCTTCTTCGATCGTTTTTCGGAGCTGCCGGAGGAGGTCATCGCGCATCGCCGCGTCGTCCGCGCGGATCATCCGCGTGGGCGTCCAGGCACCGTTTTCGAACACGACGAAACGGAACTGCGCGTCCGGCGTGTAGAGAACGATGCGGCCGTTCGCGAGGACCGCCTGCACCGGCGCCGTCGTCAGCGAGACGAGGCCGGCGCGCGGAATCGGACCGCTCCCCTCGCCGCTGCGGCCGGGCTTCCAGATGCGCGCGTCGCTGGTGAAGCGCGGCGAGAGGCGCACGCGGCGCAAGGCCGTCGACAGCTCCGCGCCGAAGACGACGTCGACGCCTTCGCCTGCGCGCGCCATCGCCAGCGGCGGATGCGCGGCGCGGCCCGTGTCCTCGATCTCGTTGTCCAGCGTCGCGATGCCCGCGAGCTCTTCGAGGCTCTCGACGTCCGTCGAGACGACTGCGCCGTTCTCGAACGCGACCAGCGCGTACTGCGGCACGAGCAGCTCGCCGATCTTCCACCAGGCGAGATGCACGAGGGTCGTGGCGTCGACATGCGTGAGCACGAGCTCGAGGCCCGCTCTGTGTGCGGTGGTACAGCCGGTGATCGTGACCGGCGCGGACCACGTCCCATCCGCCGCGCGCGTGGCCAAGCGTACTTCGTCGCCTTCGGGATCGTTGCGATGCCACGCGACGTACAACGTGTGCGACGCGGCGTCGTACGCGATGCGCGGATCGGACTCGATCGCTGCATCGTCCGTCGACGGCACGATCATGGTCTCGCTGGTCTCGCCGCTGCGCAGCGTCAGCTCGAGGTGCGCGGCCTCGCCGTCGGAGCGGATCGCAAACAAACCGCCATCCTTCGTGAGCGCGGTCTCCACCGGCCGTGCGAGCAGCGCGCCCGCGAAGAGCAGCAGTCCGGCACAGGCGAGGGCTCGCATCACGCTTTCCAGTTCACCACGGACGAAAGATCGACGGCGACGAGCAGCTGCTTCACGTTGCGGAACTCGGGATACATCGCGGCCACGGCCTCGAAGTGCTCGTCCGCCTCGTCGTAGCGATCGCCGCGCACGCAGATCTCGCCGAGGAGGAAGTACGCGTTGCGCCGCTGCCGCCGGAGTTGCGCGTTTGCGAGCGCGCGCCGCGCGAACGACTCCGCCTCCACGAGCATGCTCTTGTCGAGATGGCCGCACGCGAGATCGAGGCAGACTTCCGCGAGGAACGAGTCGTCGTCGCAATGAGGGAGCACATGCAGCAGCGTGCGCAGGCCTTCGTCGGTATCGCCGCACAGCACTTTCGCGCCGCCGAGGTTGCCGAGGACTCCGTACTGCATCGCTGCGATACGCGCATCCGCATGCCGGTGCAGCGCGGCAATCGCCAGCGCGGCGTCGAATTTCTCGATGGCCTCGCGGAAGCGCGAGTCGATCACGAGCACGACGCCGAGGCCGTTCAGGGCGCTGATGCGCGCGAACGGCTCGCCCAGCTCATCGGCTGCGGTGCGCGCCAGCTCTCCGTAGAACAGCGCCCGCTTCCGCCCGTCCTCCTCCTCGGAGAACTTGCGCATCAGCGTGTACGCCGCGAGGTAGACGTGGTACGGAACGCGGCGGCGCATCACGATGCCCGCAAGCGCCGCAACCTCCGCCCCTTCCCGATCCCCCGCGATGAGCGCCTCGGCCTTGCGGATCGTCAGCAGCTCGCGCGTTTCGTCCGAGGTCTCGAGCGCGAGACCGCGGTCGTATTCGGCCAGAGCCGCATCGACTTCACCTCGCCAGAGGTGCTGCAGCCCGGTCTCACAATGACGCTTCGCGTCGAGATCCCACTCGGTCATGCTCGGATGCGAGGCATGGTACTCGAAGTTATTTAAGGTGTCTGGTGAACTTTCAGGATCGCATCGATGGACGCCTGCGAGACCGGGTGGTACGTCGGCCGCGCCTTCTCGTAGATCCGCCGCGCGAACGCGAGGCTCGCCGGCGTCTTCGCCAGCTTTTCGTACAGCGGTTTGAGGAACTTGCGCCGCCCCTGCGACGTGAGGAAGCGCTCGATCGCGGGATCGGCCTTGTGATAGCCGGTGTCGATCGCCTTCTGGAGCCACGCGAAGAGCAATTCGCTGTTGCCGCTGTCGGTGAAGTGGAACCGCTTGTCGAGCGTCTCCATCCGGTCGGAATCGAGATCCGGCAGCGACTGCACGAAGTGCACGCGCTCGTGCGACGACCACTTGTCCGCCGGAATGGCGTCGACGCTTCCGCCTTGCGCAAAGGCCTTCGCCGCCGCCTCCACTTTCGCGAATGCCTCGGACTTCGGAACCGGAACATTCGCAGGCAGCCCCGGACCGTGGAGCCACTCGTCGATGTTCACCTTCTGCACGACGTCCGGCAGCGCGGTCTTCAGATACTCCTCGAACTTCGCGTTCGTCATCGGTTCGAACGCGAACTTGTTGAAGTAGTCATTGAGGAACTTGTCCCAGCGCTCGCGTCCCGCGGTTTCTTCGAGCAATCGCAGGAACAGCGCGCCCTTCTCGTAGACGATGCCCGGCACGTCGTCGGGATCGCGCTTGCTGAAGTCGACGGCCAGCGACTGATCTTCTTTCGGCAGCGTCGCCAGCTCTTCCTTCACGTCCGTCTCGCCGAGGAGCCAGAGCATCTCGCTGTACTCACGGCCGTAGAGCTTCTCCGTGATGCGATGCTCGAAGTAGGTCGTGAATCCCTCGTTGAGCCAGAAGTCGTTCCACGTCGCGTTGGTCACGAGGTTGCCGGACCACGAATGCGCCAGCTCGTGCGCGATCAACGACACGAGCGACTTGTCGCCCGCGAGCACGGTCGGCGTGAGGAACGTGAGGCGCGGATTCTCCATCCCGCCGTACGGGAAGCTCGGCGGCAGCACGAGGAGGTCGTACCTCCCCCACCGATACGGTCCGTACAACTCTTCGGCAGCCTTCATCATGCGCGGGGTATCGCTGAACTCCCACGCGGCGCGATCGATGACCGACGGCTCGGCGTAGACGCCGCTGCGCGTATCGAACGGACGGAACTCGAGATCGCCGACGGCGATCGCAAGCAGGTACGACGGAATCGGCGTCCCCATGTGGAACTGGTACACGCCCTCCGCATTGCGCGCCTGCGGGTTCTCCGCGCTCATGACGGCGAGCAGCTCTTTCGGCGTGCGGATCGTCGCGTCGTAGGTGAAGCGCACGCTCGGCGTGTCCTGGATCGGCACCCAGGTGCGCGCGAGAATCGCCTCGGACTGCGAGAGGAGGAAGGGATGCTTCTTCGTCGCCGTCATCGCGGGCTCGAGCCACTGCAGCGCGCGCGCATCGGGGCTCGTCGTGTACTCGATGGCGACGGTCTTCGTGTCCTGATCGATCGGGATCTCGAGCGCGCGGCCCTTGATTGGATCCTCGTCGCCGAGCCTGAACTGCGCCTGCTTGTTGCCCGGCTCCAGCGTGACCTTGTGGATGTCGAGATCGTTCGTGTCGAGGATGAGCGTCTGCGTGCCCGTGAGATTCTTCAGCGTCAACGTGGCCGTGCCGGCGAGCTGCTTCTTCGCGAAATCGACGCCGAGGTCGAGGGCCAGGTGCTCGACGCGGACTTCATCGGGATGCGAGAAGGAGTGCGGATCGCGTTGCACCGTGGCAGCCGCGGGTTGCGGCGCGGGTGCGGATTCGGTGACCGGTACTTCGCGTTTGCAGGCCAGGGCGACGAGGAGAAGAACGAGGGCGAGGCGCTTCATGGCCGCGGAATGTAGCAGACGTGGTTTTAGAATGACGCCGCAGGCACCGTAATGTCACTTCCGCCCGGCACGCGGCTCGGCCCGTACGAGATCGTTCAGGTCATCGGGTCCGGCGGCATGGGAGATGTTTATCGCGCGCGCGACACGCGGCTGGACCGCGACGTCGCGGTCAAAGTGCTGCCTTCGCGATTCGCGAAAGATCAGGAAGCGCGCATGCGCTTCGAGCGCGAGGCCAAGGCCGTGGCGGCGCTCACGCATCCGAACATCCTGGCCATCCACGATTACGGCTCCGAGGATGGCGCGGCGTACAGCGTGACGGAGCTGCTCGAAGGCGAGACGCTGCGGCGCCGCATCGTGGAGGGACCGATCCCGTGGCGCAAGGCGGCGGAGATCGGCGCAGCGATCGCGGATGGCCTCGCTGCCGCGCACGCGAAGGGCATCATCCATCGCGACCTCAAGCCGGAGAACATCTTCCTCACCTCCGACGGCCGCGTGAAGATCCTCGACTTCGGCATCGCGCAGCTCGTGCGTCCGGAGCCGGAAGTCGACTCGGACGTCGATCCCGCATCGCTCCCCACGGCGCCGCTGAAAACCGATCCGCATGCGGTCGTCGGCACCGCGGGCTATATGTCGCCCGAACAACTGCGCGGCGAACCGGTCGACGCGACGACGGACATCTTCTCGCTGGGCGCGTTGCTCTATGAGATGACGACGGGCCGCCCCGCGTTCATCCGCGCGACGGTGATCGATTCGCTCTCCGCGATCCTCACCGACACGCCGGACGTCTTCACGGTGTCGGAGCGGCTGATCCCGTACGAGCTCGCGCGCACGATTCACCGCTGCCTGGAGAAGAAGCGCACGGAACGATTCCAGTCCGCGCGCGACCTGTCGTTCGCTCTCAGGGCCATCGGCACGTCGACCGCGCTGTCGTTCGAGGCGCCGGCGGACCGCAAGCGCAGGCGGATTCTGTGGGGCGTCGCACTGCTCGCGCTGATTCTCGCGATCGCCGCATTCATCGCGTACCGCAGTTTCGAGATCGACGTGCAGCCGCGCGCCGCGACGACGCCGCGCACGTTTCACTCGATCGCCATCCTCCCGTTCGTGAACGCGACGGGCGACAAGGATGCGGAATACCTCTCCGACGGCGTGACGGAGACGCTGATCAACGCGCTCGCGGAAGTGCCGGGGCTGAAGGTGATGTCGCGCACTTCGGTGTTCCACTACAAGGGCAAGCCCGCGAATCCGGTGAGCGTGGGACGCGAGCTGAAGGTGGCCGCGGTGGTGGTGGGCCGCATCGAGAAGGTGCGCGACCAACTGATCGTTTCCGCGGAGCTGGTGGACGCGAGCGACAACGCGCTGGTGTGGGGCAATCGCTATCCGACGCCGCGCGCCGACCTCCTCGCCGTGCAGGACGCCATCGCCTCGGAGATCGCACACGGGCTGCGCCTCCAGCTCACGGGCCGCGAGGGGCAGATGCTGACGCGCCGCCACAGCGCCGACCCGCGCGCGTACGAGCTCTATCTCAAGGGCCGCTTCCAGTGGAACAAGCGCAACGCAGACGGGATGTACAAGGCCATCGAGCTGTTCAACCAGGCCATCGAGATCGATCCGCAATACGCATCGGCGTACGCGGGGCTCGCGGACTGCTACAACCTCCTCGACATCTGGGCCAACCTGCCGACGAGCGAGACGTTCCCGCGCGCGAAGGCGGCGGCGCAGAAGGCGCTGGCGATCGACGACCAGCTGGCGGAGGCGCACACGTCGCTCGCCTACGCGATCCACACGTACGAGCGCGACTGGCCGGCCGCGGAGCGCGAGTACAAACGCGCGATTGCATTGAATGCAAACTATGCGACGGCGCACCAGTGGTACGCGGAGTTCCTCTCCGCGAACGGCCGCTTCGACGAGGCGGAGGCGGAGGGACGCAAGGCGCTGGAGCTCGATCCGATGTCGCCGATCATCAACGCGGTGGTGGCATTCAACGAGACGATGGCCCGCCGCTATCCCGCCGCACTGCAGCAAGGCACCCGCACGACGCAGCTCTTCCCCGACTTCATGCCCGGCTACATGTACCTCGGCCTCGCCCAACTCGAGTCCGGCCGCGCGCAGGAAGCGCTGGCGTCATTCGAGACGGCGCGCAAGAACCTCGACATCGCCGTCGTCCGCACCTGGCTCGCCCGCGCCCACCTCGCCGCCGGCAACCGCGAGGCGGCGCTGAAAATCACGCACGATCTCGAACGCAGCGGCGGTTATCTCCCGCCGTACTACATGGCCGCGCTCTACGCGCACCTCGGCGACCGCGACCGCGCGTTCCGCGAATTGCAGCGCGCCGTGCGCGAACGCACGGGCGCGCTGGTGTGGCTTTCGGTGGATCCGGCGTTGGATCCGTTGCGTTCGGACCCGCGGTTCGCGCGGATCACCGAATGAACGCGTAGCTCACCTTGAAGAACAACGACCGTCCCGTCCTCGCCAACCGGTCGTTCTCGAGCAGCACGCGATCATCGCCGTAACCGACGAAGAGCACGGTCTGCCAGTTCAACTTGTAGCTGTAGAGCACTGACCCGAGGAAGGAGCCGTCCTTTTCGGGGACGTTGAACGTGTAGAGCGACGGATCGTAGTCGGTGGTCACGTATTGCGTGATCACGCGCAGGAGCGACTTCGCGGAGAAGCTGTACTGGCCGCGCATGCGCTCGACGTAGGCGGTGAAGAGGCGGCCGCCGTCGACGTCGAGGGTGTTGCGGTTGAGATCGAACTGCAGGTCGAGGCGGTCGTGCGGGCGGAACATCGCCGTGGCGGCGAGCGACGTGCCGGTGCCTTCGCGCGCGTTGTCGAAGTCGATCTGATCGCCGAGGGTGGCGCTGAAGATGAGGCGCGGGATGCGGCGTGACGGATCGAACTGGTACTGCAGGATCAGGTAGTCCTGGTGCAGCAGCTTGCTCTCGACCCGGACGTTGTCCGAGCGCAGGAGGACGCCGAAGTTCGTGTTCTTCGCGCCGAATCCGCCCCAGCCCAGCGAGATGCGGTCGAAGATCGTGTCGTTGTTTCGATTGACCTGTTTGTCGAGCACGATGCTCGGGCGGTGGAAGCGAATGAGGTTGCTCTCGGGGTAGTAGCTCTTGCCGAGATAGCCGAACGCCTCGCGATAGCCGACCTGCGGGATGAAGCCCATGTCGGCGCGGAAGCCGTCGCCGATGTCGTAGTAGCCGAGGCCGTAGTCGTAGGCCTTTCTGCGGACGTCCCAAGCCGCGGTGAACGCGTGCGAGGTCTTGCTCGAGCCGTCCCACGCGCCCGACAGATCGGGGCGGTTTGGATTCTCCGTGTCACTGACCAGCAACTGCGTGGTGATCTTCTCGCCGTCGCGCGGAGCCCACTGGAAGTCGGGGCCGATGACGCGATTGTGGCCGCCGCCGTCGATCTCGCGATCGGTGAAGACGCCGCCGACGAAGGACTTGCCGAGGTCGTGGCGCACGCGGGCAATCGTCGCGTAGGACTTCATGTCCAGGAGAGCGAAGCCCGAGCGCGTCGGGCCGGGGATGATCGTGTAGCCGCCGCCGTCGTCCTGCGTGGTGAGGAAGGTGTACGCGGTGCCGCCGAACTTGCCGGTCGCACGGACGCCGGCGTTCGGGTCGGTGATCGTGCGCGTGTACGCGACCTGCAGCGGCGTGTCGAACAGGTCGAAGCCTTCGAGGAAGAACGGCCGCTTTTCGGGGAAGAAGACGGCGAAGCGCTGATTGACGAGGATCTGCGGGACGTCGGCCTCGATCTGCGAGAAGTCGGGGTTGAGCGTGAAGTCGAGGGTGTGATTCGCGCTCGGGTTCCACTTCACGTCGACGCCGGCGTCGGCATCGTTCTCCGCGTCGCCGAGGTTCGTGCCGAGCTCGCCCTCGGGATGCGCCTGCGACTGCGCCGTCACGTACGGCGCCGCCACGAAGTGCGACGCCTCGGGCAATCCGCTGAAGCCGGTGAGCGGATGCGTGTAGCACACCAGGCAGTTCGAGTTGCGTGCGATCGGCGCGCTGTGGAACGCGTAGCGATACTCGCGCGGCCAGTTGCGCCACACCAGGATGTTCCACGTCTGCGGATCGGCGCTGTTGTAGCGGAGCGAGGAGAACGGGATGCGGTACTCCGCGGTCCAGCCCTCGTTCGTGATCTGCGCGGCGGTGTCGTAGTAGAAGTCGGGCGAGAAGTCTTCGTTGCCGTTGGCGTCGTTGAAGATGCCGTCGCCCTGGATGCCGCGCGGATTCACGCGCAGCTCGATGGCCGAGCGCTTGTCGTTGCGCGTGTCGAGGAAGACGGCGATGTTGTCGTCCGTGCCGATGACGCCGTCGCGGTCGACGAAGGGAGCGCGGATGCGCTTCGGATCGGGATCGTCGGCCTTGATGCCGATGTAGAAGTACTTCGCGTCGTACGTGAGATACGCGACGGTTTTGATCTTGGCGGGGATGTTGTCGCTGGGCGAGGTCTCGTAGAACTTGTCGATGACCGCCGCGCCCTGCCATCCCGCGTCGCCGAGGTTGCCGTCGATGGTGATGGGGGCGGTCGTGCGCGGAATGTTCATCGGAGCGGGGGGCGGAGGGAGCTCCGCCATCGCGACCATCGACACGAACAGAAGGGCGATCACCAGCAGTGCGCGCTTTTGCATACGAAGCATTACGTAGGAGTTGGAAACGGGTTGCACGGCGGAGCCTACAAATGTCTCTAGCCATACGTACGGAATGCCTGCGATCCTGCGCCTCCCGGAAACGCTTCTCATCCCCAACACGAAAGGTCCTCTCTCACCAATCATGAAAAAGACCCTGTTCACTTTCCTTCTGGCAGTTCTCGTCTGTACCACCGCGGTTCCGAGTGCCTTCGCGACCTGCCAGCAGGGCGGCATTTGCCACTTCGGCGGCTGCACTTCCTATGACTACGCGTACAACGGCGGCTTCACCGAGGCGAACTGCGGATGGTCCTTCTACAACGGCGCCATCTGGAACACCAGCGGCAACACGATGTGCAGCTACGTCGCGGACCACTACGCGCGCTTCACGAAGAACGGGACGCAGACGAACCCGCTCGTGCGCCAGTACGTGACGATCCCCGGCACCGAGACGAAGACGCACTGGGCCGCGAGCTGGAACATCGAAGTCCTCGACCCGAACGTCTCGGCGTCGAACACGCTGACGATCTCCGTCGTCGACACGACCACGAGCACGACCGTCGGCAGCATGACGTACTACGGCAACGGCACGAATCCCGACTGCCGCCAGGACTCGTTCTTCTGGACCGGCACGTTCAGCAATCACACGTTCGAGATCCGCATGCAGGGCAGCGTGCAGAACACGAACACGGACTTCCGTGTCACGAACGTCCAGCTGATCTCGTACTAACTCTCGACGCGCCCCCGGCCGGGCGGGGGCAACCGCGAATGATGAATGCGGAGTGATGAATGCTGAATGGAGCCTCGTGGGGGCGGGCATTCATCACTCATCACTCATCACTCATCACTCATCACTCGTCACTAGGCTGTACCTGTCGTTGAACCACGGCTCCGCGGTGTCGGAGTAGCCGCGCCGCTCCCAGAATCCGCGCTGGTTGTGATCGAGGAACTCGATGCGGCGAATCCACTTCGTGCCTTTCCACGCGTAGAGCTGCGGCGTGATCATGCGACACGGTCCGCCATGCTCGTCGGGCAGCGGACGTCCTTCCCACGTATGCACGAGCAGCACGTCATCAGCGACGGCGCGCGCGAGCGGGAGATTCGTCGTGTAGTCCTCGCCGGAGCCGTCGCGGTCGTAGCCGGTGCACAGAACCCAGTGCGCGCTCTCATGCGGCACCGCGAGCTCGGCCAGCGTCTTGAAGCGCACGCCGCGCCAGTGGTTGTCGAGACGGCTCCAGCTCGTGACGCAGTGGAAGTCGCTCACGTCGTCGACCTGCGGCAGGTCCATGAACTGCTGCCACGTGAGCGTCATCGGATTCTCGACGAGGCCGCCGATCTCCAGACGCCAGTCCGCGAGCTTGATGTCCGGGATCTCGCCGAGGTCGAGGACGGGCCAGTTGTGAACGACGTGCTGGTCGATCGGCACGGTGGGCATGCCGTGGCGATTCAACGGCCCCGAGCCCTGCGGCGCGAGTCCTTCGAACTGCACGTTCACGCCATGTCCCAGCTTCTGCTGGCGCTCGATGTAGCGGAGGCGGCGCTCGACGATGTCGCTCATGCCGGCAATCTTAATCTGGCTACGGTTCCATGTTCCGGCGCCGCCCGATTCGAGAGCGTCAAGGTCCCATCATGCGCCTCGGCAATCTGCCGCGCGAGGGTGAGCCCGATCCCGCTGCCGCCCGCCTTCGTGGTGAAGAACGGGACGAAGAGATTCGCGGTGCCGCTGATGCCGCCGCCGTCGTCGATCACGCTGATCTCGACGGAGTCCTTCGTCGCGAACCACGACAGCGTGACGCGGCCGCCGTTCTCCGCCTCGAGGATTGCGTCCGCGCCGTTGCGCACGAGGTTGATGAGCAACTGCTCGATCTGATCGCGATCGGCGCGCAGCGTGACGTCGGGCCCGGGCTCGACGACCACTTCGATGCGCGTCTCCAGTCCCGCGACGCGGCGCACGGTGTCGCCGACGTCCATCGGCCGCAGGTTCGGCTGCGGCAAGCGCGCGAGCTGCGAGTAGGTCTGCAGAAATCGCGCGAGTCCCGCGGCACGCTCGCCGACGACGTCCAGTCCATGTTGCGCATCATCCCGCCAGCCGTCCGGCAACGGATCGCGCGAGAGGATCGACGCGAGGCTGCCGGCGATCGAGCGGATGGAGGCGAGCGAGTTGTTCAGCTCGTGCGAGATCACGCGCAGCAGTCGCTGCCACGCCTGCCGTTCCTCTTCACGCAACGCGCGGCTGAGGTCCGACATCGAGAGCAGCACGTGCGGCACGCCGCTCTCGCGAAACGTCGTGCGGCGGATGCGAAACCGTCCGTGGCCGCCCGGCAACACGACTTCCGCGGTGCCGCTCTCGTCACCCGCGAGAAACGAGTCGAGGCCGAGCACCGCGGCGCTGCGGCCGTGCAGTTGTTCGGCGGGACGCCCGAGGAGCCGCTCGCCGGCGCGGTTGACGAGGCGGAGGTGGCCGCGCTCGTCGAAGGTGAAGATCGCGGAGTCGATGTGCTCGAGGACGGAGCGCACGAGCGCCGCGGCCTCGACTTCCCCGAAGCGCCGGATGCGCAGCGATCGCGTGAGCAGGTTCAACTCGCGCGTCAGCTCGCTCATCGCGTCGCTGCGCCCCGAGCTGCGCGCGCGGATCGAGTAGTCCTCCTCACGCAACGCGGAGATGAGATTCGCCAGCGTGCGGATCGGATACTCGATCTGCGCGCGCACAGCCGCGATGAGGATGAGCATCGAGAGGACGGCAACGATGGCGAACGTCCATCGCATCGCCGACGAATGCGGCTCCGCGAAGATGATCCAGGCGACGAGAATCGCGAGCGGCGCGAGCGACGCCAGGACGGCGGCGGCAACGCGATGCTCGAGGCGTCTCATTGCTCGCGTTGCTCGCGGGTGAAAGGTGAAAGGTGAAAGGTGAAAGGAGGGAGAGAAAAGAGGAAGGAGAAAAGAGGAAAGAGAAAGAGCTCAGTCTCCTTTCTCCTTTCTCCTTTCTCCTTTCTCCCAGCGAGCGAACGCGAGCCGCTAAAGCCCATATCGCTGAATCCTGCGATACAACGCGCTTCGGCTCAACCCCAGCGCTTCCGCGGCTTTGCTCACGTTTCCGCCAAAGCGGTTGAGCGCTTTGCGGATCAACAGCGACTCCACGTCCTCGAGGCTCATGTCTTCGATGCGGGGCGTGCGGCTTGCGGACGAGGCGAGATTGAGATCGGCGGCGCGGATGCTCGTGCCGTTCGTCATCAACACCGCGCCTTCGACGGCGTGATCGAGCTCGCGGACGTTGCCGGGCCAGTCGTGGCCGAGGAGCGTTTTCATGGCGGCTTCGTCGAAACCGGTGATCGGTTTGCGGTAGCGCGTCGCGTGGGAGGTGAGGAAGTGACTGGCGAGCGTGGGGATGTCGTCGCGGCGGTCGCGCAGCGGGGGCAGATGGATCTCCACCGTGCGCAGGCGAAAGTAAAGATCCTGGCGAAAGCGTCCCGCTTCGACTTCGGCGTCGAGGCGCGAGTTCGTCGCGGAGAGGAGGCGCACATCCGCTTGTCGCGTGCGCGAGGAGCCGACCCGCTCGAACTCGCCCGTCTCGAGCACGCGCAGCAACTTCGCCTGCTGCTGCAGCGGCACGTTCGCGATCTCGTCGAGAAACAGCGTGCCGCCGTCGGCGAGCTCGAAGCGGCCAACGCGGTCCGCCTTCGCATCCGTGAACGCGCCCTTCACGTGGCCGAACAGCTCACTCTCGAACAACGACTCCGGCAGGCCGCCGACGTTGACGGAGACGAGTGCGCGCGACGCACGGCGCGAGGCAGCGTGCAACGCGCGCGCGACGACGCCTTTGCCCGTGCCGTTCTCGCCCGTGATCAACACGCTCGCGTCCGAGGGACCGATGCGCTCGATCATCTCCAGCACGGGACGCATGGCGCGCGACTCGGCGATGAGCGTGGGGCGCTTGTCGTCGCCGCGCAGCACGCGGTTCTCGGCTTCGAGGCGCTGGCCCTTGCGCAGCGCGCGTCCGAGCTCGATCTGCGTGCGCAGCGTGGCCAGGAGCTTCTCGTTCTCCCACGGCTTCTGCACGAAGTCGCGCGCGCCGGCGCGCATCGCCGCGACCGCGAGATCGACCGAGCCCCATGCCGTCATCACGACGACGGGCAGCAATTCGTCGTATGCGTGCAGGCGCTCGAGGAGCTCGAGGCCTTCCGCGCCGCTGGTCGTGTCGCGCGCGTAGTTGAGATCGATCAGCACCGCATCGAACGTGCGCGCCTCGACCGCGCGGTAGACCGCGGCAGGCGACGACACGGTCTCGATCTCGAGGCCTTCGCTGCGCAGCAGCAGCTTCAATGCGGAGAGGACGTGCGGCTGATCGTCGGCCGCCAGCACGACCGGCGTCGTCACGGAAGCATCCAGCCGTCGTGCAGGCGCACGACGCGATTTCCGTACGCGGCGTTCTCTTCGGAGTGCGTCACCTGGATGATCGTCGTCCCGGCGCGATTGAGCTCGCGGAACAGCTCCATGATCTCACGCGCCTGGTCGGAGTGCAGGTTGCCGGTCGGCTCGTCGGCGAGGATCACTTTCGGACTGGCGATCACCGCGCGCGCGACGCCGACGAGCTGCTGTTGTCCGCCCGACAGCTGCGACGGATAGAGGTCTTTCTTGCCGACGATGCGGAAGCGGTCGAGCGTGTCGGCGACGAGGCTCTGCCGCTCGTGGCGCGGCACGTCGCGATAGCGCAGCGGCACGTCGAGGTTCTCCGCGACGGTGAGGTCGTCGATGAGGTGATAGCTCTGGAAGACGAAGCCGATCGTGCGGCGCTGCAGGTCGGCGCGCTGTTTCGGCGAGAGCTTGTGCACGGCGTTGCCATCGAGCTCGTACTCTCCTTCCCAGTCGCCGTCGTGGAGGCCGAGGATGTGGAGGAGCGTGGACTTGCCGGCGCCGGAGGGACCGGTGACGGAGACGAAGTCGCCGGCATCGACGGAGAGCGTGACGTCGCGCAGGAGCCACGTGCGCGTGGGACCGGTGGCGATGGATTTCGAGAGTTTGTTCGTGCGGATCATCATTCGTCGCGTAACGCCACCATGGGATCGGTTCTCGCCGCCGACAACGCCGGCACGACGCTGCCCACCACTGCCGCGAGCATCACGATCGCGGCCGAGAGCAACAACGTCATCGGCTCGGCGTGCGAGACACCGTAGAGGAAGCTGCCGAGGAATTGCGTGAGGAAGATCGCGGCGAGCGCGCCACAAGCCGTGGCAACCAGCGACACGAACAGCGCGTGTCGCACGACGAGGCGCAGCAGATCGCCGGCCTTCGCGCCGAGGGCGAGGCGCACGCCCATCTCCGTCGTGCGGTTGCGGACGGCGTAACTGAGCACCGCGTAAACGCCGATGATCGACAGCAAGAGTGCGACACCCGCGAACGTGGCGAGGATCCACGCGTTCAGGCGCGGCGCAGCGAGCTTCGCCTCCACCAACTGTTCCGTCGTTCGTACTTCGGAGACCGGCACGAGCTTGTCGATGCTGCGCACGATCGCGCGCAGCGTGGCTTCCGTTGCCGCTGGTGAACCGCTCGTGCGCACCACGACGTATTGCGGCGTCCACACGCTCTGCAGATACGACTCGTACACATCGAGCTTCTCGGTCGTGAGGCCGCGATAGCGCACGTCGCCGACGACGCCGACGATCGTCTCCCACGGCTTCTTCGAGTCGACCTTGCCGCCCTTCACGCGTTTGCCGAGGACGTCGACGGTGCCGAAGTGGTGCATCGCGAACGAGCGGCTGACGATGATGACCTTCTGTCCCTTTGCGTCGTCACGGTCGTCGAAGTAGCGGCCGCGCAGCAGCGGAATGCCCATCGCCTCGAGGTAGCCCGGCGTGATGGAGACGGAGTTCGCGAGCGGATTGCGCGTCTGCTCTTCGACACCCTGCCCTTCCACGGTGTGCGCCCAGTCCCAACCCAACTCGATCTCCAGCGGGCGGATGAGCACCGCGCCCGCTTGCGTAACACCCGGCGCCTTGCGCACGCGCTCCACGACTTCGGTGAAGAGGCGGCGCCGCTTTTCCGCGTCGGCATATGCGGGACTGGGCAGCGGCAAGTGCGCGGTGAGGACGCGTTCCTTCGAAAATCCCGCGTCGATGCGCGCGATGGTGAGGAAGCTGCGGATCATCAGCGCCGCGCCGACGAGCAGCACGAGCGCGACGCCGAGCTGCACTGCGGCGAGCACGGACAAGAGACGTCGCGAGCGCATCGCGGCCTGCGCGCGATCCATCCCCTCGCGCAAGCTCTCCATCCCCGCTCCCCGGCTCGTCGCCAGGAGCGCACAGACGAGCGCGATGACGATGGCCATCAACGCCGCGAACGCGTACGTCGTCGGACTGACGGTGACCTGCTGCAATCGCGGCAGGTTCTCCGGCGCCACGCGCACGAACAACGCGACCGCGAATTTCGCGAGGAAGAAGCCGATCGCGGCGGCGATGCTGGCGATCATCAGCGTTTCGGCGAAGACGTCGCGCAGCAACGCCCAGCGTGTGGCGCCCAGTGCGAGACGGATGGCGACGTCGCGTTGGCGCGCGACCGCGCGGGCGATGAAGATGCCGGCCGCGTTCAGCGTGGCGATGGCGAGGACGAGTAGCGCCATCACGAAGAGCGTGTTCATGGCCGGCTTCGTCGTGCCGAGGATCTCGTCGGGGATCGGCAGTGCGTAGTTGACCGTGTCCTTGTACTGCGCGGGCCACGTGCGCTCGATCCGGTTCGCAAGCACGTCCAGCTCCGCGCGCGCCTGTTCGAGCGTGAAGCCGGACTTCACGCGCGCCACGCCTTCGAGCACGGAGTTGTGGCGGTCGTCCGGCGAGGGATTGAAGAACGGCTCGAGCGGAAACACGAGATCCGCATCGACCGGCAGGTTCACGTCGGCCGGCAGCACTCCGACGATCGTGATCATCGTCCCTTCCATGTCGACGGCGCGGTTGATGACCTTCGGACTCTTGCCGAAGAGCGTCGTCCAGAGGCGGTGGCTGATCAGCGCGACCGGCGGGATGCCGGGCTTGTGATCGTTCTGCGTGAAGAGGCGACCCGCCGCGGCGTGCACGGAGAGGAGCGGATAGAAGTCGCGCGACACGAAGTTCGCGTTCACGTTCACGGGATCCGGCGTGTTCACGATGACGCTGAAGTTCGCGGCCGACATCACGGAGACGTGCTCGAGCGTTTTCGCGTGGTCGCGAATGTAGTCGTACTGCGCGAGCGTGAGCTCGAGATGCGGCACGTTGCGCCTCGGGATGGCGGCCCAGATGGCCAGCACGCGCTCCTGCTGCGCGAACGGGAACGGGCGGAACACGACGTCGCGCACGATGGTGAAGAGCGCGATGGAGATGCCGAGGCCGAGCGCGAGCGTGACGACCGCGAGGATCGGCGCGGCGGGTTGGCGGAGGAGGCGGCGCAGCGTGCGGTTCATGATCGTCAGTCCACGTGCAGAGCGATGGCGGGATCGAGACGCATCGCGCGACGCACCGGCACCCACGTCGCGAGGAGCGCGATGATCGCGAGCAGCAGCGGCACCGCGATGTAGATCGCGGGATCGCGCGGGCTCACCTGGAAGACGACGGCCTGCAGGAAGCGTCCCGTCGCCAATGCGCCGACGAGTCCGATGGCGATGCCGGTCAGCGCGAGCGATGCGGCGCGCAACAGCACGAGGCGCGCGATCTCTTTCTGCGTTGCGCCGAGGGCGAGACGGACGCCGATCTCGTTCGTGCGCTGCTGCACCTGATACGCGATCAGCGCGTACAGGCCGATCGCGGCAAGAAGCAATGCGATGGCGCCGAAGGAGGTGATGAGCACGGCCTGGAAGCGCGGCGTGGCCACGCTGTGGCTCAGCGTCTCATCGAGCGTCTCGATGTCGTAAAGCGCGATATCGGGATCGATGGAGCGCATCGTGTCCCGCACTCCGGCGATCACGCTTTGCGGATCGCCGCCCGCACGCACTGCCAGCGTGACGTCGCTCATCGGCATCTGCGCGAGCGGTGGATAGAGCGCGGGCTCCGCGTCCGCGGCGGGGCCGCCGAAGCGCTCCCCTTTCACGACGCCGATGATCGTCCGCGATTTGCCCCAGAGGTCGATCCGCTCGTCGATCGGATTGCGATCGGGAAAGTACTTTTTCGCCAGCGCCTCGTTGATCACGGCGACCAGCGGCGCGTCGGTGCGGTCCGTGCGCGCGACGGTGCGGCCGCGCAGCAAGGGGATACCGAGCGTCTCGAAGTAGCCGGGCGAGACGGCGCGGATGCGCACCTCGTCTTTCGGGCCGTCGCTCTGCGGCTGGCCGGCGATGGAGATCTGCGACGTCCAGCCGCTGGCGAGCGGATGGTTCATGGCCAGGACGGCGCTGCGGACGTTCGGGACGCCGGCCACTCGCTCTAAAGCCCGCTCGTAGAACTGCGTTGCCTCCGGCCAGCGCGGATAGGTTGCACGATCCGGCAGCGGATATTTCGCCTCCGGCAGTTTCAGCGAGAAGGTGACGACGTTGCCGCTCTTCATCCCCACGTCGACGGCCAGCAGTCGCGCGAAGGACTTGAGGAGCAGTCCCGCGCCGACGACCAGCACGACCGCCAGCGCCACTTCCACGATCACGAGCACGCCGCGTCCCGCCGTGCGCGTGCCGCGCACCGAGCCGCGCGCGCCGAGGGCCAGCGCGGGCTGAACCGCTGACGTCCGAACCGCGGGAATCACGCCGAACAGAATCGCGGAGAGCATCGATGCCGCAACGGCGAAGAGCAGCACCGGGATGCTGATGCCGATCGCCTGCGCGCGCGGCAATGCGGGCGCCATCGCCAGCAACGTCTTCGTCGCCCACCACGCGACCACGACGCCGAGGAGGCCGCCGATCGACGCGAGGGCCACGCTCTCGGTGAGCAGCTGGCGGACGATGCGCGCGCGCGAGGCGCCGAGGCTGGCGCGGACGGCGAGCTCGCGGGCGCGCGCGTCGGCGCGGGCCAGCATCAGTCCCGCGACGTTGATGCAGGCGATGAGCAGTACCGCCAGCACCGCGGCGGAGAGGATGTAGAGGCGCGGGCGCGCGTTGCTGACGAGCGAGTCGTGCAGCGGCTCGATCATCACGCCGCGCCCCCGATTGTCATCCGCGTACTGTTTCTCCAGGCGCGCGGCGATGACCTTCATCTCGTTCTCCGCCTTCGCCGCGTCGACGCCGTCTTTCAGGCGCGCGATGACGTAGACGTTGTGCACGCCGCGGACGTCGCCGAACGGCGCGACGGCGGCGGTCAGCGGCAACCAGACGTCGACGCCGCTGCTGATGACCGTGGCGTTGGCCGGCATGACGCCGACGACCGTGTACGCCTTCGCATCGAGCGTGATCGCCCTGCCGATCACGTTCGCGCGGCCGAAGCGGCGCTGCCAGAACGCGTCGCTGATGATGACCACCGGCTCCGCGCCCGCGCGATCGTCGCCCGGCACGAAGCTGCGTCCCGCGAGCGGGCGCACGCCGACCATCGCGAAGTAATCATGCGACACACCCGACGACGCAATCCTCTCCGCCTCGGCATTCGGCTCCGTGAAATTCAGCATGCGACTGGTCGTGCCGGCGAGCGACGCGAAGACGTGCTGCTGCTTCTTCCAGTCCTCGAAATCCGGCATCGACGCCCCCTCGCGCGGGCTGGCATTGTGCTGGTCCGTCTCCCAGACGCGCACGAGACGGTCGGGGTCGCGGAACGGCAGCGGCTCGAGCACGACGGCGTAGAGGATGCTGAACATCGACGTGTTCGCGCCGATGGCGATGGCCAGCGTGAGGATCGCGGCGATCGCGTAGCCCGGCTGCTTCACGAGAGACCGGAGGGCGAAGCGGAAGTCGTTCATGAGCATTACTCCTGGACCATTACTCTTGACGGAGGGCGACGGCGGGATCGATGCGGGCCGCGCGCAACGCGGGGACGGCGCCCGCCGCGAGCGCGACGGCGACGAAGGCAACGATGACGAATGCGTACGTCATCGGATCGAGCGGATCGACGCCGAAGAGGAGCGCGCGCATGAAGCGCGTCATGGCAATTGCGCCGAGCAGACCGAACACGATTCCGGCGGCCGTGATGCGCAGCGACCAGCGCGCCACGAAGCGCATCACCTGCGCAGGCGTGGCGCCGAGCGCGATGCGCAGCCCGACTTCGCGCGTGCGCGTGACGACGATGTACGCGAGGAGCGCGTAGAGGCCGGTGAGCGCGAGGAGGATGGCGACGATCGCCGAGGCGGCGACGACGGCCGCGCGCAACCGCGGCTGCGCGATGGCGTCGTCGAGATACGTGTCGAGCGGCTGCACCGCGTACACCGACTGCGCGGGATCGAGCGAGCGCACGATCGCGCGGATGTCATTCGCAACCTGCGCGTTCGTCGTGCGCACGACGCCGTACAACGCGCGCTCGGACGTTTGCAGCAGCGGAAAGTACAGGTGCGGCTCGGCGTCATCGGCCAGTGAAGTGCGCGTCGAGCCGAGGACGCCGACGATCTCGAGCGGTTTCTCGTTCCAGAGGACGCGGCGGCCGACGGGAGTCTGATTCGGGAAGTAGCGCTTCGCCGCGGCATCATCGATGAGCGCCACGCGCGGCGCGCCGTCGCGATCGGCTTCCGTGAACGCGCGGCCCTGCAGCACCGGCAGCTTCATCGTGCGCGCGTAGTCCGGCGCGATGACGCGGATGTGCGCGTGCGGCGTCTGCGCGCTCGGGTCGTAACCCTCGATGTCGAACGTGGCCGCCCAGTCGTTCGGGGAGAGCGGGAGGTTGGTCACGAACGATGCGCTCGAAACGCCGGGCAACGCCGCCAGACGATGCTGCAACTCGAGGAAGAACGCCTGGCGTTGCGGGCGCGGATACTTTGCGCGCGGCAGCTCGACAGCGAACGTGAGCACGTGGTTCGGATCGAAGCCCAGCTCCACGGAGCGCAATCGCTTGTAGCTGCCGGCGAGCATCGCGCCCGCGGTGAGCAGCGTGACGGCGATCGCGACCTGCGCCGCGACGAGCACGGCGCGCAGCCGCGTCGCGGAAACGTTGCCGGTCGCCGCGCGCTCGCCCAGCGGCCCTCCGCGTGCGGAAGCCCACAGCGCGATGCCGAGGCCGATCAACGCGGCCGAGGCGAGGACGATGCTCGCGGTGATCGCAACCACGGCGAAGTCGATGCGCACTTCGTCCGCGCGGGGCAATCCTTCGAGCGCGATGTGCGGGAGAACCGCGCGCGCGACGAGAAGGCCGAGCGTCACGCCGATCGCGGCCAGGGCGAGGATCTCCGTCGTCAACGTGATGATGATGTGGCGGCGTCGTGCGCCGAGAGCCGCGCGGACCGCGAGCTCGCGCTGGCGTGCGACCGTGCGGGCGAGGAAGAGGCCCATCACGTTCGCGGCGGCGAGGAGCGTCACGAGCAGTGCCGCGCCGAGGAGGAGCAGCAGTGCGGGACGCGCGCGGCGCACGAGATCGTCGCGCAGCGGGAACGCCTCGACATGCCACTTCGTCTCGCGCAGGAACGGCACGCGATCCGGTACGCGGTCGAAGACCGAACGGCGGATGACGTCGATCTCCGCCTGCGCCTGCTGCACGCTCACGCCGTCGCGCAGGCGCGCGATCATCACCAGGTTCTCGTTGCCGCGATTCGCATCGGCGAAGTCGGCTTCCGTGAGCGTCAGCGGAATCCAGACATCCGCCGTGCGATCGGGAAATGCGAAGCCGCGCGGCATCACGCCGGCCACGCGCGTCGCCACGCCGTCGAGCTGGATCGTCGTCAGATTCTTGCGCGCGCCAAAGTACGTGCGCCACGCGGCATCGCTGAGGATGACGGCGTGCGGATCGTCGCCGAAGTCCGCACCGATCGCGGGCGCGACGCCGAGGACGCGGAAAAAGTCCGGCGTGACCTTCGTCGCGCTCAGCCGGCGCGGCTCACCTTCCGTCAGATTGACGTTGGATGTCGTCCATGCCGCCGCGCCGGAGAATGCGCGCGCGTGGCGATAGTCGTTGTAGTCCGGCGCGGAGAGCGAGGAGCTCTGCGGCTCGGTCGCGCCGTAGCGGTTCCACACGAAGACGAGCTGCTGCGCGTCCGCGAACGGCATCTGCCGCACGAGGATGTGCCACACCAGCGCGAAGACGACGGCCAGGATCGACGTCGCCACCGCGAACGTGATGGCCACGGCGGAGCTGAGCAGGGGCACGCGTCCGAGCGAGCGCAATGTCGGCATGGCGCGCCTCGCCTAGCGGACGTCGAAGCCGCTCTCGCGCAGCTCGTGCTCTTCGATCGGCATGCGCTCTTCCTCGACGACGCGTCCGTCGAAGAGGTGCACCGTGCGGTCCGCGTGCTTCGCGTAACGCGGGTCGTGCGTGACCATGCAGATCGTCGCGCCGTCGCGATTGAGCTCGCGCATCAGCGTCATCACCGCCTCGCCGTTACGCGAGTCGAGGTTGCCGGTCGGCTCGTCGGCGAGGACGATGCTCGGGCTGCCGACGATGGCGCGCGCCACGGCGACGCGCTGCTGCTGGCCGCCGGAGAGCTGTCCCGGATAGTGCTTCATGCGGTGCGACATGCCGACGCGCTCGAGCGATTCCTGCACGCGCTTGCGCCGCTCGGCCGCCGGCATGCGGCGATACGTGAGCGGCAGCTCGACGTTCTCTTCCACCGTCAGGTCGCCGATGAGGTTGAAGCTCTGGAAGATGAAGCCCACCTCGCGGTTGCGGATGCGCGCGCGCTCGGCGGTGTTGATCTGCGCGACCGGCGTGCCGTTCAGCGTGTACTGCCCGCCCGTCGGCGCGTGCAGCAGGCCGAGGATCGAGAGGAGCGTCGACTTGCCGCAGCCGGACGGGCCGGCGATGGCGACGTACTCGCCCTTCTGGATGTCGAGGTGCACGCCATCGAGCGCGTGCGTCTCGATCTCGTCGGTGTAAAAAACCTTGGTCAACCCTTCGAGGTGAATGAGTGCGGTCATCGCTGGTTCTCCGTTCACTTCAGTCGAATCTTCTGGTGATCGCTCCACTGCGACATGTCGGAGAGGATCACGCGATCCCCTTCCTTGAGGCCGGAACGAATCTCGACGCTGCTGACCGAGGTACGTCCGATGGAGACGCTGGTTTGCGTGGCTTCGTCGCCGGCTGCGTTGAGTTTGAATAAACCGATGGTTGCGTTGTCGCTGCCCTGCACCGGGCGGCCGCAATACACTTTCCAGCACATTGGGATCCTAAGCTTAGAATTCCACGTGGACAAGTTGTCGCGGCCGCTTCTATAGTGTCACCTAAATACTAGTGACTCCAGCGTAACTGGACTGGCCACAGTTAGGCCGCAAATGTAATCACACTGGCTC
>JADMIO011678486.1_pt1 | contig 47886 bp, 30 predicted proteins | sample 8958161 | NCBI WGS metagenome assembly JADMIO01 (sample SAMN16585339, study PRJNA669376) | soil metagenome | isolation source: Crop rotation soil | place: USA: Cullars Rotation, Alabama | collected 2011
CACCCGAAGGTGAGCCAGTGTGATTACATTTGCGGCCTAACTGTGGCCAGTCCAGTTACGCTGGAGTCACTAGTATTTAGGTGACACTATAGAAGCGGCCGCGACAACTTGTCCACGTGGAATTCTAAGCTTAGGATCCCAATGTGCTGGAAAGGCGTATGCCGGACTTGGACGCCGCGGGACGACATTGAGGTGATGGCGCGACGTCGAGCCCTTTTGTCTTGGCGGCGACGGCGGCAGAGAGAGTCAAGACATCAATCGGCACGCGTATTGCCGATCCGACGCCGCCAAGCTGTAGGGCAGCCAGTCGACCAGAGCGTATCCAGCGTCGAATGGTGATCTGCGATACCTGAAGGTGGTCAGCGGCTTGCGCAACAGTGAAAAATCGTGATGTGCTCATACCCAAGGACAAATGCGGGGGAATCACACACCACACGAGGCGGGGCGGTCATCATAACATCGCAATATATCGCCATTTATGGCAATCAACACACTTAAACAACGGACCCCACAGCCTACCCCACCGCTCCATCGTCAATGTTGACTTGCCCGCGACTGTCGTGTGGGAGTGGACGCGTGCGGCCGCGCCCTGTCAGACGTCGAACCTTTTGCGCGACATCCGTCCCGCATTTCGCTAGCGCAGTGTGGACATGCTCGGTCGCGGTCTTTCGATGAACTCGCATGAGCCGAGCGACTGCGGCGTAATCGTGATTATTCTCCTCCCACAAATGGAGAGCCCACTTCTGCTTTTGAGTAAGAGGTCGTGGTCTGGCGACGATCCGAGGACGCTTTCGGCTTGAAGTGTGCTTCTTTGCAACTCTCTTCGCCGATTGGTGCTTACTCAGCACCTTCGCTGCTTTGTCCAAACGTGCCGCTGTCATGTTGACAATCGCTTCGTCGCGATCTTCTCTGCGAAAGAGTTGTGCTGCCATCTCGATCAGCTGCGACATCGCCGCGACAACATCACAGACGGCGAGAATACTGTCGACGTCAAGAATCGGGATGTCGAGGAACTCGCGGGAGCCGGGCGGGATCTCGCCAGGGTCTGTGTAAACCGACTCAATTCGACGCGCAAAGGCGTGTGTTGCTCGAATCCTGTCAAGAATCTGGGGCGTCAGGCCATCTGCACGCAGCGCCTGAGCGACTTCCGTAAGCATTCGTGCCACAGTCAACGGCATGCGAATCCAGAGTCGGTAAAAGTGACGCAAATATCCGCATCACACTTTACGAAAAGTGAATCGCACTGGCGAGTGGCCGTAGCATCTATATCCAGGAGAAGAACATGCCCGAACAACTGGTTGTATCCGCCCGCCACCTTGGCGCACTTGCCCTACCGTCGTACTGCGCGCGGTGCGCATGGTTGTACCACCGTGTTGAACGAAAACCGCCGTGGAATACATTTCCGGCCATCTTTGGGCATCTCGATATTGCGCAGAAAAATTACGTCACCGCTTATCTTGATCGGTACGGCCGGCTCCCCCCTTGGCTCATGGATCTGGGTGATGTTGTCGGATATGTCCCATCGCCGTCGATGAAGGACTTCTATTTCGTCGACGAGGCAGTGAACGTCAAAGTACGAGGATGCGCGGACATTATCCTCCAAAAGCGAGACGGCACACTCTTGATCGCAGACTTCAAGACCGCATTTCCCAAAGGCGATGATGACCCACTCGCGGCCGAGTACAAGGTGCAGCTCAACGCGTACGCAAAAGCCGCCGACCGTCTGGGCCTTCCGGCTGTCACGGGGATTGCGCTCATCTACATGCCACCATTGACATCTCGAGAAGTCATGGCACGCGAGGAGAATACGCGGGACGACGGTTTCGCCGTCCCGTTTCTGGCACAAGTACACTGGCTGGCGCTTGACGGAGCAAATACCGCAGCTCTCTGCCGCACCTTTCGCGAGTTGAGTGAAGCTACAACACCACCGGCAGGGCGTGTTGGCTGCGAGAACTGCAAGGCCATCGACAGACTGATCCTGAACGCCAAGACGCCCGCGCAAGCGATCGCGTCAATCAAACGGCAGACGGGACGCGAGTTGTACGCAGCTGCGTTTCCACTGGAGCAGAGATAGAACCACGACTGGCGATCATTTGGTATTGTAGTAGCACTGGAATTCCGAGGAGCCAACGCATGAAAAGCATTGTGATTCTCTCGGGCATGTTGTTCCTCGCGCCATTGGCGGGCCGCGCCGACAGTCTTTCGAACGAGGATGTCGCGCGGATGTATTTTGCCGCCGAAGCGGCCGCACAAGCAGATTCACATATGCAAGCCGAGATCACGCGGATGCGCCACAAGCTGACAAAAGTAAACGAGGGTGTAATAGCCCCAGCACGATGTACTGACTATTACCACGGTATCAAACTGGGATACGACCCCCACGCAGATATCTATTTTTTTCAAGACGCCGGCAGCAAAATTGAAATGCGCAAGCACACACTACAACAGATCGAAATGGCTAAGCGACAAGCCGGCTTGTCCAGTAGCCACGAGCTTATGTTTTTGTACCCAGAGTCAGAAATGCGGGTTGGCGCAATGGGCGTTATACAACCACCAAAACCAGAGGTTTGGGGTACTACTCCCGACGGCAACACCCTCTACCTTGCCACAGGGTTCAAATGTATCGCCGTCGTAGATAAGCAAACTGCCCTCGTTGAGGCCGTCGCTAAAGTTTCGGTTCACATTCCACCGGTGGCAGAAGACATCGCTCGCGTGGCGTCATTTCAAGTAAAAAGTTATCCAACGGCATTCTGGAAGGAGGGTTCGATGGTGTCGCTCGAGGGCGTATTTCGCGTCGAAGAGGTGAAAGAACGGACATCAAAGTCCTTCGGCAGCTATAGCGAGATCCAGCTTCGCTACATGGGGCGAGAGTCTGGCGTAAAAGCCTGCGTTGACGACGCCCGCCGCCGCCCGCAATGGCGCGCGCCAATAGAGGGAACGTGGCCTTAAAGTGTAAGACGAAAATCACCTCCGTACGTCAATTCGCTCGCGACCCAATCGCAGGCCTCAGACCATTTCTCCTGGGGCTCATCACTGCCGACCCGTATCCCATCGGCGAGATGATGCTTTAGCACAATTAATGCTGCCTTCACCATTCGATCATACGGCAGCCCTCCCGTTTTGCAGAACGAAAAGACCTCTGATCTACCCCGTAGATCAAATTCCACGCGGCGGAACTCAAAGGGTTCACAACTCGCAGGCGATGCGCCATTAAAGACGATGTGGTCAGGCGCGAAAATCGCGGAACCGGTCCCATCGAAACCCGCGATCATTCCGGGAATGCCCTTTGCCAACCGCTGACAATCACGAACCCCATTTGCAAATTGCTGCTCGGGCAATTCCGGCGTGCGAACCCAAACATGCGTCAAACCCATAAGGACCTCGGCTTCCCACAGTCGGCGTCATTGGCGCGCACTTCATCAGGCGTACTCATTGACCCTCTCGTTCATTGCCGGCCATTGCGGTGCGTAGCCGAGTCAGAATTGAATCTGTGACGTCCGCGTGGCGGAAGCCGAGCCGCCAAGCTTCGAGTCCCACACGAGACGCAACGCGGGCTTGTTTCAGCGACGGCTTTTTGCCCTTCGCCATTTGCACGCCGAAGTTGTATGAAAAGCCACGATCCCATGCTGTGAGACTGTCAGTCGTCTTCGCCCATGAAGCGATATTCAACCAGATACCCGACGGAACGGCATGAACAGCGTCGATCAACTCCTGTTCAGCAGCATCGACGATCACAGGCTTAACCACGACGTCGGGCGGCGAATTGCCAGCAGAGCCACCTGCGGCGGCATGTAGCATCGCGTTCCAACATGCATCTTTCTTACACCACTCTGTAATGTTCTGCTGGCCCGGCGGTGCGAGGATTACGTTGCGAGCGGTGACAATGATATCTTTCAAGCGATTGAGTATTGCACTCGGCACCTCTTGGTCGGCCCAGATCTTATCCCATTCCATGTGGCGCTGCCGTTGGTGAGACAGTGTTGCAAGCGTGTACGTTACGACCTGCGCACGATATCCGGTGTAGCCCAACTCGCCATATAGCTTCTCGATCTTCTTGTGCAGTATGGCCAGGCCGACGATTCGATGATACTCCGGCTCGTCCGGGAGAGGCCGTTTCTCGCGTTCAACTAACTGCATGAATTGCACAAAGTTTTTCTGAGCACCAAGGCTCACACTCTGCGGATATTGATCCCAGCTCATCACATACTTAGCTAGATCTGTCTTTGAAAACTTCTGGCTACTCGGATTCTCTTGCGTAAATTTCTTCTGACCTGCCGAGGTGGCGTTTCGAAGTTTCTCCACCGCGTATTGACCCCGGGACCGCTCATAGAACCATCTTGTACCTCGTGGCATGTCGGCGGTAGGAGTGGTCCACGTCTGACGAGATTTTTTCTCCAGCTCTATGTGATACGGATGATTAGCGCTGAAGTCCGCCTCTTGGATTCGATTCTGCGTGTTGGCATATCGCGAGATGAGGGGCACGAGAGCGTCCACACGATCAGGAGGTACGACAGTGAGCTTCATCTGAACGAACACGGGGGCGAGATCTGCTTTGTCGCGGCGCAAACAGCTCGCAATCGAGGCCGTCGTTTGCCCACCATTTACCACCTGAAAATCCGTGGCGGATTCGAGCAGAGCGACTCCCTCAGTCGTCCGGCGCAACACAACACGAGCTGCAGTCGCCGAGATCCCATTGTTGTACGCCAGAAATCGATCAGGAGCAGTGAGAATGGTGTCGCGAATGCCTCGATTCACCTTGCCGGTGAATTGCAGGAACGATCGAACATTCCGCTCTAACAATCGCGACCGATACCGTTCGTAAATTCTGGCGAGGGTACTCCCGGGCATGCACGCGAGGAGGACTTGCAATCCATTCGCCGCTGGTGTTACCAGACATGGAAGTGGACCGCCAAGATCCGCATCAAACACGACGTCAACAGACTCTCGCGTGACCTCGGATCCAATTGTCCGGAACAGCCGCAGCAGGTCCCATGTGTTGCGATCGGCGTCACTGGCACTTTCGCCCGCGACCTTATCTGTGATCACGCCGTTTGTGATGACGGCATACGTGATCCGCAATGTAGCGGAAGCTTGTTTAAGAATGGCGACCAACTCGCTGACCGCCTGGGACGGCTCGACGTGCGCATCCAGTTCGCCCGCTGCCGCCAACTTCGCAAATGTTTTCAGTTTGCGATAGGCCGCTTCCACGTCAGCCTTGACCACAACCTGCGGAGCTTCTCCACGCACATCAATAAAGGCGTACAGAGTCAACACGTCATCATCGGTTTCCATTGCAAAAGCGTGGACCTCGGAATTCGCGCGCGGCGCTTCCCGCATGAAATACGCGGTTTGGGGGGCAACCGTGAGCCCCGCCTCTTCCAGCCGGGCCAAAATGACCTTCGCAAGCGCCATGAGCCGCACTCCCCCAGTTTCCGGGTCATGTGCTGTATCCTCGACTTCCTGTTCAAGGATTCGGAAGAATGTAAACACCTCGTTGTCGACTTCAGCCATTCTTCGTTCCCCACGGCTCTTCGGCAGTACCCCATATGGGCGTGAGATCGACCTCCCACTGCTGAATAGCTGCGATAGAGATAGAGAACCTCACCTTTTCGACGCCGGGTGGTACTTGGGACGCGGCAATTCGGGGAAATCCCGGCTCCACTTTGTACGCGTTGACCGCCTCGATCACGTAGCGGTCTTGTGTGTACTCTCGCTCTTGGGCTTGCATGTACCCAGCTTCCGCGAGCCGCTGCAAAAACAAATCGCGGGCTTCGGGCTCACTCTGTAGCATTGCCATCACAGCGCTGATGAATTCCGGAAGATTCTTTCCGCGAGTTGCAGACGCAAGTCGACTCACCCCCAGGTACACCGGACGTATCGCCGCGTCATCGAGTTGCTGGGGGTCATTTATCCAAATCGACGCGCCCACACTCGCTTTGTATGTCTTTGCCTCAATACACGCATCTGGCAAATCAAAGTCGCGGAGCGCATCGAGGGGTCCCTTCCACATCACAACCGCCTGCCGAGAGCCAAACTTCGAGATCAGCCGGGCCACAATTGCGAGCTCGCCGATGAGGCCGCGCACCTCTTCGTCTGACAGGGCGCGGCCGCCACGACGTTGAACAAAACGCTGCCATCGCTTTACGCATGCCCCGATTGCAGTGACTGCTTGCTCCGCAGACGTCGCTTTGGCAACGCACTGCTGCACCTCTGCAGCCAACAACGCGAAGAGATCCCGATAAGCAGATCCTTCCAAAACGATGGAAACACCCCTGTGCCCCACCGGCAATCCCTCCAAGTCCACGATCGAGCAACCGAAAGCCATCGTATCGGCGGGAAGATGGACATTCCTGAGGGTGTTCGTCGGAGCAGACACAACTAATGCAGGCGACTGATCGGACGCACGGAGTGCACCAAACACACGTACATCGACTGCGCTTTCCACGAGTTGAAGAATAAAGCTGCCGCCAAGCGGCAACTTTCCAACCTGTGCCAGCAGGGATTGCCACACAGGCTCAATCATCCTCACTCCAATCGTCGAGAACTCCATGCTGGCGCATCCACACCTCGTTAACCGTGTAGTCGACACTGCCACCCTTGAGTGTCTTTGGAAAACTCACAGCGATCGCGGGGATACAACGTTCAGCGTGCGTCGGATCAGCAATTGGGTAGAGCAGTAGTAGCCCACGGTTGCCCGGGCGACACTCACGAACGATCAGTCGACTTGGATTCGCAATCGACTCATCACCGGCACGCCCCCGCGTCAAAGCAGTCGCAGCGTCGTATTCTGACTGGTTGAGATCGATCGCTTCATCCTCCGAACCAACTACGGCTTGCGTAATGAACCGCGTTTCAGTCGTCTCTTCACTTGCATGACGGTGGATGAGCGGAAAACCAAGCGACCTCCACTCGCGACCCATCCATCCTTCTTTCCGTCCCACGACGGCGACTGTCCAATCCTTCAATTCGCTGTAACCGACCTGCTGACGGATGTACTTTCGCAAGCCCGCACAACGGTCGTAGAAGCAAGGAGTATGAAATGCCTCATATTCGCTCAGAAACATCAGCACTTCGTCAACGGGCACGCCCCGCCACACCCGATGCGAAACTGGTTTGCCGCGAATGGTCTGATCAAAGGCCCCGAGACGAGACACCAGCGCTTCGACGGCTTGGCAGTTCCGGTCAGCCTGATCCCCTGACCTCGGTATGTCCAGCGTCTGTACAAGTTCCCCGGCAAACTTCACTGGCACTTTTTCGCCCCTGCGCATCCGGTCGGGCGACGTGATAAGCATGCCGTCCGAAGGGTTGCGAACGCGAAGACCGAAATCGATTGGACGCCGCTTAGCATCAGCCATGTAATTGAGATCGTTGCGGAGTTCTTCCATTGCAAAAGAGATCTCGCGGAATGCACTCTTCAGGCCTGCGGGCGTGTAGACTCGACACAGGTCAACGTAACCCGGGCGATACCCAAACCATCGCCCCATCTGCATCAACGTGTCGTACATTCGCGATGTTCGCAGGAAATAGCTGACAGATAAGCCTTCAAGAGTGAGGCCGCGACTCAACTTGTCGCCACCGACAGCAATGGCATAAAGCCCTTTGGGCTCCTTGCTGTACATCAAGGCGTCTGTTGCTTGACCATTGACTTTAAACGTCTTCAGCCGTGCCAAAACATCGGGCACATATCCCCACACTTGCGACCAAGCCGGCAACCCGAGGCCGCGCGATCCGAAGCGCTCTACGAACGCGTGATGGTGTGACACATACTCGTGTTGCCACAGAGTCTCGAGTTCCCGCTCAACAGCAGCTTTAGTCGCAGGCGACGCACTGGTCACTAATTGCGTCAGGGCATCAATTTCTTGTCCCACAAGGTGATGCACATGCGACTGGACGTCGACAAACCGTGTTACGTGAATAAGCATCGAATTGTGCACATCGATTTCGCCGCGCGTACAACGAACTGCGCATGCGGCAACAAACAAACGTATTGCCTTTCTGAGACTACTGGGTAATGGTCCAGGGACAAATGTTTTCTTGTGTTTTAGCGGCATCCAATCGTCGGCATCTGTGACATCCACAAACATTGGCAACGGCTTTCGTTCCGGAACTCCGACACTCTCGTCGCCGGGTTGGCCAAACACCACGCCCGGGCCGATGTAGTCATCCGGGGCCTCGAGACTCAGAATGAAATGCTCGGGGAACAAATCTTTGCCATACACCGCGTGATCAACATCTGTCGGAATAAAGATATTTGCGAAGGGTGTTGCGGTGTATCCGACGTAGCCAACGCGATCGAAAAGGCCAAGTAATAGCCGTACCAAGCCGTTAATCCTGCGCGGATCTGCATCTGGGTCTTTGTTGGTATTGATCGACGCGTGATCAGCCTCGTCATCGAGGACGAGTGTCGGAACGGTATGACGTCGTGACTGCCCAGATGCGTCCGTCGCCTTCAGCCAAGCAATGAGGTTCTCAAGGATCGTGACGTTTTTTTTCACGACGAGCACAAGGCGCGTTCCACCCCCCAAGTCCATCCCGATTTGCTTGGCGACGGTCCGATTGAAATCCCCCTCTTCAGCGCTTGATGTCAACGTGATCACATTGGGAGGACCATCACGCCCGAGTAAGAGGTCCCGCTCCCCGACGCCGACATAGCGAATACCGGCCAATTGTCCTTGACGTGCGGACTCGATGAAGCGGGCACTGTCCCTGCCAATCACCAACTGGTCGACGCGTTCATGCGTCTGACTGCGAAGGCTGTTGTGGATGCCCGCAAGGATAATGACCACCTCGTACCCGGCATCGAGCGCCTTGGCCGTCAAAGATGCGTAGTGCGTTGTCTTTCCTGATTGGACGTGACCGAGCACGAGACCACGACGATCCCAGCGCGGAGGCCTCGCTGGGGACTCAAGGCGTCCGAGCACATAATCGGTCGATCGATTGAGCTCGGCCATTACCGCCTTGGGAAAGCGACGGATTGATTCCAAATACTCCTGAAGCCGCGGCCAATGACGCCATTCGCTGCGATCTATGCCTTCCAGCCAATCCTCGTGCCCTTCATTGTTTTCAAGAACACGAGCGGCACCCATGCGCGTCTGAAGCCTACGAAGGACCTCGTCGATTAACGCAGTGCGAAGTGGCTGCAAACTTCTGAATGGTCCAACGAGCAGTTCGTCGACGCGCGCTTCGACCTGCGCAGGTGTGGGAAGCTCGGACGAGTCCTTAAATGAGGCGACGATGAGGCTGGTGAAAAGCGAAGTATCGATTGCAGGCGCAGGCATCTTATACCCCCTGAGAAATGTGCTCCAGGATCTGCTTTCGGTGAGCGGCAAAAGGCTCGCTGTTCAAGATTTTTTGGCGAGCGTCGATCGGCGATAGTCCATGCCGAACAAGGAACTGTTCGGCGTGATGCGCCATTTCAACAAAGGTCTTTAGCGTCGCATCGTCGACGGCGACCGGTGCACCATCAAGTGAACGGGCTGGCTCCGCGATAATGGTGCTGATGGGGACCGTTGTCTCCACAAGCGAGAGAACCTGACCTAACAGTTCATCGTGCGCACATCCGGCCTGAAGTAGCGATTGTACAAGCGGGTGAGTGCGGTCAATGACAAATCGGACACCACGACCACTATTCTTGCGTTTCCATACGTACCGCTCGGGCGGCGATTTGTCCGGCAATTCTCGTTCGCCCCGATAGCGATAAACCTCGGACGCTTGCCGGCGCACGTCTTGAGCGATCCGATGGAAGGTCGCACGCAAAGTCGGCGGGACCGACACATGCGATTTCATGACGTTGAGATGCCAATCGTGATCGATCGAATTTGGCAAATCAACCCGGATTCGAGCGAGTTTGAAATGCTCCTCTTTCTTAACGCCAAGATTAAGCCATGTGCCGGGCACAACTAGTCGGTTGTTCCGGTAGATGTAGAAGCCTTGATGTCCGTTCCACCCGTGGGGACCCGCAGCAGCCGCATGTTCATCATCGCTGAGCCGTGAGTGATGCGGAAGGACGAACGGCTGCACGTCGATGTGCTCTCCAAGGTATGTAATTGTCTCTTCCGGCAGCCGCGTAGACTTTGAGGTAAGAAAAGGATCCCACGCCGCAATGCGACTGCCGCCCAACGTGATAGCCAAGCCGCGGTCGATGAAGTGATGGAAAACCATCGCCAGGTGGGATCGGATGTGCTTGAGCGCGGTCGCGAGTTGATGCTGCCCTGCTTGCTCGCTATCACCGTCGATCTTGACCCGGTCCAGCTTCTCGATGACAACCGCCGTGCCCGATTTCGACGCTTTCAGGCGTGATGAAGCCGCTTCTGCAGCGGTCGACGCGCTCTGCAGCAGCTGCCAGCCGGCACGCGAAACATGATCCAGATCCCAGCATCGAATATGTCGCTTGCTCTCGCATTTTGTGACGACGGTCAGTGAGCGCCCTTGCGAAATCGAGGCGGTCTTCATGCCTAAGCCGAATCGCCCCAAATCCGCCGCAGCGCGCGGTAACAGTGGCCCGCGCGTACCCAGCCGCATCGCTTCGACCAGCTGACTTTCAGACATGCCCTTCCCGTTGTCAATTACCGAGATGACCGGCGATGGGCCGGTGGTTTCGACAGTTATGTCTACCTGCGACGCACCGGCGGTAATACTGTTATCGATGAGATCTGCAAGGGCGTGAGGCAATGTGTAACCGAAGTCGCGAAGCGACTCACTAAGCGCCCCAGCGTCAGGAGGCACGTTTTCGGCGGGAGTCACGGCAGCCATGCCGAGATAGTACCAACGATTCGATTTACTTCAAAGATACTCTCGATTACGTCCCTGACACCGTCATGTCACTCGGCCAATGCTGCCGAAAGACTTCGTCGCAAGCGCTCTTCGTTTGCCACCTGGCATTCCCACACGGTAACGACTCTCCACCCCATTGCGATCAACCGCCTAACATTTCGACGGTCGCGCACAACATTATCCGTGAACTTCGATGTCCAGAAGGCAATTCGGCTTTTTGGTGTGTAGGCGAATCGGCATTCTGCATGGCGATGCCAGAAGCAGCCGTGGACAAACACAACCGTTCGATGCTTTGGTAAGACGATGTCGGGCGAACCAGGCAAATCTTTGCGGTGCACTCGAAAGCGGTAACCCATGCGGTGCAAGAGCGAGCGGACCCGGAGCTCCGGCAGCGTATGGGCGGCGCGAATTCGTGACATGTTCCAGCTACGGCGCTCCTTGGACAGGCGATCCGTCATGACCGCCCCCATTTGCCTTCTGTCAGAATGCGCTGTACCGCCGCGGCGATCTGCCGAGCAAGTAGTGGAGGAACCGCGTTTCCCACCTGCTGATACTGGGCCGTGCGTGGACCTTCAAAAAAGTAGTTGTCCGGAAACGTCTGGATACGCGCTGCCTCTCTAACAGTGAGACTCCTGCATTGCGTTGGGTCCGGATGGATGTAGTAATGACCGTCTTTTGAAATATGACTCGTGACGGTCGTTGCCGGTTTCGAAGAAACTTGCACTCGGAATCGATCGCCGAAACAACTTCCAAGAACCGCTTCGTTAACATTCTCGTGCGCGGGTAGGAGCTCGGATGGGAATTCAGCCAGTTCTGGCGACCGTTCATGCTCAAGGGCAAAACATGAAGCGTACAAATAGCGATACAGATCGCCGACGATATGACCACGTGTCGAATGATTGCATACACCCTTCAGCCGCGCATCGAGGTACCAGTTCTTGGCATACTGAACCGAAACAGTCCCTCGGATAAACTCTCCGCCGCGGCCTAGGGCGCATTTATTGACGAGTTGCACTGCTTTCTTGATACGGTCGCGGAGCTGCACGTCCCCAATTGTTTTGAGATGTCCAGGTGTTGCGTAATTGCGGAGTTGCGTGCGCCACGCTTCAAAGCTATCTGGCTGTTTTGACAATCCGGACCGGAGCGGTGGTAGACCGGCCAAAACACTCGCCACTGGGACAGAGGGGAGTCGCTGGAGTTGGCAGATTGATGGGTCGAATAGCAGGCGATCATCGACCCCTAAAAGGATTACACGGTGTCGTGCTTGTGGCACTCCGTATCGCTCACAGCGGATTATGAAATCACTCGGCTCGTGCTCAGCGTGTCCGTGCAGTCCTATCTGTGGCGCAACCACCATTGAAAAGAGTCGATACGTGGCTTGGCGGCGACTGCCGCGGCCACGCCGAACCGCCAGCGATGGCGACTGAAGGTCACGGACGATGCGATCGAAAATGCAAGTACCGTTCAACTGTGACGACAATAAACCCTTTACGTTCTCCATCACGAAGATGGGAGGCTGATGTTCCGCAAGGATGCGTAAGTATTCGCGATACAAAAAGACGCGATGATCGGCTTCATCGATTCCTCCTACGCGTGATCGTCCAACAAGCGAGTATGCCTGACATGGCGGACCACCGATGAGTACCCACTGCCGGGATCCGGCCACGATATCCGCGATGCGTCGGTCAATCTCATAGCTATCGTCTTTGCCCAATGTGGCGCGCACTGCCTCATGCGCAGCAGCATCCCATTGCTTGCGGCACTCTCGCTGAAGGGACTCTCGATCAGTCTCGCCTCTCAGATACGCATAGTACGAGTCCGGTACGTCCGCTGATTTGAATTGGCGATAGAAGGCCCTGAGCTGCAATGTGCGATGCGCGGTCGCATCCTTTTCAATCGACAGGCCAATCTGAAATGGCCTCGCTCTCGCAATCTCCAAGGCCGAAAATCCTTCACCAAGCCCCCCGGGGCCTGCGAAGATGTCAATAACTTGAAACTTCTGTTGTGCCATAAATGCGGTCTTCTCTTATCGCCGCTCGCGGGCGGGACATGGGCCGAATAAAAGCGCTACTAGTGGGGTCAATCCATCGACCTCCGGAATACCCACCTATTTGAGTGAATCATCGCCTGTGTGTAGGTATTCCGCCAAGTCGATCCCGTGCTTTCGATACTCCGCTACGGCCGCCGCAAACCCGTCCAACACGTGCTCATTCCTTCGGCCGTAATGCCGTCGATACGCGGCGAGGAAGTCGCTGAGTAAGCCAGCATCTCGCAGTTGCTTGAACCAAGCAGTTTTGGTCGCCATATCTACCATATTCCATTCACAGGCAAACGGATCTAAAACGCTGCGCGGAGACCATCGCAAACGTGCCCAGAGGTCGCGCAGTGATCTGCTGCACTGCGCAATACGCTTTTCAAATTGTTTCCAGCTCATTTCATGCATTTCCTTCGTAAAGACCGGTGCTTTTTTGACTACGCAGTTCTCGATCGAATATCCGGCAATCAAGGCTCCCCCAACATGCCGGAAACCAGCGCCCGCAATGGCCGCAATTCTGTGTCACTGTCTTTCCAACGTTCTCGAACGTTGTAGTGGTTGCGCATGCATCGCCCATCAGCGTCGCACGTCTTTGTAGAGTTCTTGGCTGACGCTTTCCGCGATCGACGACCGCCCCCACTCCGCGCTCGACGCCGCTGCCGCGCTAAGTGCGATTTCGCTCTCGCCATCCAACGATCTGCAAGCACCCTCGCCACGACGCGTGCCAGTTCCATGTACGCTGAATCTTTCCGCATATGTGCTCCAGCAAAAAAAAAAGACCCGGCTTTGGCCGGGTCTCGAAAGTGGACCGACTGTCAAATGCAGGCTACTTCCGTCCGCACCGAATCCAATGTCGGTGCAGACCGTTGGCAGCCTGCCAGTGGAGTTTCAACTTCTCGCCAATCTCTCGCCACGTGAATCCACGCTGTCGCAACTCTTCAACGACGGGGCCGAGTCTTGCTGTTTTCGTCCGCAAGTGGCGACAAACATTGACTTTCTTCACACCTGCGAGCCTGGACCACCTCCGGTAGACAGCGACGATTGCGCCTCTGCTGTCACCCAAATGCTTCGCAACTTCGGCATAGGTCATTCCGCTTTCCCGTAACTTGTGAATCTCGGGACCCATAATTTCCCATTTCCGCTTCTGCTTGTCTGACGCGCCGTGGTACTCTTTCCATCGCGTGAAAAGACTGATGCACTGGCTCCGCGATAGACCTATCGTGGAGGCGATACCGTTCCACCCCATTCCTTTTGCCAGTAAATCTCGTACACGCTCGCCCCATTTCTGCCACAGGGGAATCTTTGTCTCAACGATTCCATTCCACCGTTTCCATCGAGTCCACATGTTGACCACCTCCGTTGTCGAAATTGACAACTGGCGTGCTATGTCGGAGTTCTTCGCTCCCAGAGCACGCAGTTTTTGGATTTCTGGGCCGAGTCGTTCTGTTTTTGTTGGCTGACTCAGGTCGAATTCCATTGACGTGGGCGTCATGGTCTCCCAATTGGGATTCAATGCTGCCAGCCGCTGTCGCAGATCGTCGGAGAGAACCGCAAGCATCACCTGCGACTGCTTCACTGCAACACGCAGACACAGCACACGTTTCAAGCGAGTGGCGCGACTCGATTCAAACACTTCTGCTTTTATGACCAGCCGCTTCAATAATTGCGCCATTGCGGGCGAAGGTTGCTCTAGTAGCGTGGGCAATCTCGCCAGCTCAGCGGCAAACCATCTGTCGTCGGGGAGTACCACCTTCGCGCGGGTCAACTGCTGATTCTCACGCAGACGAGTTTCAATCGACTCGGCTTCATCCTCGTATTCCTTTACCTTGGCGATAACGGCCTTTGCCTGCCCTGTCGCCATTTGGTCAACGAGATTGTCGATTTTTGATCGGATCTGTTGTAGGCGCGCTTGATCAGCGTCAATTCGCCTCGGGACGTCCATCGCATTTCTGCTTACTATCTTCTGCGTCTCCTCGCGGACGTGTTTGATCCACTGCCCGGATGATTGACAGACCTGTGCAAGGAAGCCGTAAAGTGCGCGCCGAATGACATCGACGTTGACCCAGCGTCGCATATCGCATGTACCGTTGTAGTGGTTGTCACAATAAAAGAACCTCCCGTACTGTTTCTGAACCATGGAGTTCAGCCGTCGACCACATCTGGCGCAAGTGACCAGCCCGCCCAAATTGAACGACGGAAACTCATGCTTGGGGTGAAGCCGATTGGCACCCGAACTCCGCGCCTTCGCGGCATTCGCTTCGTATTTTTTCTGTGTTGCGCTCCATGTCGCGTGATCGATGATGCGAAGCGCAGGACGATCGACGACAACGGGTTCCTGGCGCGTGGCTCGCTGTTGCCGGATGCGTCCTTTGGAATCTCGAACCGTTTCAGTTCGGCCCCAATGCCACACACCGATATACTTCTGCCGTGTCAACATGTGCCTGACCGATTCGTGACTCCATGCCTTTTTTTTGGATCTTTTCCCCTTCGGAACACCCCGGGCGTTCAGTTCACGCGCGATGCCGTTGACCGACATACCGTCGTGCAGATAGGCGTTGAAAATCCACCTGACAATCTCTGCCTCAGGCTCGTAAATGTAGACTTCTTTCTTCGGCCTTTGACCAGCCTCGATCTGCTGCTGCCAATCTGGAGATGCAAACCGCGACCGGTATCCAAATGGGAGATCACCAAGTGACCCATTGCCGTCGAGGATGCGCCCAACTTGGCCACGTCGAATACGTCGAGCCGTGTCAGTGCTCGACATTGAATGGCGCAGTTCAGCAAAACCGACCGTTTCTTGCCAGCCTGGGCGCGCGGTGTCCGTTCCTTCATTAACCGAGATGAAGCGACCGCCGTGATAAACCAGGTCTTGAATGAGGGCTTTAACGTTCAACCCACGCGAGAAGCGAGATTGGTCGTCAACGATCAGGATTTCGATTTCGCTCTTGTCGATCAACTGTTGGATGGCCACAAAGCCCGGCCGATCATCTTTGGTGCCGGAGATTGCCGCGTCGCTGATGACCTGAATGCGCGAACCCCGTACGTTTAGCCTTTCAAGATATCGACGGCACTCCCGCTCCTGGTCAGCACAACTCTCCTTTCTTTGATTGTCATCCGAGTACCGCGTGTAGATGATGACGCGGCGTGACTTGTCCTCTGCGTGTCTGCCCATTGGAATACGCTCCGTAGGAGCGCATCGAGCCACGTCGCCCATTGACCGAGTCGGCCAATGGCAGTGATCAACCGTGAGAATGCATGAGCACCGATACGAAGAGTTGCGCTATCACAAGAGCCAGTAGGTTTCGACGCTTATTGCCAAAGCCTGTGACCCTCAAAAGGCTTATGCAACGGGGTATATGGAATCCCACCCTCTCCGCTTTCCACCAAGCGCCTCCCGTAAGCATCCGACAGCATCGGTACTTACGGGAGGCACTTTTGTTAGTCCCGTCGGTTGGGACAATCAGTGGGACAAACCCCTCACTTATTAGCCTGCGATCGCACCTGCTTAACGCCCATTGGCTTCGCCGCGCTCACCTCCAGCGTGGTGGTGAGCAAGGTCATGAACCGGAACATCCGGCTGGCTGACCTCGCCCAAAAAATCGATGCGCTCCATCCGACACTGGGCGTCGGCGTTCCGTAAATGGCGATAGCGCTCAAGCATCTCGGTATTGGTATGTCCGACCCAATCGCGTATCACGCCATCGGAGGCGCCGCTCAGGCATGCCTGGCTTACGAAGAAGTGCCTGAAGCTATGTAAGCGCCCGTGCTCGAAGCCGATCTCCCCTTTGGACGCGGGGAACTGCTTCTTGAGGGGCGAGATGATGCGGTCCACCAAGTTGTTGCGGACGACGTCCTGCTTCAAGGCACCGCCGCGCGGGCCGTGGAACACCCGGCCATCCGGGTGTTGGGGCATGGCCTTCAAGACCACCAACAACTTTGAATGTATTGGTAGCCGCCGGGTGCGTCCACCCTTTGTCGTGCGGATAGCACCAACCTGTTGGTGCACTGCACTGAACCTCGTGTCGGGAAGCGTGATCGTGTTGCTCACCAGATCAACGTCCGACCACCGCAAAGCGGACAGCTCCGCGATGCGCATGCCCGTGTACACCAGCGCCAGGATCACGTTGTACATCCACCTGAGACCGGCGGTCGACTGACAGAGCTTGAGCATGGCGCACACCTGCTCCTGTAGGTAGCAATAGGTATCAGAGCCTCGGGCTTTGCTCAGCTCGAGCTTCACGCGCTCTGCTTCCGTCAAGTGGCCTTCCTCCACAAGCCACTTGTTCACGGACTTGAGCACCGTCAACTCGAGGTAGATCGTGCGCTCGGCGTAGCCCTCGCTGTGCAACCAGCGGCCGTAGTCGGTGAGCACCTTCTTTGTCACCGCATTCCAGGACGCGATCCGTTTCTGCTGACAGAACGGTATGAATTTCTCTCCTACTGGCCGATAGCGCTTACGAGTCTTGTCGCTGGCGCCCTGCATCACGCCCGGCTTCTTCGATGACTCGACGTACATCGCCCAGCCATTGGTCAAATCAAGTGGCAGGCGGGGCCCCGCGACCTGCTCGGCGGGGACGATGGGAACAACGCCGAACTCGACCGCTTTCACACGGTCCAGTTGGCGCAGCAGCAGTAGACCTTCAACACGGTCACGTGTTCCAAGGGCATGCTTCCCGACGTTGACACGATTCGTTCGGCCGTCGGCGTAATACATGCCGTCGCGGCGGAACAATCTCCACACAAAGAACTCGCAGGGGATGGGCGGCTCCTTGGGCTTTCTCGGCATTCGCTCAGATTCCTTTCTCATCGGCGACCGCCCGCCACTTGGGCTGGCGGCCGCTCGGCTTTGCCGGGGCAGGCTCACCGCTTGCCACAATCTGTCGCTCCAACGCGTCAGGTGGGAAGAGGTACTTGCCGTTCTTGCCGGCGGGTTGGTAGGCGGGGATCAAGCCGGTCTTAGCCCACCGCTGGAGCGTGCCAATGGCAACGGAGGTCCGAGCGTGAAGTTGCCGAACCGTGAGATAGACGAGACCCTCGGCGGCGTCCTTTACGTGATGCCCGGGCATGACGTTCATTGACTTCTCCTAAGCGCGTACTGACAGCGCGAGACTCGAAAGCTTCGGAGTCCCTGTAAGAGGATGGGATGGACTACACGGACGGCGTGGCCGGTACGGGCTAGGGTTCCTTTCTCTCTACGGCGCTCTCACCGGTGAAGAACGGCGGGCGTTTGCGTGCTTATACCGAGCCTACCGTGAACCCGTGTTTTGATGCTGCACAATTTTCGCAGCTGGCCGCCAGGTGCCGGCATGTATTTGGCTGTACTTGCAGGCAACCGGACGGGTACGGCTCGTCATCCCCTCGGTCTACCTGAAGCTGGAACCCCGCATCCCCACTTCGAGGACTTCGTGGTCAAAGGCTGTGGCCAATGCCCTTCGCTGCTCCTGGCTGGTAAGGGGGTGGAGTACTTCGTCCCACCGCCGGAACAGATCCTCGCCCCCTGCGTCGACCGGGAGAGGAGCACGCGCCGAGACCTCGGTCAAGACCGCGTCCGGCAAGGCGACGTGGGTTGGGTTCACGAGTGGCGACGGGATCGCCGGTCCCCACCGCAACGCAATCCGCGATGAGGGATTTAGCAGGGACTGCAACCGCGCCGGGTCCGCGAGCGATGACATCAACGATCGGCGAACCGCCGACGTGGCCAAGAGGACCACCCTTGTCTCGGGGCACTGCATGAGGTCCTGCTCGGCCCGACGGTAGAGCCAGCCCTGCATCAGCGCGATCGTCGCGGGGAACGGCATCGCCGGCGAGCGGCTTGGCGTGCCCATGAACAGTCCACGCCACTCGGGCTTGAGCGCCGTTGACCACTGGGCCACACTGTCGCGCAGCCAGCCATACGGTGAAAATCCCATGCGCTTGGCGGTGTGCGGGAGGTCATCGATGAATGTAATCCGCCGGCGTGTACCCGCCGCACGGACGAAGCCGCTGAGCCCGTGGCCCCAATGGGCCGCCACATCATCATCGTCGGCCTCAAGCGTACCAACAGGCTTGAAGATCGTTTCCCCGCGCCAGCTTACCGTTGTCGCCTGGAACCGTGACCCCGGCGCCAGCATCAGGCAGCCGGGCTCACCACTGACAAAGAACGTTTCCGAAAGCGTCGTGAAACTCATCGCGATCTCCATGGTTGAATGGACTGAAGGAACAAAGGACTTGATGCGTCACCGCACAGACTTCACATCTCGAGCGCGTTCCGCGGCGTCGTGCTCCCGTGGCCCTTTCTGTTGGCAGCGTCGCTGCCACTCCCACGCCAGCAGTCCGCTGAGATCCGCGATCAGCCGCTCACGCCGATGCGCGGTCGTAAGCTCCGGCCTTGGACTCTCGATACTCATGCGTCAATATCTCCGTTAAAGACGGTCAAGCAGAGCTGAACAACAGCTCACGGCTAACTTGCCCTCAAGAGATACTGACGCAAAAAGGCGGGTTTTTTAGGACGAGCAGGACAATCGCCTCGGGCCCCACGACAACGACCCATACTCACGGCCAGCCTTGCGGGTCAAGGACGCCGAAATGCGATTGACGCTCAACGGTACGGACCCTACGCCAATATCAGCGACATCCTTTACCCGTTCCATTCTGCTGCCCCTTCCCTTGCTCGCCTTGGCGGGTGGCGTAATTGCCGCGCCGATCGAGGCGCTCGCCGCGAGCGCGGAGGGATGCACGAATGGTTCGCTGTGTCTGATCAAGCCCACGGTCGTCAAAGCTGACGTGGACGGGAAGGTCAGCTGCTGCGTGAGCCCGAAGAGCAGCCAGCGCGAGCAGAAGAATAAGTCAAGCCGCGGTTGCAGCGACTGCCGCTTCTGCTCGGTTGCGACGGTCGCGTTTATCCAGCCCGTTGCGGCGGGCGAGATGTACGATTCGCCGGCACGTGAGTTCATCGCCGGTGTGCCGCAGTGGCATGCCGTCGACACCAGCCATCGGCTTCTCCGCCCTCCCCGAGTTTGAGCATCCCTACAGGGTTTCGTCGTGCGCACCGCGGTCAATCCGCGGAGCCTCGCCGTGCGCTGAAGAAGCTCTCGACCGTCGTCATCAAGGGCAAGGTCGCTCCCCGCGCCGACCCCGAGTCGCTGGTGATCCAGGCCGAAAGCGTGAGCGTTGGGAAGTAACCCGCGAGACGGGGTGGCAAGATCAAGTGACTTTGGCCGCCGACTACTGTAGATTGAGGTCGTCATGCGAACCGGCCTTCGCCAGCTTCTTGTCACGCTGCTTCTCACGGGCTATCTCGTGGGGATGTGCTTCGGCTCCTCTTCGATGGTGCTGTGCGAGGGGGCCGACGGGCACGTGGCGGTGGAGATTGCCCACGACTGTTGTGCCGAGAAGGCCGCGGAGACCTCGGGCCACGCCGCCATCGAGCACGGCCCGTGCTGCGTCGACACCGCGTTGAGCCTGCCGGCCATCGAGATGTCTCGCGAGTCGGCGAAGTCTGCCAAACCGCACGCCGCCGTCTTTGTGTGCTTCGTGCTGCCCCTGCCCGCGGCGACGACCTTTGTTCCAGCCGTGCGGGATGTTCAGGGACGGATGGCGGCGGTCTCCCGACTCGTCGCGTTGCGCACGGTCGTCCTCGTCGTATAGCCTCAACTTCAACTCGTAACGTGCTCGCGGACCGCCCCAACGGGTGATTTCGCGGGTGTGTTCGTGTCCATCCCTGCGCCGGCCGTGATCGGCTCGGCGCACTCCCACGGATTGGTTGAAGGCTTATCCATGAATATCTGGAAGTTCGCGCTGCTTCTTGCGCTGCTTGTCCCTGCGCCGGCGTGCAAGAACGATGATCACGATCACGACGATCACAAGAAGTCCGAAAAGAAGCCCGAGCACGACGAGCATCACGATGAGGTGAAGCTCACGCCCGAGGCGATCAAGTACTTCGGCATCGCCGTTGAACCCGTGAGCAGGCGTGTGCTGCGGCCGACCTTCGCTGCCCCGGCCACGATCGCGTTTGACGACGATCGTGTCGCGCACGTCGGCACGCTGGTCTCCGGCCGGGTCATCGAGATCAAGGCCAAGGTCGGCGACCGTGTGAAGCAAGGCGACACCCTGCTGGTCATCAACAGCCCGCAGTGGGGCGACTTGCAGCTCAATCTCTTTGAGAAGCGCATCCACGCGGCGGCGGCGAAGCCTGCGGTGGAGGCGGCGAAGTCCGCCTACGAGCGCGCCAAGGGCCTCTACGACAAGGGGCAAACCGTGGCGCTTGCCGAGGTCGAGCGGCTCCTGGGCGAGTATCGCACGGCGGATGCCGCCCTCGCGCAAGCCACCGGTGAGATCACGTCTGCGGCGAACCGATTGACGATGCTCGGAGCCGACGAGAACACCGTGCGACACCTGGCCGGCAGCGGCGCGGTGGACCCTCACTACCTGATCAAGGCTCCCATGGATGGGACGGTCATCGAGCGTCACGCGTCCATGGGCGAGGCCGTTCACCCCGAGCGCGACAGCCTGTTCATGCTGGCCGACGAGAGCGTGAATTGGGCGCTGGTGGATGTGCCGGAGGCGAGGGTCTCCGAGACCCGCGCGGGCGGCCGGGCGTTTGTGACCGTGCCCTCGCTCGGCAAAGTTATGGAGGCAGAGGTCGGGCACGTTTCCTCCAGGCTCGATCCGGCAACCCGCACCGTCGCCGCGCGCATCGTGCTCAAGGACGTGCCGGGCCTCAAGGCGGGGATGTTCGCCCAAGTCGAGATCGAGTCGTCAGCCCCCGCCACGCCCGAGCCCCTCATGACAGTTCCGGAGTCCGCGGTGCAGATAATCGATGGCGCGACCGCCGTATTCGTCCCGGTCAACGGCGAGCCGAACACTTTCGTTAAGCGTGCCGTTCAGGTGGGCGATCGCGTGGGTCCGTGGGTGCCGGTGCTTGCCGGGCTCAAGGACGGCGAGCAGGTCGTGACCACCGGCAGCTTTGTCCTGAAGGCCGACCTCGGCAAGGCCGCCGCGGGCCACGACGACTGACCCGCAACGCTGCTGGAGGTTCTTCCCATGCTCGAACGCGTCCTACATTTTTCGCTGCAACACCGCTGGCTTGTCGTGCTGGCGGTGCTGGGCGTCGCGGGCGGCGGCATCGTCTCGCTTAAGCGGCTGCCCATCGACGCCGTGCCCGACATCACCAGCAACCAGGTCCAGATCAACACGATCCTCCCGTCGCTGTCGCCGGTGGAGATCGAGAAGCAGATCACGTTCCCGGTTGAGAACGCGCTGGCCGGCATCCCCGGCCTGCAATCCACGCGCTCGTTCTCGCGCAACGGGTTCTCGCAGGTCACCGCCGTCTTCGACGACGAGGTGGACATCTACTTCGCCCGCAACCAGATCAACGAGCGTTTAACCAGCGCTCGCGAGGGCCTGCCGCCTGGAGCCACGCCCGTGATGGGCCCCATCTCCACCGGCCTGGGCGAAATCTACATGTACGTCGTCGAGTTTGCGCACCCGCAGGGAAAAGGCGGGCTCCCGGCCGACGGTGCGACCGGCAAACCCGGCTGGCAGACCGACGGCGCGTATCTCACGACCGAAGGCGAGCGATTGAAGACAGACCTGGAGCTCGCGACCTACCTGCGGACCGTGCAGGACTGGGTGATCCGCCCGCAGCTGCGCAGCGTCAAGGGCGTGGCGGGCGTCGACTCCAACGGCGGTTACGTCAAGCAATACCACATCGAGCCCAACCCGATGGCCTTGGTTTCCTACGGCCTTACGTTCAGCGACGTCATCGAGGCGCTCGAACGCAACAACGTCTCCACCGGTGCGGGCATCATTGAGCACAACGGCGAGGCGTACATGGTGCGCGCCGCGGCGCGGTTGGAGAATCTCGCGCAGATCGAATCCATCCCGCTCACGGTGCGGGGCGGCACGCCGATCCGCGTGCGAGACATCGGGCGCGTCAGCCTCGGTCGCCAGCTCCGCACGGGCAGCGCCACCGAGGAAGGCCACGAGGTCGTGCTCGGTACCGCCCTCATGCTCATCGGGGCCAACAGCCGCACGGTCGCCAACGACGTCGACACCCGCATCGAGGAGATCCGCAGGTCCCTGCCGCCCGACGTGCGCATCCGCACCGTGCTCAACCGCAAGGGGCTCGTCGACGCGACCATCCAGACCGTCGCTAAGAACCTCGCCGAGGGCGCGATCCTTGTGATTGTCGTGCTGTTCGTGCTGCTGGGGAACATCCGGGCCGCGCTCATCTGCGCCGCCGTCATCCCGATCTCGATGCTGATGACCGCCACCGGCATGGTGCAGGGAAAGATCAGCGGCAACCTCATGTCGCTGGGCGCGATCGACTTCGGCCTGATCGTGGACGGCGCGGTGATCATCGTCGAGAACTGCCTGCGCCGGCTGGCCGAGCGGCAGCACCGCGAGAAACGGCTGCTCACCCGTGACGAGCGGTTGCACGAGGTCTTGGTCGCCGCCCGGGAGATGATCAAGCCCTCGGTGTTCGGCCAGGGGATCATCGTGACGGTCTACCTGCCGATTCTCGCGCTCACGGGCGTCGAGGGGAAGATGTTCCACCCGATGGCGGTGACGGTGATCATCGCGCTTGTCGCTGCGTTCGTGCTATCGCTGACCCTCGTGCCCGCGCTGGTGGCGATCCTCGTGCGGGGCCGCGTGCGCGAGAAGGACAACGTCATCATCGCCGCGTCCAAGCGGCTCTACGCGCCTGTCCTTGCCTGGTCGTTGAAGCTGCGCTTCGCGGTGGTGGTCGTTGCCGTCGCCGTGTTCGTCGGCTCGGTCATGCTGTTCATGACGCTTGGGGCCGAGTTCGCACCGAACCTCGACGAGGGCGACGTCGTGGTCATGGCCACGCGGCCGATCTCTACGGGCATCGAGCAATCCACCATGATGCAGTTCCAGCTGGAGAAGGCCATCACGACCATCCCCGAGGTCGCGCTGGTCTTCGGCCGCACGGGCACGGCCGAGATGGCGACGGACCCCATGACCGCGAACCTGACCGACACGTTCATCATGCTCAAGCCACGCGCCCAGTGGCCCGACCCGCACATGACCAAAGACGCGCTCATCGCCCGCATCGAGGAGGTGATCGCCACCGTCCCCGGCAACGCCTACGAGTTCACCCAGCCGATCCAGATGCGGTTCAACGAGCTGATCGCCGGCGTGCGCTCGGACGTGGCGGTCAAGGTCTACGGCGACGACTTCGCCCGCATGCAGGCCACCGCCAACGACATCGCCCGCGTGCTGGGAGAAGTGCCCGGCGCGGCGGACATCAAGGTCGAGCAGACCGACGGCATACCGCTGGTCAACATCGTCGTGGACCGGGAGAAGGCGGCGCGGCTGGCCATCGACATGACACAGGTGCAGGACGTGATCGCGGCGGCCATCGGCGGGCGCGAGGCGGGGCTTGTATTCGAGGGTGATCGCCGCGTCGAGCTGGTCGTTCGCCTGCCCGAGTCTGTCCGCGGCGACCTGGCCCAGTTGGAGAAGCTCGCCATCCCGCTCCCGCGGGCCGAGCATGCGGGCGAGAAAAACGAGCGAACTGGTTTTGTGCCCCTCGGGTCGATCGCGCAGATCGTCGTCAGCGATGCGCCGCACCAGATCAGCCGGGAGAATGGCAAGCGCATGATCACCGTGCAGACGAACGTGCGCGGCCGGGATCTTGGGTCGTTTGTGGTTGAAGCCAGGGGCCGTGTCGCGGGCGTCACGCTGCCCCCCGGCGGCTGGCTGGATTGGAGCGGCACGTACCAGAACCTCGTCGCCGCCAGGGAACGGTTTTACGTCGTCGTCCCGCTCTGCCTCTTCCTCATCTTCATGCTGCTCTTCAGCACGTTCAACTCGGTGCGGCAGGCGCTGCTCGTGTTCACCGGGGTGCCCATGGCTCTCAGCGGCGGCATCCTCGCTCTGTGGATGAGGCACATGTTCTTTTCCATTTCCGCGACCGTCGGCTTCATCGCCCTCTCCGGCGTGGCGGTGCTCAACGGCCTGGTGATGGTCAGCTTCATCAACCAATTGCGCAGCGAGGGTGTGCCGCTGGACGAAGCAATCACGCGCGGGGCGATCACACGGCTCCGACCCGTGCTCATGACTGCTCTTGTGGCGTCGCTCGGTTTTTTGCCGATGGCCGTGGCGACCGGCACCGGAGCTGAAGTCCAGCGCCCGCTGGCCACCGTCGTCATCGGCGGTCTCATCTCTAGCACCCTGTTGACGCTGGTGGTCCTGCCGGCGCTTTACCGCATTTGCGAGCGCCGCGGGCGCACTGAGGAGGCGAACTAAATGAAGACGTTGAGACCATGCGTGACGGTGCTGCTCGCAGTGTCGACCGTGGGCTGCGCCACCGTCAAGCCCGCCGCCGACTTCGCGCGTTCACGCCAGTTGATCCAGGAGACCACCTCGGTGCGGGGCACGTTCGACCCCGATGCGCCGCCGATGACCACAGCGGACATCGAGGGTGTCCTCGCCGATGGGCTATCACTCGACGAGGCCGTGCGCCTGGCCCTCGTGAACAGCCGCCGGCTGCAGGCAGAGTTCATGCGCATCGGCGTGGCCAAGGCGGACTGGGTGCAGGCGGGCCTGCTGAGTAACCCGTCGCTGGAGGCGGCGGTGATGTTCCCTGTCGGCGGCGGCCGGAGCAACATCCAGGCATCGTTCGCCCAGAACCTGCTGCAAGCCCTGCGCATCCCGGTGAAAAAGCAGATCGCCCAGCGCCAGCTCGACGAAGCCGTGCTGACGATCGCCCGGCGGGCCGGCGAGCTCGCCGCCGACACACGCGGGGCCTACTACGACGCCGTCGCCGCCGACGAGACGCTGCGCGTCAGCCGCGAGAGCCTCGACGTCGTCAACCGTTCGCTGGAAGCGATCGTGCGCCAGCGGGCGGCGGGCATGTCCAACTCGCTCGATGAGAACCTCGGGCGTGGACAGGCCCTTGCCGCCGACCTCGCCACGCGCAATGCCCGACTCGACGCCGCCAACGCCCGCCGCAAGCTCGCCCAACTGCTCTCGCTCGACCGCGACAACACCAGCCTCCAGCTCACCGACACACTGACCGTGCCCCCGCTCGCGTTGTCATCGCCGGATGAGCTCATCGCCGCGGCCCGCCAGCACCGCCTCGATCTCCAGGCCGCTAAGGCCACCGTCGATGCCACCGCCGCCACGCTCGCCTTCGAGAAATCGCGGGCCCTCCCCGACATCAACCTCGGCGGTTCCATGGAACGCATGGAGCGTCGCGGCGGCGACCCCGCGGGCATCGACGTCATAGCCGGCCCCATGCTCTCGCTTGAGATCCCCATCTTCGACCAGAACCAGGCCCAAGTCGCCCGCGCCTACTACCTACACCTCCAGGCTGTGAAAATCTACGAGGACCTCGACCTCGCCATCGCCCAGGAAGTCCGCGGCGCCATCGACCACGCCACCACCGCCCAGGACAACGTCGCCTTCTACCGTGACAAGCTCCTGCCCCAGGCCCAGGAAGGCTTCCAGCTCGCCAACGACTCCTTCGCTGCCGGCAGGGCCAACCTGCTCATGCTCCTGGAGTCGCAGCGTGTCGCCATCGAATCCCGCCGCAGCTACATCGCCGTCCAGCGCGACGCCGCCAACGCCCGCGCCCAGCTCCAGCGTTCGCTCGGTTACGTCCCCCAATAGACCTGCTGCCCATCTCTGGAGCGTTCTGTCGGGGTAACTTGTCCTCAAGAGGTAACGATGAAGAAAAGCCCGTTTTTTAGGACGACAGAAGGATTACTGTCCGTCGGCGACGAGGTTGTGCAGATGCATGGGCGCGGCGCGGTAAACTCTTGGGCCCGACATCGAGAACGAGAAGAATGACGAAGCTCACGCTCAGCCAGCTCTCCACCCTTCTCTTCCGCGCCTGCGATGATCTTCGCGGCAACATGGACGCCTCGGAGTACAAGGAATACATCTTCGGCATGCTCTTCCTGAAGCGGCTCAGCGACCTCTTCGATCAGGAGAGGGAGCAGCTCGCTAAGGACCTGAAGACGAAGGGCATGTCCGAGCGCGTCATCGCCACGCAGCTCACCAACCCCGACAAGTACACCTTCTTCGTCCCGCCCGAGGCGCACTGGACAAACATCCGGCACCTCAAGACAAACGTCGGCACCAGCCTCAACAAGGCCCTAGAGGCGCTCGAAGACCACAATGTTGATGCCCTGCAGGACGTGCTCAAGGGCATCAACTTCAACAAGAAGATTGGCCAGCGCACGCTCGACGACGACACGCTGGCCAACTTCATCCAGAACTTCGAGAAGATCCCCCTCCGCGACGAGAACTTCGAGTTCCCCGACCTGCTGGGCGCCGCGTACGAGTACCTCATCAAGTACTTCGCCGACTCCGCCGGCAAAAAGGCGGGCGAGTTCTACACCCCGGCCGATGTCGTGCGCACCCTCGTCGAGATCGTCGAGCCCCAACCGAAGATGAGCGTGTACGACCCGACCGTGGGCTCCGGCGGCATGCTGATCCAGACCCGCGATTACATCCGTGAGTGCGGCGGCGATCCGCGTGATCTCACCCTCGATGGCCAGGAAAGCATCGGCACCACGTGGTCGATCTGCAAGATGAACATGCTGCTCCACGGCATCGAGCACGCCGACATTAGGCAAGAGGACACGCTCCGTAAGCCGCAGCACAAGGCCGACAACGGCGAACTCAAACGCTATGACAGGGTGTTGGCGAATCCTCCGTTTAGTCAGAACTACATCAAGAAGGACGTCGAATACCCCGGCCGCTTCGCCGTCTGGATGCCCGAGAAAGGCAAGAAGGCGGACCTCATGTTCGTCCAGCACATGCTGGCCGTGCTCAAGGCCGACGGCAAGATGGCCACCGTCATGCCGCACGGCGTGCTCTTCCGCGGCGGCGAAGAGAAGGAAGCCCGCCGACACTTCATCGAGAAGGGTTGGCTCGAGGCTGTCATCGGCCTGCCCGCAGGACTCTTCTACGGCACGGGCATCCCCGCCTGCGTCCTCGTGATGAACAAGAAGGACGCCGCCGCCCGCAAGCACATTCTCTTCATCAACGCCGACCGCGAATACCGGGAGGGCAAGGCACAGAACTTCCTGCGCCCCGAAGACATTTCCAAGATCGTCCACACCTATCGAACCATGGCTGACGTTGACGGTTACTCGCGCCGCGTGCCCGTCAAAGAGATCATCGCCGAGGAATTCAATTGCAACATGCGGCGGTACGTCGACAACGCACCTCCTCCTGAGCCTCACGACGTCCGCGCCCACCTTCACGGTGGTGTCCCTATTGCCGAGATCGATGCACTCTCCCGATACTGGGTCAACTACCCCGGACTGCGTGAACGCTGTTTTAAGCTACGGACCAGAGACAAAGCCTACGCCGATTTCACGCCCGCCATCACCGATCGCCGTGCCCTTGCTGAGATCGTGAAGGCCGATCCCGGCGTCGCCGCCGCCCACGCCGCGTTCATGCGCAAGCTCGAAGGATGGTGGAAGAAGAGCCTGCCGCTCGTTCGAGAGCTCGCCCCGCAGAAGAACCGCAAGGGCAACGTCTACGCCCTCCGCCGCGAACTGCTGGAAACCGTCACCAAGACCTTCGCCAAAGACACTCTGCTCAACGACCACCAGGTCCGCGGCGCCTTCGCCCGCTACATCGACGAGCTCAAGGCCGACCTCAAATCCATCGCCGCATCCGGCTGGGGTCCTGAGCTCATCCCGGACACCGACATCCTCGCCAGCCAGTTCCCCGTGGTGCTGGCGGAGATGGAGCACAAGCGGCTCCGCCTCGCCGAACTCTCCGCACTTTTCGCCGCCGCCGATGAGGACGACTACGAGGACGCCGACGATACCGGCATCCTCCCCGCCAACGAGGTCAAGGCCCTCAAGGCCGAGTTGAAGGAGGCCAAGGCGCAGGCCAAACTCGCCAGGCGTGAGAAGAAGAACGCCACCGCCCTGCTCGCCCGCGCGGAGGCTGCGGAGAACCGGCTCGCGCAGCACAAGGCTCTGGAGAACGAGGCCAAGGGACTCAAGGCCGACCTCCGCGCCATGGAGAAGAAGGAGGAGGAACTCGTCGAAGCCGCCCGCGCCAAGATCAATCGCGAAGAGGCCCGCACCACCATCGTCGACCGCATCCATCGCCTCCTCGTGCAGATCTACGAGAACTATTTGCGTGCCGACCAGCGCGCGTGTCTCGCTGCGTTGGAGAATCTCTATGACAAGTACGCGGTAACGGCTAAGCAGATCGAAGCCGAGCGCGACAATGCGTCACAAAGGCTCAACGACGTTCTGGTGGAGTTGGGATATGACTAAACAACCAACATGCCGCTTAGGCGATCTTGTGAAGCGCGTTTCCGACAAGGTGACTATCAATAAAAGCCGAATAATGCCATACATTGGACTGGAGCATATCCCTTCAAGCGGATCACGCCTGCTCGGGTTCACATCGTCGAGCGAGTCGGTGAGTGCCAACAACGTGTTTCGAAACGGTGACACTTTGTTTGGAAAGCTACGGCCACGCCTGCGTAAAACTGTCTGCGCCAGGTTTGATGGCTATTGCTCCACAGATATTCTGGTGCTCAGGCCGCACGATCCTCAGGACGCTGATTTTGCGGCTCATGTCCTCGCTTCCGACGCAGTTTTCCAAGAGGCCATCCGAACCGAAGAAGGCACAAAGATGCCTCGCTGCTCCTGGGAGGATCTGTCCGGCGTTGAGGTATTCTGCCCGGGACCTTTCGAGCGGCAGCGGATCGCCGAAATTCTCTCCACGGTGGGCGATGTGATCGAGCAGACGGAGGCGTTGATCGCAAAGATGCAGCGGGTTAAGGCAGGCCTGATGCACGACCTGTTCACCCGCGGCGTCACCCCCGACGGCAAGTTCCGCCCCATCCGAGCGGAAGCGCCGCACCTCTACAAAGATTCGCCGGCTGGCTGGATTCCGATGGCGTGGAAGCTCGCGAAACTCGGGAACATTTCCGAGATTGTTTCCGGCGTGACACTGGGCAACAGGACGCGCATCCGCGGCGGGATTGAGATTCCATACCTGCGCGTGGCCAATGTACAAGATGGGTACCTCGACCTTCGCGACGTCAAGACCGTTTACGTGCCGGAGGCCGAAGCAAAGCACCTTCAACTGCACAGCGGCGATGTGCTGATGAACGAGGGCGGGGACTTTGACAAACTCGGACGTGGCACCGTGTGGAATGACGAAATCACGCCGTGCATTCATCAGAACCATGTGTTTCGAGTACGACCGATGGCCGCGTTACGATCTTATTACTTGGCGTACTGGTCTCAAGCAGCACCCGGCAGGCGGTACTTCCTGATCAACGGAAAACAATCAACTAACCTCGCATCTGTTAACTGTACGCAACTGCGGCGGATGCCCATTGCGCTCCCCACAGACGACGAGCAGCAGCGCATTGAAGATATTTTGTATTCAATGAACGCGCAGCTCGCCGCTTTGAACGCTGATGCCCATAAGCTACGGATGACAAAAAATGGCCTGATGCATGACCTGCTGACCGGCCGTGTGCGTGTGCCGGTGGCCGAACCCGTCGGGGTGTGATCATGTCCGAGTACTTGCACGTTGAGAAGCCAATGCTGGACCAGCTCTCATGGCTGGGCTGGACGGTGATCGACCAGGGCTGCGGGGCTATCCCCGGCGACCCGACGACGAGCCTGCGCACCAGCTTCCGCGAGTGGATGCTCCCCGGGGTCTTCCGCGACTCGGTGCGAGCGATCAATCCGTGGCTGACTGACCGGCAGCTGGACGATCTGCGGGATCAGGTCCTGCGGCAGCCCAACCGGTCGCTGCTGGAGGTCAACGAGGTGGTGCAGGCGCTGCTGTTCAAGGCCCAAGTGGACCGCAACGAGGTCACGGGCGAGCAGGACCCGGTGGCGCAGCTCATCGACTTCGCCCGCCCCGAGCGAAATGTCTTCCATGCCATCAACCAGTTCCGCGTCGACACCCCGGGATGCGTTAAGAGCTGCTTCATCCCGGACGTGGTGCTGTTCGTGAACGGCATCCCGCTGGTGGTGATCGAGGCCAAGATCGGGGACGCCAACACGGCCAACCCGATGCACGAGGCGTTCGTACAGCTCCTGCGCTACCGCAATGGCCGGCCGGAGACCGCGGCGGCGGGGCTGCGCGAGGGCGAGCCGCGGGTGTTCCACACGAACCTGCTGCTCATTCGCACGTGCGGGGAGAAGGCGGAATTCGGCACGATTACCTCGGGACACGAGCATTTCTACGAGTGGAAGGACGTGCCGGACCCCCGGAAGAATTTCAGGCTGCCCCTTGGCGTTGAGCGGGACCAGGAGCGGCTGGTGCAGGGGCTGCTGGCGCCGACAACGCTGCTGGAGGTGTTGCGGACATGCACGGTGTTCATGGACACCGACGACGGCAAACGGGTGAAGGTAGTCTGCCGGTACCCTCAGTACCGTGCGGCGCGGAAGATCGTGCAGCGACTGCGGACAGGCAAGACGCCTGATCAGCGGTCGGGCGTGGTGTGGCACACGCAGGGTTCCGGCAAGAGCCTGACCATGGTATTCGTGGCGCGGATGCTGCGTGTGTCGCAAGACCTGGCGGACTACAAGATCGTGATGGTGAACGACCGCATCGACCTGGAGGAGCAGCTCAGCCAGACGGCTCGGCTGATCGGCGGGAAGGTGAACGTCATCGAGTCCACGGCGGACCTGCGCGAGCACCTGGGCACTGATGCGTCAGACGTGAACATGGTAATGACCCACAAGTTCATGGAGCGGCGTGAGCCGCTGCCGCTGGTGCTGCAGGAGGCCCTTGGCAAAGGGAAGGCGCTCCCGCCCGCGGAGACGTTCGGCATCGTCAATCGATCCGAGCGCATCCTGCTGATGATCGACGAGGCCCACCGCACGCAAGGCTCAGACCTGGGCGAGAACATCTTCGAGGCATTTCCCAACGCCACGCGCATTGCCTTTACGGGTACGCCTTTGGTAACGGAGAAGCACGGCACGAAGCGCACGGTGAAGCGGTTCGGCGACTACATCGACACCTACAAGCTGATGGACGCCGTCCACGACGGCGCCACGCTGCAGATCCTCTACGAGGGCCGCACGGCGGACACGGCGCTGAAGGACAAGCACGGGTTCGATACGAAGTTCGAAGACCTGTTCCGCGACCGGAGCGAGGAAGAGATCCTCGCCATCAAGAAGAAATACGGCGCCAGCGGTGACGTCCTCGAGGCCGAGAAGCGCATCGAAGCCATCTCCCGTGACCTGGTCGACCACTACATCGACAACATCCTGCCAGATGGCTTCAAGGCTCAGGTGGTCTGCCACTCCAAACTGGCGGCGATGCGCTACCAGGCTTCCATCCGCGCCGCCCTCGCTGCCCGACTGGAGCGGGAGAAGCTTAAGGCCAGGCCGGACGCCCGGCTGATCCGTCGCATTGCGTTCCTCAAGGCCGTGGTGGTCATCTCGGCCGAGCCGACCAACGAGCCTGCGGCGTTCACCGAGGCCCGCAAAGAAGCGAAGCGGTGGGACGCCGTGGAGAACTTCTGCAAGGCGATGGATCTGGACGACCCCGAAAGGACGCTTACGGGGATCGCGTTCCTGATCGTCTGCGACATGCTGCTGACGGGGTTCGACGCGCCGGTGGAACAGGTGATGTACATCGACAAACGGCTGCGCGAGCACAACCTGCTCCAAGCCATCGCACGGGTCAACCGCGTGACGAGGAACAAGAACCGTGGCTTCATTGTCGATTACATCGGGCTCGCCAACCACCTGACCGAGGCTCTGAGCATCTACGCCGGCGAGGACGCCGAGGACATCCAGCAGGGCTTGAAGGATGTGCTGACCGAGCTGCCGATCCTCGAGGAGCGGTATCAACGGCTGTTGCAGCACTTCCGCACTGCGAAGGTCGCCGCCATCGAGCCGTTTGTGAGGGGGACGATTGCTTCCCCCGCAGATGAAGTCGCGGTCGTGCATGCGGCCGTTTCAGCTCTGAAAGACGTCAAGGCGCGCGCGGACTTCGAGGTATACCTCAACAAGTTCCTGCAGAGCCTAAACCTCATTCTGCCGAACGCCGCCGGGCAATCGTACCGTGGACCGGCACGCAGGTTTGGGTACCTGCTGCGCATGACGAAGGAGCGATACAAGGATGATTCCTTGAACATCGCCGACGCGGGCGCCAAGGTGAAGGCGCTCATCAACGAGCACTTGATCGACTTGGGGATCAACCCAAAGATCCTCCCCGTCGAACTGCTGGCTGACGATTTCATTGCCAAGGTTCGAAAGCACTCGGAAGGCGACCCTGAAGCAAAGGCCAGCGAGATGGAGCATGCCATCCGCAAGCACTGCACAGTACACTTCGACGAAGACCCCGCGTTTTACAGTCGGCTTAGTGAAAAGCTTGAGAAGCTCATTGAAGACCACAAGAACAATTGGAAAACGTTGGCCGAGGGGTACGAGCAACTTCGCACTGAAGCGATGGAGGGTCGCAAAGATGTCGTAGAGGGCCTGACGAAAGAGGCCAGTACCTTCTACGACTACGTGGTGCAGCTGGCATTCGGTGATGGCCCTGGACCTGACGGCTCTGCCCCTCGCCTCAAATCCCTGATGTCACGCATCGTTGACATCCTTCAAACAACGATTGACATCATTGACTTCTGGAAAAAACCCATCGAAGTGAAAAAACTTCGCGGAAACATCGACACTGAAATCCTTCTCGCAGACATCCCGCAACTGACAGACATGCATGAGAGGATCGCCGTGGAGATCGTGAAGCTGGCGGAGAAGCGCCATGAGGAGCTGACGAAGTGAGCGCGACGCGAGAAAAAGACATCGCCTACGACATCGTGAGGACGGGCCGCAAGACGGCTGACATCGTGATCGAGCGTGACGGGCGGGTGCTGGTGCGCGCGCCCCGATCGATCCCCAATGAGCGGATCGAGGACATCGTCGAAGCGAAGCGCTACTGGATCTACAAGAATCTAGCGGAGTGGAGAGATCTCAACGCCACCAAGGTGCTCCGCGAATACCGCAACGGTGAAGGCTTTCTGTATCTTGGCCGCTCCTATCGTTTGTCGCTCGTCGCGGACCAAGAAGAGCCGTTACTACTGAAGAACGGGCGATTCTGTCTGCGCCGGGACTTAGCCGATCACGGCGCGATGACCGCGGCCAGGACAGCGTTCCGCGACTACTACATCGCTCGCGGCCAAGAACGACTGACGCAACGAGTGCAGTATTACGCGCCAAAAGTCGGCGTCACTCCGCGAAAGGTCGCGGTGCGCGAGCTAGGCAACCGCTGGGCGTCCTGCTCCCCGACCGGGAATGTTGCATTTCATTGGAAGTGCATGATGGCGCCTCAGACAATCATCGACTACATCGCCGTCCACGAGCTCTGTCACCTTCACCACCTCGACCACACAGCAGCCTTCTGGAACGAGGTGGACAAGGTGATGCCCACCTACCGGGATCGCAAAGAGTGGCTGCGGGCGCACGGTGCGGGTCTGGACGTCTGATGTGCGGCGCCGGTTGCCTTATGCGCGGGCCAGCGAACTCATCGCTAAATGCTGTATGGTGCTGCGTTAGACACCGAATCATCACGAAGTTTGAATGCGTGATGCTGGAGTCCTCCAGCATCGCCCATTCAAATTAAAGGTGCTCGCGCGCTCGTCTGCTGATCGAGGTGTCGGTAACGCGCGTACTTGCCGCCAGAGGGGCAATGGGGGGCATCAATTGGCGAGGCTGCAGTCCCAAAGCCCTCGCTAACCGCTCAATGGTTTCCAACCGCACAGATCGCTGTCCACGTTCAATAAGCGAAATATGCGTGCGGTGAAGTTTTGCGGTGCTGGCCAACGCTTCTTGAGATATGTCACGTGCCTCACGCAGGCGCCGAAGCTGGTGGCCAAATTGCTTGACGTAACCGGATGGCATCGTTGACAACGATGTGACGGTGCAGACAATAAGGCCACAGACAATGCGCAACATCAGCGTTAGCACGCTGCCAAAAGAACCGCACACCTCAAACCCGGGAGCCACTATGAACACGGTCGGAAAGATATTGACCGCGATCGGCATCGTCATACTGCTTTGGGGGGGCATGAACGTCGTAGGCTCAGTCAGTGTTCGGATAGAAATGACGAACGACCAGAAAACGACCATGTCCCGGCTCGCCGCTTATGCTTCTGGGCGCCAAGCCTTGAATGAAAGGCGAAACGAACAATTTCTCAGCATCGCACTTGTATGTGGGATTTTCGGAGCAGTTGTCTGTGGGCTTGGTGTGCTCATTGTCGCGAATACGGAACCATCAAAGATTTAGCCTTCAATGGCACTTCGTTCCCCAAACGTTTCGGTTATGCCGCCACAGGTGATTGCGCCGACGAAGGCACGCAGATTTCCTGATTTGTCCACCTGTGACGCGCGTTCTCGCAACCGAGACATAAAAAAAAGGAGCGCCGGCTTATGCCGGAGCTCCCTACGCCTCAAGCATGGTGTTGACGAAAGTCCGGGACAGAAAGTCCGCGCGAAATATGCCAGTGTGCTAACGCTGCTTTCACCATGTTGCGGCGCACGCCCAAGTCGGCGGCGATCATCCTGCACGTCGACCCAGTGTCCAGCAGCCCCTTGATCCTGTCGGCAAGCTGCTCGGCCTTGGTGGGCACCTTGATGTCGATAGACACCTCTTGTGCGTCACCGGACCCCGCCGCAGCAGGCTGAAGCTGTAGGGCATCGAATGTGAAGGTCAATCGCAGCCAGCCGCGACGCGCCTTGCGCTCACCCTGCTGCGTAACGACCATTCGCCCTCGCGTGAGGGCTTCTACGACCTTCCGGACAGCCGCAACCTCGGCAGCGCTATCACTGGCCGATGCATGTAACAGGATGTCGGCGGCGCCGGTGATGAGCTTGCGCGCCTCGGCCTCGGTCGGCACCTGTACCTTATTGGAAACCGCTTGGGTCTCGGCGGCTTCTTGCTGGAGCTTGGCACGCTCAGCGCGGGCCTCCCGCAGCGCTTTCCTGTTCTCCTCTTGATCGGCCGCAGTGTCACCAGGCTCAGACAGGATGAAATCGATCCTTGCCTGAAGTGATTCGAGACGTCGGAGGCTCTGTGTGTGATCGGGACGGTCCTGGATCTGTTGTTCCTCAACACGACGGCGCACGCCGGTCACGACTTTCTCGACGAGATCCTTGTCGCCCCACAGCAGCTTGGCGAGTGTGCCGCACACGAGCTTCGTCGCGTCGCCGATGGGGAGCATCGAGTAGATGTGGGGCTCCGCGACCCGCTTACAATCGGGACAGAACATCGCAGTACCGTGGGCACCACCAACATGAAGCGTGCGGTTGTGCACCGAGCAGTAAATCATGCCGTTAAGCACTCGGACGCGGGCACCACCGTCGCCGGGGCGACGACCGCCGCGGGACTGGCCACTTGCTATCCGGTCCTGAGCGGCGTGCCAGAGAACATCATCAATAATTCGGAGATCCTCTCGCTCCACGCGGCGCCGTGGCTCTTCACGCTTGACCTGGCGACTGTAGCTTTGTCTGTTTTGCCATATCGCCTCAGTGTTGCCATAGCACCAAACCCCGCAGTAGCGCTCGTTTGTCAACATTCGCCTGATTGCGATGGCTGTCCATTGGTTCGTCTGGCAGCGTGGCGGCAGAGGAGCACGCTCCTCATTCAGCCGACGAGCGATCTGTCGCATCGTCATCTCATCGTGTGCGAACCAATTGAACGCCTTGTTTACCCACGCAGCGGTATCTGGCCTGATCACCAACCGGCACGCGGCCCTGCCGGTCCTCGTCTTTCTCCCCTCGATGGGCTGCCCTGTGTAGCCGTAGGAAATCGTTCCGTAAACCCAGCCCTTCATCAGGAGCCCCTCGTGGGCGGCCCGCACTTGGTCGCGGGTCATGCGAAGCGCCGCCTCATCCATGATGCCATGGACTTGACTCAAGAGACGCCATTGGTCCTTCTCCGCCGTATCGACACCCTGCGAAACCATGACGCACCGCTTCGACCGGTCGATGACCTCTTCCTCAATGAACTTGTTGGCGAGGTAAGCCTTGCGATGCAGCCGGTTGCTGGCGAACGTGATGACAACGTCCACCTGGTTGCTGGCTAAGGCCTCCTCTAAGGCCAGCAGGCCAGGCCGCCGGCGACTCCGACCGGTGACCGCGGCATCGGTGAAGATATGCTCCGAGAGTACCACCACCTCGTGACTCTCGGCCCACTCGTGGCAACTGCGTACTTGGTCCTCAATACTGTGCTGCATGTCCGTCGAATAGCGGGCGTAGATCGCCCCGCGGTTCCGCGGCACCGAGCCGGCACCGCCCCAGATTCTTTGATCGACCATGGCGAAACTCCATTGCTGGAGGTCGCGGAGAAGGGTTTGTCCCAGTGGGACAAAACAGAAGTACGCAGACAGGTGCGAATGCCAGCACGACGCAGTCGCTGATTTGCGGAAGCACCGCAGCCGTCACTGACTTACGTCACAGATCGCTTACTGCACGAGGATTGCGCAGAAGGTGAAAAACGAATCCCACCCTCTCCGCTTGAATTGAAAACGCCTTCTGCAACCACACGGTGCCACCGTGAGTTACAGGAGGCGTTTTTCTTGCCACACTTCGTGTGACAGAATTTGTGACACAATTCAGGCATCGGGGGCTTGCTCTGGCTTCGTGCGTGCGTCGGTTTTCGAGTCTCGGCACCTCATCGATGCTTTCCGTGACATCGTCACGATCAACATCGAAATCTGTTATGCGATCGGAATTTACGTTACATCACTAAGTCTCTCATGACAAGCGAATTCACCGTCGACTCATATTCATTCAGAATCCCGTAACGCATACATCGGGGTAAACCCGCTATCACCTGCGTCGCAACCGAATAACTCGCATGACAGCCCCGGGGCGTACCCGCTGTTGCCACCCGTCAGTTCGCGGTCCAATACGCCTCGATATCCGGTACGGATTGAGATCTCTCCACAAGGTCTACGAGCAGGTGACGCATGGAAACCCGTGAACCGCGGTGCCACAATGGCGGCGAATTCGCGATGATGTTCGCCGGACGCACCGTGGTTCGCTCTCCAATCCTCACCGGCGACAGGCTAAACCCTGGCAATGTGTGGGTCGGTGGAGCCCGATACTGTTGCACCTATTGTGCCATCCTTGCCGGGCAGCGGCGACAGATCATGATCGCAAGCTGACGAGTGGGCAGGTTCAGCCGGCACCATCAGGCGCGACGCTCACCGCCACCGACTTGTAATCGGGGCAGTGTGACAGCGGATCGAAATGCGGGCCCACCAGGCAGTTCGTCCGCGTAGCGGGGTCGTGGAACGAGAGGAACAGCGTGCCGGGCGTGACGCGCTGCGAATCCCGCCACGCCGCCCGCGTGCTTCCCCAGTGGCTGCGCAGCGACGCGGGCTCGCCGGGCTTGAGTCCCAGCCGGGTCGCGTCCGAGGGGTGAATCTCCAGCACATCCACGGGGGCCAACCGCTGGTTGTCGGTGCGCCGAGTCATCGTGCCGACGTTGTAGTGCTCGAGCACGCGTCCGGTGATGAGGATGAACGGGAACTCATCGCTGGCAACCTCGGGCCCGGGCTTGAATCGCGCGACTGTCAGCCGGCCCTTTCCGCGCATGAACCCATTGACGTGCAGCGTGGAGGTGCCGGGGTGGGCCGCGCCGGGGCAAGGCCACTGCAGGCCGTCGGCGTTGAGTCGATCGTACGAGACGCCGCCGAACAGCCGCGGAGCCGTGCGCGCGATCTCGTGCATCACGTCGCCGGGTGTCGGGTAGGACCAGGCCATTCCCATCGCCGCGCCCACATCACGCACGACTTCCCAGTCCGGCCGCGCCTCGGCAAATCGGCTTGTAGCGGGCCTCACCCGCTGGATGCGCCGCTCGCCATTGGTGAACGTGCCGTCCTGCTCCATGACCGTGGCCGCGGGCAGCACGAGGTGCGCGTATCGAGCCGTTTCGCACATGAACGGGTCTTGCACCACCAGTAGCTCCAGCCTGCCCATCGCCTCCACGATGTGCGTCTGGTCGACCTCGCTCTGGGCGATATCCTCGCCCTGCACCCACAGCGCGGCCAATTCACCGCGAGCGGCAGCCTCCATCATTTCGGGCGTCGTCTTGCCGGCCGTGATCGGCAGCTGCGCACCCCATACCGCCTCCACCGCGGTTCGCACGTTGGCGCTGCGCAGCGACTGGTAACCGGTGACCGCGCCGGGCATGCAGCCCATGTCCGCGGCGCCTTGCACGTTGTTCTGGCCACGGAGCGGGAGCACACCGGCCCCGCGCACGCCGATCGATCCCGTCAGCATGGCGATGTTGCACCACGCCATGATCGACTCGGTCCCTTGCGTCTGCTCCGAGAGGCCCAGGCCGTGGACGAAGAGAGTCGGGCCCGCGCGGCCGATGAGGCGTGCGGCCTGGATCATCGCGTCCGCTGCGACGCCGCACAGCGATTCGGCCTGCTTGATGTCGCAGGTCGTGAGGTGTTCGCGCAGGTCTTCAAAGCCTTCGAGGCGCTGGGCGATGCAGGCGCGGTCGATCGTGCCGTCGTCGATCAGGACACGTGCGAGGGCGTTGAAGAGCGGCACGTTCGCCCCGGGCCTGGGCCGCAGGTGGACCGCGGCAAACTCGGCCAGCTCGATTCGACGCGGGTCGATGACGATCAATGGCACACCGCGCAAAGCGGCCTGCTTGATGCGGGCTCCGACCACGGGGTGGGCCTCGGTCGGGTTCGCGCCGCAGACGACAATGCAGCGCGCGTGCTCGATATCGTCGAAGCTTGCCGTGGCGGCGCCGGCGCCTGTGACGGTCTCCATTGCCAGCGCGGTCGATGAGTGACACACGCGGGCGCAGCAGTCGATGTTGTTGGTGCCCACGGCCGTGCGCGCGAGCTTCTGGAGCAGGTAGCAGGCCTCGTTCGTCGAGCGCGAAGAGGCGATGAAGCCGACGCTGTCGGGCCCACGGCGGCCCGCGATATCGCGCAGTCGCTCGGCCAGCCAAGCGATCGCGTTCTCCCACGTCACCGGCTTCAACGCGCCGCCATCGCGCAGCAGCGGCGTGTTGAGCCGCTCGGGGTGATGCTGGTAGGTGTGGGCGTAACGGCCCTTCACGCACAAGTGCCCGTGATTCACCGCCGCGCCGGGCACGCCGGTGATGCTCGCGACGCGACCATCAGCCGTCGCCACCTCCACGCGGCAACCCACGCCGCAGTAGCCGCAGACGCTGGATGTGTGCGTCATGTGTCGCGGCTGGGGCAGACGATCGACATCACTGATCGCCCCGCTCGGACATGCGTCCACGCACGCGCCGCAGCTCACGCAGCCGCTGCCATCGAGCCGGTCAGCCGGGCCGTAGATCATGTGCGTCGGCGCGCCGCGATCCGCCACGCCCCAAACGAACTGGCCCTGCACCGAGTCGCAAGCGTGCAGGCAGCGCCGGCAGGTGATGCACAGATCGCCGTTGAATCGCAGGTACGAGTGGCTCGCGTCGATTTGGGAAACGTGCTCATGCGCGCGGGGGCGGCTATCGGTCACTCCCAGCTTCGCCATGAGCCGCTCAAGCTCGCGGCCCGAATCGCCGGCAACAAGCGTGCCGGGCGGGCGGTCGAGAACCATCAACTCCAGCACCGCGCGGCGGAGCGATTGCAGGCGCGGCGTATCGGTATCGATCACCATGCCATCACGCACCGAGCTGTGACACGCCGCGCGGGGGCGCTCTTCACCAGCCACCTGTACCAGGCACATGCGGCAGCCGCCTTCGATGGGCAAACCGTCGGCGTGGCAGAGTGTGGGCACATCAACGCCAACGCGTCGCGCGACGTCCAGGATCGTCTCGCGCGCGTCGGCGGAGCACGATTGTCCGTTGATCGTGAGGCGGATGCTATTCACAGTGCGCCCCCGCCGGCGGCCTGCCGCTCAGCCCCATGCGTTCGCCGAACAACTCGATGAGCCGGCGCGCGGGCCGCGGGATGAGTTGACCGAACGCGCACAGGCTTGTCTGCCCGATCACGTCCAATAGGGCCGACAATTCGTGGGCATCCGCGTCGTCGCTGCCGACACGGGCGATGTCCATCGCCCGCTTCGATCCCAGCCTGCACGGCACGCACTTGCCGCACGACTCGTGCTGCATAAACGCGAGAATGTGAACCAGCAGTGCGCGATAATCGGTCCCCTCGGGCAGCGCGACCAGGCCGCCGTGACCCAGTTCGATCCCGCGACGCCGCATCTGCTCGTAGCACACCGGCACATCCCACTCGCTCTGCGTGAGAATATTTCCCATCGGCCCACCGAGGATGACCGCCTCGATCCGTCTGCCCCCCGCCCCGCCGCCGCCATATTTCTCGATCACGTCGCGCAACGACACGCCGAACTCGACCTCGACGATGCCCGGCCGCGCGAAGCCGTGGTTGAGGCAGATCGCCTTGGTCCCCGGTGAGTCGGCGGTGCCGCGCCGACGATATTCCACCGCGCCACGCCGGACGATCCACGGCACGTTCGACAGCGTCTCGACGTTGTTGACCACAGTCGGGCAGCCAAAGAGCCCGGCCTCCGCGGGGTAAGGCGGGCGCAAACGCACCTCGCCGCGGCCGCCCTCGATGGTGCTCAGCATCGCCGTCTCTTCGCCACAAACGTAGCTGCCCATTCCCGCGAAGACCGACACATCAAAATCGCCCAGCAGCCCGGCTTCTTTCGCCTGCTCGATCGCCCGCTTCATGACCGCGATGGCGCGCGGGTATTCCGAGCGGATGAACACGACGCCGCGGTCGGCCCGCACTGCGTGGGCGCACAGCAGCATGCCTTCGATCACCGCGTGCGGGTCCTGCTCCATCAGCACACGATCGATGAATGACCCCGGGTCACCTTCGTCGCCGTTCGCCACGACGTAGCGATGCTCGGCGGACGTTTGGGCGCAGGTGCGCCACTTCGCTCCTGTGGGGAAACCTGCGCCGCCCCGGCCGCGCTCGCCGCTGTCGATGACCGCCTGCAACACCTCGGCTGGACGGCGGCGCATCGCCTGCTCAACCGCGGCGTAAGCTCCGTCGGCCCTCGCCGCCGCCAAGTCGCAGAAGTCCCCCCGCCCAATGCGGCTGGTAACGATCGGCTCTTTAGCCGCGCAGCGGATCGACGGCGACGGCGGCGGCGTCGATCCATGAATCACGACCGAGTCGTCAGCGGCCAGCGCCGCCGGCGATCGGTCGCAGTAACCGACGCAGTACACCCCGCGCCCGCCCACGTGACAATCAGCCCCTGCGAGCATGCACGATGTCCCGCGGCAGACGCGCAGCTGGTTTGGCGGGCTGTGCAGATCGGTGAAGAACGATTGCGCGCCGCGTTTCTTCGCCGCCGACAAGGTCAGTGAGACGAGGCTGGACACGCACCACCTCCGCCGAGGATGATCCTGGCGTCGACAATCGTAACACCCTCGCCCACCGCGCCCACAATCACCGGGTTCAGATCCACCTGCCTCACCAGCGGCTGCTCGACGGCCAGTTGCCCCAGCCGCATGAGCACCTCGGCCAGCGCGGCGACGTCCGCCGGTTTTTCACCGCGGACGCCCGCCAGCATGGGCCAGCAGCGCAACCGTCGGATCATCGCCTCCGCCGCCGCAGGCCCGATCGGCGCGTGGGCGAAGCTGACATCGCGGAAGACTTCGGCGTAGATGCCGCCGAGACCGACCACGACCATGGGTCCGAGGCGGGCATCGCGCGTGAGGCCGACGATCATTTCACGCCCCGGCGCGGCCATCTTCTGCACCACCACACCCGAGAGCGCGTGCGGTCCGAGATGACGGTTCACGTCATCGGCAATCGAATCGAAAGCGGCGCGAACCGCCGTGTCGTCACGCAGCTTCAGCCGCACACCGCCGATGTCGCTCTTGTGTACGATCGCCGGGCCCGCGGCCTTGAGGGCAACGGGGTAGCCGAGGGATGAGGCGAATCGCGCCGCGTCATCGGCGGTATCGGCTAACTCCCACGGAGCCAGTGGGAAGCCGTACTGGTGGAGGGCGTTAAAGGCCGCAGCATCGAGCAGTTTGCCCGCCCCGTGAACCAGCGCGCCGTCGATGACTTTTGTGACTCGTTCGCGATCCGTGACAAAGCTGCGCAGCGGGTCGACCGGCCTGTAGATACGCTGGGCAAATTCGCACTTGGCTGCCAGCGCAGCCGCGGCGTCCTCGGGGAACGCGTACGTCGGCACGCCGAAGCGGGCGCGGAGCGTCTGCACACCGTCGGCCACCGCCGGGCCGCCCATAAGACAGGCGATCAAGGGTTTGCTTGTACCGAACGTCGCCTCGCCGATGACCTGGGCGATGGCGTCGACATCGGTCATCTTCTGCGGCGTGACGATCGCGATGACCTGGTCGACGCCCGGATCGGCGAGTACCGCGGCGATTGCCGCGGCGTAACGATCGTGCCTCGCGTCGCCGATCAGATCGAGCGGGTCGTGGCGCTGGCCACCGGGCGGCACGATCTCGGCCAGCGCTGACTGGGTCAGCGCGTTCCAGTGCGCGATGGTCAGGCCGCGGCTCACACACGCATCGGTGGCGATGATGCCCGGACCGCCGGCGTTGGTGATGATGGCCGTGCGGCGCCCGGCGGGTAGCGACGGATGCGCGAACACCTCGGCAAGATCGAAAAGTTGCTCGACGTTCTCGGCCCTGATCACCCCCGCCTGACGGAAAAGCGCATCGTACAGATCGTCGGACCCCGCGAGCGCGCCGGTGTGCGACGCCGCCGCCTCGGCCCCGCTCTTCGTCCGCCCCGCCTTGAGCACAACGATGGGCTTGGCGCCCGCGCCGCTGGTGATGCGCGTCGCCGCTTCGAGGAACGCCGTCCCGTCGGCAAGATCTTCCAGATAAAGCAGGATGCAGCGCGTCGAAGGATCGGCGTCCAGCGCGAGCATGAGGTCCGTCTCGTTGACATCGACACGATTGCCGAAGCTGATCACACGACTGAAGCCGATGTTCCGTCCGGTGGCGTAGTCCAGCAGGGCTGTGGTGAGGGCGCCGCTCTGCGAGATGAGCGAGATGGGCCCGGCTGCGGGCATGCGCGGGGCAAAGCTGGCGTTGAGCCGCACGGCGGCGTCGGTGTTGATGAGCCCCAGGCAGTTGGGCCCGATCATGTGCAGATTCAACCGCCGCGCCAGCGCGGCGAGGGAAGCCTCGCGCTTAGCCCCGCCGTCGGCCGCTTCCTTGAACCCGGCGGAGATGACAAGGAAGTTACGCGCGCCCGCGTCCGCGCCGTCCTTGACCACCGCCTCGACCCACGGAGCGGGCACGGCAACAATCGCGAGGTCCACCGGCTCCCCGATCGCGCGCAGACCGGGGTAGCAGCGCACACCCTCAACACAATCGGCCTGCGGGTTGACGGCGAAAAGGCGTCCGGTGTAGCCGGCCTCGACAATGTTGCGGAGCACGGCGTGGCCCACCGACTGCTCCTTGCGCGACGCGCCGACGACCGCGACGGACTGCGGCGCGAGCAGACGCTGGAGCGCGGGGCGGGTCACATCGGTCGCGCCGGGCTGAACGGGTTTTGAAAAGGCCACATGAGTCATCGTTTGACAGCAATCGCGGGGGCGGAGGGTTGCCCGGGCGCCGGCTCGTGCCTGCTTTCGGCATCGAGGACCGTCAGCGTGGTCCGCAGCACGGCGTCAGGGTTCAGGGACATCGAGTCGATGCCGCGCTCCACGAGAAACGCGGCGAAGTCGGGGTAATCAGACGGGGCCTGCCCGCAGATGCCGATCTTGCGGTGGTTCTCGCGGGCGGCGTCGATGACCATGGCCACCATCGCCTTCACGGCGGCGTTGCGTTCGTCGAAAAGCGGCGCGACGATCTGCGAGTCGCGGTCCACGCCGAGCGTCAGTTGCGTCAGGTCGTTGGAGCCGATGGAGAAGCCGTCGAAGATTTCCGAGAAACGGTCCGCGAGGATCACGTTGCTGGGGATCTCGCACATGACGTAGACCTCCAGGCCCTTCTCGCCCCGCTTAAGCCCCTGTTTGGCCATCTCGGCGAGCACACGCCGGCCCTCCTCGACCGTGCGGCAGAACGGCACCATCACCTTCAGGTTCGTCAGCCCCATCTCCTCGCGCACGCGCTTGATCGCCATGCATTCGAGGGCGAAGGCGTCGCGGTAGCGCGGATGATAGTAGCGGGATGCGCCCCTGAAGCCGATCATCGGGTTCTCTTCGGTCGGCTCGTAGGGCTTGCCGCCGACAAGGTTGGCGTACTCGTTGGTCTTGAAGTCGCTGAAGCGGAGGATCACGTCTTTGGGGTAGAACGCGGCGGCGAGTGTGCCCACTCCCTCGGCGAGGCGATCGACAAAATAGGCCGGCTTGTCGTCGTAACCGGCGGTGAGCGCGTCGATCTGCGCCTTCACGCCCGGCTCGGTGATCTTCGCGTATTCAAGCAGGGCCATCGGGTGGATGCGGATGGCGTTGTTGATGATGAACTCCATGCGAGCCAGGCCGACGCCGTCGTTGGGGATGAACGAGAGGCGGAACGCCTCGTCGGGGTCCGCGACGTTCATCATGATCTTCGTGCGCGGGCGGCTGAGGTTCTTCAGATCCGTGTGGGTGACCTCGCAGTCCAGCTTGCCGTCGTAGACGTGCCCCGTCTCGCCGTCGGCGCAGCTCACGGTGACCAGTTGCCCGTCGCGTATCGAGTCGGTGCCCGTCTCGGTGCCGACGATCGCCGGCAGGCCCAGCTCTCGGCTCACGATGGCCGCATGACACGTCCGCCCGCCACGGTTGGTGACGATGGCGACGGCCTTCTTCATCGTCGGTTCCCAGTCCGGGTCGGTCTTGTCGGTGACGAGCACCTCACCGGCCCTGAAGTCGCGCAGCTCGGCGACGGAGCGGACGATCCGCGCCGGGCCACAGGCGATCTTCTCACCCACGCTCCGCCCGCTGGTCAGCACCTTCCCCCCGGCCTTCAATCGGTAGACGTCGAGCGTCTCCATGATCCGTCCGCGCTTCACCGTCTCGGGCCGCGCCTGCACGATGAACAGCTCGCCCGTGCGCCCGTCCTTGGCCCACTCGATGTCCATCGGCGTGGGCTGGCCGCGCCTGGCGGTGTAGTGATCCTCGATGATGCAGGCCCAGCGTGAGAGTTTGAGCACCTCATCCTCGTCGATGCAGAATCGCGCGCGGTCTGGCGCGGCGACCGGCACGTTCCGCGTCTGCTTCCCGCCGCCGACGTCGTAGACGAGTTTGAACTCTTTGGAGCCCAGCCGGCTCTGGAGAATCGGCCGGTGACCGTGGCGCAGCGTCGGCTTGAAGACGTAGAACTCATCGGGGTTCACCGAGCCCTGCACGACGTTCTCGCCCAGGCCCCACGAACCATTGATGAGCACAACGTCGGGGAAACCCGTCTCGGTATCGAGCGTGAACATCACCCCCGAGGCCGCGAGATCGGCCCGGACCATGCGCTGCACGCCGATCGACAACGCCACACTGAACTGGTCAAACCCCTTGTCCTTGCGATACGAGATGGCGCGATCGGTGAAGAGTGACGCGAAACATCGGCGGCAGGCGTCCAGCAGCCCGGCGTGACCCTCCACGTTGAGGTACGTCTCCTGCTGACCGGCGAAGCTGGCGTCGGGCAGGTCCTCGGCCGTCGCGCTGGAGCGCACGGCGACGTCGGCGGGCTTCTTTGCGTCGCCGCTGAGCACGTCGTATGCCGCGACGATCTCGCGTTCGAGTTCTGCCGGCAGCGGCGCCGCGAGGATTGCGTGGCGGACCCGCGCGCCACACTCCTGCAGGCTGTCGGTGTCCTGCGTGTCCAGATCGGCCATGATCGCACGGATCTTCGCAGCCAGGCCCGCCGACTCAAGGAAATAGCTGTACGCTTCTGCCGTGATGGCAAAGCCATTGGGCACCGCAACGCCGCGTGGCGTCAGCTCGCGGAACATTTCACCCAGGGATGCGTTCTTCCCGCCGACGGTGGGCACGTCGGCGATCCCGATCTCTTTGAACCAGCGGATGAAGGGCATGGCGGGCCTCCAAGGGTTCGTGTCATCAAGGCTCAATCGACCGCGGCTGCAAATGATCAGGCGGTAACCCAAAGGTCGCGGATGTGATGCGGCAAAGCCCCGCGCACGTCGCTCAGCTCACCGGCACTGATGTGGTCATTGAGCAGATGGAAGACCGCGAAGACAGCCTCTTCCGCATCCACATCCTTGTACGGCGCCAGCTGCGCCTGGATGCGAGCGATAAAGCCCGCGGCGGTGCGCTCGTGGGCGGGCGTGGCAGAGGGCTTCCACTGCTCGTAGTAGATGCCGCGGATGAGCATCGGCATTTCGGCGGCCAGATCGGCGACCTCATCCACGCACAGATGATCGCGGATGGCGTGGAGCACGACGCGCAGGACGCCGCACGCTTCCTTCTCGTCGGCATAGCCGCCCGACTCCATCAGCTCGCGCAGCCAGCTGTGGGTCTTCTGGAGCGTGCTGTCGAACGCGGGAACGTGAGCGGTGGTAGTCATGGCCGAATCTCCAGCATGATGAGCCGTGTGCGGCAGCGGGCGACAAGCCCTCAGCGGCTGGCGGCGGGTTCGAAAAGTTTCTGAATGCGGGGGTTGGCGGCGAGCTCACGCGACGACAGGGGGACGAACTCACCCTCCTGCATGTCGACGACCACCCGCGAATGCGCCGGCCAGACCTGCCGCAGGGCGCCCAGCAGTTTTGCGGATGCAAACAGTGAGGCGTGCGTTACGTTCTGGCGGTGCAGGGCCTCGCCGATCCAAGCCGCACAACGGTGAGCGAAGCGCGAAAGCCGCTCTTCATCTTCGTGCGCGTTGTGGGCGTACGCGGCGTGCTTGCTCAGGGCGTTCATGGGCGAGGGCCGGTAGTGCTCCTTCTCGTCCCATTTTTCGACCGTCGCCTCGACGTCCGCGAGGTGGACTTCGCCGCCCTCCGTGGGCGTGGCCTTGAGCAGGCGGGCGTGGGCAGCATCAGCCTTTCCAGCACAGTGGGATCCGAAGCTTGGAATTCACGTGACTTGAAGTCGCGGCCGCACTGACCCTATAGTGAGTCGTATTAATTTAAATCATACCAACATGGTCAAATAAAACGAAAGGCTCAGTCGAAAGACTGGGCCTTTCGTTTTAATCTGATCGGCACGTAAGAGGTTCCAACTTTCACCATA
>JADMIO010921779.1_pt1 | contig 47868 bp, 45 predicted proteins | sample 8958161 | NCBI WGS metagenome assembly JADMIO01 (sample SAMN16585339, study PRJNA669376) | soil metagenome | isolation source: Crop rotation soil | place: USA: Cullars Rotation, Alabama | collected 2011
AACGAAAGGCCCAGTCTTTCGACTGAGCCTTTCGTTTTATTTGACCATGTTGGTATGATTTAAATTAATACGACTCACTATAGGGTCAGTGCGGCCGCGACTTCAAGTCACGTGAATTCCAAGCTTCGGATCCCACTGTGCTGGAAAGGGCGGAGGTGCGCGAGCTTGCCGGTCGCGACGTCGTCTGGGTCGACGTCGACGCGAGCTCGCGCAGCGGCGCACTCTCGTCGGAGTCGTCGCTGATGATCGAGCACGCCGCCCACGTCGCCGTCGACGTCAGCATCCCGCTCGTCTGCGTGATGCGGTCGAGCGGTGCGGACATCCTCGAGGGCATCGCCGCCCTCCACGGGTGGGGGCGGGCGGCGCGGGCGCTCGCCGAGTGCTCCGGGATCGTGCCGACGATCTTCGTCGTCGACGGTCCGGCGGTCTCCGGGCCGGCGCTGCTGCTCGGGCTGGCCGACCTCGTCGTGATGACCGACGCCGCCTACGCGTTCGTCAGCGGGCCGAACATGATCGCCGACTTCACCGGCGTCGTCGTCGACAAGATGGAGCTCGGCGGCGCCGCCAGCCACGCCCGCTACACGGGCTCGGCCTCGCTGCTGGCCGACGACCTGCCGTCCGCGCTGGACCTCGTCGAGCAGCTGCTCGGGTACCTCCCCGGCCACAACCACGACGAGCCGCCGCTGCGGCCGACCGACGACCCGATCGACCGCGAGGTGCCCGAGGCCGGAGCGCTGCTGCCGACCACCTCGACGGGCAGCTACGACGTGCGCGACGTCGTGCGGGCGATCTGCGACGACGGCGAGTTGCTCGAGCTGCGCGCCCGCTGGGCGCCGAACGTCGTCACCGCCTTCGCCGCCATCGGCGGCCTGCCCGTCGGGATCGTCGCCAACCAACCGATCGCCCTCGCCGGCACGCTCGACATCCCGGCGTCGCAGAAGGCCGCCCGCTTCGTGGCGATGTGCGACGCGTTCAACCTCCCCCTCGTCACCGTCGTCGACACGCCCGGCTTCTACCCGGGCAAGGACCTCGAGTGGCGTGGGATGATCCGCCACGGCGCCCAGCTGGTGTTCGCCTACGCCCGGGCGACGGTGCCGCGGATCTGTCTGATCCTGCGCAAGAGCTACGGCGGCGCCTACATCGTCATGGACTCCAAGACGATGGGCAACGACCTGTGCCTCGCCTGGCCCGCGGCGGAGCTCGCGGTCATGGGCGCCGGTCAGGCGGCGGCGATCCTCCAGCGCCGCTCGACGCCCGAGGAACGGGCGGCGTTCGAGACCGACTACGCCGAACGACTGCTCAACCCGTACGTCGCCGCCGAACGGGGGCTCCTCGACGCGGTCATCGAACCGTCCGAGACCCGTCGCGTCATCGGCACGGCCCTCCAGCTGCTCGGCGACAAGCGCGAACGCCTCGTCGCGCGAGGCCACGACAACACGCCCCTCTAGTTGCTCCTGCCGTGCTTGGGTAGTGTGCGCCGCCGGGGAGCAAGCCCCCTCCGATTGTCCGTGTCACCGAAGGGAACAACATGCCCGACACCATCACCATCATCGACGACCGCACCGGCAAGCAGGTGACGGTCCCGATCACGGACGGCGTCTTCCCCGCCACGGCGGTCCGTGAGCTCGACCCCTCGCTGTACATCTACGACCCCGCCTACATGCAGACCGCCGCCTGCAAGAGCGCCGTCACCTACCTCGACGGCGACGCCGGCATCCTCCGCTACCGCGGCTACCCGATCGAGCAGCTCGCCGAGCACAGCACCTACCTCGAGGTCGCCTACCTCCTGCTCAACGGCGAGCTGCCGAACCCGGAGCAGCTCGCCGCGTGGACGACCGAGGTCACGCACCACACGTTCATCCACGAGAACATGCGCAAGCGCTTCGTCGACGGCTTCCACTACGACGCCCACCCGATGGGGATGCTCGTCAGCGCGATCGCCGCGCTCGGCACGTTCTACGACGACGCCAAGGACATCAAGGACAAGAGCAGCCGGGACAAGCAGATCCTCCGGCTGATCGCCAAGATGCCGACGCTGGCGGCGATGTCGTTCCGCTTCTCGGTCGGCCTGCCGTTCGTCTACCCGAACAACAGCCTCTCCTTCCCGGCGAACTTCATCAACATGATGTGGCGCGTCGGCGACGACTACGAGATCGACCCGCGCCTGGAACGGGCGATGGACGTGCTGTTCATCCTCCACGCCGACCACGAGCAGAACTGCGGCACCACGGCCATGCGCGTCGTCGGGTCCGCCGAGAGCGACCCGTACACCTGCGCCGCCGCCGCGGCATCGGCGCTCTACGGCCCGCTGCACGGTGGCGCCAACGAGGCCGTCGTGCGGATGCTCACCGAGATCGGCAGCGTCGACAACGTCCCGGCGTTCATCGACTCGGTCAAGAACGGCCAGGGCGGGCGGCTGATGGGCTTCGGCCACCGCGTCTACAAGAACTACGACCCGCGGGCGACGATCATCAAGAAGACGGCGTACGACGTGTTCGAGGTCACCGGGAAGAACCCGCTGCTCGACATCGCGCTCAAGCTGGAGGAGGTCGCCCTCAGTGACGACTACTTCATCAGCCGCAAGCTGTACCCCAACGTCGACTTCTACTCCGGCCTGATCTACCAGGCGCTCGGCTTCCCGGTGGCGATGTTCACCGTCCTGTTCGCCATCCCCCGCACCGTCGGCTGGCTGGCCCACTGGCAGGAGCTCCTCGGGGACAAGGACCAGAAGATCAGCCGTCCGCGCCAGTGGTACACCGGTGTCGGCGTGCGCGACTACGTGCCGGTCGACGACCGCTGACATCCGTTCGGCGAGTGGCGCCGTAACGTTCGCAGGAGAGCTGAGGACGGTACGGCGTGAAGTTGTTGGAAGTCGATCCCGCAGCGCCGGTCCGACCCGAGCCGCGGCCCCCACGGTGGGCGGCCGCGTTGGCCGGCCTGCTGGCGGGTGCCTGCGCGGTGGCCATCGGGGCGCTCGTCGCCGGGATCATCGAGGCGCGAGCGCCGATCGACGCGGTCGGCGAACAGGTCATCGACCACGGCCCGTCGTGGCTGATCGAGACCGGCAAGGACCTCTTCGGCACCGGTGACAAGGCGGCCCTGCGCGTCGGCATCGCCGTCATCCTGGCCGTGGTCGCCGGCGTCCTCGGCGTGGCCTCGATGCGCCGGCGATGGATCGGCGTCGCCGGCTTCGTCGCCTTCGGCATCGTCGGCGTGCTCGCCGCGGCGAACCTGCCCGACGAGCCCAGCGGCGCGTTCGTCGCCCCGGTGGTCGGCACCGTCGCCGGCATCGTGGTCCTGCTCAGGCTGGTCCCCCGCCTGCCCGGCCCGCGACGCACCCCCGGCAGGTCGCAGGCGCCGCTCGGCTGGGACCGTCGCCGGTTCATCGTCACGTCCGGCGCCGTGGCCGGCGTCGCCGCGGTCGCCGGCGCCGCCTCGGTGGCCCTCGAGCGCAGGCGGGTCGACGCGATCCGCGAGGAGATCCCCGACTCGCTGCCGGCGACCGCCCCCGCCGTCGCCGTCCCGGCTGGCGCCGACGGGCTCGTGCCGGGCACGCCGTTCATCACGCCGAGCGGCGACTTCTACCGGATCGACACCGCCCTGTCGTTCCCGCGGATCAGCCTGTCGTCGTGGCGGGTGGACGTCGGCGGGATGGTCGGCCAGCCGATCAGCCTGAGCTACGCCGACCTGTCGGCGATGCCCCAGGTCGAGCGGATCATCACGCTCACCTGCGTCAGCAACACCGTCGGCGGCGACCTCGTCGGCAACGCCGCGTGGCAGGGGGTGCTGCTGCGTGACGTGCTCGACCAGGCCGGCGTCGACCCGGCTGCGGAGCAGGTCTTCTCGACGAGCATCGACGGCTTCACCTGCGGCTTCCCGGTCGGTCTGGCGATGGACGGCCGCGACGCGATGATCGCCCTGGGGATGAACGGCGAGGCGCTGCCGCTCGAGCACGGCTTCCCGGCCCGGCTGGTGGTGCCCGGCCTGTACGGCTACGTCAGCGCGACGAAGTGGCTGCGCAAGATCGAGCTGAACCGGTGGAGCGACGCCGAGGGCTACTGGGTGCCGCTCGGGTGGTCGCGCGACGGCCCGATCAAGACGCAGTCGCGCGTCGACGTCCCCCGCGCCTCGGACACGCTCGATCCCGGCCCGACGACGATCGCCGGCGTCGCCTGGGCCCAGCACCGCGGCGTGGCCAAGGTCGAGGTGCGCGTCGACGAGGAGGACTGGCGCGAGGCGACGCTGTCCACGGAGGTCTCCGACGACACGTGGCGGCAGTGGCGGATCGACTGGGACGCGCCGTCGGGCCGGCACAAGATCCAGGTGCGGGCGACCGACAAGACCGGTGAGACGCAGACCGAGGAGGTCGCCTCGCCGGTGCCCGACGGGGCGACCGGCTACCACACCCGGCGCGTCACCGTCCGCTGACGCTCAGGCCACGCCGACGTCGATCAGCACCTTGCCGACGGTGGTGTTGGCCTCCAGCTCGACGTGTGCGTCGGCGATGCGCGCCAACGGGTAGCGGCTGTGGATCACCGGGCGGAGGGCGCCGCTGTCGAACAGCGGCAGCATCTCGGCAGCGAAGCGGCGCACCACGCCGACCTTCTCCTCGATCGGCCGGGCGCGCAGCGTCGTGCCGACCCAGGTGGCCCGCTTCATCAGCAGCAGCCCGACGTTGACGTTCGTCGAACCGCCGCCCATCAGGCCGACCTGGACGATCGTGCCGCGTGGGGCGACCACCTGCAGGTTGCGGTTGACCTCCTCGCCGCCGATGACGTCGAGGATCGTGTCGAACCCGCCGGGCACAGCGGAGCGGGCGTCGGCCGCCCAGTCGTGCGGCGAACGCTCGAGGACGAGGTCGGCGCCGAGCTCGCGGCACGCGGCGGCCTTGCCCGGCGAGCACGTCACGGCGATGCGTGCCCCGATCGCCCGGGCGATCTGGATGCCGGCCGTGCCGACGCCCGACGCCCCGGCGTGCACGAGTGCCCAGCGCCCGCTGGTCAACCCGCCCTGCAGCACGAGCGCGTCCCACGCGGTGAGGAAGACCTCGGGGATCGCCGCGCCGTCCGCGGTGGGCACCGAGGCCGGGATCGCCAGCAGCTGACGCTCGTGGACGGCGACGTACTCGGCGTAGCACCCGCCGGCCTCGATCGCCATCACCCGGTCGCCCGGCTGCCACAGGCGCACCCGCTCCCCCACGGACTCGACGACCCCGGACATCTCCAGACCCGGGATCTCCACCGCCAACCCACGTGGGTCCGGGTAGCCGCCGGTGCGCTGCACCACGTCGGCGCGGTTCAGCGCGGTCGCGACGATGCGCACGAGCACCTCGTCGGGTCCCGGGACGGGGACGGGGACGTCCTCGATCGTCAGGACCTCCGGACCACCATGGGAGCGCAGCACAACAGCCTTCATGCGCGGCAGTCTCGTACACTCCGCCCATGACTGATGGGTCGTTCAGCCAGACCGTCGATTCCGTGGAGGCGCTGCGCGAGTTCTACCGCCAGCCGCACGAGGCGGTGGTCAAGAAGGAGCGGCCGACACTGGACGCGGCCTCGATCCGGTTCATCGAGCTCAGCCGCTTCGCCGTCGTCGGCACGTTCGACACGGAGGGTCGGGCGGACACCTCACCGCGCGGTGGCGAGAGCGGCTACGTGCGCGTCGTCGACGACACGCACCTGGTGATCGCCGACCTCGGTGGCAACAACCGACTCGACACGTTGCAGAACATCGTCGAGACGGGACGCATCGGGTTGCTGTTCGTCGTGCCCGGACAGAGCGAGACGGTCCGGGTGAACGGCTCGGCGTGCATCACCACCGACCCGGAGATCCTCGCCTCGTTCCCGCTCGCCCGCGTCCCCAAGTCGGCGATCGGCGTCACCGTCGAGGCCACGTACATCCACTGCGCGAAGGCGTTCCGGCGCAGCGGGATGTGGGATCCGGACGTGTGGGCCGAGCTCGCCGGTTCGCCCGATGCGGCGGACATCATCGCCTGCCAGTACAACGGCGCGTTCGAGGCCGACCTGGTGCGCAACGACCTCGCCAAGGGCTACGACCTCGCCCTGCGCTGGGAGGCCGGCGAGGACGTCGAGGTCTGATCAGTCGCCGACCGACGCCGTCGGCTGCTTGGTGGGCGACTGGTTCGTCCGCCGGTTGTAGGGATCGGTGTCGATCTCGGCCAGGTCGATCTCGCCGGCCAGCACGGCCCGCTTCCACGCCTCGTGCTCGGGTTCCATCGCGTGGAACTCGGGCATGACGTCGGCGGCGAACAGCTCGAGGGCCGCGCAGATGTCCTCGTGACGGTTGCGCCCGGCCTGGTTGAGCAGGATCACCTGGTCGACGTTGGACTCGGCGAACTTGTGCAGCTTGCGCCGGATCGTGTCCGGCGAGCCGACGAGCCCGCCGTGCTGGGCCTTCTGGCCCGACGGTGACTGCTTCCACACCTGGTACTCGTCCCACAGGCTGACCGTGCCGGGCACGACCGGGCCGTGCTCGTTGTAGAAGCGCAGGGCGAACTGGAAGAACGTGCTGCCGTCGGCACGCTCGCGGGCCTCCTCGTCGGTCGGTGCGCACATGAACTGGCTGACGACGGCGATGTTCGGGTTCGTCCGGTACGCCCCGAGGGGCTCGAGGTGGTGGACGTAGTTGTTGTAGTAGGCGTTCACCCAGGCCTGGGCCGCCTCGGCACTGACGAACTGGAAGCCCAGCGCCCCGAGGCCGCGCCTGGCGGCCATGACGATCGTCTCCAGCTGGCTGCAGGCGACCCACAGCGGCGGGTGCGGGGTCTGGCGCGGCTTGGGGATGACGTTGCGCAGCGGGAAGTCGAAGTACTCGCCGTGGTACTCCCAGCCCTCCTCCCAGAACATCGGCAGCAGGCAGCGGACGGCCTCCTCCCAGATGACCCGCTTGTCGCGGAACCGGCGGTCGAACGGGTGCAGCTCGGTGACGCTGCTGCCCTCGCCGATCCCCAGCTCGACGCGGCCGTTGCTGATCAGGTCGAGGGTGCTCACCCGCTCGGCGACCCGGGCGGGGTGGTTCGTCGTCAGCTGGACGATCCCGTGGCCCAAGCGGATGTTCGAGGTGCGCTGGCTCGCCGCGGCGAGGAAGACCTCCGGCGCCGACGAGTGGCTGTACTCCTCGAGGAAGTGGTGCTCCACCTCCCAGGCGAAGTCGTAACCGAGGCGGTCCGCCAGTTCGATCTGGTCGAGTGCGTTGGTGAGCAACTCGTACTCGTCGTCGCGGCTCCACGGCTTGGGCAGCTGCAACTCGTAGAAGATCCCGAACTTCACGGACTCGACCCCCTCGTCCCCACGGCGCCTCGCGCCGTCGGCAACGACGCTAGCCAGGCGCCCCGGTGGCGTCAGGGGTCGGTCGTAGGCTCCCCCGGATGCGCGCGCGGCGGCCGGTGATCGCAGTGGCCGTCGCGCTCGTCGTGGCCCTCGCGGCGATCTGGAGCGGTGGGCCCGGCCGCGGGGGCGGGCGGCGGACGGCCGACGTCGTCGTCCACGACACCGGCCCGGGCACCCCGTTCGACCGCCGCCTGCTCGGCACGAACCTGCCGGCCTGGGTCGGGCCGGCGCAGCTGACCGACCCGGCGTTCGTCGCCGCGACCGTGGCCTCTGGGGCGACCGTGATCCGCATGCCCGGCGGGAGCTGGGCGGACGGGTACGACTGGCTGGCCTGCGAGAAGCACGAGCCCGGGTGCAGGTGGGACGGTGCCGTACGCCCGCAGGACTACGTCGGCTTCCTCGAGGCGACCGGCGCGGCCGGCATGTGGACGGTGAACGTCAACGCCACGGCCCAGTCGGCGGCGGCGCTCGTCGCCTACTTCAACGGGACGGTCGACGACGATCGGCCGATCGGGGTGGATCGCGACGGCGTCGACTGGCAGACCGTCGGGACGTGGGCCCGGTTGCGCGCCGCGCACGGGCACCCGCAGCCGGCGGGCGTGGCGCTGTGGGAGATCGGCAACGAGGTGTGGGGCGCCAAGCCGTCGGCCATCGGTCCGTGCGCCGCGTTCGGCTGGGAGGACGCCTGGACGTGCGACGGCACGCTGTACGTCGACGGCGACGAGTCGCACGACGGCTTCCTGGCGACGCGCGCGGCGATGCGCGCCGTCGACCCGGCGATCGCCGTCGGCGCGGTCGGCAACATCGGCCAGGGCGCCTGGAGCAACTGGGGCAACGAGGTGCTCGACGGCACCGCCGGCCGGCTCGACTTCTACGTCGTCCACCACTACGGCTTCGGCACCCGGCCGACGGCGGTCCAGGCGCTGGCCGCCCCGCAGGGCTCGTGGGCGGCCGACGCCGCCGAGGTGCGCGGCGCGGTCGCCGCCGCCAACCCGGGTGGCGCGGTCCCGATCGCGGTCACCGAGTACAACCTCGTCGCGTTCCAGGACCTCGACGACGCGGCGCTGATGACCCGCGGGGTCAACGCCCTGTACATCGCCGACACGATCGGGCAGCTGGCTGCGCACGGCATCGCCATGGGCAACCAGTGGAACCTGATCAACGGCCGCGCCGACAACGGCACCGATTACGGGATGCTCGACGCCACCTCGCGTGCCGCCCCGCAGTACGCCGGGCTGGCGCTCTGGCAGCACGCCGGCCAGACGATCGTGCCGGCCGACGGTGCCGACGAGGGGCTCGGGGTGTACGCCACGACCACGTCCGCCGGCGACGTCGTCGTCCTCGCGGTCAACCGCTCGGTCGTGCCGCGCCGCGTGCGCCTGGCCGCCGACTCGATCGCCCCGGGCACGCCGGTCGACGTCGCCGTGACGTCGATGCGCGCGCCGACGCTGCTGGCCACCGAGCTGGTCGCCGAGGCGCCGAGCGTGCAGGGCGCGGCGGTGGTCGGCGGTTCGCCACTGCCCTCCCCCGCCGCCAACGTCCCGGCGCCGCTGACCGAGCTCGGCACGGTGGACGCACCGGTACAGGTCGAGCTGGCCGCGTACTCGATCACCGTCCTGCGCCTGCAGCCCGCGTGACCTCGGCGCCGCGTTGCTACCGTCGGCGGTCATGACCGCTGCGGACGCCGCTGCCGCCGTGCGCGCCACGCCCCCCGGCCGGCGCCCGCGCGTGGCCTTCGCCATCGAGCAGACGCTGGGCCACCTGACCCACTCCGACAACCTGCGCCGGCTGCTGGCCGACTCGCCGACGATCGAGCTGGTCGCCGTCCCCATCCACGACGAGTCGTCGTTCCCCAGGCTGCGCAAGGTGCCGGTGCTGTCCAACTGGACGTTCCGCCTCAGCGGCAAGGCCCGCCGGGAGATCCGCCACCTGCAGCGCACGGTCCCGGTGCAGGCGGTGTTCGCCCACACCCAGGTCATCGCCGTGCTGCTCGGCCGGTGGATGACGAAGGTGCCGACGGTGGTCTCGCTCGACGCCACGCCCGAGCAGTACGACACGCTCGGCGAGTACTACGCCCACGGCGTCGGCCCGGCGCCGGTGGAGTGGTTCAAGAAGCGGCTGAACGTGCGCTCGCTGCAACGCGCCGCGCACGTCGTGACGTGGTCGGCGTGGGCCCGCGACGGCGTCGTCGACGGCTACGGCGTCGCCCCGGCGAAGGTGACGGTGATCCCGCCGGGCGTCGACGTCGCCCGCTGGGAGCGCACGTCGCCGCGCCCGCCGAGCGACGCGCCGGTGCGCATCCTGTTCGTCGGCGGCGACCTGCCGCGCAAGGGCGGCGGTCTGCTGCTCGCCGCGTTCGCCGAGCTGCAGGCCGACCCGGACGTGCCGGCGGCCGAGCTGCACCTCGTCACCCGCAGCGACGTGGCCGCACAGGACGGCGTGACCGTGCACCGCCTCGGGCCGAACTCGCCGGAGCTGATCGAGCTGTACCACTCGGCGGACGTGTTCTGCCTGCCGACGCTCGGCGACTGCCTGCCGATGGTGCTGCCCGAGGCCGGCGCCGCCGAGCTCGCCCTGGTGTCGACGCGGGTCGGGGCGATCCACGAGATCGTCCGCGACGGCGAGACCGGGCTCCTCGTGCCACCCGGAGATCAGGCCGCGTTGACCGCGGCGCTGCGCCGACTGCTGGTCGACGGTGAGCTGCGCGCCCGTCTCGGGATGGCGGCGGCGGAGCTGGTCCGCCGCGATCACGACGCCGCGGCGAACGCCGCCCGGCTGGCCGACCTGCTCGCCGGCGTCGCCCGCCGCTGAGCGGCGCAGCGGGCTCAGGAACGGCCGACGGTCACCAGGACGAGCGCCAGCGCGGCCAGACCGAGGCCGACGGCCTGCAGCCGCGTGACCCGCTCACGATCGACGGCGAAGGCCATCGCCACCGTGCTCGCCGGGTACAGCGAGCTGATCACGGCGACGATCGACAGCAGCCCGCGACGGACGGCGAACAGGTAGAGCACGTTCGCGGTCATGTCCATGATCCCGGCGGCGAGGGCGAGCAGGAGCACCCGGCGGTCGCCCTGCGGTCGGGCCCTGGTGACGAGCACGAGCACGACGAGGATCGGCACGGACACCAGGCGGGCGGCGAGCAGCGGCCACAGCCCGCTGTCGTCGGACGTGTGCGAGAGCAGCACGAACAGCGAGCCGAAGCCGATGCCGGCGACGAGGGCGGCGACGAGCACCCGCGGCGGCGTCGCCCGGCGCTCCTGCGCATCCGCCTCGCCGAACCCGCTGACGAGCGCGACGCAGGCGATCGCCAGGATGACGCCGACGAGCGCCACCGGGTGCGGGCGCTCGCCCTGGACGAGCCCGGCGACGACGGGGACCACGGCGCCGACGACGGCCGTGGTCGGGGCGACGACGGTCATCGCCCCGTGGCCGAGCGCCCAGTAGAACATCACGAGCGCGACGACGCCGGCGGCGCCGGCCGCGCCACCCCAGGCGAGGTCGGCGGCCGGCGGCCGCGGCGTGGTGGCGACGAGCACGGCGATGCCGACGAGCACGAGGCTCGCCGCCTGCCCGAGCAGCGTGACGATCGACGCCGGGTTGGTGCGGCTGGCCCGGCCACCGCAGTAGTCACCGAGTCCGTAGACGAGCGCGCTGCCGAGCGCGAGCAGGATGGCCATGCCCCGGGGGCCCTCAGCAGCCGGGCTGCGCGACGGGCACGGCCGTCACTCGGGGCAGCGGCTGATGTCGGGGGTGCCGACGGCGGGCGGGCAGAGCACCGGGTTGAACGTGGCGAACTTCCCGAGCCGGTTGGGGAACGTCGGCACGACCCAGGCGTGCAGCATCCACAGGTCGCCGCCGGCCAGGAACGCGCCGGCGCAGCGATCGGGCGACGCCGCCTCCTCGCGGTCGACCCAGCCGTTCACCACGCACAGCCCGGTGTGCTGGTGCCAGCGGTCGTTGGTGCCGGCGAAGCCCACCGGTTCCGTCGGCGACTGCAGCCAGTAGGAGTAGCCGACCAGGACGGCCGGCTGGCGGCGCTCGTCGAACAGCAGCATCGCCGGACGGGCCGGGTCGAACGGCTGGGCGATCTGCGACCACAGCACCCAGTGGGTGCCGATCCCGGCGCCGGGCGTCGAGGCGCGCACGTAGCCGAGGGCCGCCGCCTCCGCCGTCGAGTCGACCGTGACGACGGACCGCTGGGCGGCGACCCACTGCTCGGCGAAGGTCGCCGCGTCACCGGTGAACAGCGGGATCTCGACCTCCACCTCCATGTCGTGACCGTGCACGTGGCCACCTTGGGGCGGTCCGGCCGTGCTCGCCCCGAGCGCCTCGATCGCCGCCCACTGCGCCGGGCCGATGCGCGTCGGGTCCGTCGGCGTGACCGGCGAGATGCGCGGCGTGGGCACGGCGCCGGCCGACGCCGACGCCGACGCCGGCACGTCGGGAACGACTGTCGTCACCGGCGCCGCCGGCATGCTCGTCGTGCCGACCGCTGTGCCGGTGGCCGCGTCGGCGCCGCTGGTGCAGGCGGCCAGCAGGGCGACGAGCGCGACGCCGCCGAGTCGCCACCCACGTCCGATCACCGCGCGCACGGCGCGAGTCTGGCCGATCAGGAGGGGCAGCTGCCGAGCGTCCCGCTGGCGACGATCAACCCGGACGATCCCTGGCCGACGTCCTTGCCGCCGACTGCCGTCTCCTGGGTGACGGTGATCACCGGGTAGTCGTCCATCGACACGCCGACCCAGCCGATCGCATCGGTGAGGTCGTGGAACGAGCCGGCGGGCACCAGCAGCGTGCCGTCGCAGGTCTTCACCCACACCTGGTAGAACTCGCCGCCGCTGCGGTTGGGCAGCCCGGGGACGTCGAGCTGCAGCTCCACGCCCGACGGGTGCGACGTCAGCTGCGCCGAGCCGGTGACGCCCGGGGCCAGGTCGGTGCCGGCCAGCGCCACCTGCTGCTGTGCCGACGGGGCGGCGCTGTCAGCCGTGGTCGGCGTGTCGTCCTCGCGACGCATCACCACGCCGACGACCAGCGCGGCTGCTGCCGCGCCGACGGCGGCAGCCCCGACCATCGACCAGCGCGACCGGCGCTTGACGCGCTGTGCCGCCAGGTCCCCGACGGTGGCGGAGCGCGCGGCGGCGACCGGCGCGGGTGCCGCAGCGGGGAGTGGCGTCAGCGGGGCCTCGATGGTCACGGCGCGGCGGGCGTCGGCGATCGCTGCGACGACGTGGTCCTCGACGTCGGCCGCCGGCGAACCCCACATGGCCGCGTCGGCCAGGAGCGCGTCGACGTCACCGAGCAGCGCCAGCTCCTCGTCGGTCAGTTCCTCGTCCTCGAACGGACGGTCGTCGTGGTCACTCACGGCGCACGCTCCTCACGATGACCAGTACGCCCGTCATCGTCATCCGGTTCGCGGAGGTGGGCGAGGCGGGCGGCCAGCGTCTTGTGCGCCCGGAACGAGCGCGACTTGACGGTCCCGAGGGCCAGCCCGAGGCGCTCGGCGATCTCGCTGTGGGTGTAGCCGTCGAGGTGCTGCATCCGCACGATCTGCTGCTCGTCGGGCCCCAGCGTGTCGATCGCCTGGCGGACCTGCCACACCTGCCACGCCTGCTCCTCACTCGGCGGCATCGTCACCAGCGCCGGGTGGTCGGGCGCGGCGTCGTCGAGCGCCGACGTCGGCCGGCGCTGCTCGCGGCGGTAGATGTCGATGGCCGCACGGCGGGCGATCGTCACCAGCCAGGGGCCGAGGTCGCGCCCGGACTCGAACGCCCCGGCGGCCCGCCAGGCCTGCAGGAACGTCTGCTGGGTGGCCTCGTCGGCCAGCGCCCGGTCGCGCACGACGCGCATCGCCACGCTCCAGACCAGCCCGCTGTAGGCGCGGTACACCGTGCGCACGGCGGCGTCGTCGCCGGCCCGGAAGCCGTCGACCGTGGCGCGGTCGATGGTCACGGCGGGCGGCACGGCGCCATCGTAAGCCGGTGCTAGGACAGTGACATGGCCAACGAGCTGACTGGCGCGAGCACCGAGCTGCTCCAGACGATGATCCGCAACGAGTGCGTCAACGACGGCACGCCCGACTCCGGCGGCGAGGTGCGCAACGCCGAGCTGCTGCAGCAGTACCTGGAGGGACCGGGCGTCGAGATCGAGCAGTTCTCGTCGCGGCCGGGGCGCACGTCGACGGTCGCGCGCATCGAGGGCAGCGATCCCGACGCCCCGACGCTGTGCCTGATGGGTCACACCGACGTCGTGCCGGTCAACCCCGAGGGGTGGTCGGAGGACCCGTTCGGCGGCGAGCTGATCGACGGCGAGGTGTGGGGCCGCGGGGCGATCGACATGCTCAACGTCACCGCCTCGATGGCCGTCTCGTTCTGCGAGCTGGCTCGCTCCGGCTGGCGGCCGAAGGGCACGCTGATCTACTTCGGTGTCGCCGACGAGGAGGCCGGGGGCAACTGGGGCGCCGAGTGGATGTGCGAGCACCACTGGGACGCGATCGCCAGCGACTTCGTCCTCACCGAGCTGGGCGGCTGGTCGACCGTCGGCAGTGACGGGGTGCGCCGGGTGACGGTGAACACCGGGGAGAAGGGCATCGCCTGGCGACGCCTGCACGTCGTCGGCACGCCGGCCCACGGCTCGATGCCGTTCGGCGCGGACAACGCGCTGATCAAGGCCGCCGAGGTGGTCCGCCGGCTCGCGGCCTACCGCCCGGCGCCGCGGATCACCGACATGTGGACGGCGCAGGTCTCGGTGATGGCCCTGCCCGACGACGTCAAGGCCGGGCTGCTCGATCCCGCCCGGATCTGGTCGACGATCGAGACCCTGCCGCCGCCGCTCGCCCGCACCTGCCACGCCGCGACGCACACGACGATCTCGCCGAACGTCGCCCACGGCGGGCAGAAGACGAACATCATCCCCGACGCGGTCGACCTCGACGTCGACATCCGCACCGTGCCCGGCACCACCCGGGCCGACGTCGACGCGATGCTCCACGACGCGCTCGGCGAGCTCGCCCACCACGTCACGTGGACCGACATCCAGAGCTCCGACCCGACCGAGTCGCCCCGTGGCAACGCGCTGTGGGACGCCGTGGCCAACGCCTCGCAGGTGGCCTACCCGGGCGCCGAGCTGCTCCCCGGCCTGATCGTCGGCGGCACCGATGCCCGCTTCTTCCGCCAGCGCGGCACGGTCGCCTACGGCGCCGGCCTGTTCTCCCCCAGCGTCAGCCTGGAGTCGTTCGGCACCCGCTTCCACGGCAACGACGAGCGGATCGACGTCGAGTCGCTCGGCCTCGCCGCCGACTTCTGGGTGCACATCGCCAAGGAGCTGTGCGGCTGACGGCGCTCAGGCGCGGCAGAGCAGCTCGCCGTTGGGGACGATGAACCACGCGTCGGGCAGCTCGGCCCAGCGCAACCACGCCTCGCCGATCCCGTCGAGCTCGGCCTGGTCGGCCGACCCGGCGGCGACGAGCTGCTCGGCGAGCACGGTCCGCGTCGTGCGCTCCGCCCACGTGCCCGCCCACCAGGCGCGATCGGCGGCCGTCGCGTAGCACCACGTGCCGGCCGACGGGGTGATGGCGTCGGGTGCGAACCCGGCCGCCAGCGCCCAGGACAGCAGCCGCCGCCCGGCGTCGGGTTCCCCGCCGTTGGCCGTCGCCGCGGCGCGGTACAGGTCCAGCCATCGGTCCAGCTCGGGCGTCGCCGGCCACCACGTCATCGCCGCGTAGTCGGCGTCGCGCACGGCGACCAACCCGCCGGGGCGACACACCCGGCGCCATTCGGCGAGCGCGTCGACCGGTCGGGCCAGGTGCTGCAGGACCTGGTGGGCGTGGACGACGTCGAAGCTGTCGTCGGCGAACGGCAGCGCGTAGGCATCGCCGACGCGGGCTGCGACCCGGCCGGGCTCCAGCTCGCCGGCCGCCTCCGCCGCAGCGATGGTCGCCGCGGCGGCATCGACGGCCGCCTGGGCGCCGTCGAGCGCGACCACCTCGCCGGGCGCCACGCGCTGGGCCAGTCCGACGGTGATCGTCGCCGGCCCGCAGCCGACGTCGAGCAGGTGCTGGCCGGGTCGGAGGTGGTCGAGCAGGTAGCCCGCCGAGGTGGCCGCGGTGCGCGTCCCGTGGGCGCGCAGCACGCTCGCCGGATGTCCGTGGGTGTAGGTCTCAGCGGCCATCCCGGCACTGTCGACCACGTCGGCGGCCCGGCGCAAGCGGGTTGCGGTCGAGCACCCGACCGGTCTGTGTCAGCTCACGGCAGGCACGACGCGTCCATGTGCTGACACAGACGCTGCCGGGTGCGGGTCGCCGGTGGCTCAGCCGGGCGCCAGGCAGTGCGCCCGCGCCGTCGGGTACGGGTCGACCGCCTGGCCGCCGCCCGGGTGGATCTCGAAGTGCAGGTGGGGCACGCTGTAGACCGCGTTGCCGGTCTGGCCGAGCTTGCCGATCTCGGTCCCGGCGACCACGTTGCCGAGCGTGCCGTAGCTGTCCAGGTGGGCGTAGTAGTAGCGGTTGCCGTCCGCGCCGGTGATCGTGACGGTCATCCCGCCGAGGACGTTCTCCTTGGCGACGGCGACCCCGGCGACGACGGCGAGCACCGGCGTGCCCCGCGAGCCGATCATGTCGACGCCCTCGTGGCGCCGGCCTCCGCTGCGCGGCGCACCCCACGTGTCGACGAACGACACCGCGGCGGCCCCCGTCGGGCACACCCACCCGGCGCTGCCGTAGTCGCCGCCGACGCCGCCGATCGCCGTCGCCGCCGGGGCCGGCACGACCACCGGCGTCGCCCGCCCACCGACCGCGCCGGCGCCCGAGATCGGCGAGGTCGTCGTCGTGACGGCCGAGGTGGTGGGGCCGACCGGCGCCGTCGTCGTCGTCGGCAACGGGCCGTCGACGGCCTCGCCGTCGGCCCCGCCCGTGGGACTGCCGCGGTCGGCGTTGGCCCCGCCGGCCACGGTGGCCACCGTGGTCGTCGTCGTCGCCCCGGCCGCCGCCGCGGCCTGGAGCTGCACTCGGGTGCGCTGGGCCAGCTCCGCGGCGAGTGCGGCGCGGACCGCCTCGTCCTCCAGGCGATCGGCCTGTACGGCCTTGAGGTGCTCGACCTCGGCGAGCGCGTCCTTGCGCAGCTGGTCGAGCCGCGCCTGCTCGCCCGTGGCCTCCTCGCGCTTGACGTCGAGCTCGGATTGCTGGGCATCCAGCTCGGCGCGGGCCACGCGGTAGCGGTCGAAGTCGTCGGCCGTCCCGGCGGCGACGACGTTGATCAGCGCTCGCACCTGCACCGCTTCGTCGACCGACTGGAACGAGTCGAGCAGCGGGATGCCGGCGCTGGCCGAGCTCACGTAGCGGTGCAGGGCGACCTCGTCGGCCTTGGCCTCCAGCTCGTCGACCTCGCGTTGGGTGGCGTCGATCCTCACCTGGAGCTCGTCCTGCTCGGTGCCCAGCGCGTCGAGCTTGGACTCCTGGTCGAAGTACAGGCGGGCGGCGTCGTCGGCCCGCTGGCGGGCGTCGGCGATCTCCCGTGCCGCCTGGCCGGGGTCGGCCTCGTCCGCCGCCGCGACGGCGGGGACGCAGCACCACGCGAGCGCGGCGCCCGCGCACAGCAGGCTGACCCAGCGGCGCACGCGGCGGACGCTACCAGCGGGGTGCGCCGCCGAGTCTGCGCCTATGGTCGGTCGCCGCATGCCTCCGGACTCCGACCCCCCCGTCGTCGCCCTCGACCGCGTGACGTTCGTCCGCGACGGTCGCCAGATCCTCGCCCCGTTGACGTGGCAGGTCCTCGCCGGCCAGCGCTGGCTCGTGCTCGGCGCCAACGGCTCCGGGAAGACGACCATGCTGCGCATCGCCTCGATGCACGAGCACCCCTCGGCGGGCACGGTGCACGTGCTCGGCGAGCAGCTCGGACGCACCGACGTCCGCGTCCTGCGCCGCCGCGTCGGCTACCTCTCGGCCTCCCTCGCCGGCCAGCTGCGCGCCGGCTTGGCGGCCCGCGACGTCGTCATGACGGCCCGCTACGCCGCGCTCGAGCCGTGGTGGCACCGCTACACCCAGACCGACGCGGACCGGGCCAACGCCTGCCTCGAACGGATGGGCGTCGGCTGGGCGAGCGAGCGCGAGCTCGGCACCCTGTCGTCGGGCGAGCAGCAGCGCGTCCTGCTGGCCCGGACGCTGATGAACGAGCCGGGCGTGGTCATGCTCGACGAGCCGAGCGCCCGCCTCGACCTCGGTGGCCGCGAGCAGCTCGTCCAGGCGCTCGTCGAGCTGATCGAGGATCCGGCCAGCCCACCCCTGGTGCTCGTCACCCACCACCTCGACGAGGTCCCGCCGGGGATGACCCACGTCCTGCTGCTGCGTGACGGGGAGGTCGTCGCCGCCGGGCCGATCGACGACAACCTCGACGCCGATCGTCTCAGCGACTGCTTCGGTCTGCCGCTCGTGCTCGATCGCCGGGCCGACGGGCGGTTCAGCGCGTGGGCTGCACCATCGCCAGCAGGCGGGCCCGCCCCTGCTGGATCTGCTCGTTGAGCACCCGCTCCAGCACGCCACCGGTCCACAGCTTCCCTCCGTAGTGGAGGTGCATCGACAGGGTCGACCCGTTCCCGGCGGCGTCGACGGCGGCGGTCAGCACCCACGGGGCGTGGCGGCGACCGTCGCGCTCGTGGCGCTCGAAGCGCACGTGGCCCCGCTCTGGGTCGTGCTCGACGCGCTCCATCCGCAGGCGCTTGCTGCGCGCCAGCGGGCCGAGGCGGGCGCGCAGGTCGACCCGCCACGCCGGGCGGGCGTCGGTGGCCGGCGCAGCGTCGTCATCGGCGGTCGGCTCGGGATCGGCCCGGTGGACGAGGTCGAGCCACTGCGGGTACGTGGCGAGGTCCTCGATGAAGCCGAACAGCGCCGCCGGCGGGCACGGCGCGTCGAGGGTGGCGGTGACGTCCACGCGCCGCTCAGCCGTCGGAGGGAGCGCGGCTGCGCCCGTTGAACGCCCGCGACAGCAGCGGACCGGTCGCGTCGAGCAGGCCGTCGAGGTCGTCGTCGGGGTCGAACACCGGGCGCCACGGCGCCGCAGGGGTGAGGTCGTCGGTCGCCCCCTCGCCGACGACCGGCGCCGGGCGGTCGTCGAGCTCGGCGAGCGTGCCGGTCGCGACGTCGTCGGCCGCGACGTCGACGGCGACGCCGTCGCCGTCCGCCGGCTCGTGCGCCGCGCCGGTGACGGCGTCGAGCGCCCGATCGTCGATCGCCACGCCGTCCGCGGCGGCCTCGTCGTCGGGGGCGTCGAGCGCGAGCTGCTCGCCGACGCGCGGGGCGCGGACGGCGCGCGCCGGACGTGCCCGCTCGGCGGGCTCGGCCCCGGCCGGCGCCCGGAACAGGCGGGGCACGGCCTCGCGGCGGTCGTCCAGCGTCCAGCGCAGCGGCACGACCATCGAGTCGGCGTGGCGCCGGCAGAGCACGCCGGGGCGGTCGGGCAGCGCCGGGTCGAGCGGCTCGATCCACACGGTGAGGTGCTCGGCGTCGATGCCGTAGCCGAGCTCGGCGGGCTCACCACAGCCCGGACGCTCGCACCGTCGCACCATCGAGCCGACGCTATCTCGTCCCGTCCCTGGTCACGTGGGACCCGAGTCGCACGGGGCGGGTGTCCGCGGGTGCTAGCAACTCTGCGTGAGCGATGCCCTGCCCCGACCTGCCGACGAACCGATCCAACCGCCGCCGACGCCGACGTGGGGCGCACCGCCCGCACCCGGACCGGGGGGCGCCACGGGCCCGGTGCCCGCCGACGTCAGCGGCGTCTACTACAGCATCGGCCTGACGATCCTGCTGACCATCGTCACGCTCGGCATCTGGACCTTCTTCTGGACGTACCGCAACACCGAGGATCTCAAGCGCCGCAACCGCGACGGGCTCGGCGGCGGGCTGAGCATCCTGATCCTGCTCGTCTTCGGCGTCGTCCTGATGTTCACGATCCCCAACGAGATCGAGCGCATGTACCAGCGCGACGGCCAGCGCAGCCCGGTCAGCACGCTCACCGGGCTGTGGTTCCTGCTGCCGCTGGCGGGCCAGATCGTCTGGTACGTCAAGGTCCAGCGGGCACTGAACTCGTTCTGGATCGGCAAGGGCGCGGCCCACTGACGATGTCGACGCGGGTCGGCTTCCTGCGCGCCGTCAACGTCGGCAAGCGGACGGTGGCGATGGCGAGGCTGAAGGCCGTGTGCGAGTCGCTCGGCTACGGCGACGTCCGGACGTACGTCAACAGCGGCAACGTCGTGTTCGACGCCACCGGGTCGCGCACGGCCGTCGAGTCGGCGCTCGAGCGAGCGCTGGAGGACGAGTTCGGCTTCGAGTGCACCACGTTCGTGCGCACCCCGACCGAGCTGCGGGCCGCGCTCGACCTGCACCCCTTCGAGGTGGCGAGCGGCGACACGTACTTCGTCACGTTCCTGAAGAAGGCGCCGTCGAGGTCCGTCGCCGGCGCGCTCGAGGCGGCGTCCAACGACTTCGACACCCTCGTCGTCCACGGGCGCGACGTGCACTGGCGGATGCACGGGAAGTCGACCGACACCAAGCTGAAGGCCGCCGTGTGGAAGTCGCTCGGCGAGCACGCCAGCACGAGCCGCAACGTCAACATGCTGACCAAGCTGGCAGCCAGGCTCGACGCCTGAACGACCGGCTGATGGCTGTGCGGGTGGGCGATGGGGGTCTCGATCCCCCGACCTCCACGGTGTGAACGTGGCGCTCTTCCAACTGAGCTAAACGCCCTCGACGGGAGCCAGCAGATTACCAGCGACACCCGCGAACGTCACAGACGCAGGACGGTGTCGAGCGCCAGGTCGAGCAGCCGGTCGCGCACGTCGTGCTGCTTGTCCCACGCCCGGCCGTCCCACTCCTGGTCGCTGAGGTCGTCGCCGGCGTAGAGCAGCTGTCCGTAGACGGCGCCGCGGAACGCCGCCGCGGCGAACATCGCCGCCGCCTCCATCTCGACGGTGACGCAGCCCGCCTCCCGCCGGCGCTCGACCTTGGCGCGCGTCTCGCGGAAGAACGCGTCCGTCGTCCAGGTGCGGCCGCGCTCGTACGGCACGCCCGCCTCGTCGAGGACGGCCTCGATGGCCGCGAGGGCCCGGGGGTGGGGCGTGACCGCGGCGTCGGGCGGGGCGTAGTGGTAGCTGGTGCCCTCGTCGCGCACCGCGCTGGTCGGGACGACGACGTGACCGACGGCGAAGCCGGGGCGCACCACGCCGGCACCGCCGCAGCCGATGATCGTCGTCGCCCCGAGGGCGATCAGCACCTCGAGCGTCGTGACCGCCGCCGGCGCGCCGACGCCGGGGCTGACCAGGGCCACGTCGCGGCCGCGGTGCTCGATGACGGAGATCGGGTGGTCGCCGTGCTCGAACGGCACGTGGTACGTCGGCGCCAGCCCCTCGGTGCGGGCGGCGACCACGTTGCCGAACCAGCACACCACGGCGCGGTCGGGGAACCCGAGCGGCGGGCGGTGGATCGACGGGTTGATCATCGCGTCCGGCGACGGATCGAACTCGAACAGCGGGCTGTCGGACATCGGCCCAGCTTGGCCGACGGGCCCGTCGCCGCTAGCCGAGGAGCTCGAGGGCTCGGCCGAACAGCCGGGGCACGCTCGGGGCGATGTCGTCCCACTCCGGGTCGGCGCGCTTGCCCGACCGGTGCAGCATCACGTTGAAGCAGGCGATCACGCCGAAGCGGTAGCCGGCGAATGCCCGGAACCAGGCGACCTCGTCGAGGCGGACGAACCGACCGGTGGCCGCCCCGTAGCGCTCGACCAGCTCGTCGAACGGCGGCACGACCGCCAGCGCCTCGCCGTTGGCCCAGCTCGCCGGGTCGTTCATCATCAGCAGCCAGCCGAGATCCAGCAGCTGCGCGCCGATCCCGCTGATCTCCCAGTCGAGAACGGCGACGAGACGGCCGGCGTCGTACAGGAGGTTGCCGGTCTGGAAGTCGCCGTGGAACACCCCGACGTCCACGTCGGTCGGGATCGTCGCCAGCAGCTGGTCGCGCGTCGAGCGACCGAGCGGCACCCACTCGGACTCGGCCGCCCTGTCCAGCAGGCGGTCCCAGAACAGGACCTCGTCGGCGATCGCCCGGGGCTGCTGCCAGTCGGCGAGCGCGACGCGCCAGTCGACCCGGTGGATCGCGGCGAGCGCATCGACCGCCTGGACGAACGCCTCGTGCACCCCGGCGCGGTCGACGCGTCCGGCGCCCACGGCGCGGCGCACGTCGAGCGTCTCGCCCGGCAGGCGCTCGACCATCGTGTACGGCACGCCGAACCAGCGCTCGTCATCGTCCCACCAGCGCACCTCGGGCACGGGCACCTGGGCCCACCACATCGCCTGCAGCAGCGGCACCTGGCGGAGCACGTCGGTGTTGCCGGAGCGGCGCACGCCCTTGGGTGGCACGCGCATCACCAGCGCATCGAGCACCTCGGCGCCGCGCACCACGTCGAAGCCGAACGACAGGCCGGCGTGGCCCGGCATGGTCGTCACGCCCCGCACGGCGACCGACTCGTCGTAGTGCGCCACCGCCCACGTCAGCAGCTGGGCCGTCAGCTCGGCGAGGTCGACCGGGACGGGCACGCCGCCGAGGTTATGCGTGCCGTCGGGCCGGGGCCGTTCCGGCGGCCGGTCGGCTCGAGCTCCGGGCGTCGGGCAGGGTCAACTGCGATCGACGCAGGCGATGCCCATGCCCTGCTTGTCGCGGTGCGGCTCGAGGTCGGCGGCGCAGCGTTCGTCGAAGGCGACGAGGGTGACGACGACACCGTCGTTCGGGGTCGAGCAGTCGACCTCTGCCGCATCGCCGTTGCGCTGGACGACGACGCACGACCCGGTGACGAGCACGTTGTCCGGCGGGCGGGGCTTGGTCGGCGAGTTGAGCACGACGCCGAGCAGCACGACGCCGATGCCGAGCGCGGCGAGCACGGCCATGAACCGCCACGGGAACCGTGGCGGGTCCTGGTAGCGGGACAGCGGGTTGAACGTCGGGCGGCGCGGCGGCACGTCCTCGTCGTCGACGTCCGGTGCCGGCGGCGGTGCGGACGCCGCCGCCGAACCGCGGGCCGACGGACCGGGCAGGCCGAGGTCGTAGGTGTGGCGACGGTCGGGGTCGCGCAGCACCCACCACGCCTGGTTGATCTCGGCCATCGCCGTGGCCGATCGCTCGCCGCCCGCGTCGGGGTGGTGCAGCCGGGCGGCGCGCCGGTACGCGTCGCGGATCTCCGCCGCCGAGGCGTCGGGCGCCACGCCGAGCAGCTCGTAGTGCGTCATCCCGACCCGGTCAGGTGCTGCCGCCGGAGCGCCAGTACTGACCGGCGTCGCGCGACAGGAAGCCGTCGTCGACGAGGTAGCGGCGCAACGCGGCGGTGTCGGCATGACGCTGCCCGAGGATCAGGTTGACCTGGGCCTCGCTGTAGCGCTGGCCCGGTTCGAACGCCTGGGCGAGCCAGTCGAGCACGACGAGCCGCTTGGCGTGGGCGGTGGGGATCTGCTGGAGGCGGCCGTCGACGACGAACGCGTCCATCACCTTGCGGGCCTCGGGCGGCAGGTCGTCGTGCTCGGCCGTCCGTGGCCGGGCGAGCGCCTCGCGGGCGGCGCGCTGGAACGCCGCGCCGAGCACGACGAGCACCCCACCCTGGGCGACGACCAGGCCGACGTCGGCGAGGCGACCGAGCGCCTTGCCCACCGCACCCGGGTCGAGCCCGGTGGCGGCGACGACCTCGTCCAGCGTCCCCGCCCCGAGCTCCAGTGCGGCGAACACCCGCCGGCGGTCGTCGTCGGCCAGCGCGCCGACGATCGTCGCCGCGTCGAGCTGGCGTCCCATCGCGCTCACGGGGCGATCAGTACCCGAGATCGATGTGGACCTCACCGAGGAGGGGCCGCCCGTGGGCGAACCTGGCGACGTTGGTCGAGATCCGCTCGGCGAGCAGCGGGGCCGCCATCTCCGGGGTGTTGCCGACGTGCGGCGTGATCAGGCAGTTCGGCATGGTCCACAGCTTGTGCCCGTCGGGCAGCGGTTCGGGGTCGGTGACGTCCAGGCCGGCACCGCCGATCACGCCGTGCTCCAGCGCCCACACGAGGTCCTCGGTGACGACGTGCTTGCCGCGGGCCACGTTGACGAGCCAGGCGTGGCGCTCCATCATCTCCAGCTCCGAGCGCGAGATCATCCCCTCGGTCTCCGAGGTCAGGGCCAGGGCGAGCACGACGAGGTCGGCGCCGGGCAGGGCGTCGACGTAGCGCTCGCCCTCGAAGACCTCGTCGGCCCCGTCCATCTCCGTGACGCGGTTGCGAACGACCGTCGTGTGGCAGTCGAACGGCTTGAGCAGGCGCAACAGCGACTCGGTGATGCCGCCGCCGCCGAGGATCGTGACGTTGGCGCCGAGCAGGTTGCGCCCGGCCGGTCCGGTCCACGTGCCCGCCCGGGCGTACTGGCCGAGCCCGCGCATGCCCGCCAGGGCGAGCGTCAGCGCCAGCTCGGCCACCGGCTCGGCGTAGACCCCCTTGCCGCAGGTCCACAGGTGGTCGTCGTCGAGCAGGTCGACGTAGGCCTCGATCCCGGCGAACGGCAGCTGCACCCACTGCAGCTCGGGTGCCGACCCGAGCAGGCCGTCGAGCGACGACGGATCACGCGGCGCCGCCCACACGAGGCCCTCGGCCTCGGCGACGGGGACGACGTGGCCGCCGCCGGCGACCACGGCGTCGTGCATCCATCCGGGGGCGCCCTCGGGGGCGAGGGCGATGCGAGGTGGGCCGTCTCGATCCGGCCCGGACCTACTTGGAGGGTTGCTCGACATGGTCCCCCGAGAATATCCAGACCGGTGTCAGCCGCGCGCGGCTCGTCGGTTGATGATGATCGTCCCGCCGACGATGACGATCACGGCGACGAGCATGATCGACGTCGCCAGCACCTGGGCCTGCGGCGGGATCGTCACGCGCGACGCGTCGAACACCTGGCGCGGGAACGTGCGCACCGGCCCGGCGACGAACGACGTGATGATGTAGTCGTCGATCGACAGCGCCAGCGAGAGCATGAACGCGGCGACCACGCCCGGCAGGATCAGCGGGAACGTCACCTTGCGGAACGTCCGCAGGGGCGGCGAGCCGAGGTCCATCGCCGCATCCTCGAGCGTCCAGTCGAAGCCGCGGATGCGAGCCTTGAGCGTCATCGCCACGAAGCTGAGGCAGAAGCCGGTGTGGGCGATCACGATCGTCCAGAAGCCCAACTCGGCGCCCTGGTTGAAGAACAGGGTGAACAGCGACGCACCCATGACGATCTCGGGCGTCGTGATCGGCAGGATCAGCAGCATGTTGACCGCGCCACGGGCGTGCATCCGGTAGCGCGACAGGGCGAGGGCGATGAGCGTGCCGAGGGCGGTGGCCAAGGTGCAGGAGATCAGGGCGACGCGGATGCTCTCGACGAGCGCATCGGTGAACGCCTCCTCCTTGAACGGGTGCAGCCAGTTGTCGAAGGTGAACCCCTCCCAGACCGTGTTGAACTTGCCGCTGGGCTGGTTGAACGTGAACACCGCGATCGTGATCAGCGGGACGAACAGGTAGAGCAGGCCGAGGATCGTCACCGTCCACAGCCCGATCGACCCCTTCGACCGCCGCCGGCGCACCGGATCGGCAGCGACTTCGGCGAGGACGGCCTCGGGCGCACCGGCGCTCATACGAGATCTTCCGTGCCGAGGAAGCGGGCGTAGACGAGGACGATCGCAGTGATCATCACCATGACCACGAAGCTGATCGCCGCCGCGGTCGGGTAGTCGTTCTGGTTGAGGAACCGGCTCTGCACGACCTCACCGATCACCTGCGTGTTCGTGTTGCCGAGCAGCTTGGCGTTGATGAAGTCACCGACCGCCGGGATGAAGCAGAGGAGCGTGCCGGCGAACACGCCGGGCATCGACAGCGGCAGGATGACCTTGCGGAACGCCTGGGCGAAGCTGGAGTACAGGTCCTGCGCCGCCTCCACCAGGCGCTTGTCGATCTTCTCCAGGCTGACGTAGATCGGCAGCAGGGCGAACGGCAGGAAGTTGTAGGTGAGCCCGCCGATCACCGCGGCCTGGGTGTTGATGATCCGCCCGTCCTCGGTGATGTGCAGCGCGTCGAGCACCCCGACGAGGTGGAGCTCGTTCAGGAACCACAGGATCGGGCCCTCGTCGGCGAGCAGCGACTGCCAGGCGATCGTGCGCAGGAGGAACGAGGTGAAGAACGGGAGCATCACCGCGCCGAGCAGCAGGTTCCGCCACCGCCCGGCCTTGAAGGCGATGAAGTAGGCGATCGGGTAGGCGATCAGCACGCAGAAGAACGTGGCGATCGCCGCGTAGGCGAACGCCCGGATCAGCTGCTCGCTGTACTGGCTGAACGCGGTGCTGAAGTTCGACCAGTGCCAGCTGAAGTCGAACACGGGCAGCAGCCGGTCGGGTTTGGTCGACAGGGCGATCTTCAGCAGCGTCACCATCGGGACGAGGAAGAACAGGTAGAGCCACAGCACGCCCGGCGCCGACATCGCGTACGGGGCGAACCGGCCGTTGCGCAGTGTCTTGTTGTCGGTGGCGGCGTCGGCCTTGGCCATCTCAGGTCCCCGTCACGCTGGTGAAGCGGGCGGTGATGCGGGCGTCGACGTCGTCGGGGATGTCGGCGAACGACTTGAACCGCCCCTTGGTCGCGTCGTCGGGGAACAGCAGCGGGCTGTCGGCGAGGGCCGCGGCGTCACCGCCGAGCTTGATCAGCTCCTCCTTGACCCCGACCACGGGCGAGACGTACTGCACGGAGGCGGTGATCAGCGCCGCGTTGGCCGGGTCGTACACGTAGTCCATGAACGACGCCGCGGCGACGGCGTTCGGCGAGCCGTTGGGGATGACCATGGCGTCGAACCAGCTCATCGCGCCCTCCTCGGGGTAGACGAAGTGCACGTCGGGGTTGGTGCTCTGGGCGATGTCGCCGGACCACGCCATGCACACGGCGAAGTTCCCGTTGTCGATGTCCTGCAGGTAGTCGTTGCCCGTGAAGCGGCGGAACTGGCCGGCGTTCGTCGCCGCCTCGATCTTGTCGAGCGCCTTGTTCATGCCCGCCTCGTCGGCCGTCGACGGGTCGAGGCCGAGGCTGAACATCGTCAGGCCGAGCGTGTCGCGCATCTCGCTGAACATCCCGACCCGGCCCTTCCACTCCTCGCTGAACAGCTCGTCGACGCTGGTCAGCTCGCGGCCGGTGACGCCCTGGTTGTAGGCGAAGCCGGTGTAGCCCGCCTGCCACGGCAGGAAGGTGCGGGCGCCGAGGTCCCACGACAGGTCCAGGTACTGCGGGTCGAGGTGGCGCGCGTTGGGGATCAGGTTGGACGGCAGGGCCTCGATCCAGCCGAGGTTCTTCAGCCTGGCGACCATCCAGTACGTCGGGCAGACGATGTCGTAGTCCATCACCTTGCCGGTGCCGAGGATCGGCTGGAACTCGCGGTTGAACACCTCGTTGTTGTCGTTGAAGTTCTCCGAGTACTCGACCGAGATCCCCGTCGCCGCCTCGAAGTCGGGGATCGTCTCCTCGTCGATGTAGGCGGTCCAGTTGAGGATCCGCACGTCTTCGTCGCCCGTGCCGAGCTGGCCGACCGCCCCGGACGGGCTGTCGCCGCTGCTGTCACCGCCACTCGATCCCGAGCTGCCCGTGCCGGACAGGGCGATCGCCCCGAGCGCGCCGAGGGCGACGACCCCGCCGCCGATCAGCAGCGCACGGCGGTTGATCCGGCTCTCCTTCTTCGGCGACGCCGTGGACGCCGGTGCAGGCGCGTCCCGGCCGTCGAGCGCGGCCTGGACCTCGTCGACGTCGGTGGTGGTGGCTCCGACGATCGTCGAGGTGCCCGCCATGGCGTATGCCGCTTCCGTCGGCCACGACGTCCACAGCTCGTCGCCCGTGCGCATCTCGGCGAGCTCCGGCGTGGCGTCGACGTGCAGCACCAGCTCGGTGCCGTCGGGCAGCACCTGCACGAGCCGCCGCTCGGAGCCCTGGAAGATCACGTTGGTGATCCGCCCGCGCACCTTGTTCGGCGTGTCCGGCTCGGCAGCGGCCGGGGTCAGCCGCTCGGGGCGGAGCATCACGGTGACGGCCTCGCCGGTGCCGACCGGGCAGCCGGCGACGGGGATCGTCGGGCCGCAGCGCAGGGCGACCATCGCCCGGCCGCCTTCGGCGCCGACGACCGTGCCGGGCAGGAGGTTGGCCGAGCCGATGAAGCCGGCGACGAAGATCGAGCCCGGCGAGTCGTAGATGTCGCGCGGCGTGCCGATCTGCTCGACGTGGCCCTGGCTCATCACCGCGATGCGGTCGCTCATGGTGAGCGCTTCCTCTTGGTCGTGGGTGACGAAGACGAAGGCGATGCCGACCTCGCGTTGGATGCGCTTCAGCTCGATCTGCATCGCCTGGCGCAGCTTGAGGTCGAGCGCGGCCAGCGGTTCGTCGAGGAGCAGCGCGCTCGGCAGGTTGACCAGGGCGCGGGCCAGCGCGACGCGCTGCTGCTGCCCGCCGGACAGCTGCGCCGGTCGCCGTCCGGCGAAGTCGTGCAGGCGGACGATCTCGAGCATCTCGCCGACGCGCCGACGGACCTCGCTCTCGGGGATGCCCTTCTTGGCGCGCAGGCCGAACGCGACGTTGTCGCGGATGTTCATGTGCGGGAACAGGGCGTACTGCTGGAAGACCGTGTTGACGTTGCGCTTGTACGGCGGGACGTCGGTGACGTCCTGCCCCTCGAGCAGCACCCGACCGCTCGTGGGCAGGTCGAAGCCGGCGATCATCCGCAGCGTGGTGGTCTTGCCACAGCCCGACGGGCCGAGCATCGCGAAGAACTCGCCGCCGGCGATGTCGAAGTCGGCGTCGTGCACGGCGACGAAGCTGCCGAACGTCTTGCGGACGTGCTCCAGCCTGATGACGTTCCCGGACACCGATCCCGCCGGCATCGGCTGCTCGCTCAGATCTCCCCCTCGAGGCTCGTGTTGGCCGGAATCCTAAGCAGGGTCGCGCGCCGGCGGGCTCCCGCTCAGGTCACGGGATCGTTGCAGTCGCGTGCGTGGGAATCCTCGCCACGGCTTGTGGCCGGCCACGCGCTCGGACATGATCGGCGGCCGATGGACCGGGGTGGCACACAGCTCGACACGATCGACCGGGCGATCATCGAACGGCTCCAGGTCGACGGCCGGGCGCCGTACACCCGGCTCGGCGCGGCCGTCGGTCTGTCCGAGGCGGCCGTGCGCCAGCGGGTCCAGCGCTTGATCGAGTCCGGCGTGCTGCAGGTCGTCGGCGTCACCAACCCGCTGTCGGTCGGCCGGCGGCGGATGGCGATGATCGGCGTCCGCTGCGCCGGCCCGCTCGATCCCGTCGCCGAGGCCCTGCGGGAGATGGACGACATCGACTACCTCGTCGTCACCGCCGGCTCGTTCGACTTCCTCTGCGAGGTGGTCGTGGCCGACGACGAGTCGCTGCGCGACCTCGGCAACCGCATCCGCTCCGTCCCCGGCGTGATGACCACCGAGACGTTCATCTACCTCGACCTGGTCAAGCAGACGTTCACGTGGGGAGCCCACTAGCAGGGTGCTCGCTCCCGAGGTTGATCATCACGTGCTTGATCCTCGTGTAGTCGTCGAGGGCGTAGGCGCTGAGGTCCTTCCCGTAGCCGGAGCGCTTGAAGCCGCCGTGGGGCATCTCGGCGACGAGCGGGATGTGCGTGTTGATCCACACGCAGCCGAAGTCGAGGCGCCTGCACATCCGCATCGCCCGGCCGAGGTCCCGGGTCCACACGCTCGACGCCAGCCCGTACTGCACGCCGTTGGCCCAGCGCACCGCCTCGTCCTCGTCGCTGAAGCGCTGCACGGTGATCACCGGACCGAAGATCTCCTCCTGGCTCAGCGCGTCCGCCTGCTCCAGCCCGGCGACGACCGTCGGCTGGAAGAAGAACCCGTCACCGCCGACCGCCGAACCACCGGTGGTCACCGTGGCGTGGTCGGGCACCTTGGCGACCATCGCCGCCACCCGGGCCAGCTGGTCGGCGTTGTTGACGGGGCCGAACAGCACGTCGTCGTCGTCCGGGCGCCCGGTCCGCACCCCGCCGGCCTGCTCGGTGAGCGCGGCGACGAAGTCGTCGTAGGTGCGGCCGCTGGCCAGCACTCGCGTCGCCGCCGTGCAGTCCTGCCCGGCGTTGAAGTAGCCGGCGGTGGCGATGTGCGCGGCCGCCGCCTCGAGGTCGGCGTCGTCGAACACGACGACCGGCGCCTTGCCGCCGAGCTCGAGGTGCACCCGCTTCAACCCCGGCGCGGCCGCCGAGGCGACCTCCATCCCGGCGCGCACCGACCCGGTGACGCTGACCATCGCCGGCGTGTCGTGGGACACCATCGCCCGCCCCGTGTCGCGGTCGCCGCAGACGACGTTGAGCACGCCGGGCGGGAGGAACTCGGCGGCGATCTCGGCGAGCAGGGTCGTTGTCGCCGGGGTGGTGTCGCTGGGCTTGAGCACGACGGTGTTGCCGGCGGCGAGCGCCGGGCCGAACTTCCAGACCGCCATCATCATCGGGTAGTTCCACGGGGCGACCTGGGCGCACACGCCGATCGGCTCGCGGCGCACGAGCGAGGTCATCCCGCGCATGTACTCCCCCGCGCTCTTGCCCTCCAGGTGCCGGGCGGCGGTGGCGAAGAAGCGCAGCTGGTCGACCATCGGGCCGATCTCCTCGCTGCGGGTGAGGTGGATCGGCTTGCCGGTGTTCTCGACCTCCCTGGCGATCAGTTCCTCGCCTCGCGCCTCCACCGCGTCGGCGATGCGGAACAGCGCCAGCGAGCGCTCGCTCGGCGTCGTCTCCTTCCACGTCTCGAACGCCGTTGCCGCCGCGTCCATCGCCGCGTCGATGTCCGCCGCGCCCGACAGCGGCGCCGTCGCGTAGGCCCGACCGGTGACCGGATCGACGACGTCGCTCGTCGCCCCGTCCGCCGCCGGGACCGACCTGCCGTTGACGAAGTTCTGGAACGCCTGCATGCGGGCGACTGTACCGAGCGGTCGATTTGCTCCAGCCGCGTCCGCGAGCGCGCGAGCATCTCCGCCATGTCTGCCATCCGCACCGTCGGCGTGCCCAAGGAGATCAAGACCAAGGAGTACCGCGTGGCCATGACACCCGACGGTGTGCGCGAGTTCGAACGCCGGGGCATCGACGTGTTCGTCGAGACCGGCGCCGGCGCCGGGGCGTCGTTCAGCGACGACGACTACCGCGCCGCCGGCGCCGACATCGTCCCCACCGCAGCGGACGCCTGGGCGCAGGAGATGGTCGTCAAGGTCAAGGAGCCGAAGGAGGAGGAGTTCGCGTTCCTCCGCCCCGACCTGACGCTGTTCACCTACCTGCACCTCGCCGCCTACCCGGAGGTCGCCAAGGCCTTGATCGCCAGCCGGACCACCGGGATCGCCTACGAGACCGTGCAGACCGACGGCGGCGCGCTGCCGCTGCTGGCGCCGATGAGCGAGGTCGCCGGCCGGCTGGCCCCGCAGATCGGGGCCCACTACCTGGAGCGCCACAACGGCGGTCGTGGCGTGCTGATGGGCGGGGCGCCCGGCGTGCAGCCGGCCAAGGTCGTCGTGCTCGGCGCCGGCAACGTCGGCTGGAACTCGGCGTGGATCGCCGCCGGCATGGAGGCCGAGGTGATCCTGTTCGACAAGAACCTCGACCGCCTCCGCTGGGTCGACCAGATCAACAAGGGGCGGATCATGACGCTCGCCTCCAACCGTGGGGCGATCGAGCGCAACCTGGCCGATGCCGACCTGCTGATCGGCGCGGTGCTCGTCGCCGGGGGGCGGGCCCCCGTCGTCGTCAGCGAGGACATGGTGGCGACGATGAAGCCGGGGGCGGTGATCGTCGACGTCGCCGTCGACCAGGGCGGGTGCATCGAGACGATCCACGAGACCACCCACGACGCCCCCGTGTACGACGTGCACGGCGTCCTGCACTACGCCGTCGGCAACATGCCCGGGGCGGTGCCGCACACCAGCACGTACGCGCTGACGAACGCCACGCTCCCCTACCAGCTGGAGGTCGCCGAGTTCGGCCCGGCCGAGGCGGCCCGCCGCGATCACGCCCTCGCGCTCGGCTTCAACACCGTCGACGGTCGGGTCACCAACGCCCCCGTCGCCGAGTTCCTCGCCGTCGACTTCGTCGAGCCGCTCGCCGCGCTCACCTGAACCAGTGAGGGGCGGGCGTCGGCCGGCCCGACGCCATAGGGTGCCTGCCGTGAGCACGGGGACGCGGCAGCTGCACGTCGCCTGCATCATGGACGGCAACGGCCGCTGGGCGCAGCGCCGGCGACTCCCCCGCACCGAGGGGCACACCGAGGGCGAGGAGAACCTCGCCCGGCTCGTGCGCATCGCCGTGCGCCGCCAGGTGGGCTGGCTCACCGTCTTCGGCTTCTCGACGGAGAACTGGGTGCGGCCGCGACCCGAGGTGCGCCACATCCTCGGCCTGCACAAGAAGCTGTTCGGTCGCGTCGCCGAGCTCAACGAGCTGAACGTGCGGATCCAGTGGATGGGCCGCCCGTTCGACGAGCCCGAGGCGCGCACCCCGAAGTACGTGCAGCGGGCGATCCGCAAGGCGATCAACGACACCTCGCGCAACACCGGCATGGTCCTCACCGTGGCGTTCGACTACGGCAGCCGCGCCGAGATCGCCCGGGCCGCCGCCCTCGCCGCCGCTGCCGGACCCGTCGACGAGGCTGCGATCTGGGACCGGTTGTACCTCCCCGAGCTGCCCCCGGTCGACGTGGTCGTGCGCACCTCCGGCGAGCAGCGGATCTCCAACTTCATGCTGTGGCAGTGCGCCGCGGCCGAGGTGCTGTTCACCGACCAGTCATGGCCGGACTTCGACGGCGACGACCTCGACGCCGCGCTGGCGCTCGTCGCCGGCGACGGCGGATGACGCCGGCCGACGCCCTCGCCCGCGTCGTCGCCGCGCTCCCGGCCGCCGAGGACCGCGCCGGGCAGCGGGAGATGGTCAGCGCGGTGAGCGCGGCGATCACCGACCAGCACCACCTCGTCGTGCAGGCCGGCACCGGGACGGGCAAGACGCTCGGCTACCTCGTGCCGGCGATCGTCGCCGGCAAGCGCACCGTCGTCGCGACCGCGACGAAGGCGCTGCAGGACCAGCTCGCCGCCAAGGACCTCCCGTTCCTCGAGGAGCACCTCGGCGTCGACTTCACCTGGAGCGTCCTCAAGGGCCGCAGCAACTACCTGTGCATGCAGCGCGTGCGCGAGCTGTCGGCGGCCGACACCGGCCAGCTCGAGCTGGAGGAGATGGCCGGGAGCACGAAGCTGGAGATCATGCGCCTCGCCGAGTGGGCCGGGCGGACCGCGACCGGCGACGCCACCGACCTGCCGGAGTCCGTCAGCGACCGGGCGTGGCAGGCGGTCAGCGTCGGCAGCGACGAGTGCCCCGGGGCCAAGCGCTGCCCGATGGGCGACGTGTGCTTCGCCGAGGCCGCCCGCCAGCGCGCCGAGCACGCCGACGTGGTCGTCGTCAACCTGCACCTCTACGGCCTCGACGTCGCCGCCGACGGGGCGATCCTGCCGCCGCACGACGTGCTCGTCGTCGACGAGGCCCACCAGCTGGAGGACATCGCCAGCGACACCGTCGGCCTGCAGATCGCACCCTCGCGCTTCGTCACCGTCGCCGCAGCGCTGCGCAAGGTCCTCGCCGAGCCGGAGGTGCCGTCGGCCGTGGCCGAGGCCGCGTCCGGGCTGCGCGAGGTGCTCCAGCCGTCGGTCGGCGAGCGCCTCGGCGTCCCCCTGCCCGACGCGGTCGTCGAGGTCCTCGTGGACGGCCGCCGCCGGCTGGAGGCGGCGATGTCCGCGCTGCGCGCCCTCGACCAGGCGGGCAAGACGTCGGCCACCGCCGAGGTCCAGCAACGCGTGCTGCGCGCCTCGCAGTTGACCGGACGGTTGGTCGAGGCGATCGACCTCGCTTCCAAGATCGACGACGGCTGGGTGCCGTTCGTCGGCGGCTCGCCCGACCACCCGCGTCTGGAGATCGCCCCGCTCGACGTCGCCCCGATCCTGCGCGAGGGCGTCTGGGGTCGGCGCACCGCCGTGCTGGCCAGCGCGACGATCCCGCCGTCGTTGCCCGCCGCCGTCGGCCTGCCCGCTGATCGGCTGGTGCAGCTCGACGTCGGCAGCCCGTTCGACTACCCGGGTAACGCCCTGCTGTACTGCGCCCGCCACCTGCCCGATCCGCGTGACGCGTCGTACACGCCGAAGACCCACGACGAGCTCGTCGCCCTGATCGACGCGGCCGGGGGGCGCACGCTCGCCCTGTTCACCAGCTGGAAGGCGATGGACGCCGCCGTCGCCGCGGTGCGGGCCCGGGTCGACGTGCCGATCCTCAGCCAGCGCGACCTCCCCAAGGGCCGCCTCGTCGCCGAGTTCACCCGCTCCGAGCCGACCTGCCTGTTCGCCACCGCCGGGTTCTTCCAGGGCTTCGACGCGCCGGGGCGCACGCTCAGCCTCGTCGTCATCGACCGGATCCCGTTTCCCCGTCCCGACGACCCGCTGCTGTCGGCCCGGCGCGAGGCCCTCGGTCCCACGGCGTTCCGCCAGATCGACCTGCCCCGTGCGGCGACGATGCTCGCCCAGGCAACGGGACGGCTGATCCGCACCGCCACCGACCGTGGCGTCGTCGCCGTCCTCGACCGCCGCCTGAGCACGGCCACGTACGGCTGGGACATCGTCCACGCCCTCCCGCCGATGCGCCGCACCCGCGAGCGCGCCGACGCCGAAGCCTTCCTCCGCGAGATCACCGCTTCTTCTGGCGGCTGATCGCTCACGTCCCCAGGGACGACGCTGCTCCGGCGGCGCGCCGGGCAGTCACCGTCCCCGGCACGGTGAGCGGTGCGCGCACCCTTCACGCACACCACTCACCTTGCCGGGTCGAGCCGCCGCTGAGGTGAGTGGTGCGCGCACCCTTGGCGCGCACCACTCACCTCGCCGGGCTCGGCGCCGACCGCCGGGCGGGCCGGCGTCGGGGCGTGCTTGTTAACGTCCGCCGGCATGGGGGTGACCGATGACGATCCTCGCTGACCGCGTCTCGGAGGCGAGCGAGGCGTTCGCCGCGAACCGCACGGCGATGCTGGCCCAGCTGGCCGCGCACGAGGAGCAGCTGGCCCTGGCCAACGCCGGAGGCGGGCCGCGCTACGTCGAGCGCCACCGCCAGCGCGGCAAGCTGCTCGCCCGCGAGCGGGTCGAGGCGATGCTCGATCCGGACAGCCCGTTCCTCGAGCTGTCGCCGCTCGCCGCCTACGGCACGAGCTTCCCGGTCGGCGGCGGGCTGGTCACCGGGATCGGTGTCGTCGAAGGCGTCGAGTGCCTGCTGATCGCCAACGACCCCACCCAGCGCGGCGGGGCGACCAACCCGATGTCGATGCGCAAGAACCTGCGGGCCATGCAGATCGCCCGGGAGAACGCGCTGCCGATGATCAACCTCGTCGAGTCGGGCGGCGCCGACCTGCCGACGCAGAGCGAGATCTTCATCCCCGGCGGCCAGACGTTCCACGACATCACCGACATGAGCGCCCGCGGCATCCCGACGATCGCCGTCGTGTTCGGCAACTCCACCGCCGGCGGCGCCTACCTGCCCGGGATGAGCGACTACGTGGTGATGATCAAGGAGCGCTCCAAGGTGTTCCTCGGCGGCCCGCCGCTGGTGAAGATGGCCACGGGTGAGGAGAGCGACGACGAGTCGCTCGGTGGCGCCGAGATGCACGCCCGCACCAGCGGCCTCGCCGACTACTTCGCCGTCGACGAGCTCGACGGGATCCGCCTCGGTCGCCAGGTGGTCCGCCGCCTCAACCACCGCAAGCGCGGCCCCGGCCGCCGCGGTCCCGGCCGGCCGCCCCGGCTCGATCCCGAGCAGCTGCTCGGCATCCCGTCGGCCGACCCGAAGCTGCCGTTCGACCCGCGCGACGTGATCGCCCGCATCGTCGACGACAGCGACTTCGACGAGTTCAAGCCGCTGTACGGCTCGTCGCTGACCACCGGCTTCGCCGAGCTGCACGGCTATCCGATCGGCATCCTCGCCAACCACCGTGGCGTGCTGTTCAACGAGGAGGCCCAGAAGGGCGCCCAGTTCATCCAGCTGGCCAACCAGGCGGACACGCCACTCGTCTTCCTGCAGAACACCACCGGCTACATGGTCGGCCGGGACTTCGAGCAGCGCGGGATCATCAAGGACGGCGCCAAGATGATCAACGCCGTCGCCAACAGCCGGGTGCCGCACCTGACGATCCACATGGCCGCCTCGTACGGCGCCGGCAACTACGGGATGTGCGGCCGCTCGTACGGCCCCCGCTTCCTGTTCGCCTGGCCCAACGCGAAGACCGCGGTGATGGGCCCGCAGCAGCTGGCCGGGGTGATGAGCATCGTCGCCCGCCAGTCGGCGATCTCGATGGGCAAGCCGTTCGACGACGAGGCCGACGAGGCGATGCGCCGCACGGTCGAGGAGCAGATCGAGCGGGAGTCGCTGGCGCTGTTCATGACCGGGCGGGTGTACGACGACGGGATCATCGACCCGCGCGACACCCGCACCGTCCTGGGGATGTGCCTGTCGGCCATCGACAACCAACCGATCGAGGGCACCCGTGGCTACGGCGTGTTCCGGATGTGACGACCGTGACCGAGACATCCGTCCGAACGCTCGACCGGGTGCTGATCGCCAACCGTGGCGAGATCGCCCGGCGGATCATCCGCACCTGCCGGCGCCTGGGCATCGCCACGGTCGCCGTGCACTCCGACGCCGACGCCGACGCCCCGTACGTGGCCGAGGCCGACGTGGCCGTGCGCCTGCCGGGCAACACGCCCGCCGAGACGTACCTGCGCGGCGACCGCCTCGCCGCGATCGCCGTCGAGACCGGCTGCGACGCCGTCCACCCGGGCTACGGCTTCCTCGCCGAGAACGCCGGCTTCGCCCGCACCGTCACGAACGCCGGCCTGACGTGGATCGGTCCGCCCGCCGCGGCGATCGAGGCGATGGGCTCGAAGGTCGGGGCGAAGGCGATGATGCGTGCCGCCGGCGTGCCGGTGCTGCCCGACAACACCGTCGAGTCGCTGGAGGAGATCGGCCTGCCTGCGCTGGTCAAGGCCTCGGCCGGCGGTGGCGGCCGCGGCATGCGCCTCGTGCGCACCGCCGACGAGATGGCCGACGCCGTCGCCGCGGCCGAACGCGAGGCGGCCGCCGCCTTCGGTGACGGCACGGTGTTCGTCGAGCGCTACGTCGAGGGCGGCCGCCACGTCGAGGTCCAGGTCTTCGCCGACGACCACGGCCACGCCGTCGCCCTGTTCGAGCGCGACTGCACGCTGCAGCGCCGTCACCAGAAGATCGTCGAGGAGGCGCCCTCCCCCGCCGTCTCGCCCGAGCTGCGCGAGCGGATGTGCCGCGCCGCGGTCGACGCGGCGACCGCGGTCGGCTACCGCGGCGCCGGCACCGTCGAGCTGCTGCTGGCCGCCGACGGGACGTTCGCCTTCCTGGAGATGAACACCCGCCTGCAGGTCGAGCACCCGGTCACCGAGGCGATCACCGGGCTCGACCTCGTCGAGCTGCAGCTGCTCGTCGCCGCCGGCAAGGCACTTCCCCGCGACGTCCTCGAACCCACCCGTCGCGGCCACGCGATCGAGGTGCGCCTGTGCGCCGAGGACCCGGACAACGGCTACCTGCCGAGCAGCGGGCGGTTCCACCGGGTCGTCTGGCCGACGGGCACCGGGATCCGCGTCGACAGCGGGATCGAGTCCGGCTCGGTGGTCAGCCCGTTCTACGACTCGATGGTCGCCAAGCTGATCGCCCACGCCCCGACCCGTGCCGAGGCGGCCCGCCGCCTGGCCGACGCCCTGCGCGCCACCGTGCTGGTCGGCCCGGTCACCAACCGGCACCAGCTGATCGCGCTGCTGGGCCGGCTCGAGGCGGCCGGCGACGGCGACGACGGTTTCGACACCGGCTGGCTCGACCGCCACCCGTGGCACGACGACCCGGACGACCCGGCGGCCGTGGCCGCCGCCGCGCTCGCCGTCGCCGAGCGGGCCGCAGCGCAGCGCCCGGTGCTGCAGGGCATCCCGCCCGGTTGGCGGAACAACCCGACGCAGCCACAGGAGCTGCGCGTCGGCGACCACACCGTGACCTACGCCCGCGACCGCCACGGCGCGGCGATCGACGTCACCGTCGACGGTGAGGCGACGATCCCGGCGCGCACGACGACGGTGATCGTCGACGAGGAACGGCCGACCGGCACGGTCACGACGGTCTACGCGGCCAACGGCGCGGTGCGCCTGGACGTGCCGCTGCGCTACGTCTCGCCCGACGAGGCGGGACGTGCCGGTTCGCTGGTCGCCCCGATGCCGGGGTCGGTGTTGCGCATGTTCGTGGTCCCGGGTGACGAGGTCGTCGCCGGGCAGGCGTTGTTGACGATGGAGGCGATGAAGATGGAGCACACCGTGGTCGCCCCGGCCGCCGGCACCGTGGTCGAGGTGCTGGTCCAACCGGGACAGCAGCTCGCCGGCGGGCAACCACTCGTGCGGATCGGGGCCGTGTCGCAGCAGGCGGAGCAGGCGTCGTGAGGGGCACCCGGCCGGTGCGCATCGCCAACTGCTCGGGCTTCTTCGGCGACCGCATCTCCGCCGCCCGCGAGATGGTCGACCCGGCCATCCTCGACGAGAGCCCCGTCGACGTGCTCACCGGCGACTGGCTGGCGGAGCTGACGATGCTGATCCTCCACAAGCAGCGCGCCCGCAACAGCGAGGCCGGGTTCGCCTCGACGTTCCTGACGCAGATGGAGCAGGTCCTCGGCACGTGCATCGACCGGGGCATCAAGGTCGTCACCAACGCCGGTGGGCTCAACCCGGCGGGCTGCGCCGACCAGGTGCGCGACCTCGGCGCCCGCCTCGGCCTGAACGTCGACGTCGCCCACGTCGAGGGCGACGACCTCCTCGACCGCATCGACGGGCTGCGCCCGCAGCTCACCAACATCGACACCGGCGCCCCGTTCACCGCCACGGCCGTCAGCGCGAACGCCTACCTCGGCGGGTGGGGCATCGCCAGGGCCCTCGCCGAGGGTGCCGACGTCGTCGTCTGCCCGCGGGTCACCGACGCTGCCGTCGTCGTCGGCCCGGCGGCGTGGTGGTGGGACTGGGCCGTGGACGACTGGGACGCGCTGGCCGGGGCGGTCGTCGCCGGCCACCTCATCGAGTGCGGGGCGCAGGTCACCGGCGGCAACTACAGCTGGTTCAGCCGGATCCCCGAGCCGACGAGGCCGCTCGGCTTCCCGATCGCCGAGATCGACCGCGACGGCAACACCGTCATCACCAAGCACCCTGGCACCGGCGGGATCGTCGACGTCGGCAGCGTGACCGCCCAGCTGCTCTACGAGATCGGCCCGCCGGCGTACCTCAACCCCGACGTGACGACGCACTTCGAGACGATCGAGATCAGCCGGGACGGCCCCGACCGGGTGCTCCTGGCGGGGACGTGCGGCTCGCCGGCGCCGGATCGGGCGAAGGTCAGCATCAACTGCGAGGGCGGCTTCCGCAACCGGATGACGTTCGTGCTCACCGGCCTCGACCAGCAGGCCAAGGCCGACTGGGTGCGCGAGCAGCTGTTCATCCGCCTCGGCGGCGAGGACCGCTTCGACGAGGTCGACGTCCGCTTCGTTCCCGCCCCACCCGACGCCGTCGGCCAGGAAGCGGCCTCGGGTCGGCTGCACGTCAACGTCAAGAGCGCCGACGAGCGCCTGGTCGGACGCAACTTCTCCTCCGCCGCCACCGAGCTGGCGCTGGCCAGCTACCCCGGGTTCTTCACGACCTCGCCGCCCGGCCCCGCACAGGCGTACGGGATGTTCTGGCCGGCACTGGTCAGCACCGACGACCTCCACCACGTCGTCGTCCACGCCGACGGCCGGCGCGAGACCGTGCCGTTCCCGCCGTCCGGCCCGCTGCGCGAGATCGACGCGCCCGGGGTCGACGCCGCGCCGGTCGGCCCGGCGCCCGGCGCGCCGCTCGGCTCCGTGTTCGCTGCGCGCTCGGGCGACAAGGGCGGCAACGCCAACGTCGCCATCTACGCCGCCGACCAGGGCGGCTACGCCTGGCTGCGCCAGCACCTCACCACCGAGGCGCTCGCCTGGCTGATCCCCGAGGCCGCCGGGCTGGAGATCCGCCGCTTCGAGCTGCCCAACCTCAACGCCCTCAACTTCGTGATCGTCGGCTACCTCGGCGACGGCGTCGCGGCCAGCACCGCCTTCGACCCCCAGGCCAAGGGCCTCGGCGAGTACCTGCGCAGCCGCGTCTGGTCACCTGGGTAGGAGCCGGTCCGACCATCCGAACGGCGTCAGACCGCCCGTGCGTGGCTGGCGACCGCCAGGGAGCCAGCCACACGGGAGGGACCTCAGTCCGGAGCCGGCAACACGGTGCCGCTTGGGTCCGCACGAGACGAGGGACCGGCCATCCGTGGCTGCGCGACCGCCAGGGAGCCAGCCACACGGGAGGGACCTCAGTCCGGAGCCGGCAACACGGTGCCGCTTGGGTCCGCACGAGACGAGGGACCGGCCATCCGTGGCTGCGCGACCGCCAGGGAGCCAGCCACACGGGAGGGACCTCAGTCCGGAGCCGGCAACACGGTGCCGCTTGGGTCCGCACGAGACGAGGGACCGCCCATCCGTGGCTGCGCGACCGCCAGGGAGCCAGCCACACCGGCGGGACGCAGTCCCGCCCGACCCACGCGTCAGTCGCGACCGAGCAGGCGATAGCCGATGCCGCGGGCGGTGACGATCAGGCGAGGGTCGTCGGGGTGGTCCTCGATCTTGACGCGCAGCCGGCGCACGTGGGCGTCGACGAGGCGGCTGTCACCGAGGTACTGGTAGCCCCACACCCGCTCGAGCAGCTGGTCGCGCGACAGCACCATGCCGGGGTGGTCGGCGAACTCGCACAGCAGGCGGAACTCGGTCTTGGTCAGGTTGAGCTCGACGCCGCCCTTCAGCGCCACGCCCTGCTCGCGGCGCAGCTCGACGTCGCCGAAGCGGCTCGGCGGCGACGGCGCCGCGGTCGACTCGTGGAGGTGGACGCGGCGCAGCGCGGCCCGGATGCGCGCTGCCAGCTCCTTGGGCACGACCGGCTTGGTGACGTAGTCGTCGGCCCCGGCCTCGAGGCCGGCGACGAGGTCGTACGTGTCGGTCTGGGCGGTGACGATGATGATCGGCACGATGCTCGAGGCGCGCAGCGTGCGGCAGACCTCGAAGCCGGAGATGTCGGGCAGCCGCAGGTCGAGGAGCACGAGATCGGGCTCCTGCTCGGCGAAGGCGGCCATGCCCGCTCGTCCCGTGGCCGCCTCGCGCACGGCGTAGCCCTCGTCCTCGAGGGCCATGCTCAACGCCAGCCGGATGGCGTCGTCATCCTCGATGAACAGCAGCTGGTGCACCCGGCGTGACCTCTCTCCGTGTTTGATCTGTTACACAAAACGCACACACGCCGCGTCATCCCGTCACATTGGGCGATCAACATAGCGACTGTTCACGCTGCCTCGGTGGGGTGCCTTCCTCCCCCTGGTGCCTCACCGGCAGCGGTGATCTCCCGCTCCACGGACCCTGTCCCGCGCTTCCCGGCGACCCGTGATCGGCGCCCGGCCGAGCCGATCACGTGCCTCGACGAACCGGCCGACGCCCACCGCTGTCCCGATCGAAGCGCCGGTCGCCGAGGTCACGAGCCGAAGAGGTGCCGTCGATGCCGCCGACCCTGACCATCCGCTCCGATGTGGAGCGTCGTGTCGTGTCGATCCACGTCAGCGGGCCGCTCGTCGCCCTCGACGACAGCGACCTCGTGCGCGACGCGTGCCTCGCCGCGCCGGCCGGCTACGGCGTGCTCGTCAACCTCTCCGCCGTCACCCGCGTCTCCCCCGTCAACCTGGCCGAGCTGCGCCGCCTCGCCGGCCAGCTCGCCGCCGCGGGGCACCAGGTGGCCTTCGTGTGCACCGAGCTGATGCTGCGCGCCGAGCTCATCGTCGGCGATCTGGACACCGTGGCGCCGGTGCTCGCCGCCGACGAGCAGGCCGTCCCGCTGCTGAGCATCGCCGCCTGACCGCGCCGGGCGCCGCGCCGTGGCGACGACGGCGCTGGTGACGGCATCCGGCACACTGTGCCGATGGCCCCGCCGTTCCGCCGCACCCTGCGGCTGCGCACCCGGGTCACCCTGTTCTTCAGCCTCACCGCGCTGGTCGCCAGCCTGGCGCTCGCCCTCGTGACGTACGCCCTGGCGCGCTCGTTCCTCACCTCGCAGCGCGAGAGCGTCGCCCGCACCCAGGCGTTCAGCAACGCGAGTGGGTTCAAAGGGCTGCTGCAGGCGGTGCCGGAGAGCACGTCCGAGCAGATCACCATCCAGATGCGCAGCGTGCCGACGGAGAGCTCCGGGTTCGCCATGTTGGAGATCCCCTCCGCGTCCGGCGAGCGCCAGTTCCTGTCCGACCAGAACTACCCCGAGGATGCGTTCCCGGCATCGCTGCGCGAGATGGTCGACAACGAGCAGAGCGGGCAGCAGCGCTTCTCGCTCGACGGCGAGCCGTACGTCGCCGTCGGCGTGTACATCCGCTCCGCCGACGCCCGCTACCTGGAGGCGTTCCCGCTGACCGACACGAACCGCACGCTGCGCTACCTCGCCACGGCGATGGCCATCGGCGCCGGGGTGACGACGCTGCTCGCCGCCGGCCTCGGGTGGTGGACCAGCCGGCGGCTGCTGCGGCCGCTGTCGCGCGTCTCGACCGCGGCGAGCGAGATCGCGTCGGGTGGGCTCGATGCGCGGATGCCGCCCGAGGCGGACCCGGACCTCGCCCTGCTGGCCAGCTCGTTCAACGGGATGGCCGACGCCGTGCAGACCCGCATCGAGCGCGAGGTCCGCTTCGCCTCCGACGTGTCCCACGAGCTGCGCTCGCCGATCACGGCGCTCGCCGCGGCGGTCGAGGTGCTCGACAGCCGGCGCAACGACCTCCCCGAACGCAGCCAGCAGGCCCTCGACGTCGTCGTCGGCCAGGTCCGCCGCTTCGACCAGATGGTGATGGACATGCTCGAGCTGTCACGCATCGACGCCGGCTCCACCGAGCTGCACCGCGAGCCGATCGACCCGTACGAGCTCATCTCCCGCGTCGCCCACCGCTACGGGTTCGGGGCCGTCGGGATCGACGTCGACCCGCGTCTGGCCAGCCCGGTGATGATCGACAAGCTGCGCTTCGAACGGATCCTCGCCAACCTGCTGGAGAACGCCCGCGAGCACGCCGGCGGCCCGACGAGGGTGACGGCCGAGCCCTATGGCCGCAAGGGCATGCTGCTCGGCGTGGAGGACGCCGGGCCGGGGGTGGCGCGCAGCGAGCGGGTGCGGATCTTCGAGCGCTTCGCCCGCGGCTCGGCGGCACGTCACCGCATCGGGACCGGGCTGGGCCTGGCGCTCGTCGCCGAGCACACCGAGGCGCACGGTGGCGAGGCGTGGGTCGAGGACCGCCAGGGCGGCGGCGCCGTCTTCAAGGTCAGCTTCGCCGAGGTCATCGGGTCATGAGCCGTCGCCGTCGATCGGCCGTCGCCTGGTCGGCGAGCGGTGTCGCCGCAGTCGTCGTCCTGGGCCTCGCCGCCGGTGGCTGCGGTGTGGCCGACAGCGGGACGGCGCAGGAGATCACGCCGGGTCTCGGCCTCGACGACACGTCGCCGACCACGAGCTCGACGACCACGACCGTGGCGTCGGCGAGCACGCTCAGCACCGTGGCGGCCACGACGACGTCGACCACACCCGTGCAGACCGAGAACGTGCAACTGTGGTTCATCTCCGGCACCACGCTCAACGCGATCAACACGTCGCTGACCTATCCCGCGACCCTCGACCAGGTCATGGCGGCGCTGCAGCGCGGCCCGGAGGGGCTGCCGCCGGCGTCGTCGCTGCGCTCGGCGATCCCCGGCGCGCCACGCCTGGCCGTCACCGACGACGACAACGGCACGGCGATCGTCGATCTCCCGCCGGACTTCTTCGGCAACATCCAGGGCGACGACCAGCGCCGGGCGATCGGCCAGATCGTGCTGACCTTGACCCTGCGCCCGGGCATCGGTGGGGTGCGGTTCACCTCGGGCGGTGAGGATGCCGGCGTCGTGCTCGGCAACGGCGAGCAGAGCCCGAAGGGGCGTGCCGTGACGCGAGCCGACTACCGCGCCCTCACCGGCGACGCCCCGGCGACCTCGACGACGACGTCGTCGACCACCGTCGCGCCGACGACGACCGCGGTCGCAGCCGCGGTGGAACCGACGCCGGCGACGACGGTGGCGGGCTGATGTTCCGCAGCGGGTTCGTCACGTTCGTCGGCCGGCCGAACGTCGGCAAGTCGACGCTGGTCAACGCGATCTGCGGCGACAAGGTCTCGATCGTCAGCGACAAGCCGCAGACGACGCGCACCCGCGTGCGTGGGATCCTCAACCGCCCCGACGCGCAGCTGGTCCTCGTCGACACCCCCGGGCTGCACAAGGCGACGACGGCCCTCGGCGTCCGGGTCAACGCGACGGCCCTGGAGAGCGTGGAGGACGTTGACGTGGTCTGCCTGGTGCTCGACGCGACGAAGCCGTTCGGACGCGGCGACGAGTGGGTGGCCGCACGCACCGACATCGCCCAGGCGGTCGTCGTCGTCAACAAGGTCGACCGCGCCTCGAAGGCGGCCGTGCTCGCCCAGCTCGGCGCCGCCGCGGCGCTCGGGGCCAGTGCCTACTTCCCCGTCTCGGCCCGCTCGGGCGACGGGGTGGCTGCGCTCGTCGACCACCTCGTCGGCCTGCTCCCCGAGGGCCCGGCGTACTTCCCCACCGACTCGGCGACCGAGCAGACCGACGAGGTGTGGGTGGCCGAGCTCGTGCGCGAGCAGCTGCTCGCCGTCACCCGCGACGAGCTGCCGTACAGCATCGCCACGCGGGTGACCGAGTGGGAGTGGCCCCGGATCCGCTGCGAGATCCTCGTCGAGCGGGAGAGCCAGAAGGGGATGGTCATCGGCAAGCGCGGGGCGGTGCTCAAGGAGGTCGGCACCCGGGTGCGCCAGCAGCTGCCGGAGGGGGCGTTCCTGGAGCTCGTGGTCAAGGTCGACAAGGACTGGCAGCACCGCGCCGACCGTGTGGAGCGCCTCGGCTACTGACCGTCGCGAGGGCTTGGTCCGGGGCCCCACTCCGGCAGGCATAACGTTGCATGCCGCCGAGACTTTCGTTTATGTTCCACCGGCCGGGCGACTGTGCCCGGCGTCACGCGGGGGGTTTGCGCTTGGGAGTGCTCGATGTCGATGAGATCACGGTGCGCTTCGGGGGCGTCACGGCGCTGGACTCGCTGAGCTTCACCGTGGAGCAGGGCCAGATCTGCGGTTTGATCGGCCCCAACGGAGCCGGGAAGACGACGATGTTCAACGTCATCAGCCGGATCTACAACCCGACCGAGGGCCGCATCACGTTCGACGGTCGCGACCTCCTGTCGACGCGGGCGTCGACGATCTCGCGGGTCGGCATCTTCCGCACCTTCCAGAACCTCGCCCTGTGGCCGGGGATGACGGTGCTGGAGAACGTCATGGTCGGCGCCCACACGAAGTCGAAGGCGAAGGCGGTCATGTCGTCGATGCGCCTCGGCACCCGCCGCGAGGAGAAGCGCCTGGCGACGCAGGCCTACGACCTGCTCGACCAGCTCGGCCTGGCCGACGTGGCGTTCCAGCGGGCGCTCGGCCTGCCGTACGGCACGCTCAAGCGCATCGAGCTCGCTCGCGCCCTCGCCGGCGAGCCGAAGATGCTGATGCTCGACGAGCCGGCCAGCGGCCTGACCCACAGCGAGGTCGAGGAGCTGGGTGCGCTGGTCAAGCAGCTGCGCGACGACTTCAACCTCACGGTCCTGCTCGTCGAGCACCACATGGCCATGGTCATGGGCATCTCCGATCACGTCGTCGTGCTCGACTTCGGGCGGCGCATCGCCGACGGCACGCCGCGCGAGGTCGCCAAGGACCCGCGGGTCATCGAGGCCTACCTGGGAGAGTCGAAGTGACCGTCAGCGACACGTCCCCGTCATCCACCGCGGACAGCCAGCCGCCCGACGCGTTGCTGCGCGTCAGCGGTCTCCGGGCCAGCTACGGGCAGGTCGAGGCATTGCACGGCGTCGACTTCTACGTCCGCCCGGGCGAGGTGGTCGTCGTCCTCGGCGCGAACGGCGCCGGGAAGACGACGACGCTGCGCGCCGTGTGCCAGATGGTCAGCACCAAGGGCCAGATCACGCTCGACGGGTCGAGCATCACCGGCAAGTCGCCGACGGAGATCACCCGACGCGGCGTGGCCCACGTGCCCCAGGGCCGGGGCACGCTCGCCGACCTCTCCGTCGAGGACAACCTGCTCGCCGGGGCGTACATCCGCAAGGACAAGCAGGTCCGTGCCGACATGGACAAGTGGTTCACGATCTTCCCGCGCCTCAAGGAGCGCCGCTCACAGCAGGCCGGGAGCCTGTCCGGCGGCGAGCAGCAGATGCTCGCCGTGTCCCGCGCGCTGATGTCGCGGCCCAAGCTGCTGCTCCTCGACGAGCCGTCGCTGGGCCTCGCCCCGATCATCGTGCAGGGGCTGTTCCAACGCTTCGACGAGATGAACGAGGCCGACGGGACGACGATGCTCATCGTCGAGCAGAACGCCAACCTGGCGCTCGACATCGCCGATCGGGCCTACGTGCTGGAGGCCGGCGAGACCGTCCTCACCGGCACCGCCGACGAGCTGCGCCACGACGAGGGCGTCCGCAAGGCATACCTGGGCTACTGAGGAGACGAACGTGAACACGGTCAACACGCTCAACGAGCACGTCTCCAGCGGCCTCTCGCTGCTGGACCGCATCGGCAAGAAACGCCTGCGCAACATCCTCATCCTCGTCGCCGTCCTGGTGGTGCTGTCGATCTTCGCGATCGCCGGCGACGGCTGGGACCTGTTCATCCAGCGCGTCGTCAACGGGTTGAACAACGGCTTCATCTACTCGGCCATGGCGCTCGCCCTGGTGCTGATCTACAAGGCCACCGGCGTCGTCAACTTCGCCCAGGGCGACATGGCGATGTTCGGGACGTTCATCTGCTACGTGTTCGCCGTCGACTGGGGCGTCCCCGTCGGCCTGGCGATCCTGATGGGCATGGCCGTCTCGTCCGCCGGTGCCGCGGTCATCGAACGGGTCCTGATCAGACCGTTCGATCCACGCAACCACCTGGCGATCACGATCGTCACGCTCGGCCTGCTGCTGGTGCTCAGCTCGATGGCCGGCGTCATCTGGGGCTACGACCCGCGCGCCTTCCCGACGCCGTTCCCGAAGCGCAACGAGTCGTTCAACTTCCTCGGTGCGCACATCCAGTGGACGAGCCTGTTCACCTGGATCACGATCCTCGTCGCCGTCCTGCTCGTCAGCCTGCTGCTCAACAAGACGAAGATCGGACTGGCGTTCCGCTCGGTGTCGAGCAACCTGGAGTCCAGCGAGCTCGTCGGCATCCACGTCGGTCGCACCCTGCAGTTCGGTTGGGCGCTGGCCGCGGCGATGGGCACCCTGGCCGGTTCGCTGATCGCCAACACGACGCTCCTCGACCCGAACTTCATGGGTCGCGTCCTGATCTACTCGTTCGCCGCCGCGACGTTGGGCGGCCTCGACAGCCTCGGCGGGGCGGTGATCGCCGGCATCATCATCGGTGAGGTCGAGACGATGGCCGGTGGCTACATCGACTTCATCGGCTCGACGCTCGCACCGACGGTCGCCCTCTTCGTCATCGTCCTGGTGCTGCTCGTCAGACCGAACGGCCTGTTCGGTTCGAAGCGGATCGAACGCGTCTGATGGCTGCGATCAAGCTCAAGCAGGGCACACCGGCCCACCGCGCCTACGTGTGGGGTGCGTGGCTGATCGCCGCGTTCGGCCTCGTCTACGTGCTGTTCGCCTACAAGACCGGGTTCGCTCCGGCCTCGATCGACAAGGCGTTCCGCATCACCCAGCTCAACGACGTGCTGGCCTACGCCGTCGCCATCCTCGGGCTCAACCTCGTGATCGGCTACTCCGGGCAGCTGTCGCTCGGCCACTCGGCGTTCGTCGGCCTCGGCGCCTACACGACGATCATCCTCGTCTCCGACCACAACTGGAGCTACTTCGCCACGATCCCGGTGTCGGCTGCGTTGTGCTTCGTGGTCGGGATGATCGTCGGCCTGCCGGCGCTGCGCATCCGCGGCCTGTACCTGGCGATCGTCACCTTGTCGGTGGCGTTCGTGTTCCCGACGCTGGTGCTCAAGTACGACTGGCTGACGGGTGGCCCGAACGGCAAGAAGCCGCCACGCGGCGAGGGCACGCTCGACGCCCCGTCGTGGATGTGGTTCCACGACGCCGGCCGCCTGGCGACCCCGCTGTGGACCTACTTCATCCTGCTGATCATGGCGACGATCCTGTTCGTCCTGGCTCGCAACTTCCTTTCCAGCACATTGGGATCCTAAGCTTAGAATTCCACGTGGACAAGTTGTCG
>JADMIO011200136.1_pt1 | contig 47861 bp, 47 predicted proteins | sample 8958161 | NCBI WGS metagenome assembly JADMIO01 (sample SAMN16585339, study PRJNA669376) | soil metagenome | isolation source: Crop rotation soil | place: USA: Cullars Rotation, Alabama | collected 2011
CGCGACAACTTGTCCACGTGGAATTCTAAGCTTAGGATCCCAATGTGCTGGAAAGGGATGCCGCGGCGCCGGCAGCGGCAGGGCCCGCGGCAGTGTCGCCGCGGTCCGCTCGCTGTGGCGGCAGCTCCTGCGCGAAGCTCGCCGCGTCGAGCTCTTCGACGGTCACGTCGCCGGCGGGCCCGGCGATGCGAAAGAGCGCGTCCCCCAGCTGCACGGTGCCGGCCACGACGCCGTTGCCGGCGGTCAGGGTGACGGCGCTCAGCGCCTCGCCGTCGATGTGGCCGGCCCAGGTCCGGTGGCCGAAGCGGTCGGCTTCCGTGCGCTCGAGCACGGCGGGCCAGGCGCGGTCGTCGAACAGGTTGAGCAGGAAGGCGACGGCGCCGGGGCGCGCGCGGCCCTGTTCCGCGGCGCGAATCGCCGCCTGCAGGCGATCGACGCGCAGGAGGGCGCGCCGGCTGCGCTGCACGCGCGGCACTCCCGGCCGGCCGGCCCGGGCGGCAGCCACGCCGCGGGCTGCGGGCGCCGCCGCCGGTGCGGCTTCGAACAGGGACGGCGGCCCCTGCGCGGCGGCCCCACGACCGACCCCGAGCGCGAGCAGCGCTGCGAGCAGCAGCCGCGACCCGTACCTAGGGCACGACGATCGTCTGCTCATTCGTGGTCCCGCTCTGGCCGCAGGCGTTCCGGGCCGCCACCCGCACGTAGTAGGTGCGCGGCGGCGCGCTCGCGACGAGCGAGGGCGCGGCGCTGCCGGTGCCGTAGATGAGGATGTCGGCCGCGCCGGGCGCCGAGCCGACGTAAACGACGTAGTCGCTCGGCGCGGGTCCCGCAGCCGGCGGCGTCCACGTCAGCGTGACGACACGCTGCGGCGAGACGGTCGCCTGCAGGCTGGCGGGCGCCGTCGGCGGCGCGGTGCACGGCTGCAACGTCAGGACGAGGTCGCCGGTGGCGGCGCTGACGCCGCAGCTGTTGGCGGCACGCAGCCGCACGTAGTACGTCCCGTAGGGCCCGTGTGCCTGGAAGCTCGACGGCGTCGCCGGCAGCGGCAGGACCAGGACGTTGGCCAGGCCAGGCGCCGTGCCCGCCTCGAGCTGGTAGCGCTGCACGGCGCCGCCAGTGGCGGGTGGCGCCCACGTGAACGAGGCGAGCGTGTCGCTGCCCGTCGCCGTGAAGACCTGCGGAGGGCCCGGGACGTCGCAGGTGCCGACGATGACCTGGGCGTCCGGCGAGGCCCCGGCGCTCGTGCCGAGGGCGTTGCGCGCGCGGACGCGAATCCAGTAGACGCCTTGCGGCACGTCGCCGACGACGACCGACGTGCCCGTCCCGGGGACCGGGATCACGACGATGTTCGCCAGGCCCGGTGCGGTGCCGGCCTCGAGCAGGTAGCTTTGCGGCGTGCCCCCGGTCGTGGCGGGCGTCCACGTGATCGTCACCGTGTTCCCGACCACGGTCGCGGTCACCGCAGTGGGTGCCCTGGGCACCTCGCCGCCGCCCGGCTGCGCGCGGTAGATGTCGCGCACGGCGTCGACGTCGTCACCGCCCAGGCCGCGCGGGCCGCCGGTGCAGCCCGACGGCGGGTCCGCGTTCATGATCGCATCGCCGCCGGTGTGGCCCAGGCCGATGGCGTGGCCGAGGCCGTGCGTCACCGCGTCCTGGAAGCAGCCGCTGCTCGTCACCTGCGGACCGGCGGCGTCGTCGATCACGACGAAGCCCTGGACGAACTTCTGGAACGTGACGCCGCCCACGACGCGCAGGTCACCCGGCGTGAAGTAGCCGCCGGCGAGCACCCAGCTGCCAGCCTGCCCGCACTGCGCATCGGAGCCGACGCGAATCCGGCCGTTGCCGGTGAACTCGGCGGCGCATCCGCCGAACGAGCCGCTGCGGCCCAGGCGCAGCGACGACCCCGCGTTGCTCCACAGCGCGATGGCCGCGTCGACCTCGGCCAGCCCGCCGCCCAGGCCGCTGAGGCTCCCGGTGTCGACCGGGATCGTGCTGCCGTCGTCGACCTCGTGCCAGCGCGCGGGGTTGCCGCCGGTGGGCAGGTAGGCGTAATCGGCGGCCACCGCGTTGCCGGCGAGGACAGACCCGGTTTCGGGGGGGACGGCGACGTACGCCGCTGGCTCGCCGCTCGCGGCGACGGCGGCGCGGACGTCGGCGAGCGGCACCGCCGTGCCGGTCGTGCTGCCGCCCCGCAACGCCGTCGTGCCGCCGCTCGCCAGGTCGGTCAGCAGCGTCCATTGGCCCTGGCCCAGGGCCACCGTGCGGACGGTGCCGTCGCGCGGCGACACCTCGAGGAAGAGCAGGACGTCCTGGCCCGGCACGAACGCCGCCTGGTCCTCGATGCGGAGCCCGAGCGCCGGCGTGGTCCCGCCAAGCTGCTTCACGACGAGACGCGTCGTGGCACGCCCTTTCAACGTCTCGAGGACGTCGATCGTGACGTAGGTGTAGATGGTCCGCTCGGCCGGCACCCAGGCGCCGCGCACGTCGGCCACCCGGCCGGTCACCACGAGCGCGGAGCGCGCGCCCAGGTCGGCCAGGGGGAGCAGCGGTCCGACCTGCGCGGCGGCAGGCTGCGGCAGGGCAAGAACGAGCGCGAGGAGGAGGGGGAGCAGGAACGGCCGGGTCATGCGGTACACATCTCTATCGGCACGGCCAGCCGGCCGGCAATCCTCCATCTTAACATCGAGCGCCGCCTCACCGGCGGAAGGGGGGCGCGTCAGCCCGGCGGCGCCTGGACGCAGCCGAGGTCGTACAACTGGAAGCGCCACATGATGCCGGGGAGCTCGACGCGGCGCTTGCCATCGAGGTAACTGCCGATCTCGGGCCGCACGCGGGCCAGCGTGTCGATCTCGCTCGTCGCGAAGTAGCAGGCGCCGCGCTGGCGGTGCAGGAACTCGATGACGTCGATGCTGAGCGACGTGGCGTCGAAGCTCCAGCCGCGGCGATGCGCGTAGTAGAGCAGCATCGGCGAGTTGGCGCCGTTGCGCTCGTACTCCATCGTCACGAGCAGGGCGTCCTTCGGCGTCAGGGAATCGATCGCCGCGCCGGCGTCGATGAGCGGCGTGTTCATCAGGTCGACGCGATACAGGTCGCGGGTGACGTTGCTCTCGACGAATCCCCAGAGGGCGGCCGCCACGGCAAGCGTCGCGGCGGCCGTGCCGGCCGCGTATCGCCAGCGGCCGAGGGTGGCGAAGCGCGCCGCGTCGAACAGCGGCGCCAGCCCGACGCCGGCGTAGAGCGCCAGCGGCGGCAGCAGCGGCAGCTGGTGGAACTCGTGGAAGATCTGGCCGTTGAGCGAGACGAGCAGCAGCGACAGCGCCGCGGCCATCCAGACGTCGACGACCGTCCGCTGCAGGCCGCGCGCCAGCGCCATGCCGGCCACCGCGGCCACGGCGAACACCGGCGTCAGGTGCAGGGTCCAGAACCGCACGCCGAGGTCCCTGAACACTTCCCACGAGAGCTGCTCGGGCCGTGTCCAGTGCGACACGCTGACGAACGGGCCGGCGAGCGCGCCGATCTCGCCGGGATAGGTGCCCGACGGCCGGAAGATCGCCTGGGTGAGGCCGGTGGCCTGGTAGAGGACGTCGGCGTGCAGGTACCACACGGCGACGATGCCGAGGGCCGCCAGCGGCGCGGCGACGAACCACGGATCGTTGAGGATGCGCCAGCGGTCGCGGAGCAACCCGGCCCACAGCACCGGTCCCAGCACGAGGATCGCCGGGATCTTCACCAGCCCGGCGAGCGCGAGGCACACGGCGCCGCCGAGGGCGTGTGTCCAGCGCCCGGTCTGGGCGTAGGCGACGAAGCCGAGCACGGCGCCGATCGAGAACGACAGCATCGGCGTGTCGGACAGCAGGGTGCGGCCGAAGTAGACGACGCTCGGTGACACCGCGAGGACGAAGGCCGCGGCGAGGCCGGCCGGGCGGCCGAACAGCCGCCGGCCCAGGTGCGCCAGCCAGAAGATGCCCGGCAGCGAGAAGGCGACGGCGACCAGGCGCCCGGCGGCGTCGTCGACGCCGGTGAGGCGCCACACCAGCGCGGTCACGAGATGGAGCAGCGGGAACTCGAGGCCGACGCGCCCGTCGGGGCCGCCCCAGCTCACCACCGGCTTGCCGAACTGGATCGGCTGTTCCACCCAGTGGCGCGCGATGTCGGCATTGGTGACCTGCCGCCAGCTGTGGGCGTCGACGTAGGGCGCGTCGATGCGGTACAGGCGGAAGGCCAGGCCGAGGAGCAGGATGGCGATGAGCGCCCAGTCGAAGCGCGGCCGGGCGACGGGCGAGGCGGGCATCCGCAGACGATCGTACATGAATCGGGCGGGCCCCTGGCCCGCCCGGTTCGGTCACGTGAAGGGAACGGCTACGGAGTGTAGCCGGCCTGGAGGAACGGGACGATCGTCCACATCGCGCCGGTGGAGAAGAGCACCGTCTGGTCGATCCACACGGGCCCCGGGTTGGGCCCGCAGTGCCCGCCGATGAAGTCGACGACGTGCACCTGGCGCGTGCCCTCGTCGGGCTCCTTGCCGAAGTTGTAGGTGAGGACGTCCTCCGACAGGCTGCCCACCTGCGCACGCTTCCAATTGAGGCCCCAGCGCTTGTCATCCTGCCGCAGCCGGGCGAGCAACCGGTAGAGGAAGCGGTGGTTGCCGCACGAGTTGCGGAACTCCTCCGGGTACTGCGCCGCCAGCGCCTCGACCACGCCCAGCCGGTTGGGCAGCCGCAGGTAGTTGGGCGGCACGGGACCGCTGGGGTCGGCCGCACGCGGCTGCATCTTGCCGCTGTTGGCGTCGACGACGAAGGTCGTGGCCGCGGTCGGCGACTGGCCGCAGGAGACGTTGGCGGTGACGCGGAACTCGTAGTTGCCGAAGCCGACGCCGAACTGGCTGATGCGGGTCAGCGCGGCGGGCACCGTCTGGCCGGCGATGACCGGGACGCCGTTCTGCAGCGCGGTGATCGTGTAGCTGGCCGCCCCGGGCACGGGCGCCCACCGCAGGTCGACGTAGCCGCCGAACACCACCGGGTTGATCACGGGCGTCGGCACGGTCTGCGGGCTGGCGCCGCCGACCTCGAAGCTGACCGGGGCGGTTGGCGCGCTGTTGCCGCCCGGCGTCACCGCGGTGACCGTGAAGAAGTAGCGGCCCGGCGGCGGGTTGGAGGCGCCGAGCGAGACGCCGGTGGTGGGGATGACCCCGCCGATACCGCCGGGTCCGTTGACGGTCACCAGGTAGCCCAGCGCCGACGCGCTCGGCTGCCAGCGGAGGAGGACGTTGCCGCAGTAGCTGAACGCTTCCACGTCGGTCGGTGGCGCGATGGTCGACGCCACCGTCACCGGGATGTTGTCGGACAGCCCGACGACGGCGCCGCCCTGCAGGGCAACGGCGCGCAGGTGGTAGGTGCCGGGCGCGGGCGCGTTGATCTGGAACCCGGTGGCCGCGGCGGGGAGCGGGAGGAGGTAGTTGCCAGCCGACAGGCCGGCCTGCACCGCGTAGGTATCGGCGCCGGGGACGGGCGCCCACGAAAGCGTGATGGTGGGGCCCGACACCGACAGGGTGACGGGGATGCGGGCCTGCGCCATGGCGGGGGCCGGCAGCGCGATCGCCCACGCGAGCGCCAGGGCGCTGGTGAGGCTACCGAGAGTGCGACGGATCATCCTCGATTAACTCCTTGCTCGGGCACACCGGCAGTGCGACTGGCGGTGCAGCGTTCGCTCGTTGTGGAACACCCGCGTGCGCGGATGGACAGCCGACGCCTAGCGTGCGGCTGGAGAACCGACGCTGAAGCGCGCGCAGTATAGCACGCGCCGAGGCAGCGGACCCGCCGCCTCGGGCACGTGGAAAACGAATGTTTTACTGAGGGAATTGCGGGAAGCCGGCCTGCAGGTAGGGCTGCAGCGTCCAGCGCGCGCCGCGCGACCAGAGCACCGTCTGGTCGATCCATGCGGGCCCCGGGTTCGACCCGCAGTGACCGCCGATCACGTCGACGACGTGGACGTTGAGGGTGCCCTCGTCGGCCTCGGTCCCGAAGTTGTAGGTGATCACGTCCTCGGACATGTCGCCGACGTTGGCGCGCTTCCAGTTGACCCCCCAGCGCGTGTCCTCGCGCCGCAGGCGCTCGACCACGCGGAAGAGCCAGGTGGCGTTGCCGCCGTGCTCGCGGCAGGAGTTGCGCAGGTCGTTGGGATAGAGCCGCGCCATCTCCTCGATCACCGCGGCGCGATTCGGCAGCCGCAGGTAGTTCGGCGGCGAGGGCAGCGACGGGTCGGGCGTGCGCCGCCCGCTGCCCACGACCGGGCTGACGGTGATGGCCTGTTCAGCCGACGTCGACTGGCCGCAGCCGTTGGCCGCCGTCACGCGCGCGTAATAGGTGCCGGCCACCACCCCGCCCTGGGTCAGCGTCGTCGTCGAGGCGGGGAACGGCTGCGAGATGATCGCGGCGCCTCCTGGCGTCGCGGACACGTCGAGACGGTAGGCCGAGGCGCCGCTGGCGCCCCACGCCATCGCCACCGTGGAGCCGGAGACCCGCGCGGAGAACGCCGGCGCGGGCGGCGGAGCGCAGGCGACGCTCGGCACGACGATCTGCACCTCGTTGGAGGGCCCACTGATGCCGGCGCCGTTGGCGGCGTAGAGGCGGGCGTAGTAGACGCCGTTCGGGACGCCCGGCACGGTCGCCTGGTTGCCGACCGGCAGCGGGAAGACCGTTTCGTTCACGCCGGGCGACCGTCCGACGCCGAGGCCGAGCACCGCCAGCGGCCCCGCGGGCAGCTGGACGCTGAGCGTCACGGTGTTGCCGCTGACGGCGGCGCGGAGGTTCTGCGGCGGCGCCGGCACCCCCGACCCCACGGCGATGCTGATGGCGTTCGACGGCGCGCTCAACCCGGCGAGGTTGCGGGCGAGCACGCGCAGGTAGTAGGTGCCGGGCGGCACGTTGAGCGTGAAGCTCGTGATCGGCCCGACTTCGTGAGCGGCCTGAGGCGGACCGATGACCGTGGCCGCTTCCACGCGGTACGAGATCGCGCCGGGCACGGCGCTCCACGACACGGTCACGGAACTGCCGCTGACGACGGCCGGGTTGAGCGCGGGCGGCGATAGCGCCTGCGCCGGCGCGCTGGCGGGCAGGCACAGCGCGAGCAGGAGCCCGCGCCAGAGGGCAGAACGAACGAGCATCGAAGCCTCCATTCGTCCCGCCGTCGCCGGCGGGACACACCAAGGGCCGGGCACCAGAACGGTGACGTCGCGCGATTGGGGGATCGGAACCACCGACCTGGAGGCTGGGAGCTCCTGTGCCAGTGCGTTGCATCAATGTAGCACGCGCGCCGCGAGGGCGCGCGACACCGTCTGCTATAGTCCGAACCGTGTCTCATGCAGTGCGGAAAGTCGGAGTCCTGACCGGCGGCGGCGACGCGCCGGGCCTGAACGCGGTCATACGCGCCGTCGTCAAGTCGGCCTGCAACACGGGCATCGAAGTCATCGGTCTCGAGGACAGCTTCGACGGGCTGCTCGACCCGCGGCGGACGCGTCGGCTCACGCCGCGCGACGTCACCGGCATCCTCCGGCTCGGCGGCACGATCCTCGGCACCACCAACCGCGGCAACCCCTTCGACTACCCGTCGGACGACCCCGGCGGCAGGGCCGACTATTCCGACCGCTGCATCAAGACGTTCAGCGAGATGGACCTGGATGCGCTGGTCGTCATCGGCGGCGACGGCACGCTCGCCATCGCGCACCAGTTCTACCTGAAGGGCATACCGGTCGTCGGCGTGCCGAAGACGATCGACAACGACATCGTCGGCACGACGAGCTGCTTCGGCTTCGACACGGCGGTGTCGTTCGCCTCCGATGCCATCGACCGCCTGCACAGCACGGCCGAGGCGCACAAGCGGATCATGGTGGTCGAAGTGATGGGCCGCTACGCCGGCTGGATCGCCCTGCACGCCGGCATCGCGGGCGGCGCCGACGTGATCCTCATTCCCGAGATCGCCTACGACGTCGAGCGCATCGCGCAGCGCCTGCGGGAGCGCGACCAGTGGGGCGCGAAGTTCAGCATCGTCGTCGTCGCGGAAGGCGCCAAGCCGGTCGGCGGCAGCCACACGGTGCGGGCGGCGGCGAAGCCGGGCTACGTGGAGCGGCTCGGCGGCGTCGGGGCCGTCGTCGCCGAGCAACTCGAGCACTTGACGGGGCGGGAAAGCCGCTTCGTCGTGCTCGGGCACCTGCAGCGCGGCGGCGCGCCGACGCCGTTCGATCGCGTGCTGGCGACACGATTCGGCGCCAAGGCCGTCGAGCTGATCCGCCGCGGCGTCTACGGGCGCATGGTCGCGAACAACCCGCCGGACATCGTGCACGTGCCGCTGGCCGACGTCGTCGGCCGCACGCGTACCGTGCCGCTCGACTACGACCTGCTGACCAGCGCCCGCGCGCTCGGCGTGTCTCTCGGCGATTGATGGCCGGACGCCGCGGCGCCCCTGGGCCCTGGCCCCGGCTAGGCGAGGACGTCCAGGTACTTCAGGGCCCCGCCGGTGTTGAACAGCACCACCCGGTCGTGCGCCTTGATGTGGCCGTCGGCGACCAGGCGACGGCAGGCGGCGTAGGCGGCACCGCCTTCCGGCGCCGCCGAGATGCCCTCATCGGCGCCCATCGTGCGCATCGCGTCGACCATTTCGGTGTCGGACACCGTCACGCCGGTGCCGCCGCTCTCGCGGATCGCGCGGAGGATCAGGAAGTCGCCGATGGCCCGCGGCACGCGCAGGCCGTCGGCGGCGGTGTGGGCGTTGGCCCACGGCTCGGCCTTCTCGGTGCCCTCGCGCAGCGCCCGCACCATCGGCGCGCAGCCCTCGGCCTGCACGGTGACCATCCTCGGCCGCTGGCCCTTGGCGACCCAGCCGATGGCCTCGAGTTCCTCGAACGCCTTCCACATGCCGACGATGCCGGTGCCGCCGCCGGTGGGGTAGATCATCCAGTCGGGCAGCGTCCACCCGAGCTGCTCGGCGACCTCGTAGGCCATCGTCTTCTTGCCCTCGACGCGGCAGGGCTCGCGCAGCGTCGAGACGTCCCACCATCCCTCGGCGATACGACGCTCGGTGGCGATGCGGGCCGCGTCGGTGATGAGCCCGTCGACGAGGACGACGTCGGCGCCGTAGAGGCGGCTCTCGTCGATGAAGGGGCGCTTGGCATCGCGTGGGATGAAGACCTTGCAGCGGATGCCGGCGGCCGCGGCATACGCGGCGGCGGCATTGCCCGCATTGCCCGCGGTGGCGAGTGAGACGGTGGTGGCGCCGAGGGCGCGGGCGCGCGTGAGGGCGGCCGACAGGCCGCGCGCCTTGAACGAGTTCGTCGGGTTGAGGGACTCGTCCTTGACGAGGAGCTGCGACAGGCCGAGCCTGGCGCCAAGCCGCCGGGCGTGGACCAGCGGCGTCATCCCTTCGCCAAGGGTGACCGGCTCGTCGCCCGGAAGCAACGGCATCAGCTCCCGGTAGCGCCACATGTTCGCGTCGCGTCCCGCGAGGCTCTCACGCTTCCACGCGCGCGCGGCCTCCAGGTCGTAGCGGGCGAGCAGGGGCATCCCGCAGCCCGGGCAGAGGAACTGCCGCTCCTGCGGGGCGAAGGGGCCCGCGCCGCACGTCGCGCTGCACTCGAGGTGGGTGAAATGGCTCACGTCAACGTCCCAGGAGCTCTTCGTCCTTGCGCTTCTGCAGATCGTCGATGGCCTTCACGTGCTGATCGGTCAGCTTCTGGATCTCGTCGAGGCCGCGCTTCTCGTCGTCCTCCGAAATCTCGTGATCCTTCAGCATCCGCTTCAGCCGGTCGTTGGCGTCGCGCCGCACCGTGCGCACGTGGTTGCGGCCGTCCTCGGCGGCCTTGTGCACGTGCTTCGAGAGCTCCTTGCGGCGCTCCTCGGTGAGCGCCGGGATCGGCACCCGCACCACCTTGCCGTCGTTCGAGGGGTTGAGGCCGAGGTCCGAGATGCGGATGGCCTTCTCGATCACGGCCAGCAGCGACGGGTCGAACGGCTGGACGAGGATGAGCGCGGGCTCGGGCACCGACATGGTCGCCACCTGGTTCAGCGGCATCTTCGAGCCGTAGGCCTCGACCGACACGTTCTCCAGCAGCCCGGTGCTGGCGCGGCCCGTGCGCACGCCGGCGAGGTCGCGCCGCACGTGCTCGATCTGGCCCTCCATCCGCTTCTTCGTCTCGGCGTACAAGCCCTTCAGATCGCTGACGTCCATGGTCTGTCCAGTCCTCCGGCGGGTCGCCCCGGCCGCTCACTATAGCCGAATCCGCGGTCCGGCATCAGCCCGTGACGGTCGTCCCGACGTTCTCGCCCATCACCACGTGGCGGATGTTGCCCGGCACCTTCAGGTTGAACACGACGATCGGCAGCCGGTTGTCCATGCAGAGGGAGATGGCCGTCGCGTCCATCACCTGCAGGCGGTCCTGCAGGACCTGGAGGTAGGAGATCCGCTCGTAGCGCGTGGCGTCGGGCGTGGTGACCGGGTCGGCCGTGTAGATGCCGTCCACCTTCGTCGCCTTGAGGATCACCTCGGCCCGGATTTCCATGGCGCGCAGGGCGGCGGCGGTGTCGGTGGTGAAGTAGGGGTTGCCGGTGCCGGCCGCGAACACCACGACCCGCCCCTTCTCGAGGTGGCGCACGGCGCGGCGGCGGATGAACGGCTCCGCGACGGCGCGCATCTCGATGGCGGTGAGCACCCGCGTGGCCACGCCCTGCTGCTCGAGCGCGTCCTGCAGGGCGAGGGCGTTCATGACCGTCGCCAGCATCCCCATGTAGTCGGCGGTGGAGCGCTCCATGCCCTTGGCGCTCGCCGCCAGACCGCGAAAGATGTTGCCGCCGCCGATGACGATGGCGGTCTCCACGCCGAGCGCCTGGATGTCGGCGACGTCGTTGGCGATGCGGGTGGCGACCTCGGGATCGATCCCGTACTGCTGGTCGCCCATCAGGGCTTCGCCAGACAGCTTGAGGAGGATGCGCGTGTAGAAGGGCTTTCCGGAGGGCGGCGAAGACATCTCGGGGGGGAATTATATAGGCGCCGGCGGGGTGCATCTGCCGGGCCGGGCCGGTCGGGAAGAAATGTTCGTCCCGAGTGGCCCGAACCACGGCGACGGAGAGTGAGCCGTCGTGGGTCCGACCGGCGGAGCGCGACGCGCCCGGCCGGCCGGAACGCGGCGCCTACTCGGCGAGCTCGCCGAGCTTGTAGCGCACGAAGCGGCTGATCGTGATGTTCTCGCCGGTCTTCGCGGTGGCCGCCTGCAGCATCTGCTGGATCGTGACGTCAGGGTTGCGCACCGACGGCTGGTCCACCAGGCAGACCTGCGAGTAGAAGCTTCCCAGCTTGCCCTCGACGATCTTCTCGACGACGTTCGCCGGCTTGCCCGAGCCCTCGAACTGCGCCGCGTAGATCTCCTTCTCCTTCGACAGCACGTCGGCAGGCACGGCCTCGCGGCTCACGTACTTCGGATCGGCGGCGGCGATGTGCATCGCGATTTCCCTGGCGAGGCCCTGGAAGTCGTCGGTGCGGGCCACGAAGTCGGTCTCGCAGTTGACCTCGACGAGCACCGCGACCTTGCCGCCCATGTGGATGTAGTGGCCGATCACGCCCTCCTTGGTGGCGCGGCCGGCGCGCTTGGCAGCGGTGGCCACGCCCTTCTTGCGGAGGATCTCGATCGCCTTCTCCATGTCGCCGTTCGCCTCGGCGAGCGCCGCCTTGCAGTCCATCATGCCGGCGCCCGTCTTGTCGCGGAGCTGCTTCACCATCTCTGCCGTGATTGCCATGTGTCTCTCGCTGGTCCTGAATGGGTAGATCGCTGTACACAGAAACGCCGGCCACGGGGGTCGGCCCAGGCCGGCGCGTCGGTTCGGTCCGGACGCTGCTTACGCAGGCGTCACGGGAGTCGCTTCGGCGCGCTGGGGCCGGCGCACCGCGCCGGGCCGCACGACCCGCGCGGCCTCGTCGGCGGCCTGCTGCTCGGCCTGGGCGGCTTCCTGTTCGGCCATGGCCGACTCACGCTGGCCGCGGCCGTCCATGACGGCGTCGGCCACGCGGCCGGCGAACAGCCGGATCGAGCGCAGCGCGTCGTCGTTGCCGGGAATCACGTAGTCGACCTCGTCCGGATCGCAGTTGGTGTCGACGATGCCGATGACCGGGATCTTCAGCTTGCGCGCCTCGTCGACGGCGATCTTCTCCTTGCGGGTGTCGACGACGAAGAGCGCGTCGGGCAGCCGGCCCATGTTCCGGATGCCGTCGAGGTTCTTCTGGAGCTTGCGCTTCTCCTTCTCGGCCCGGGCGATTTCCTTCTTGGGCATGTGCTCGTAGCGCCCGTCGGTTTCCATCGCCTCGAGGTCGCGCAGCCGCGCGATGCTCCGCTGGATGGTGGAGAAGTTGGTGAGCAGCCCGCCGAGCCACCGCTCGTTGACGAAGTACATCTGGCAGCGGGCGGCTTCCTCCGCGATGACGTCCTGCGCCTGGCGCTTGGTGCCGACGAACAGGATGGTCTTGCCCTCGGCCGCGAGGCGCTGCACGAACTCCTCGGCTTCGCGGAAGAGCTTCACCGTCTTCCCGAGGTCGAGGATGTAGATGCCGCTCCGTTCCCCGAAGATGAACTGCTTCATCTTGGGGTTCCAGCGCTTGGTCTGGTGGCCGAAGTGCACGCCTGCTTCGAGCAGGTCCTTCATCGCGAGAGGGGTCAAGCTTCCTCCATCCATGGGTTGATTACCGCTTGCTGAACTGGAACCGCTTACGAGCGCCCGCCATGCCGTACTTCTTGCGCTCCTTGGCGCGGGCGTCGCGGGTGAGGAGCCCTTCCTTCTTCAGGCGGGACCGCAGCTCGAGATTGAAATCGCAGAGGGCGCGGGCGATGCCGAGGCGGATGGCGCCGGCCTGGCCGTTGATGCCGCCGCCGCTCACCGTGGCGAGCACATCGAACTTCTCGGCGGTCTCGGTGAGGAGGAGAGGGGTCTTCACCGTCATGCGCAGCGATTCGACGGGGAAGAACTCCGTGAACTCGCGGTGGTTGACGGTGATCGTGCCGGTCCCGGGACGGAGGAAGACACGCGCGGTGGACGTCTTGCGGCGCCCGGTGGCGTAGTGCTGAATGGCTGCCAAGATTTACGCGACCTCGTGCGAAGTGGGTTGCTGGGCGGCGTGCGGATGGTCCGGACCCGCATAGACCTTGAGCTTGCGATACATGGCATCGCCCATGATGGTCTTGGGCAGCATGCCGCGCACCGCCTCCTCGACGAGGCGAATGGGCTGCTTCTGACGCACGACGCGCGCGCGTTCCTCGCGGAGCCCGCCTTCGTACCCGGAGTGGCGGCGATAGATCTTCTGGTCTTCCTTGCGGCCGGTCAGCTTGACCTTGGCGGCGTTCACGATGACGACGTGATCCCCGGTGTCGATGTGCGGGGTGTAGGTCGCCTTGTGCTTGCCCTGGAGCATCTTCACGGCCGCGGTGGCGACGCGTCCGAGGACCTGGCCCTCTGCGTCGATCACATGCCAGCGGCGCGTAATGCTCTTCGGGGTCGCGACGTAAGTGCGCATCGTCTGAGTTCCCTTCCCGTTCCTACCCGAGCAACGGCAAACCCAAATGATACGAAGGCTTGCGGGCCAAGTCAAGGCTGAGACGACGGGCGCGGCGGGGCAACGGCCGCGGTGGCGCGCGCGGGCCGGCGGTCCTGAGGGGCGTCGGCGGCCCGCGGCGGGCGGGTCGGACGCAGGAACCGCTCCCATTGTAGCCGGTTGCCGTCGTCGGGTCGCGTCGTGGCCATCGTTGTTGCGATCCGTGGCCGCGGCTCGCTGGGGCGATGCGCTCCTGAGCCGCCGCGGCTCACGTCCAGTCGCGGCCGATCGCTGACGCGATCACGAAACCGTGCGGCTCAGCCACGTCGCGCCGCCCGCTCGCCGCCAACTCCTGCACGGCACCAGCTCGACCGACAGGCGGCCGGTGCAGGAATGTCACCTCGGCGGCGACCGGGACGCGCAGGTTTGTCAGCGCGTTTCAGATCTGTCGGAGGCCGCGGCGGGCGACGGGCCCGGACCGGGCGGGCACGCCGTGCAGTGCGGTGCAACCACGTGCGGCCGGCGACCTCCAGCGCGGCTGGTATCGGCTTTGCCACCGTCGGGCCGGAAGCACCGGCAGGTGCCGGTCGCAGTGTCCGGGCAGGAAAGGACGCGAAGGTGCTCTTCAAGCGAAGCAAGGCCATCGTCGGCCTCGACATCGGGTCCAGTGCCGTGAAGGCGATCGAGCTCAAACCAGTGGGCAAGGGCTACAAGGTGTCGGCGCTGGCAGTGGAGCCGCTGCCTCCCGACAGCATCGTCGATGGCGCGATCATCGACGCGGCTGCCGTGACCGACGCGGTCCGGCGGGCCCTCCAGGGCAAGACGTTCAAGGCGAAGGACGTCGCGGCGTCACTCTCGGGCAACTCGGTGATCGTCAAGAAGATCACCCTGCCGGTGATGACCGAGCAGGAGCTCGCCGAGTCGATCTACTGGGAGGCCGAGCAGTACATTCCGTTCGACATCCAGGACGTCAACCTCGATTACGAAGTGCTGAACGCCGGCAGGGGCCGCGACGCGCAGGGCAGCATGGAGGTCCTGCTGGTCGCCGCCAAGAAGGACAAGATCGCCGATTACGCCGGCGTCATCGGCCAGGCCGGCCGCAGCGCGGTCATCGTCGACGTCGACGCCTTCGCGCTGCAGAACGCCTACGAGGCCAACTACGGCGTCGAGCCCGGCACGACGGCGCTCGTCAACGCCGGCGCCAGCGCCATCAACATCAACATCCTGGTGGGCGGCCAGTCCGTCTTCACGCGCGACGTGGCGATGGGCGGCAACGCCTTCACCGAGGCGGTGCAGAAGGAGCTCGGCCTGCCCTACGAGATGGCCGAGGACGCCAAGAAGGGCCAGCCGGTGCCGGGCGTCGCCGCCGACGACGTGCGGGCGGTGCTGCGGGCGATGACCGACAACGTCCTCCTCGAGATCCAGAAGACGTTCGATTTCTACAAGGCCACGTCGTCCAGCGAGCGCATCGATCGCATCGTGCTGAGCGGCGGGGCGTCACGCGTCGACGGCTTCGCCGACGCCCTCCGCGAGCGCTTCGACACCCACGTCGAGCGCTTCGATCCGTTCCGCCAGATCGGCCTCGACGCGAAGAAGGCCGGCGGCGGCCACGCGGAGGAGGTCGGCCCGCTCTGCGCCGTGGCCGTGGGCCTCGCGCTCCGCAAGGCGGGTGACCGATGACCCGCGTCAACCTGATCGGCGGCGACCGGCGGTCCGCGGCGGCCAAGCCCTCGCGCGCGCTGCCGGCCGGCCAGAAGGTCGTGCTCGCCGGCAGCGTCATCCTGCTCCTCGCCGGCGCCTTCGTCGGCTGGCGCTTCTGGGCGCTCGGCCAGGAGGCCGAGCGCATCGAGCGCGACATCACCGCGGCGCGCGCCGAGGAGCTGCGGCTGGCCGAGATCATCGAGCAGGTGCAGGAGTTCGAGGCCCGGCGCGGCCAGCTGCAGCAGCGCGTCGCGCTCATCGAGGAGCTGCGCAGGGGACAGACCGCACCGGTCCACATGCTCGACCAGATCAGCCGGGCGCTGCCCGAGATGATGTGGCTGACCAGGGTCACGCAGAGCGGCTACGACATCACCCTGGAAGGCCGCTGCCTCTCGCTGACGTCGCTCTCGGACTTCGTCGGCAACCTGGAGGGGTCGCGCTACTTCGCGCAGCCGGTCGAGATCGTCAACAGCCAGGTCAACTCGGGCCAGGCCGGCGCCCTGGACGTCATCGCCTTCACCGTCAAGGGCACCTTCCAGATGGCCGGGATGCCGCCGCCGCCGGCTCCGGCGACCAGGGCCGCCGCAGGCGCGAAGGGCGGCAAGCGTGGCTGACCTGACGATGAACCGCCTGCCGATGTGGGCCCAGCTGCTGGTGTTCGCCGTCATCGGCGCCGCCGGCGCCGGCGCCTTCTACTACTTCTACGAGATGCCGGCCCGCGCGCAGATGACCACCCGCGAGGCCGAGCTCACGGTGATCCGCGGTCGCATCGACAAGGGCCTGGCGACGGCGCGACAGCTGCCCGAGTTCCGCGCCCAGGTCGCCGGCCTCGAAGAGCGGCTCGCCGGCCTGCGGGCCATCCTGCCGGAGCAGAAGGACGTGGCCGACCTGCTGCGGCGCATCCAGACCATTGCCGCGCAGTCGGACCTGCGCATCCGCGGCTTCAAGCCGCAGCCGATCGCTACCAAGGAGCTGCACGCCGAATGGCCGATCAGCCTCGAGCTCGAGGGCAACTATCACAACCTCGGGATGTTCCTCGACCGGGTGAGCAAGTTCCCCCGCATCATCAACGTCGGCGCGATCGAGATGACGTCGCGACAGGAGGCCCGGCCCAACGCGACCGTGGAGGTGACGTGCACCGCCACCACCTTCGTGCTGCTCGAGCCGCCGGGGCCGGCGGCGGCTGGCAAGAAGGGGGCGGCGGCGACCACGCCGTCGAGGACGGCCGAATGAGCCGCCACCTCCTCGCCGCCGCCGTCGTCGCCGGCCTGGCCGCGACCGCCGCTGCGCAGACGCCGGGCCCGGCCGCGGGTGCCGGGGCCGCGGCCGCCCCGGCCCCGGCCGCCAACCTGCCGGTGCCTCCCGCCGACTTCACCTACGCGTCGGAGAGCCGGCGCGACCCGTTCGTCAGCCTCGTGCGCGAGAAGGCGGCGGTCACCAACGATCCCGTCGATGCGCCGCGGGTGGACGGCCCCCCCGGGCTGCGCACCGAGGACGTGGTGGTGCGCGGCATCCTCGAGAGCCGCGACGGCATGGTCGCCATCGTGGCGGCCCCCAGCGGCAAGACCTACATCGTGCGCGCCGGTGACAGGCTCGCCGACGGCACCATCCGCGCCATCACGCCCCAGGCGCTGGTGATCATGCAGGTCGTCAACGACCCGTTGTCGGTCGACAAGCAGCGCGAGGTTCGCAAGCCCTTGCGCGTCCAGGAAGAGGGCAGATGATGCGCGGCCAAGTCGCTACATTCGTCACACCCGCGGCGATCGTCGCGGCGCTCACCGTGACGCTCGCGGCGGGAGGCCCCGCGTCGCGTGAGACGGGTGTCCCTGCCGCGGCCGCCGCGCCCGCGGAGGCCACGGAGCTGCGCGCCGTCCGCGCCGAATCCACCAAGGGCGGCGTCGTCGTCGCGCTGGTGGGCAACGGCCGGCTGGTCGCCGCGTCGGTGGAGGAGGCCCGCGACCTGCCGGCGCGCGTCCTCCTCGATTTCAAGGGCGTGGCCGCGGCGGCGGCGGTGCCCGCCGTCGTGCCGGTCAACCAGGGCGGCGTGACGCGGGTGCGGATCGGCGCCAACAGCCGGTCGCCCCTCGTCACCCGGGTCGTCGTCGACCTCGCGCGCAAGATGCCGTTTCGCGTCGGGCCGGCCGACGACGGCGACGAGGTGCGCGTGATCTTTGGCGAGGCGGCGGGCGAGACGCCGGCGGCGGCCGTCGCTCCCGCGGCGGCGGCCGCGGCGCCAGTCGCGACGTCGCCCTTGCCGGACACGTCGGCCCTGGTCGCCCGGGTGGCCAGCTCGGGGGCCACGGCGACCATCGCGCAAGCCCCGGCGACGAACGTCATGCCGCCGATGCCGGCGGCAGGCGGGCAGGCGCCGCCCCAGCGCTTCACCGGCCAGCCGGTCTCGCTCGACTTCCAGGGCGCCGACCTGCGCGCCGTGCTGCGGACCTTTGCCGAGGTCAGCGGACTGAACATCGTCATCGACCCGGCCATCTCGGGCACCGTCGACGTCGCCCTGCGCGACGTGCCGTGGGACCAGGCGCTCGACATCATCCTCAAGGCCAACAAGCTGGGCTACTCGGTCGACGGCACCATCGTCCGCATCGCGCCGCTCGGCGTGCTGGCCGACGAGGAATCGCAGCGCCGCAAGCTGGCGGAGGAGCAGGCGCTCTCGGGCGAGCTGCGCATCCTCACCCGGCCGCTCAGCTACGCCAGGGCCGCGGAACTGGTGCCGATCGTCACGCGCAGCTCGCTGTCGCCGCGCGGCGAGGTGCAGGTCGATGCCCGCACCAACACGATCATCATCCGCGACCTCGCCGACCGCCTGCAGGGCGCGTCGGAGCTCATCGCGGCGCTCGATCAGCCGCAGCCCCAGGTCGAGATCGAGGCGCGCATCGTCCAGACGAGCCGCGACTTCGCGCGCAGCCTCGGCGTGCAGTGGGGCGTCGGCGCGCGGTCGGCGCCGGAGCTCGGCAACACTACCGGCCTGGCCTTCCCGAACAACGGCAGCATCACCGGCCGCTCCGGCGGCGTGCAGGGGCCGAACGGCGTGCCGACGGCGGTGAACCTGCCGGCGGCGGCCGCCGCCAACGCCCTCGGCCTGGCGCTGGGGTCGGTCAACGGCGCGGTCAACCTCGACGTCGCGCTGTCGGCCATCGAGCGCACCGGCAACGGCCGCATCCTCTCGACGCCGCGCGTCTCGACGCAGAACAACGTCGAGGCCGAGATCACCCAGGGCATCCAGATCCCCATCCAGACGGTGGCCAACAACACGGTCACCGTGACCTTCAAGGACGCCGCGCTGACCCTCAAGGTCACGCCGCAGATCACCGCCTCCAACACCGTGATCATGAAGATCAACGTCGAGAACGCCTCCCCCGACTTCAGCCGCTCGGTGAACAACATCCCGCCGATCGACACGCAGCGGGCGCTCACCACCGTGCTGGTCGGCGACGGCGAGACGACGGTGATCGGCGGCATCTACATCAGCCGGGAGCAGGCCGTGCAGGGCCGCACGCCGCTGCTGCACCAGATCCCGCTCCTCGGCTGGCTGTTCAAGCGCGACGAGATCAGCGACGAGAGCCGCGAGCTCCTGATCTTCATCACGCCCCGGATCACCCGCGGCTGAGGCCGCCACAGGTCGAGGTGCAGGTCATGAGAATCGTAGGCGTGCGGACACTCGCGATGGGGCTGGCGGCGTGCGCCGCACTGGCCGGCGCCGGCTGCGGCGAGGTGGCGCGCACCGGGCGCTCCCCGGCGTTCCTGGTCATCGACACCATCGAGGGCGCGACCGGCGACACGTCGAGCCCGCAGTTCCGGTCGCCGCTGCCGTCCGACGTGCAGACCGACGGCGGTGTCTACAACGACCTCGGCCGCGTGGCTGTGCGCCTGGCCTTGAAGGACCCCGGCACGATCGACGCGCCGACGTCGCCGTCGAGCCTCAACGCGGTCACGCTCACGCGCTACCGCGTGCAGTACGTCCGCGCCGATGGCCGCAACACCCCGGGCGTCGACGTGCCCTATCCCTTCGACGGCGCCATGACCCTGACGGTGGGGGCCGGCGGACAGGTCACCGGCATCTTCGAGATCGTGCGCGTGCAGGCCAAGCTCGAGGCGCCGCTGCGCAACATGCGCGGCCTCGGCGGCGCGATCGCCATCAACACGCTCGCACAGATCACCTTCTACGGCCGCGACCAGGCGGGTAACGACGTGGCGGCCACCGGCACGATGCAGGTGAACTTCGCGGATTGGGCCGACCCCGAATAGCCGCCCCGGAGTGCCCCGATGACGTGCCAGGAGCTCGCTACCATGTCCCGAGTCATTCGCCTCTTCACGGTCGCCACGGCGGTCGCGCTCGGCGCCGCGGCCTGCACCGTGCAGGAAACCGGGGCGCCGCCGCTGTCCGGCCCGTCCGTCCTCGGGCTGTCGCTGAACCTCACGGCGTCGCCCGACACGCTGCCGCGTGACGGCGCCTCGCAGTCGTCGCTGCGCGTCACGGCCCTCGGCCCGGACGGCCGCCCGGCGCGCGCCCAGTCGCTGCGCATGGAGGTCGTCCTCGACGACATCGTGCAGGATTTCGGCACGCTGTCGTCGCGGACCGTCGTGACCGGCGACGACGGCATCGCCCGCCTCACCTACACCGCACCGCCGAAGGCCGCCGATCCGACCGATCCGGGCTCGCTGATCCGCATCCGCGCGACACCGATCAGCACCGACGCCCAGGGCACGACGCCGAGCGAGATCGCCATGCGGCTGACGCCGCCCGGGGTCATCCTGCCGCCGAATGGCGCGCCGGTGCCGGCCTTCTCGTTCAGCCCGACCACCGTCAGCATGGGCGCGGAGGTCACCTTCGACGCTTCCGACACGACCGACGAGGGAACGCAGTGCAGCGGGTGCACGTACTCGTGGACGATGGGCGATGGCACCTCCAACACCGGCGTGGTCGTCCGCCATGCGTTCGGCGGGCCCGGCAACTTCGCCGTGCGCCTCACCGTCACCGACCCGGGCGGGCGCCTGGCGTCGCTGACCAAGGAGGTCACCGTCGGCGTGGCGCCCCAGCCCACCGCCGTCTTCACCTTCTCGCCGACCCAGCCGGGCATCAGCCAGGACATCTTCTTCAACGCCGCCGGTTCCGCGGCGGCCCCCGGCCGGCGCCTCGTGTCCTACGAGTGGGACTTCGGCTCGGGTCGCACCGCCGAAGGCGTCACCGCCGTGAAGCGCTACGACAGCGCCGGCACCTACGTCGTCACCCTCAAGGTCGCCGACGAGGTCGGCAGCGCGGCGACGACCGTCCAGTCGATCACGGTGGCGTCGAATCCGGCCGGCGGCATCCTGGCGAGCGTGATCGTCTCGCCGACCGACGCGAAGGCCGGGCAGACCCTCCAATTCAACGCCAGCGGCAGCCGCGGCGAGCAGGGGGCCCGGATCGTCGAGTACCGCTACAACTTCGGCGTCGCCGGCGTGCCGGAGGTGACCGGGACGTCGCCGCTCGTCACCTATACTTACGCGACGCCCGGCACCTACGTGGTCATCGTGACGGTGCGCGACTCGTCGGGCAAGACCGCCACGACCACGGTGCCGGTGACGGTGGCGGCACCATGAAGGCCTGAGCGTGGGGAATCCCCGTATCGAGGAACTGCGGCGCCGGGTCCAGTCGGACCCGGCGTCGATCGCCTTCGCGCAGCTCGCCGAGGAATACCGGCGTGCCGGTCAGTTCGACGAGGCGGTGGCGGTGTGCCGCACCGGCCTGGCCCGTCATCCCGGGTACCTGTCGGCGCGCGTCACGCTGGGGCGGGCGTTGCTCGAGCTCGGCGAGCTCGGCGACGCCGCGTTGGAGCTGCAGTTCGTGGTCGGCAGCGCGCCGGAGAACCTGGCCGCGCTCCGCGGACTGGCGGAGATCCACCAGCGGCAGGGACAGTTGCCGACGGCCCTGGCCCACTACCGGCGGGCGCTCGCCCTCGCCGCGCACGACCCGGAGCTGGAGGACATCGTCCACCACATCGAACGCGAGCTGGGGCGCCATCCGGTCGCCCCGGCGATGGGGCTGTCGTTCGAGGAGGCGCAGGACGAGTTGCTGTCGGCGGCCACGCGGCTGCCGGACGTCGCTCCCGCGGCGGCGGCGGGGGAGGCGGTCGACTCGCCCGGCGAGGCACCGGCCCCGTCGGCGTTCGACTTCGACACGCTGCTGGCGGCGCTCGGCGGGCCGCCGGCGCCCGCACAGGTCGGTGCGCTCCTGACCCAGCCGCCGGTGGCCGCCGCGCCGATGCTGCCGGACCTTCCGCAGGACGCGGCCGGCGCCGCCGCGGATCCATTCGCGGCCCTGGAGGCGGACCTGCGACAGTATCGGCCGGCACCGGCCGAGCCGCTGGCCGGGCCCGAGGCGGAATCGTCGCCCGCGGCCAGCGACGCGCAGCCACACGACGGCGGCTTGCCGTGCGTTCCCGGCGCCAGCGACGATCAGCTGCTCCTCGCGGGGTCGGCGCCGATTGCCGAGGACCCGGTCGCCGTCGTCGTCGATTCGCACGACGTCGCCGCCGTGCGCGCGGCCTGCGCGGCGATCGACGCCTCCGGCGTGGCGGTCGTGGACGCCGAGCCGCCGGCCGCCCTCGGCGACGAGCGACACCAGCCGTCCGACCCCGTGCTCGACGAGCTCGAGCGCTGGCTCGCCGTTCTCCACGCGCGGTCCGACGCCTCCGCCTGATGCCTATCCCCGCCGAACGAGTGGTGGCTCGGCACCTAGACCTGCGCCGCCGGGTCGACGCCTCCGGCGCCGACGTCCTGCTGGTGCAGCACCTCCCGAACCTCACCTATCTCTCTGGCGTCATCGCGTCGGCGGGGCTCGCGCTCGTCGCCCGCGACCGCGTCGTCCTCATCGGCGACAGCCGCTACGCGGTCGCGCTGACGAAGGCCGCCGCCGGGTTGCCCCACGTGTCGGTCGAGCTGGTGCCGACGGGGGCCAGTTACGACGAGACGGCCGCGCGGCTGGTGGCCGCCGCCGGGTGGCAGCGCGTCGGGATCGAGGCGGCGCACGCCTCGGTGGCGCGGTTCCGCTGGCTGGAACGCTGGATGGCCGACCACGCGCCGGGCGCCAGCCTCGTGGCGACCGAGGGCGTGGTCGAAGACGCCCGCGTCCTCAAGGACGCCTGGGAGCTGGACCGGCTGCGGGAGGCCGGCGGCAGACTTTCCGAGGTCGGTAAATGTATACTCCCGAGGGTCTTAGCGGGTCGGACCGAGCGCGAGGTGGCGATCGAGCTGGAATCCGCCATCCGCGCGGCGGGGTTCGACCGGGTGGCCTTTGATACCATCGTCGCCTCCGGCCCGAACGCGGCGCTGCCGCACCATCGGGCGGGGGAGCGGCGCATCACCGCGGGCGACCTCGTGGTGGTGGACTTCGGGGGCGTGCTCGACGGTTACGCTGCCGACCTGACGCGTACGGTCGAGGTCGGCACGGCGCCCGCCGAGCATCGGCGGTGGATTGCCGCGGTGGCCGGGGCGCAAGCCGCGGCCATCGACACGGCGCGGCCGGGAGCGGCGCCGGAAGCAGTGGACCAGGCGGCGCGCGACGTACTCGCCGCGCACGGCCTGGCGGAACGGTTCGGACACGGCACGGGCCACGGCCTCGGACTCGAGGTGCACGAACGGCCCCGGATTGGGCAGCGGCGGCCGGCCGTTCCCGAGCCGCCCCTGGCGGCGGGCATGGTGTTCACCGTCGAGCCAGGCGTGTACGTGGAAGGCCAGGGCGGCGTCCGTCTGGAGGACGACGTGCTGCTCACGGGCGAGGGTCCGGAGCGGATCACGAACGTGCCGATCGGATAGCCGCAGTCGAGGGATATGACGCCAGACGCGATCAGGCAGTTGCTCGAACTCGTGCGGGAGCACGATCTGACCGAGTTCGAGGTCGAGCAGCCGGACTTCAAGCTGCGAGTCAAGAAGGGCGCGACGCAGGTCGTCACCCACGTGACCCAGGCGCCCATGGCCATGCCGGCCGCGATGCCGGCGCCGCTCGCCGTGCCGGCCCCGGCGCCCGCTGCCGGCGGGGCCCCGGGCGAGGCCGACGAGGGCCCCGAGCTCGCGATCGTGAAGTCGCCGATCGTCGGCACCTTCTACCGCTCCTCGGAGCCTGGCGCGAAATCGTTCGTCGAGGTGGGCGACTCGGTCCGCAAGGGCCAGGTGCTCTGCATCATCGAGGCGATGAAGCTGATGAACGAGATCGACTCGGAGTACGACGGGGACATCGCGAACGTCTACGTCGAGAACGGGCAGCCCGTGCAGTACGGCGAGCGCCTGTTCGCGATCCGTCTCCGCCGGTAGGCCCGCCATGTTCAAGAAGATCCTGGTCGCCAACCGCGGGGAGATCGCGCTGCGCGTCATGTTCGCGTGCCGCGAGCTCGGCATCAAGACCGTCGCCGTCTATTCCGAGGCCGACGAGAACTCCCTGCACGTGCGCTTCGCGGACGAGGACATCTGCATCGGTCCGGCCCGCAGCGCCGACAGCTACCTCAACGTCCCGGCGATCATCAGCGCCGCCGAGATCACCGGCGCCGACGCCATCCATCCCGGCTACGGCTTCCTCTCCGAGAGCGCGTATCTCGCCGAGGTGTGCGAGGCCTGCCACATCCGCTTCATCGGGCCCGACCAGAGCGTGATCCGCCTGCTCGGCGACAAGGCCAAGGCGCGGCGCGCCATGAAGAAGGCCGGCGTGCCGATGCTGCCCGGCAGCGAGGGCCCCGTCGACAGCGAGGAGCGGGCGCAGAAGCTGGCCCGCGAGATCGGCTACCCGGTCATCATCAAGGCGGTCGCCGGCGGCGGCGGGCGCGGCATGCGCGTCGTCAAGGCGCCGGGCGAGCTGGGGCACGCGCTGCGGACGGCGCAGCGCGAGGCCGAAGCGGCGTTCGGGGTGGGCGACGTCTACGTCGAGAAGTACCTCGAGGCGCCGCGCCACATCGAGTTCCAGATCCTCGGCGACCACCACGGCAACGTCGTGCACCTCGGCGAGCGCGAGTGCTCGATCCAGCGGCGGCACCAGAAGCTGCTCGAGGAGTCGCCGTCGGTCGCGGTGTCCGACAAGGTGCGGCGCAGGATGGGCGGCGTCGTGGCCGACGCGGCGCGGGCGGTGCAGTACACCAACGCCGGCACCTTCGAGTTCCTGATGGACGACAAGGGCAACTTCTACTTCATGGAAGTGAACACCCGCGTCCAGGTGGAGCACCCGGTGACCGAGCTGGTGACCGGCATCGACATCGTCAAGGAGCAGATCCGGATCGCGGCGGGCGAGCGGCTGTCGTTCAAGCAGGGCGAGGTCACCTTCAGCGGCCATGCCCTCGAGTGCCGCGTCAACGCCGAGGACCCGGTGACCTTCGTCCCTTCGCCCGGCGTCATCCGCGCCTTCAGCGTGCCCGGCGGCCCCGGCGTCCGCGTCGACACGGCCGCCCACGCCGAGGCCACCATCCCGCCGTACTACGACTCGATGATCGCCAAGATCATCGTGCACGGGCGCGACCGGCAGGAGTCGATCGCCCGCATGAAGCGGGTGCTGGAGATGTCGGTGATCGAGGGGATCAAGACGATCATCCCGCTCCACCTGAAGATCCTCAACGACCCCGACTTCGTCGCCGGGCGCATCCACACCCACTTCATGGAGCGCTTCATGCCGGCCCCGAAGGAGTCCGCGCCGGCCGAGAAGAGCGCCTGAGCGGCCTGGTGCTGCCGCCGCTCTACGCGATCGTCGACACCGACGTCTGCGCGCGCCGCGGCCTCGATCCCGTGGACACGTCGGCCGCCATCCTGGCGGCCGGTGCGCGCCTCCTGCAGCTCCGGGCCAAGTCCCTGCCGTCGGGGGCGTTCCTGTCCCTCGCCACGGCGATCGCCGACGAGGCGCGACGGGCCGGCGCCCTGTTCCTGGTCAACGACCGCGCCGACCTCGCCGTGCTGGCGGGCGCGGGCGGCGTCCACGTCGGCCAGGACGACCTCGGCGCGGCTGACGCGCGGCGCGTCGCCGGCCCCGGCGCGATCGTCGGCGTGTCGACGCACACGCCGGCCCAGGTGGGCGCCGCGGTCGCGGCGCCCGTCGACTACCTCGCCGTCGGGCCGGTCTACGACACCGGGACGAAGGACACCGGCTACGCCGCCGTCGGTCTCGACCTCGTGCGCACGGCGGCCGCGGCGGCGGCACCGCGCGGGCTGCCGGTGGTGGCCATCGGCGGCATCACGCTCGACACCGCGCCGGACGTGCTCGCCGCTGGCGCGTCGTCGGTCGCCATCATCTCGGATCTGCTCGCCGCCGGCGACCCGGCGAGCCGTGTGCGCGCCTACATCGAGCGGCTGGGGCGGTTATAATGCGCGAGTTTCGCGACGCCTGCCGACGCTGACCAGCCTCGCACCGTCAGCGGACCGTGACGCAGAAGGAACGGGGGAGACATTTGGCCAGTTCATTGTTTCGCACCAAGTCGATCGACCGCCTGCTCGCCGAGGGCGCGGCGACGGGTGAAGGGGCGCTGAAGCGCACCCTGGGTGCCGGCGCGCTCGTCGCCCTCGGCATCGGCGCGATCATCGGCGCCGGCTTGTTCGTGCGGACGGCAGCGGCGATTGCCGACCGCTCCGGCCCGTCGGTGACCATCGCCTTCCTCGTGGCCGGGCTCGGCTGCGCGCTGGCCGGGCTCTGCTACGCCGAGTTCGCGTCGATGATTCCGATCGCCGGCAGCGCCTACACCTATTCCTACGCGACGATGGGCGAGCTCGTCGCGTGGATCATCGGCTGGGACCTGGTCCTCGAGTACGCCCTCGGCGCGGCCACCGTCGCCATCGCGTGGAGCGAGTATTTGAACAAGGTGCTCGAGTTCGTCGGGCTCCAGATTCCCTACCAATGGAGCCATTCCCCGTTCCAGGTCGATCAGCTCACGCAGACCGCCGGCATCATCAACCTGCCAGCCATCCTCATCCTGGGGCTGCTGACGGCGCTGCTCGTGCGCGGCACCCAGGAGTCGGCCTGGGTCAACTCGTTGATCGTCATCGTCAAGGTGTCGATCGTCTGCATGGTGATCGCCATCGGCTGGGGCTTCATCAACCCCGCCAACCACACGCCCTACATCCCTGCGCCGACGATGTACACCACGCCCGAGGGCATCACCCACAACTACGGCGGCATCATGGGCATCCTCGGCGCCGCAGGCGTCGTCTTCTTCGCCTACATCGGCTTCGACGCCGTCTCCACCGCCGCCCAGGAGGCGAAGAACCCCAAGCGCGACATGCCGATCGGCATACTCGGCTCGCTCGTGGTGTGCACCGTGCTCTACGTGCTGTTCGCCCACGTGCTCAGCGGCATCGCCACGGTCGAGGACTTCCGCAGCACCGGCCGCGAGGCCTCGGTGGCCTTCGCCATCACCAAGTACATGGTCGGCTACGACTGGCTCGCCAAGTTCGTCACCATCGCCATCCTCGCCGGCTTCTCGTCGGTGATCCTGGTCATGCTCCTCGGCCAGTCGCGGGTGTTCTACTCGATGAGCCGCGACGGCCTGGTGCCGAAGTTCTTCTCCGACGTGCACCCGACCCACAAGACGCCGTACAAGTCGAACTGGTTCTTCTTCGCGTTCACCGCGATATTCGGGGCGTTCGTGCCCGGCGACATCGTCGGCGAGATGACCAGCATCGGCACGCTGTTCGCCTTCATGCTGGTCTGCGCCGGCGTCTGGATCATGCGGGTACGGCGGCCGGACATCCCGCGCGGCTTCACCGTGCCGGCGGTGCCGCTGGTCTCCACGCTCGGCATCCTCGTCTGCGGTTCGATGGTGTTCGGCCTCGGCTGGACCAACTGGGTGCGGCTCGGGGCCTGGCTGGCGATCGGCCTCCTCATCTACTTCGGCTACAGCAAGCAGCGCAGCCACTTGAACGCGGCGGCGTAGTCTGGCCGGCCCTGGCGGCGCACCCGGCTCGGTGCGCCGCCAGGGCACCCAACCCGCCCGCGCCGAGCGCCGTCATGCAGGGCGGCGCCCCTGCGCATTCGCGCCTGGCCGCTGATCGGCGGCGGCGAGGGCAGCGGGCCGCCGTTGCCCCGCGTCGCGTCGCGGAACCCGTTCGTCCTGCTGGACATCGAGACAGCCGCGCCCACGCTCCCGGACGGGCGCAGCGCGACGGAGGCCATGAAGGTGAGTGCACGGATCCTGGACGGGGCCGCCTGGGGCGCCCGCATCCGCGAGGAGATTCGGCCGCGCGTGACGGCGTTCACCGCCCGGCACGGCCGGCCGCCAGGCCTCGGCGTGGTGCTGGCCGGCGACAGCCCCGCCTCCGAGGTCTACGTCCGCAGCAAGCTCAAGACCGCCGGTGAGGCCGGCTGCCGGGCCGAGCTCGTCCGCGTGGCGGCCACGGCCACGGTGGACGAAGCGCTCGCCGCGGTGGCCCGGCTGAACGCCGACGACGCCACCGACGCCATCCTCGTGCAATCGCCGCTGCCGGCCGGCATGGGCCGGGACGCCGAGCAGCGGGTGTTCGACGCGGTGCACCCCCTGAAGGACGTCGACGGCTTCCATCCCGACAACGTCGGCCGCCTCGTCCAGCGGCGTCCCACGCTCGTCGCCTGCACGCCGCTCGGCTGCATCGAGCTGCTGGAACGCGAGGGCATCGCGATGGCGGGGAAGCACGCGGTCGTCATCGGCCGCAGCGACATCGTCGGCAAGCCGATGGCGCTGCTGCTGCTGCACCGCGACGCCACCGTCACGATCTGCCACTCGCGGACGGCAAACCTGCCGGCGGTGGCCGCGTCGGCCGACATCCTCGTCGTCGCCATCGGCCGTGCCGGATTCGTCACCGCCCCCTTCGTCAAGCCGGGCGCGACGGTGCTCGACGTCGGTATGAACCGCGTCACCGACGCGGCGGACGTCGACCGGCTCTTGGCGCCCGACAGCCCGCGCCGCCAGCAGTTCGCGGCGAAGGGGTCGCTGCTGGTCGGCGACGTGCACCCATCGGTGGCGGAGGTGGCCGGCGCCATCACGCCGGTCCCGGGCGGCATCGGCCCGCTGACCATCGCGATGGTGCTGCGCAACACCCTCACCGCCGCCGAGCTGCGGATGGGCGACCGGCGGGCCTGAGGCGCCGCCGATGCGACGGATCGGCCTCACCGGCGGCATCGCGACCGGCAAGAGCTACGTCGCGCAGCGACTGCGCGCGGCCGGCGTGCCGGTGATCGACGCCGACCGGCTCGCCCGTGACGCCGTCGCGCCCGGCAGTGACGGCCTCGCGGCCGTCGTCGCGCGCTTCGGGGCCGGCGTGCTGCGCGCGGATGGCGGGCTCGACCGCAAGGCCCTGGCGGCCATCGTCTTCGATGACGTCGCGGCCAGGCGCGACCTCGAGGCCATCGTCCACCCGCGCGTCCGGGCGGCGACGGCAGCGTTCTTCGATGCCCTGCCGCCGGCGACGCCGATCGCCGTCGCCGACATCCCGCTGCTGTTCGAGGCCAATCGCCAGCCCGACTTCGACGAAGTGGTCGTCGTCGCCTGCGATCCGGGGACGCAGGTGGAACGGGTGATGGCCCGCGACGGCGCGACCCGCGCAGAGGCCGAGCGGCGCCTGGCGGCGCAGTGGCCGATCGCCGACAAGGTGGCGCGCGCCGATCACGTCATCCGAACGGACGGCACGCTCGCTGACACCGACGTGCAGGTGGAGGCGCTCGTCAACGCCTGGCGGGAGACAGCGGCCAGGGGCTAGCGGCTGGCGGCTCACCGTCAGGGGGATTGATGTCGGCCAAGCGGGCGGCCGGCGTCTCGCCGAACGAGCGCGCAGGAAGCCGTGGTCGGCGCGACCAGCGCCGACGCGTAACCCGAGCCCCGGGACCCGGGACCCGGGACCCGATCAGAGTTCCACGGGGTCTTTGACTGGCGCGATGCGCTCTTCCACGAACGTGTTCCATTCGTGACAGTGCGGGCACTGCCAGAGCAGCTCCGTGCTGCGGTAGTGGCACTTCAGGCAGACGTGGGGGTCGAGGTAGAACACCGCGTCCTTGGCCGCCTGCACGTAGCGTTGCACGCTGGCGCCGTCGAGCCCGAGCTGCACGAGCACGTCCCAGATGGCCTCGTGGACCATCAACCCGTGCGGGTTGCGCACCAGTGCCTCGAGCAACGGCTCCAGGCCTTCGGCCGGGCGGCCGTGCTGCGCGAGGTGCTGCCCGAGCGCCAGCCGGGCGCGCCAGTCCTGCGGGTTGGCGGCGACCAGGCGGCGGCAGCGATCGGCGAACCGCTCGGGCGTCCCGGCCCGCTCGTAGGCGCGCTGCAGGCGATCGAACACGAGGTAGGCGCGCTCCGGCGCGATGTCGATGAGCTTCTCCCATGCCGCGACGGCGCCCGCGACGTCGCCCTGCGGCAGCCGGATGTCGCCGAGGCCGACGTGGGCGGGTGCGGTGGTCGGGTCGAGCTCCAGGGCCTGCTTGAAATGCCGCCCGGCGACGTCCGGCTGGCCCGCACGCGCCGCCGCCAGGCCGAGCTCGGTGTCCATGAAGGCGAGGATGGCGTTGCTGCGCGCCGGCGTCTCGGGCCCCGGCAGCTTGAGCAGCTCGAGGCGGATGCGGCGCGCCTCGTCCCACTGGTGCTGCTCCTCGTAGAGCTTCTGGAGGTTCAGCAGCGCGTAGTAGTTGGCGGGATCGAGGCGCAGCACCTCGCGGAAGGCGTCGACGGCGCGGTCGACGAAGCCGCCGCGCTTGAAGTCGAGGCCGAGGCACAGCATCACGTAGCCGTGCTCGACGCGGGTCAGCTTCTGGCGCTTGAGCAGCGACTGGTGCACCTGGATGGCACGGGTGACTTGGCCGCGCTCGCGGTAGACGTTCCCCAGGATCAGGTGAATCTCCAGGGCGTCGGCGTCGACGCGCGCCGCCTGGCTCAACTCCTCGATGGCGAGGTCGGTCTGGTTGGCGACCAGGAAGTTCAGGCCGAGCACGTAGTGGTGCGACTCGCGGGCCTTGCGCCGGTCGATCCAGCGGCCGTCGCGCAGCTTGTAGCGCTCCCACGCCTTGCCGGCCGCGACCCCGACGAGCAGGGCGACGAGCGCCGCGACGAAGGGCAGGTAGCCGCCGAGCACGGCCTACACCAGCCCCGTGCGCCAGAGGTCGTGCAGGTGGACCACGCCCTCGACGCGGCGGCCGTCGCAGACGACGATCGAGGTGATCTTGCGCCGCTCGAGGATGTTGAGGGCCTCGACCAGCAGCGTCCGCCGCTTGATGGTGACGGGGTGCGCGGTCATGGCGTCGGCGGCGGTCATCGCGAGCACGTCGGGCCCCGCCGCCATCTTCCGCCGGAGGTCGCCGTCGGTGATGATGCCGGCCAGCGCCCCCTGGTCGTCGACGACGCACGTCATCCCGAGGCCCTTGCGCGACATCTCGTAGATGACCTGCGGCATGGGCGTGGTCAGCGCGACGATCGGGGCGTGGTCGCCGCCGTGCATCACCTGCTCGACGCGCATCAGCCGCTTGCCCAGCCGGCCGCCGGGGTGGAGGCTGGCGAAGTCCTCCGGGCGGAAGCCCTTCTCGACCAGCAGCGTCATCGCCAGGGCGTCGCCGAACGCCAGCGCCGCCGTCGTGCTCGCCGTCGGCACCAGGTTCATCGGGCACGCCTCTTCGGAGACGCGGCAGTCGAGGACGACGTCGGCCGCCAGCCCCAGGGTGGAGCCCGGCTCGCCGGTCATGGCGATGAGGCAGGCGCCGATGCGCTTGAGCGTCTCGAGCAGCCGCGTGAGCTCCTCGGTCTCGCCGCTGTAGGACATGGCGACGACGACGTCGTCGGCGGTGATCATGCCCAGGTCGCCGTGCACGGCCTCGGCCGGATGGACGAAGTAGGCGGGCGTCCCGGTGCTCGACAACGTCGCGGCGATCTTGCGGCAGACGATGCCCGACTTGCCCATGCCGGTGAGGATGACGCGGCCGCGGCAGTCGCGCAGCAGCTCGACGGCGCGGACGAAGGCGTCGTCGATGCGCTCGACCAGCGCCAGGACGGCGGCGGCCTCGGTCTGCAGGACGCGGCGCGCGAGGGCGAGATCAGGCATGGCCCTGCACCACCGCGTCGACGCGCACGAGGTCGCGGAGCAAGGGCGCGAGCAGGTCGAGGCGCAGCGCGTTGGCGGCGTCGCTGCGGGCCCGCGACGGCGCCTCGTGGACCTCCATGAACACCCCGTCGACGCCGGTGGCGACGCCGGCCCGCGCCAGCGGCGCGATGTACTCGGCCAGGCCCGCGGTGACGCCGTCGCCGGCGCCGGGCAGCTGCAGGCTGTGCGTGACGTCGAACACCACCGGGTGCCCCAGCTCGCGCATCATCGGCAGCCCGCGCATGTCGACCACGAGGTTGTTGTAGCCGAAGGAGGTGCCGCGCTCGGTCAGCAGGATGCCAGCCGCTTCCGCGCCGGCCAGCTTGGCCACCACGTGCCGCATGTCGCGCGGCGCCAGGAACTGGCCCTTCTTGACGTTGACCACGCGGCCGGTGGCGGCGGCGGCGACGAGCAGGTCGGTCTGGCGGCACAGGAAGGCCGGGATCTGCAGGACGTCGACGACCTCGGCGGCCGGCGCCGCCTGCGACGCCTCGTGGATGTCGGTGAGCACCGGCAGCCCGGTGCGCGCCTTGACCTCGGCGAGCACCCGCAGCCCTTCACGCAGCCCCGGGCCGCGGAAGGAGGAGAGGGATGTGCGATTGGCCTTGTCGAACGAGGCCTTGAAGATCACGGGGACGCCGGCTGCCGCGGCGATCTCGCGGATCGCCAGGCCCAGGTCGACGGCGTGCGCCTCGCTCTCGATGACGCACGGCCCCAGGATGAAGGCGAGCGGGTGACCGGGCCCGAACGTGACGCTGCCGGCAGTGACGGTGCGGACCGCCTCGGCCATCAGGCCAGCGCCCCCGCCTGCGGCAGCCGGCCCTCGGCCGCCGCCTTCTGGCGGATGCCCGCCGCCACGAAGCTGGCGAACAGCGGGTGCGGGCGCAGCGGCCGCGACTGGAACTCGGGATGGAACTGCACCGCGACGTACCAGGGATGCCCGGGCAGCTCCGCGATCTCGACGAACTTGCCGTCGGGCGAGCGGCCCGAGATGCGCATGCCGTGCTCTTTCAGCGAGGGCTCGTAGAGGCAGTTGAACTCGAAGCGGTGGCGGTGACGCTCGTAAATCGTGTCGGCGTTGTAGATGCGCCGGGCCAGCGACTCGGGCGCCAGCTCGCAGGCGTAGCGGCCGAGCCGCATCGTGCCGCCGAGGTCGTCGACGCCCAGGAGGTCGCGCAGCTTGTAGATGACGCGGTGCGGCGCCGCCTCGTCGACCTCGGTGGAATCGGCGCCGTCGAGGCCGCAGACGTTGCGGGCGAACTCGACCGTCGCCCACTGGAAGCCGTAGCAGATGCCGAAGTAGGGCACGCCGTGGCCGCGCGCGTACTCGGCCGCCCGCATCATCCCGCGCGTGCCCCGCGACCCGAAGCCGCCGGGCACGAGGATGGCGTTGGCGCCGTCGAGCAGGCGGAAGCCGCCTTCCGCTTCGAGGGCCTCGGCCTCCACCCACTGGATGTGGATCTTCACCTTGTTGGCGAAGCCGCCGTGGTAGAGCGCCTCGTTGAGGCTCTTGTAGGAGTCCTCGTAGCCGGTGTACTTGCCGACGACGTGCACGGTGAGCTCGTCGTCGGGGTTCTTGATGCGGCCGACGAGCTCCTCCCACGGCCGCATGTCGGCGGCGGAGGCGGCCAGCCCGAGGCGGTGCAGCAGCACGTGGTCGATGCCCTCGTCGCGCAGCGCGAGGGGCAGCTCGTAGATCGTCTCGACGTCGCGGCCGGTGATGACCGCGTCTTCCTCGACGTCGCAGAACAGCGCGATCTTCTGCTTGATGTCGCGCGACAGCAGGCGGTCGGTGCGGCACAGCAGCAGGTCGGGCTGGATGCCGATCGATCGCAGGTCGCGGACGCTGTGCTGCGTGGGTTTGGTCTTGAGCTCGCCGGCCGAGCCGATCCACGGCACCAGCGTGAGGTGGATGTAGAGCGTGTGCTCCTTGCCGACGTCCTGGCGGAACTGGCGGATCGCCTCGAGGAACGGCAGGCTCTCGATGTCGCCGACGGTGCCGCCGATCTCGACGAGGACGACGTCGGCGTCCTTGCCGGTCGCCCGGATGCAGTCCTTGATCTCGTTGGTGATGTGCGGGATCACCTGCACCGTGCGGCCCAGGTAATCGCCGCGGCGCTCCTTCTGGATGACCGACATGTAGATCTTGCCGGTGGTCCAGTTGCTGTTGCGCGTCGTCGTCGTCGTCGTGAAGCGCTCGTAGTGCCCGAGGTCCAGGTCGGTCTCGGCGCCGTCGTCGGTGACGAACACCTCGCCGTGCTGGTACGGGCTCATCGTGCCCGGGTCGACGTTGATGTAGGGGTCGAACTTCTGCAGCGCGACCCTGTAGCCATGGCCCTCGAGCAGCGCGCCGATGGACGCGGCCGCGAGGCCCTTGCCGAGCGAGGAGACCACGCCGCCGGTCACGAAGATGAACTTGGTCGGGCGTCCGTGCACGTTGATCAGTGGAGTGGGCATGGCGGTGTCAAACGGCGGAAGCGGCGGCCAGGAGGTGGCGGGCCCGCTCGAGGTCGGCGGGCGTGTCGACGCCGACCGAGGCGTAGCCGGTCTCGACGACGCGGATGCGGATGCCGTGCTCGAGGGCGCGGAGCTGCTCCAGCGACTCGGCCTGCTCGAGCGCCGTCGGCGGCAGCGCGGCGAGGCGAAGCACGGTGGCGCGGCGGTAGGCGTAGAGGCCCAGGTGCGCGAAGGTCGGCACGTCGCCGCGCCGGCCGTCCCGCACGAACGGGATGGGGCAGCGCGAGAAGTAGAGCGCGCCGCCGCGGCGATCGGCGACGACCTTGACGACGTGCGGCACGGCCGGGTCCTCGTCGGGCGCGAAGCGGCGGGCGAGGGTCGTCATCTCGAGCGACGGATCGGCCTGGAGCGGCGCGACGAGCGCGTCGATGGCCTCGGGTGCGACGAGCGGTTCGTCGCCCTGCACGTTGACGACGATGTCGCAGGGGAGGGCGGCGGCGACCTCGGCGAGCCGGTCGGTGCCGGTAGCGTGGTCGGCGCGCGTCGTCCACGCATGGCCGCCGAAGGCGCGCACCGCGTCGGCAATCCGCGCGTCGTCGGTGGCGACGATCACGGCGTCGATCCGCGACGCCCGGGCGGCGCGGCGGCACACGTGCTCGATCATCGGACGGCCGCCGAGATCGGCGAGCGCCTTGCCGGGGAATCGGGACGACTGGTAGCGCGCGGGGATGATCGCGACGACGGAGGACGTGGTCAGCTCGGCTGGCGGCCTGGCCAAGACGTCGTGCACGTCGAATCATACCACGCAGCCCGGCGGCAGCCGGACGCCGCGGCGCAGGGCGTGATTGCTGTCGGGCCCGTGTTTCCCTAGAATGGCGCCATGCGCAACGTGTCGCCCCGGCTCGCTGGTGCGGTCGGCGCGTCCTGCCTCCTGGCAGGGTGGCTCCTCGGGTCGACCGTCCGACCGCCCGTGGCGCACACGCAGGCGCCCGCCCCGCGCGTGGTGCCCGAGCCGCCGCTCCCGCGCCTCGACATCCCGTCCGTCGCGGCTCGCCGCGAGCGCCTGGCGGCGGCGACCGCGGCACCGCGACCTGGCCGCAACCCCTTCGCGTTCGGCGAGGTGCGCCGCCCGTCGGCCCCGCGAATCGTCGCGGCGCCGGCTCCGCTCCCGGACGCCGCCCCGCCGGACGCCCTGCCGGCGCCGCCGCCCACCTGGGCGCTGGTCGGCGTGGCCCTGGAGCAGGCGGACGGCGGTGAGCGCATCACCGCGATCCTCTCGAACGGCCAGGACGTGCAGCTGGTGACGGCGGGCGCGGTCCTGCCCGGCGGCGACACGGTCGTCCGCGTCGCGGCGGACCATGCGGTGCTGCAGGACGCGACCGGCGCCGAGCGCGTCGTCCGGCTGCCGTAACGCCCCCTGCGCCCACCCGGGCGTCAGCGATCGGGTACGTTCACCGCGTTGCGCGCCGAGCCGGTCTGCAGGTAGTCGCGCAGGGCTGTCGCGGTTTCGAGCCCGACTCTCTCCTGGCCCTCGTGCGTCGACGCCCCGATGTGAGGCGTCGCGATCACCTGCGGCAGTTGCTGCAGCGTCCGGTCGACGGTCGGCTCTGCTGCGAAGACGTCGATGGCGGCGCCGGCGACCTGCCCGTCGCGGATCGCGGCGACCAGCGCGGCCTCGTCGATCAGCTCGCCGCGCGCGGTGTTGATCAGCCGTAGGCCACGGCGGCAACTCGCCAACAGGGCGGCATCGACCATGCCGCGCGTCGCCGCCGTCACCGGCAGGTGCAGCGACAGGTAGTCGGCGCGCGCGCAGAGCTCCGCGAGCGACACCAGCGCGACGCCGCTGTCGGCACCGACCTCCGGCGCGACGAACGGGTCGTGGGCGATCACGCGCATGTCGAAGGCGAGAGCCCGCCGGGCCACGGCGCGGCCGATGCGGCCGAACCCGGCGAGGCCGAGGACCTTGCCGCGCACCTCGTCGCCGACGAAGCGGGCCTTGTCCCAGCCGCCTGTCTTCATCGACAGGTCCGCGCCCGGCAGCCGCCGCGCCAGCGCCAGGATCAAGGCCATGGCCAACTCGGCCACGCTGATCGTGCTGGCGCCCGGCGCGTTGAGCACGACGATGCCGCGCGCCGTTGCCGCCGCGACGTCGACGTTGTCGACGCCGGTGCCGGCGCGGGCGATTGCCCGCAAGCCGGGCGCCGCGGCGATCACGTCCGCGGTCACCATCGTCGCGGAACGCACCACGAGGGCGTCGGCGTCAGCGAGGTCTGCCTTCAGTTGCGCCGCGGAACGGCCGGTCCGCGCGTCGACGGTCCAGCCGTCCTGGCGGAGCACGGCGAGCGCGGAGGCGGGGAGGTCGTCGGCGACGACGATGTGCATGGAGTCGGGTGGAGGCCGGACAGGCGCCGCTGCGGGCCCGCGGAGCGGCGATATAATGCCACACTTGTACACTGCCGCGGTGCGGCCGCAGGGCGTCGTGCCACGCGCCGCGGCGGGCCGCGCGGCGGCGGCCGGGCGCCGCGCACCACCGATGGTGCAAAGCGCAGTTTTGCTGGGAATTCGCGGAGTTACACGGCTGTCACGGGCCCTTTTCCACAAGGTTTTCCACAGAAGTTGTGGAACCCTCCCGGCGCCGGCGGTGGGGAGCTGACCTAACGGCTCGTGCGGTGCATCGCGCGTGCCGGAATCAACGCCGGGCCGGACTTTTGTCGACCACGCACTCGTCTTGGAGCAACCGCATGAACCGTAAAGTGACCGTCGTAGGCGGTGCCGGCAACGTCGGCGCCACGGTGGCGCGCGCCGTCGCCCTGAAGGAACTCGCGGATGTCGTGATCGTCGACATCGCGGAGTCGAAGGCCGCGGGCATCGCGCTCGACATCTACCAGTCGTGCCCGGTCGAGGGCTCGTCGGCGCGCGTGCTCGGCGTCGGCACCAACGACTTCGCCGAGACGGCCAACTCCGACGTCGTCGTCATCACCTCGGGCGTGCCGCGCAAGCCGGGCATGAGCCGCGACGACCTGCTCGCGGTGAACTACAAGATCATGCAGGACGTGACGGCCGAGATCGTGAAGTACTCGCCGAACTGCGTCATCGTGCCGGTGGCCAACCCGCTCGACGCGATGTCGCAGGCCGTGTACCGCCTGAGCGGCTTTCCGCGCGAGCGCGTGATCGGCATGGCGGGCGTGCTCGACTCGGCGCGCATGCGGACCTTCGTGGCGATGGCCCTCAACGTCTCGGTGTCCGACGTCACCTGCTTCGTCCTCGGCGGCCACGGCGACACGATGGTGCCGCTGCCGCGCCTCTCGACGGTGGCCGGCATCCCGCTCACCGAGCTGGTGACGATGGGCCACCTGTCGCAGGAGAAGCTCGACGAGATCTGCACGCGCACCGCCAACGGCGGCGCCGAGATCACCAAGCTGGTGGGCACGAGCGCCTGGTACGCGCCGGGCGCGTCGGCCGCCGACATGGTCGAGGCCATCCTCAAGGACCAGAAGCGCATCATGCCGTGCTCGGTGTTCCTGCAGGGCGAGTACGGGATCGACGGCCTGTTCGTCGGCGTGCCGGTGAAGCTCGGCGCCGCCGGCGTGGAGCAGATCATCGAGATCCCCCTGACCGACAGCGAGAAGGCCGCCCTGCAGAAGTCGGCCGGCTCCGTGAAGGAGCTGGTGGACATCATCAAGGTGTGAGCGCTTCGCGCTCCCGCCCGGGGCTCGGGGCCCGGGTCCCGGGTCTCGGGTTCAGACAGCCTCGACAGAGTTGACACGCGGCGTCCGGACGCCGCGTGTGGCGAAACTGAAACGGCCGGCAGGCGTGCGAGCGCCGAGCCGGCCGTTTTCGCTTTAGGCCGAGACCCTGGGCCCGGGCCCCGAGCCCCGGCTACTTGTCGGCGAGGACCGCCTTCATGTAGTCCGGTTCATCCGCGCAATGTTCGCCATCGAGATCTCCTTGGGGCAGGCGGCTTCGCATTCGCCTTCGTTGGAGCAGCTCCCGAAGCCCTCTTCCTGCATCTGCTCGACCATCCGGACGACGCGCAGGCCGCGCTCCGGCTGGCCCTGCGGCAGCAGGCCCAGGTGGGCGATCTTCGCCGCGGTGAACAGGTGCGCCGCGGCGTTCTTGCAGGCCGCGACGCAGGCGCCGCACTGGATGCACTGCGCCGCGTCCATGGCGCTGTCGGCCAGCGGCTTCGGCACCGGGATGCTGTTGCCGTCGGGCGCACCGCCGGCGTTGATCGACACGTAGCCGCCGGCCGCGATGATGCGGTCCAGCGCGCCCCGGTCGATGACCAGGTCCTTGAGGACCGGGAAGGCGCGCGCCCGGAACGGCTCGATCACGATCGTGTCGCCGTCCTTGAAGCGCCGCATGTGGAGCTGGCACGTTGTCGCGCCGGCGTCAGGGCCGTGCGGGATGCCGTTGATCATGCAGCCGCACGACCCGCAGATGCCCTCGCGGCAGTCCGAGTCGAAGGCGATCGGATCCTCGCCCTTGCGGATGAGGTCGTCGTTGACGACGTCGAGCATCTCGACGAACGACATGTCGGCGTGGATGTTCCTGGCGGTGTAGTCCACCATCCGGCCGGCCGCACTGGGGCTGGCCTGGCGCCACACCTTCAACTTGAGTGTCATGGCCATGACTGCGATTCCTGTCTGACGGGGCCCGGGCATGCCCGCGGCCCGGGGCTGCGCCCTACTTGTAGCTCCGCTGCGAGGGGTGCACTTCGTGGAACTCGAGCGGTTCCTGGTGCAGCGCCGGCGTCTGCCCGACCCCCTGGAACTCCCAGGCGGCCACGTAGCTGTACTCCTCGTCGCGTCGCATGGCCTCGCCGTCCGGCGTCTGGAACTCCTCGCGGAAGTGGCCGCCGCACGACTCCTGGCGCTGCAGCGCGTCGAGCGCCATCAACTGGGCGAACTCCATGTAGTCGGCGACGCGGCCGGCGTAGTCGAGCTCGGGATTGAGGTTGTCCTTCTGCCCCGGCACCCGCACGTCCTGCCAGAACTCGTCGCGCAGCGCCGCGATCTTGCCGATCACGCCGGTGAGCCCGGCCTCGTTGCGTGCCATGCCGACGTAGTCCCAGCAGAGCGCGCCGACGGCGCGATGGAAGTCGCGGATGGTCCGGCCGCCCTTGACCGACAGCACCCGGTCGATCCGCGCCTGCGAGGCCGCCGCCGCCTCCTTGAAGGCGTCGTGGTCGGTCGAGACCGCGCCGAGCGCCGTGCCGCCGAGGTAGTTGGCCACGGTGTAGGGCGCCACGAAGTAGCCGTCGGCCAGCCCCTGCATCAGCGCGCTCGCCCCGAGGCGGTTGGCGCCGTGGTCGGAGAAATTGGCCTCGCCGAGCACGAACAGGCCGGGAATCGTCGACTGCAGGTTGTAGTCCACCCACAGCCCGCCCATCGTGTAGTGGACGGCGGGGTAGATGCGCATCGGGACCTTGTAGGGGTCCTCGTCGGTGATGCGCTTGTACATGTCGAAGAGGTTGCCGTAGCGCGCCTTGATCGTGTCGGCCCCGAGGCGGCGGATGGCGTCGGCGAAGTCGAGGTAGACGGACAGCCCGGTTTCGCCGGCGCCGCGCCCCTCGTCGCAGACCGCCTTGGCGGCACGCGACGCGACGTCGCGCGGCACCAGGTTGCCGAAGCTGGGGTAGCGGCGCTCCAGGTAGTAGTCGCGCTCGCCGTCCGGGATCTGCGACGGCGGCCGCTTGTCGCCCTGGGCCTTCGGCACCCACACGCGCCCGTCGTTGCGCAGGCTCTCCGACATCAGGGTCAGCTTGGACTGGTGGTCGCCGCTCACCGGGATGCAGGTGGGGTGAATCTGGGTGTAGCACGGGTTGGCGAAGAAGGCGCCACGCTTGTGCGCGCGCCACGCCGCCGTGACGTTGGAGTTGACGGCGTTGGTCGACAGGTAGAAGACCGTGCCGTAGCCGCCGGTGCACAGCAGCACCGCGTGGCCCTGGTGCGTCTCGAGCGCGCCGGTGACCAGGTTGCGCACGACGACGCCGCGCGCCTGGCCGTTGACGACCACCAGGTCGAGCATCTCGCGGCGCGGGAACAGGGTGACCGTGCCCGCGTCCACCTGCCGCATCATCGACTGGAAGGCGCCGAGCAGCAGCTGCTGGCCGGTCTGGCCGCGCGCGTAGAAGGTGCGCGACACCTGCGCCCCGCCGAACGAGCGGTTGTCGAGCAGGCCGCCGTATTCGCGGGCGAACGGCACGCCCTGGGCGACGCACTGGTCGATGATGTTCACCGACATCTGCGACAGGCGGTAGACGTTGGCCTCGCGGGCGCGGTAGTCGCCGCCCTTGACGGTGTCGTAGAACAGCCGGTAGATGCTGTCGCCGTCGTTGCGGTAGTTCTTGGCCGCGTTGATGCCGCCCTGGGCCGCGATGCTGTGCGCCCGGCGGGGGCTGTCGTGGATGAAGAAGGCCTTGACGTTGTAGCCCAGCTCGCCGAGCGACGAGGCCGCCGAGGCGCCGGCCAGCCCGGTGCCGACCACGATCACCTCGAACTTGCGGCGGTTGGCTGGATTGACCAGCTTGTTCTCGAACTTGCGGCGGTCCCACTTCTCGCTGATCGGGCCGCCGGGAATCCTGGAATCGAGCGCCATGATGAGTGCGGCTCCCTACGACGCCCGCGCCACGAGGAAGGTGTAGAGGGGCAGGATGAAGAACCCGCCGGCGATGACGGCCGCCAGCACCTTGCCGGCGATCCACACCCGGGCCATCCACACCCGGTTCTCGAGGCCGAGCGACTGGGCCGCGCTCGCCACGCCGTGCCAGAGGTGCAGGAAGATGATCGCCATGCACGCGAGGTAGAACGCCACGTAGAGCGGGCTGCTGAACACCTCGAGCTGCAGCCGGTAGAGATCACGCATCCCGTCCGGCGTCTCGTAGTAGGGGCCGAACTTGAAGGTGACGAGGTGGGTGACCACGAAGAGCAGGGTGATCAGCCCGGTGACGATCATCGTGCTGGACGCGACGCTCTTGCGGCTGCGGTCGCTCTTCGTCTTCACCCAGCGGTGGCTGGCGTAGCGCTGCGGCCGCGCCGCCTGGTTGGCGAGGAAGTTGGCGATGGTCTTGACGACGTGGACGGCGAAGATCGCCAGCAGGCCGACCTCCGCCGCGTAGATCAGCGGGTTGGTGATGAGGGCGTGCGAGTACTCGTTGAACTTGTCGGGGCCGAGGATGAAGAGCAGGTTGCCGGCGAGATGCGTGACGAGGAAGATGAACAGGAACAGGCCGGTCAGGCCGATGAGCAGCTTCGTGCCGACCGGCGAGCCGAAGGCACGAACCAGGCGCGAGGGCATACGGGTCTCCGGTGCCAGATGGTCTCGGTCCAGGACGGACGGCGATCCGTACGAATTGTAGTGGTCAGGCGCACGAGCGGGCAAGCGGCCTTGACGCGATCCGCACCGGGCCACTACCATTCGGACGCCTTCGCGCCGGCGGACGAACCCGAACGTGCGCGCCCGAGTCGACCGGAACCGGCAACCCGCGTAAGGCCCCACAATCCGTGAAAATCCACGAGTATCAGGCCAAAGCCATCCTCGCCCGCTACGGTGTGCCGGTGCCCCGCGGCGAGGTCGCGTTCACGTCCCAGGAAGCCGCCGAGATCGCCAAGCGGCTTGGCGGGGGCACGGTGGTCGTCAAGGCGCAGATCCACGCCGGCGGCCGGGGGAAGGGGGGCGGCGTCAAGCTGGCCCACTCGCCCGGGGAGGCCGAGGGCATCGCCCGCGACCTCATTGGCATGCAGCTGGTGACCTACCAGACCGGCCCCGCGGGGCAGCACGTCTCGCGCGTGCTGGTCGAGGAAGGCCTCGGCATCGCCCGCGAGCTCTACCTCAGCATCGTCCTCGACCGCTCCTCCCAGAAGCTGGTGCTGATGGTGTCGGCCGAGGGCGGCATGGACATCGAGGAGGTCGCCGCCCATTCGCCGGAGAAGATCCACAAGGTCTTCATCGACCCGGCGGTCGGGCTGGCCGGCTTCCAGGCGCAACAGCTCGCCTTCGCGCTCGGCCTCGCCGGCGACCAGGTGCGCAAGGCGCAGAAGATGATGCTGGCCCTCTACGACGCCTTCGTCGCCTCCGACGCGGCGCTGCTGGAGATCAACCCGCTCATCGTCACCAAGGACGGGTCGCTCCTGGCGCTCGACGCCAAGATGAACTTCGACGACAACGCCCTCTACCGGCACCCCGAGGTCCGCGAGCTGCGCGACCTCGCCGAGGAGGACCCGCTCGAGGTCGAGGCGTCGAAGTACTCGCTCAACTACATCCGCCTGGACGGCAACATCGGCTGCATGGTCAACGGCGCCGGCCTGGCCATGGCGACGATGGACATCATCGCCCTGGCCGGCGGCATGCCAGCCAACTTCCTCGACGTCGGCGGCGGTGCCAACGCCGAGCAGATCCGCAACGCGTTCAAGATCCTGATGTCGGACAAGAACGTCAAGGCCGTGCTGATCAACATCTTCGGCGGCATCCTGCGCTGCGACGTGCTGGCCGCCGGGGTCATCGCCGCCGTGCAGGAGCTGGGCGTGCCCGTGCCGATCGTCATCCGCATGAAGGGCACCAACGTCGAGGAAGGCAAGCGCATGCTGGCCGAGAGCGGCCTCGACTTCACGACGGCGGACACGATGGGCGAGGCGGCGACGGCTGTCGTCAAGCTGGCGGCGAAAGGCTAGCGGCTGGCCGCTGGGGAGACCAAAGCAGACCATGGCTGTCCTACTCGACAAGAACACGCGGCTGATCGTCCAGGGGCTGACCGGGCGCGAGGGCACGTTCCACGCCAAGGCGGCCGCCGCCTACCACACCGCCGTCGTCGGCGGCGTCACGCCCGGCAAGGGCGGCACCACGCACGAGGGCTGGCCGGTGTTCAACACCGTGGCCGAGGCCCGCGACCGCACCGGCGCCAACGCCTCGGTGATCTTCGTGCCGCCGCCCTTCGCGGCCGACGCGATCATGGAAGCGGCCGACGCCGGCATCGAGCTGGTGGTGTGCATCACCGAGGGCATCCCGGTGAACGACATGATGAAGGCGATGACCTTCCTGGCCGGCAAGCCGGGCACGCGCCTCATCGGCCCCAACTGCCCGGGCATCATCTCGCCCGGCAAGGGCAAGGCCGGGATCATCCCCGCCAACATCTGCAAGGAGGGCCGGATCGGCATCGTCTCGAAGAGCGGCACGCTCACCTACGAGGCGATCGACCAGCTCACGCGGCAGGGGCTGGGCCAGACGACGTGCATCGGCATCGGCGGCGACCCGCTGATCGGCACGCTCTACATCGACGCCCTGAAGCTGTTCGCGGCCGACGACGACACCGAGGCCGTGATCATGATCGGCGAGATCGGCGGCAACGCCGAGGACGAGGCCGCGGCCTGGATCAAGGACAACTTCAAGAAGCCGGTGGTCGGCTTCATCGCCGGCCAGACGGCGCCGCCGGGGCGCCGCATGGGCCACGCCGGCGCGATCATCGCCGGCGGCAAGGGCACGGCGGCGGAGAAGATGGCGTCGCTGACCGCGGCGGGAGTCCACGTCGTGAAGAGCCCGGCCGACATGGGCCAGGCCATCGCCGACGCGCTGCGCAAGTGACGGCAATGGCGATGGTCACCGTCGCGGGCTCGTTTAGCGGCTTCATCGAAGCCGCCCGGAGGGCGGTCTAGGGCACCCTGCCGCCTTCTCGAATTTCGGGTGTCACCAAGACCGCCGCTCCGGGCCGCCGGGGCGGCGGTTTTTCGTTGGGCGCGCGACGCATCGGCGCCGCGGGAGGATGCGATGAGCAGTCGGGATCTCGGCACGCTGCGCAAGGCCGTCGACGACATCGACGGGGTGATTCTCTCGGCCCTCGGCGAACGGGCCCGCCTCGCCGGCGAGATCGCCGGCGTCAAGGCGGCGGGGGAGGCGCCGGTGCGCGACCCCGAGCGCGAAGCGGCGGTGCTGAAGCACCGCGCCGAGGCCGGCGAGCGGCTCGGGCTCGACCCGCAGTTCGTGCGGCGCATCTTCCGCGAGCTGATGAGCGATTCGGTCCAGCGCCAGGGTGCGGCGCTGCAGGCCGCCGGCGAGGAGGCCGGCGCGCTCACGGTGGCCTACCAGGGCACCGAGGGGGCGTATGGCCATCTCGCGGCGTGCCGTGCCTTCGCCCCCGAGCCGCGGGCGGTCACGCTCAAGGCCTATCCGACCTTCCGCGCCATGCTGGAAGCCGTGCAGCGCGGCGACGCCGACCGCGCGGTGCTGCCCATCGAGAACAGCACCACCGGGTCGGTCGTCGAGTCCTACGATCTGTTGACGGCCCTCAACCTGGCCGTCGTCGGCGAGCAGTACCTCGAGGTGCGGCACTGCCTCGTCGGCACCGCCGACGTCGCCCTGGCCGAGGTCCGCGGCGTCCACTCCCACCCGCAGGCCCTCGGCCAGTGCAGCGAGTTCCTGGCGCGCCTGCCCGGCGCGACGCTGCACGAGGCCGCCAATACCGCACTCGCCGCCCAGCGGGTGCGGCAGCAGGGCGATCCCGCCGAGGTGGCGATCGCCAGCGAGGACGCCGCCGCGCACTTCGGCCTGCTCGTGCTGCAGCGGGACATCGCCAACCAGACGGCCAACTACACCCGCTTCCTCATCGTCGCCGCCGCCCCGGCGGCCTGCGACCCGCGGCTCGCCGCCAAGGTGTCGGTGCTGTTCGGCACGCGGCACGAGCACGGGGCCCTCGCGCGGTGCCTCAACGTCATCGCCGACGAGGGCCTGAACCTGACCAAGCTGGAGTCGCGGCCGCGCCCCGGGGCGCCGTGGGAGTACGTGTTCCACGCCGACTTCGAGGGCCACCTCGAGTCGCCGCGCGTGCAGGCGGCGCTGGCGCGGCTGGCCCAGGCCACCGTGCAACTCAAGGTGCTGGGCGGCTATCCCGCGGCCCCGGCGCCCGGACGCCCCTAGCGCAGGCCGGGCCTTCGCCGTGGCCACCGCGCTGCGCCGCCGTCTGTCCCTCCGCGACCTGATCGTCTACGGGCTGCTGTTCATCGGGCCGCTCGCGCCCGTCGGCGTCTTCGGGGTGCTCGACGCCCGCGCCGGCGGCGCCGTGGCCCTCGTCTACCTGGTCGCGACGCTGGCGATGGCCTGCACCGCGTGGTCGTACGCGGAGATGTCGCGCGTCGTGCCGCACGCCGGCTCGGTGTTCGCCTATGCCAGTGCCGGGCTCGGCGGGCCGGCCGGCTTCCTGGCCGGCTGGCTGGCCATGCTCGATTACCTGCTCATCCCGTCGGTGGCCTACCTGTTCTGCGGCATCGCCACCCACGCACTGGTGCCGTCCGTGCCGGCGTGGGTGTTCACGGTCGTCGCCTTTGCCGTCACGACCGGTTGCAATCTCGCGGGCGTGGCCGTAGCCGCGCGCGTCGGGTTCGTGGTGCTGGTTGCCGAGGTCGTGGTGTTCGGTGCGTTCGTCGCCGTCGCGGGGCTGGCGGTCGTGGAGGGACACGCGACGCGCCCGCTGCTGTCGCCGCTCACCGGCGTGACGGCCGATGCGTGGGACGGAGTGCCGGCGGCGATTTCGGTCGCCGTGCTGTCGTACCTGGGGTTCGACGCCATCGCCTCCTTTGCCGAGGAGACGACGGGCGAGCCGCGGCAGGTGGGCCGCGCCATCCTGGTGTGCCTGGGCGTCGCCGGGATCCTCTTCGTCGCGCAGACCTGGCTGGCTGGCGTGCTGGCCCCCTTCACGCCCGACGATCTGGCCGCGCGGCCGGGACGGCAGGGCACGGCGTTCTACGATCTCACCCGCACCTTCGCGCCGTGGCTGGCCACGGTGCTGGCGGTGACCAAGGCCATCGGCCCCGCCTTCGCGGCCATGGCGGGCCAGGCGGCGGCGTCGCGGCTGCTCTATGGCATGGCGCGCGACGGCCGCCTGCCCGCGGCGCTCGGGCACGTCGACTCGGCCAGCGGGACGCCGAGTGGCGCGCTGCTGGCCGCCGCCAGCCTCACGCTCGTCGTGTCGGTATGGGCGGCGCGCCGCCCGGACGGCCTCGAACTGCTGGTGTCGGTGGTCGACATCGGCGCCCTTGCGGCCTTCACCCTGCTGCACGCCTCCGTGGTCGGGTTGTTCGTCGTCCGCCGTCGCGCCGAGGCGTCGCCGTGGCACGTCGTGGTGCCGGTGGCCGGGGCCGCGGTCACGCTGTGGGTGCTTGCCGGGGCGTCGCCCGTCGCGCGCACGCTGGGGCTGGGGTGGCTGGCCGCCGGCGGCCTGATCGTCGCCGCCCGGGGCTGGACCGGGCGCCAGCGCGGCCGGCCTTGAGGGCCGACCGCGCTGCCGGTTCGATGCGGGTCTACCGGGGGCAGGTCTCGCCGATCACGTCGACGTTCATCACGTCGAGCTCGACCAGGTAGATCGACAGGTCCTTCTCGTCCTTGCCGGCGGCCGGCGGCGTCACGCCAGCCTGGGCGGGCGTCATGCGCACCGGGTCGCCCTTGCCGTCGACTTCGACGTAGACGACGCCCTTGCGCCGCTTGACCTCCATCTCCGTCTTCTCGACGTCCTGGACCTTTGCCGCGATCCGCACGTGGCTGCCGACCCGGTCCTCGAGCTTGTCGGTATCGGTGAGCCAGTAGAGGTAGCGCGGCGGGCGCTGTGGGGACGCGCCGCGGCCGCTGGTGCCGACCGTCGCCGTGTCATCCATCGGGACTTCGGCCACGTGGGTCACCACGAACTGGTCGTCGCCCTTCTGGGCCGGCTCGACGCACCCGGTGATCACCACGGTCGAGCCCTTTTTCCAGTGGTCCTTGTCATCCGCGCCGGCTCCGGTGGCCAGCGCCGGCGCGCACAACAGGGCGGCGAGGGCGCAAGTGGCGGAATAGCGGGCATTTCGCGTCGTCATCGTCAATCCTCCCCGGGACGCCGCGCGCCCCTGCGACCGGAACTGCAAGGCTGACGCCAGAGCCGGGGTGGGCGGAAAGCCGGGCTATAATCGCTCGGATATGCAGCGCACCTTTGCCATCATCAAGCCCGACGCCGTCCGCAAGCAGCTCGGCGGCCGCATCCTGGCCCGCATCGAGCAGGAGGGCTTCACCGTCCGCGCCCTGCGGATGATCCACATGAGCAAGGCCGAGGCGGAAGGCTTCTACGCCGTCCACCGCGAGCGGCCGTTCTTCGGCGGCCTCACCGACTTCATGTCGTCCAGCCCTTGCGTCGTGATGTGCCTGGAGGCGCCCGACGCGATCAAGAAGTGGCGCGACCTGATGGGCGCGACCGACCCCGCGAAGGCGGTCGACGGCACGCTCCGCAAGGAGTTCGGCGCCTCGATCGACAACAACGCGACGCACGGATCGGACGGCCCCGACACCGCGGCGTTCGAGCTCGGCTACTTCTTCCGCGGCCTGGAGCTGCGGTAGGACCCGTCGCGAGGCGCCGGCAGGCGCCCCGGGTGCGCAGGTTGTCATGGGGCAGGGGCTCGTCGTCATCGGGGTGGTCATCGCCGCCATCGGCGCTGCCATCTGGCTGGGCGTGCCGCTTGGCCGGCTGCCGGGCGACATCGTCGTCCAGCGTCCCGGCTTCTCCTTCTACCTGCCGATCACCACCTGCATCGTGCTGAGCGCGGTGCTGACCCTGATCGGCTGGCTGCTGCGTCGCTGACCTTCGAGACTGCTCGGGTCTCGTCGAGACCCGAGCCCCGGGCCCCGGGACCCGGCTTGTGCATGGCCATCAAGAGCGACCGTTGGATCCGGAGCATGGCCCTCGAGCACGGCATGATCGAGCCGTTCGAGGACCGCCAGGTGCGCGAAGGCGTCGTGTCGTACGGGCTGTCGTCCTACGGCTACGACATCCGCGTCGCCGACGAGTTCAAGGTCTTCACCAACGTCTACAACACGGTCGTGGACCCCAAGCGGTTCGACCCGAAGTCGTTCGTCGACATCAAGGGCGATCATTGCATCGTGCCGCCCAACTCGTTCGCGCTGGCGCGGACCATCGAGTACTTCCGGATTCCGCGCGACGTCCTGACGGTGTGCCTCGGCAAGTCGACCTACGCACGCTGTGGCATCATCGTCAACGTGACGCCCTTCGAGCCCGAGTGGGAAGGGCCTTTCCAGCACAGTGGGATCCGAAGCTTGGAATTCACGTGACTTGAAGTCGCGGC
>JADMIO010803647.1_pt1 | contig 47857 bp, 43 predicted proteins | sample 8958161 | NCBI WGS metagenome assembly JADMIO01 (sample SAMN16585339, study PRJNA669376) | soil metagenome | isolation source: Crop rotation soil | place: USA: Cullars Rotation, Alabama | collected 2011
GCCGCGACTTCAAGTCACGTGAATTCCAAGCTTCGGATCCCACTGTGCTGGAAAGTGAACGATCAAAGAATTCCATGTTGATCATAGGGCCCTTATATCTACCCGCCATCCCTAAGTTGATTTGGTTTTTGAGTAAACCAGAGCGTTTGTTTGCCGTTAAATAAATTCGATGGGGATCTTCTGAGTTATATGCTCGCCTCGCCTTCGTTAAACCAAGTATACCGAGTTTGTCAATAGCAATGGTGCTTTCTTCTTCATTTAGAAAGAATATCCATGTCACAAGGTCTTCCAGGAACATTAATAAGCCTGTCTTTACATCAGCTTCTGTTTGCCAGCTTTTGTAAGTGGCTTTTGCATTTTGCATTTCTTCCGCATGCTCTTTAAACAGGTTGTTGATTATGTAGTGGTGGAACAGGTTGAAAGTAAATACCCTTAAATCATTTGCGATAGTGGTAAGCTTTTCTGAAAAAATCGCCTGTCCATACGTTGTCCAAATTACCTGTAAACCCATTGGGTCGACGGAAGATTCCTGGCTTAAATCTGCATCGGGTAAAGTGAAAAAGTCTTTTATCATTAGTAAAATCAATTAACCCGTGTGTGTTAAATATTTGCATTTTGCTTGGGAAGGACCGGGCACTTTCTTGATACGACCTCGTTTCTTATTTAACAAAGGGTATTTAAGTTCATTCACGTTCAGGTAAATTTCCATTTCAAATTCTTTCGGGGGCGTATAAGGACAATAGAACACCACAAATTGAAGAAACTTATTCTTTCTCATTTCATTATTCCAGTAAATGGCCCAATTGCATGAATCGCTGCCGACGACATTGTTAATTCTAGCTCTTAATTTCTGGGCACCCTTTTTTCCACGCTTTGTTTCTCCACCTGATATCCCAAAATAGATGAGCTGGTATTCCTTACTTTCAATGTGATAAATAAGGTGCGCATCTGTTACTCCTTCAACTTTATCGGCAAAAACGGAATACAAGCCATCTTTATTAGGAACATCCTTAGTCAGCAGCTTTAAATGGCTGACCGCACTCTTTTCAACTGAAGAGAAAATGAAATGTAGATAGTTACTTTGTTCGAGCAAGGATATTATTGCTTGTTGCATAATTTGAACCACGAGCGGACCTGCCAACAAAAACTCAATAGAATTATTACTGTGAAGATAACGACAATGTAAATGGACATGCAATTCGCCGAATCGACGCCCCGCCGATATCGGCCAAAACTAGGGTCTTATAATTACTTCATTCAGTTTTTAATGCGGGTAATTTTTCAAGCCGCTCTTTGAATTCGTACAATTTGTTAAGTGCAGCGTCAAGATTACTTAGTTCGCTTAAATTCCTCACAAGAGACTTCACTGGGTGGGCAATTTTATTCCGTAGGTCTTTTAATAAGCCCGTTCCTGATTCAAAGTCCTGGCCTTTTGCATAGCCTAATTTTTGATATTTACCCTCTGCCTTAACTAACGAAATCAAATGATGAAGATATAAGTACTCCTTATAGTCGTTTTCATTATTATTTTTTCGGTCCTGCTCAAATCGAGCTCGAATCGTTTTCAGTTGTTCCCAGAGCTCCTTTGTGTGAGAAAGTTTGGTGAGGACTTTAAACGCATCGATTTCGTTGCTCTCTATCAAATCAGCAAGCTCTCGCTCGGTGTACGAAATCAGATTGAATAAGAAGACATAAAACTCCCTTGAGTTGTAATTACTTAATGAGAGCAGACCAACAATGTCATTTTGGTCTCTTCCATTTGAGAGAAAGAAATGAGCTCTGTTTTCTGTTTTCATTCTTAAAATAGCATCTCTAACATGTGTAAGATAGTACAGTCGGTCGCTAGTGCCAATCATGTTGACCTTCAGTTTTGTGTTGTCGGCTTCGTCAAGTGTGAAGTATTTCTCAAAAAATCCTTGCTTATTTACAATTGGCACAACGTCGAATTTTTCAATGAGCATTGTTTCCCTTACCTCCTGCTGCGTCATTCCCGGCTTGTGACAATACCAGTCTTCCCTATTTATGCCAATAGTTGCAGTGGTGATATCGATGGTAATTGGCCTTTTAAAAAATTCCTTTTCTATCATAAATTGTGGGGTTCCGTTTCTTCTAACTTTTAGAATCTTTCAATCGCATTTATCGCCCGAGGGTTAGCATCGGCTAGCTCTGAGTATATAGACTTGTTTCTTCAATGACCCGATTTCCTTTTTTATCTCTTTTCTGTTTCAAAAGATTTCAAAAAGTCTACATATTTCTTCGGAAGTCCAAATTCTTCCGGTCTTTTTACAGTGATTTTTATACCAATCGAAGGGTAACTCATTTTCATCAAGAAATTCTTTGCCTGTTGCTATGTAAATAACCGCTTCTATTGTTTCATCATTTATATTTGGCGGATTGATAATTTTCTTCAAGAGATATGTTGCAGCGATATTTGATTGTTCATTGGGTCATTTCCTGAATAAAGGCGCAAGGCAATATGTAGAACGGCTTGTGTCCCAACAAAAAGTTCGATTGTACGCCTTATTCGATTTACCTTTTCGGCATACGACTGGGGGGTTTTTCATAGTAAACGAGTTCAAAATGGTCGTACTTTGAAAAAAATAAATAGCTATCGTAGATTTTTGCAAGTTCTTTGAGGTTCGGAGTATTGGCCAAGCGTTTAAATAGCTTGTCAGGGCTTTAAAATTATGCTTAAGTATTGTTCAGGCTGCCATCGTTGGGATACTATCGAAAAACTTCGGGTCAGTCTTTACAAAATTTTAATAGGTTTCAGCAAGCTGTTGTTGATTTAGGATGTTTACGTTCCTTGCTGCCTTGATGTATTTAAATGTGTTTTCGAGTCCATCGGCTAACATTGTGTCACAACATTCTTTTACAACTTCCTCCTTTTCAGCTTCTGTCTTCGTATCCTCCTCGTTGTCGATGAGAATTTTGTAAAGGTTTTGCACAATCAACACATCTAATAGAGCACTCCTTAGAACAATTCCGCAAACAAATTTTAAATCATTGTCAGCATTGATATTCGAGAGCAACACTTTGATTGCTTTGGCAGTTTTAGAAAGTCTTCCCAAGAACGTAGCCGAAAAGAATTGAATGCTGTTCAAGTGTTTTGGTGTAAATGCCTATTTGTTTTTTCAATGCTTAGGATGATAAAGTCCAGGTAGTCGAAAAGAGCTTGCATGCATAGGAAGTGAAATTGGCAATAGTTTCTTCGAAAAAGCTAGCAGGCGCCCGCTGGCCCACTATAGCGCGTCACGGAACTACCCCAAATTTGTTCCCATTATTGCTCCCAATATAAACCTGCACAACTTACACAATTGATTTTTACATTGTTAATACGTTGTGGCGGAGACTGAGGGATTACTTCGTGATCCCTCCCGCCTGCGGCGGACGGGCTTAAATCGCTGAATGCAGTCTTGACCAGGCGTTTTGATGGTCGTTGAAACCATTGTTGAGACCCTCATTCCTCAAACAACTAAAGACGACGCTTCGCGCCTGACATTTTTCCTCCCGTCAGCTCTGCAAAGCAAGCTTTGCGCGGGATTACTTCGTGAGCCCTCCCGCCTGCGGCGGGCGGGCTTCAGATAACTAAAGCCGGCGCTTCGCGCCTGACATTTTTTATTCCCGTCCGCTTTGCAAAGCAAGCTTTGCTCGCTCCTGGAAATAAAAAATGCCCGCTATGCGGGCTTTAGTTATCTGGCGGAGACTGAGGGATTCGAACCCTCGATACGGTTTCCCGTATACACACTTTCCAGGCGTGCCTCTTCAACCGCTCGAGCAAGTCTCCGAAAGGGCGTCAAAAATAGTTAATCTTTATCTTTCAGTATCAGAAACCATCAACCATGAGATCCGAAATAAACAAGTCGCTAAAAGACGGCGCCCGCTGCAAAGTCGTGACGGGCACGCACAAAGGGAAGTCCGGTGTTGTGCAGGACATCAATATCAGTAAAACAGGGCATCAGACCATTACTGTCCGGCAGACCAACGGCGAAAGGTTCAAGACACTGGGCAGAAACGTTGAAGTCGAAAAATAGGGCAGGCCATGAACACCGCCGCCATGGCTAATAGCGGCGGCCAGGAAGATCCAGATGAAAATATCAGGCCTTTCAGCAAAAGGCAAACAAAAATCAGCAATCCAATCAAAAATCAAAACCAGCGAAAATGAAAAAAGTAACAGGCATCGGCGGCATTTTTTTCAAATGCAAAGATCCAAACGCTATGAAGGAATGGTATAACACGCACCTGGGAGTGGATGCGGGCCAGTATGGGGCATCCTTTGAATGGTATGAAGACGCCGAAGGAAAAAAGAAAGGGCTGACGCAGTGGAACGTGAATACAGAGAAGGCAAAGAATTACGAGCCTTCCACCAAGGAATTTATGATCAATTATCGCGTCGCTGATCTCGCTGCGCTCATTGCGGAGCTAAAGCAACAAGGCGTGACGATACTCGATGAGATGGAAACCTATGATTTCGGGAAGTTTGTTCACATCATGGACCCGGAAGGAAACAAGATCCAGCTTTGGGAGCCGACCGACTAATCGCTCAGGACAAATGACCTGTACTGCGCCACGCCGGCAAAAGCAATTTGATCCGGAAAAATTTGATCCGCAAAAAATTGATCCACAAAAAATTGACCCGTTAATAAAACCAACCCTCGCGACCTACCAGTTATTTGCCTGGTCTGCATTCAGCCTTTCACTCACATCCACCGGTTTATGTTGCTTCCAGTGTGGATCATAGCTTACAAACCAGGAGATCCAGAAACTGCGAGATAATCGCATCAGCCAGGGCTGCAGACAGACCAGCAGCACGCCGTTGAAGGCAAGCCAGTAAAAAAACCGGTTATCGTCTACAGACAGTCCGATGGTCAGCCACCAGCCGACAAGGCTCATCATGCAAATAACAACGGCGAGCCCATAGCTGACATAGCCTGTGCCATAGTAAAAGCCAACTTCGATCTCGGTCGGTTGCCCGCAAACGGGGCAATCAACGTTCATCTGCATATTCTTTTTGAAGTTGATGCTGGCGCGGTTTTTAAACAGCTTGCCGCGCCTGCAACGCGGGCATTTGCATAACAAAGTTGCGCTTAAATAACTGCCTGATGGGGTTTGTTCGTCGTTCATGGGTTGCTCTTTGCGAGCGATTGGTTGATGATCGATTCAAGCTGGTTTGCTGGCATCACTCCGGAACCGCGCCACAAGATATTCCGTTTTTTTATGAGGATGAGCGTTGGTACAGCCTGTATGCCGAAAGCGTCCGCAACGGCCCGGCTTTTATCAATATCAATTTTAATGATCCGGAGCCTGTCGCCGGTTTTTTGCCGCAATTCCTGCAAGACAGGGTGCATCATCTTGCACGGGCCACACCACGTTGCGGAAAAATCGATCAGTACCGGCTTTTCCGCATCCAGGATGTCATTGAAAGTTTCCGGTTTTGTTCGTGTTTCCATAGCTGCATTTTGCCTGTGAACCGCGATAATCCTGCCATTCCGTGGGAACTGCCAAACGGGCAAGAGGCGGACCCGGCAGGTGCCGGAAGGGCCGCATTCCCTGTCAAAGCCGGCAAAGATTCGCGGCAGTTACAGATCACAGAAAACGAGATCCGGGGGCCGGAATCACAAGGTCTTACCCCTGCACAGCTTTTTCCATCTGCATGCTGCGGCTGCCCTTCACGAGAATGCGGGCATTCTCATATCCCTGCCGGCGATACCAGGGAAGCACGTCTTCAGAGCGATCGAACTGAACAAAGGGATGTTTTAGGCCGCCGAATCCCGCTCCCACCAGGACGACATCCTTCCACTGATATTGTCCGATCTGGTGCACGATCGCCTCATGTTCATCCGGCGATCCGGCACCGAGTTCTGCCATTGAACCCAGTATCAACACTTTTTCGCCCGGCAGTTTTGCAAAATTGTCGATGGCAGCTTTCATGCTGCTGGGGTTGGCGTTATACGCGTCGAGGATCAGTTGGTTGGAGCCCTGCCGGATCAATTGTGACCGGCTGTTTGAAGGGGAATAGCCTTCGATCGAAGACCTGATCTTCGCCGCCGGCACTTTGAAAAAAGTCCCGACCGTAACCGCTGCAAGTACGTTCGGCAAATTATAATCCCCCACCAACTGAGTTTTGATGGACCCGCCATCAAGTCCCTGTCCGATCATCACTTCGAGAAAAGGGTCCGTTTTCACGGGCCGCCCGATCACGTGCGCATCGGCAGTTGTTCCATATTTAATAATGCCTGATATCCCTTTGCTCATTTCGTGCAGGTAGGGATAGTCCCACATCACGAATGCGACGCCGTGCGTGAGTGTCCGCAGGTGATCAAACAATTCGCCTTTGCCCTTCCGAACGCCTTCTTCGCTGCCAAAGCCTTCCAGGTGGGCTTTGCCGCAGTTTGTAATGAGACCATGTGTAGGGAGAGCGATGCGGCAATAGGAGGCGATCTCGCCGATATGATTCGCACCCATCTCGATCACAGCTATTTCAGCGTCGGGCCGGATCTTCAAAATCGTGAGCGGTACACCGATATGATTATTCAGGTTTCCTTCGGTCGTAGCCGTGCGGAAAGTTGAAGATAGCACCGCATGAATGAGTTCCTTTGTCGTCGTTTTTCCGTTGCTCCCGGTAATGCCGATGAATGGAATGGACAGTTGCTTCCGGTGATGAAGCGCGAGTTGCTGTAACGCGATCAAACCGTCTTCAACAAAAAAAGTTTTTCCGGGTATCTCATATTCCTTTTCATCGATGACTGCATAGGCGGCGCCCCTTTCCAGCGCGTCTTTTGCAAAGTGGTTGCCATTGAAGTTGGGACCTTTCAATGCAACATAGATATCTCCGCGCTTGAGCTTACGCGTGTCTGTCTGGACCGATGGAAATTGCCGGTAGATCTGATACAGTTCCCCGATATTCATCTGGCAAAATTAACGTGCGCGAAAAGAAAAAGTCCCGGCAACTGTGAGTGCCAGGACTTTTAATGATGCTATCCTCAATAATTTATTGTTTCCGGGAATTCTGTCTCCTGGTCTTCCACCAGTTACCGGTCTTGCGTTTGTTGCCTTCAGGGCTGCCCATGCGGTCCATCGCGCAACGGAAACCCAGTGTGCTGAGTGACTGATCTTCTTCGAGGAAGCGGCGTGTGCCGGGGCTGAGCCAATAAGGACGGTCATTCCAGCTGCCACCTTTGTATACCCTCGAGTGGTCGCTGATGAGCGTTGTTGAACCGTAACCATATGAAGCCTGTGAAAGGCTGTCACCATCAAGATAGTTGATCACGTTACCGCGCTGGTAATTGCGGCGGTTGCGGCTTTCTGAATCTGTCACATCACGCATCTTCACTTTACCAAGACTGTCTATTTCCGCTTCACCATTCTGGTTCTTGTAAAGCGTCTGGAATTTGTTACCACGGAAAGGATTTGTTTCGTCTTCAGAAGCGAGGTCAAGATTTGTCATCGGGCGATACACGTCGCGAACCCATTCGCTGACGTTACCCGCCATGTTATACAAACCAAATGAGTTTGGATAGAAAGATTTGACTTCAGAAGTGTAAAATGCACGGTCATTCAAACCACCGGCAACACCCGCAACGTCGCCGGACCCACGCTTGAAGTTGGCGAGGAACGAACCCTGCCAGCTACCGTGACGAGTATCGCGAAGACCGTAAACGTTTTGTGACCAGGGATAAAGTTGTTTGTTCATGGCCAGCTCTTCACCTCTCTTGCCTTCTTTTGCGCTCGGTCTCGGGTTTTGATCGATCAGGCCATACGCTGCATATTCCCACTCGGCTTCACTTGGAAGGCGATAGTTGGGTAACAGGATGCCGTCCTCAAAACTAACCGTTGTGCGGGGAGTCCCCTGCGGTGTTTGCAGCGGATTCTTTTTTGAAGTTGCCGTTTTTCCAGGTTGTGCCTGGTATAAACCAAGAAGGTATGATTTTGTGGTAAAGTTATTTTCCTGCTGTTCGCCCTGGATCGATTGCTTGGCGATATAGCCTTTCTGCATGAGAATGCCTTCGTTCACGCGGTCGCTGCGCCACAGGCAGTAGTCAGAAGCTTGTCTCCAGCTTACTCCAACCACCGGATAGTTGTTGAAACCGGGGTGACGGAAATAATATTCAACCAAAGGTTCGTTGTAGCTCAATTCACTTCTCCAGCAAAGAGTATCGGGCAAAGCGCCATCGATGATCTTCTGGTTGTTCGGATCTGTCGAAGGATCGAACACGCGTCCGAGCCAGTACAGGTACTCACGGTAATGGAGGTTTGACACCTCAGTGCGGTCCATGTAAAAAGAAGCCACAGACACACGGCGCGGAATATTGTTCCAGTCGCCCATCACGTCTTCGTCAACCTGGCCCATCGTAAATGTACCACCCTGTACAAACACAAGACCGGGTCCGAGGCCCTGTTCATTTGATTTAGCGACCTGGTAGCCGCCCATCGTCTTGTCGTTATAGTTCCAGCCTGTCGCTTCCGATTTTTGATACTTTTTCTTTTTGCCCAAAAGCCCGCTTTTACAGGAGCTTAGGACAGCGATACAGGATACGAGGATCAGGATATTCTTCAATGTGATAGTTTTTTGCATAAACCTGTGAATTGGAATATTTTTAACGCCGAACGAGCCAAAATATTGCAGCTTGTCAAAACAATTTCCGCGGCGGATTGCGAATATAAACAGATTCAGTTACAGCGAGTAGGGGCATCTACTTTTTGACAAAACGTGAATTCCCTGTGCCATTAACGAACTGCTTTTTGTGCAACGATTTGTCTTCTTGATATTACTGTCTATTCCCATCTGTTTACCGGCCCAGCGTGTCTACGCACCCCATTCGGTACTGGCGTCGGGTACCTGGTTTAAGATCGCAACAATAGAAGCCGGGGTTTACCGCGTTGACCAGGCGTTTTTAAACACGCTTGGCGCCGGCTCCGGCATACCGTCATCGAGTATCCGGCTGTTCGGGAACGGTGTGCGAATGTTACCAGAAAACAACGCCGCAGCCCGGCCCGATGACCTCCAGGAAGTGGCGATCATGGTCGTGGATGGCGGAGACGGCGTCTTCAACCCAGGAGATTATTTTCTTTTTTACTCGCCGGGCGCGGACGGCTGGATCACGGATACGGCCACCCGCACTTTTCATCACGAAAAAAACCTGTATACCAATCAGCTGTACTATTACCTTTCCATTGGTACGGCGGGTACGGGAAAACGCCTGACCGATGGTTCGCCGTTTTCCGGCGCCGGCCCCGAAGTGACATCTTTTGATGAACACCAATTTCACGAACTGGACACCGTCAATTTTCTCGCAAGCGGCAAAGAATGGTATGGAGAAGAATTTTCAAATTCGCCGGGCCACTCGCTCACAAGGACTTTTCAGCTTTCAGTTCCTGCAAAAGACCCGTCATCACCCGTTTCGATCCTGACTGACGCCATCGCCCGCTCAGTCGGGGCCTCGAGCAGGTTTGATATCAGCATAAACGGGCAGATCGTGGAGCAGATAACGGTGCCCGCTGTTACCGGAGGTCAGTACGATCCGGTTGCGGCTGAAACATCAGCCAGCGGAGCCGCAACCCTGCCGGATACGACCTTGTCCATCTCGGTTCAGTACATCCCCGGCAGTTTCAATTCGCAGGGATGGCTCAACTGGTTTGAGATCTTTTCGCGCCGCCTGCTTGTTTTTGCGCCAGGCCATCAACTTTCTTTCAGGGACTGGCAATCAACCGGGAATCCCGCAATCCGGTTCCGTGTTTCAAACGCGAATGCGGCCATGCAGGTGTGGGACGTATCCTCACCTTTGACGCCCGTGCACATGACGGTTAATTTGCAGGGTACAGACGCCCGGTTTTCTGCGAGTGCGCAATCGATCCGCGAGTACATCGCATTCGATCCGGGGTCAGCATTTTTGCCTGTTGGAGCGGGCCGCGTACTGAACCAGGATCTGCATGGTAGCGCCGCAGCCGGTCTGCTGATCGTCACAACGCCGGACCTCGCTGCGCAGGCACAAAGAATCGGAGAATTTCATCTTTCACCAGGCGGAATGAAATACACCATCGCTACGACCGACCAGGTGTTCAATGAATTTTCCTCAGGCATCCCGGACCCAACCGCCATCCGTGACTTTGCAAAAATGTTTTATGACCGATTCGGGGGATCGCCGGCATCTCCTTCCACGGACCGGCCGAAGTACCTGCTGCTGTTTGGTGACGCATCTTACGATTTCAAATCAAGATTGAAGAACAATACGAACCTCGTGCCCTGCTTTGAGAGCGCCAGTTCGCTTGACCCGCTCTCCACCTATACATCCGATGATTTTTTCGGATTCCTGGATGACAACGAGGATATCAATTCTTCCATCACGGTTAACCAGCTTGATCTCGGCATCGGGAGAGTCCCCGCGAAAAACGAGGGAGAAGCCAAAAATTTTGTCGACAAAGAATTGAACTACGTCACACCGGAAAGTTATGGCCCATGGCGCAACAACCAGCTGTTTATTGCAGATGATGAAGACCTCGATCTTCATCTTCAGGACGCTGAAGCATTGACAGCTACTTCACAGGCGACGGCGCCGGTATTTGACATTACAAAGATCTACCTCGATGCATACAAACAGGAGAGCGGACCGGGTGGCGGCAGCTACCCACAAGTGAACCAGGCGATCAATAACCAGGTGTATAACGGCACGTTGATCTGGAATTACAGCGGCCATGGAGGCGCTTCGAGACTCGCGGAAGAAACGATCGTGGATCGTGACGTGGTCAGCAAATGGAACAATCCAAATAAATTGCCGTTGTTCATCACGGCGACCTGTGACTTCGCTCCGTATGATAACCCGCTGATCGCATCACTTGGAGAAGACCTGTTGCTGCGTCCTAAAACCGGCGGGATCGCCCTGCTGACCACTACGCGCGTGGTTTTTTCGTTCAGCAATCGCGTCATCAATAACAACTATCTCCAGTTCGCATTGCAACGTGATTCACTCGGCCGCTATCGTACGCTTGGCGAATCGATACGCCTGGCAAAAAACTTCACATACCAGTCATCAGGCGATATCACGAACAACAGGAAGTTCACATTGCTTGGCGACCCCGCGCTGACGCTCGCGTACCCGCAACTGAATGTAAAAACTGTCTCCATAAACGGCAGACCGGCTGATCAAAGCGATACATTGAAAGCGACCTCAAAGGTTGTCGTCGAGGGGGAAGTGACGGACGGGAACGGAGCTTTGCTGGCGGATTTCAATGGCACCGTTTACCCAACAGTTTTTGACAAACCGCAAACGGTTTCCACACTTGGCAACGACCCAGGCAGCCCGGTCACAAATTTCACCGCCCGGAACAATTTTTTGTATCGCGGAAAAGCTTCGGTGATCAACGGCAGGTTTTCTTTTTCATTCAAGCTGCCAAAAGATATCAATTACCAGTATGGAAACGGTAAACTGAGTTTTTATGCGAATGATGCGAATACCGATGCCAACGGATCCTACACAAATGCCATCATCGGCGGTCTCGATACCACCGGGAGTTCCGATCACGAGGGCCCAGTCATCAAAGCATATCTGAACGATCAGAATTTTGTGAATGGCAGCGTCGCTAATGAAAACTCCATTTTGATCGTCAGGTTATCGGATTCATCGGGGATCAATACCTCCGGTACCGGCATCGGTCATGATATCATTGCTACGCTCGATAACGATAACCGGCAGTATTACACGCTGAACGATTTTTTTGAAGCGGACCTGAACAGCTATCAGCAGGGGACTGTACGATTCCAATTGCCCGACCTCAAAGCCGGATTTCACAGTCTCCGCATCAAAGCCTGGGATGTCCTTGATAATTCAAGCGAGTATGTGCTTGATTTCAACATCGTAAAAAATGAAGAACTGGTACTGGATCACGTCCTCAATTACCCGAACCCTTTCACCACGAAAACGACCTTTTGGTTTGAACATAACCGACCGGAGCAAAACCTCCAGGTTAAGGTTCAGATATTTACACTTACCGGCAAAGTGGTGAAAACCATCAAAGAAACAATAAACGACCCCGGAAATCGTTCTTCTGAGGTTGAATGGGATGGACGGGACGATTTTGGTGATAGAATTGGCCGCGGGGTCTACCTCTACCGGCTTACGGTAATTACCCCGGAAGGATTGAAAAAAGAGAAGATCGAGAAGCTCGTAATCCTTTAACATTGATTTCCAATATCTTCAAGTAATGATGAAACCGGCTATATTCACGCACCAAATTAAATTCTTACAGATGAGATCGACTGCTCAGAAGTTCTTACTTGGCTGGCTCTTTCTTTCTTTTTTTGCGATCACTGTTTCGGCACAATCCAAATTAAATGTAGTTACCACGGCGGTTCCGTTTTTACGGATCTCCCCCGACGCGCGCACAGGCGGGATGGGCGACCTTTCGCTGGCTACAGCACCGGACGCCAATGCAGGTTTTTTCAATCTCGCAAAACTCCCTTTCAATGAATCCCAGGCGGGGCTCGGGGTGACTTATACGCCATGGTTGAAAGACCTGGGTCTGAACGATGTTTACCTTGCCTCACTCGCGGGTTATTACAAGCTTGATGAGAACCAGGCGATCAACGCGTCGGTTCGTTATTTCAGTTTGGGGAATATTCAATTCACCGATAACCTTGGGAATGACCTGAACTCATTTCGTCCACGGGAGTTTGGGATTGACTTCGGTTATTCCAGGAAGCTGTCTGAACGCATGGGCATTGGTGTGGGTTTGAAATATATTTATTCAAATCTGGCCGGCGGGGCTGCAACAAACGGTTCAAGCTACAAGGCGGGAACTGCCGTTGCCGGGGACCTCGGATTTTATTTTGATGGGAAGAATGATGTCGGGACCGGCTGGGCATTTGGCGCAGCAATGACAAATCTTGGTTCCAAGATCGCTTATACGGATAACGCGGATCAAAAAGACTTTATTCCTGCGAACCTTGGTTTAGGGACAACTTATACAAAGGCGATCGACGAGCAAAACAAGATCACCTTTGGGCTTGATCTGAATAAGCTGATGGTTCCCACGCCGCCCGCTGAAGGAGACCAGGCAGCACTTGATGCGTATCGCAAAAAAGGTGTGGTTGGAAGCTGGTTCAGTTCTTTTGGCGATGCCCCGGGTGGTTTTGGTGAAGAGCTTCGCGAATTCCAGGTGTCGGTTGGTGGCGAGTACTGGTATAACAACCAGTTTGCACTCCGCGCCGGTTACTTCTACGAGGACAAGACCAAAGGCAACCGCAAATATTTCACCATGGGCGTGGGTCTGAAGTACAACATCTTTGGGTTGAACTTTTCTTACCTGCTGCCTTCTGGCAGCGGAGTGAATCGCAACCCGCTTTCAAATACGCTGCGGTTCTCGCTCTTGTTTGATCTGGATGGCAACCAGTCTTCATCCTCCTCGTCTTCCGGCAGCGACCAGTAACCACAAAATTCAGGTTACAGCAATAAATAGCATAGCTCCCGTCTTCGCGGGCAGTTTTCTTTTGATATTTGCCGAAACCGGGGTTATGTCATTCAGGATCGGCAATGGTATCGATTTTCACCGCTTAACTGAAGGGCGGGAACTTTGGCTGGGCGGCGTGAAGATACCTCACGTCAAAGGTGCGCTGGGACACAGCGATGCCGATGTCCTTCTTCATGCAATCTGTGACGCTTTGCTGGGCGCGCTGGCCCTGGGTGATATCGGTCAGCATTTCCCTGATACATCGGCTGAGTTTAAAGACATTGACAGCAAGATCCTGCTATCCCGCACAATTGCGCTCGTCACCGGGCGTGATTTCCGTGTGGTGAACATTGACTCGACAATATGCGCTGAGCGTCCAAAGCTTCGGCCTTACATGGACGCGATGCGCGAAACGATCGCGCACATTTGCAATATCGACACCGCTTCGGTGTCAATCAAAGCGACGACCACCGAACAGCTTGGCGCCATCGGCCGCGAAGAAGGCATTGCCGCATTCGCCACTGTTCTACTGGAAAAAATTTAACCGTTCTCTGCTCATTAGCGGGATGAAGCGGGAAAGCTATCTTTGCCATCATGACAGCGGTTGCCATCAGGATCATTAATCAATCTCAAAATCCATTACCGGCGTATGCCACAGAAGGCTCTTCCGGCATGGACATAAGAGCCTCGATCGCAGAACCGGTTGTCATTGCTCCGCTCGAACGGATGTTGGTGTCCACCGGGCTGTTCCTCGAGATACCACATGGCTATGAGGCGCAGATCCGCCCGCGAAGTGGTCTTGCGCTGCATCATGGCCTCACCTGCCTGAACACGCCGGGCACCATCGATTCTGATTACCGCGGCGAAATAAAAGTCATCCTGATCAATCTATCTGCCACCGCACACACTATCCAGCCGGGCGATCGCATTGCCCAGATGGTCATTCAAAAAGTTGAACGTGCCGCGATCTCCGAAGTGGAAGTCCTCGCTGAAACGCAGCGGGGGGCCGGCGGTTTCGGGCACACCGGAAAACATTGACAAGATGAAGTATTCGTTCCTCTACGCATTGGCAGCGCTGATCATTGCAGCGTCCTGCAAACCGACAAAAAAGATCCAAACGGCGATCATCAAAAAGGATACAGTGGCCGCCCCGGTTGTGCAGGATCATGGCAGGGAAGATTCGTTGCGGTTCATACAGCAGGAATACAGGAGCATCCTCGCACATCACATAGATTTCAAAACGTTCTCGGCCAAGATCGACGTTGACTATATCGACGCGGATGACAAACGCTACAACGTAAATGTCTTCCTCCGGATGTATAAAGACAGCATTATCTGGATCGACATTCACGCGTTCCTCGGGATCGAAGCGCTGAAGGCAAAGATCACGCAGGATTCAGTCAAGATCCTTGACAAACAGAATAAACTGTACACTGCGCGTAGTATCAATTTTCTCCAGGATGTCAGCCAGCTGCCGGTGGATCTCTCAACCCTGCAAGACCTCCTCGTTGGGAACGCCGTATTCCTTGACAGCAACATCGTGTCTTACTCAAAATTTGACAACCGCGTATCCTTATTGAGTATCGGCCAGCGGTTCAAGAATCTCATCACCCTCAATGACAATGGACTGGTCCAACGTTCCAAGCTGGACGATGTGAATGAATTGCGTAATCGAACCGGCGATCTCACCTACGATGACTACGAAGACAAGCTGGGCGTACAGTTTTCAAAAACGAGGAAGATCACGTTTGCAGAGAAGAAAAAGCTGGACCTCCGGCTTGAGTTCAAACAATACAGTTTTAATGAGGACTTAACATTTCCCTTCGCAATTCCTAAAAATTACAAAACAAACTAGTTTGATAAAATTTAACTTGCGTCGATCCGTTCTAATGAATTCCCGGCTGTAAAAACGTTACCATGAAACAATTACTCCTTGCCGTTGTTTGTTGCTGCTGTCTTCTCGGCGCGAATGCACAGGACGATAAGACGCAAATGGAACGGGAAAGACAGGACATTCAGCAGGAACTCGCCGATCTCCAGAAAAGCTATAACCAGATCAAAGGCCAGCGGAATGTGACGCTTGGTCAGCTGAATGTGCTCAAGCGCAAGATCGAGGTGCAGGAGAAATACCTGAATAACATCAACCGCGAGATCCGGTTCCTCAACGACGATATCTATAAGAGTACCCTCGAGATCATAAAAATGAAAAAGCAGCTGGACACCCTGAAGGCGCAATACGCCCGCAGCGTCGTCTATGCTTACAAGAACAGGAGCACATATGACTTTCTCAACTTTATTTTTTCAGCCGGAAATTTCAACGATGCGCTGAAACGCATTGCTTACCTCAAAGCTTACCGCTCTTACCGGGAACAACAGGTGAACAGTATCCTTGAAACACAGCAGGAGATCGAAAAACGCAAGCAACTGCAGATCTCGCAGATGAATGAAAAGAAAGAGGCGATCCAAAACCAGGCAAAACAGGTGGAAGAACTCCAGACCCAGCGAAAAGAAAAAGACGCCACGGTCAGCGAATTGAAATCGAAGGAAAAAGAATTGAAGGGACAGATCGCGTCGAAGCAACGGCGAGACAGGGATCTCAAGAGCGCCATGCTGGCGATCGTACGCCGCGAAGCAAAGAAGGCGGAAGAAGAAGCGAAAAAAGCGAAAGCAAATACAACCACCGGCAGCCTTACCGCAAATCCCGCCCCTGGCAATTCCGGCAGCTCCTCAAAACCGGATGTGACGCCGGCCAAGCCAAAAAGCTATCTCGATCTGAATGCGGCTGACGTAAAACTCAATGCCAGTTTTGAAAGCAATAAAGGCAGGCTTCCATGGCCTGTGGACAATGGCGTTGTGAGCATCCATTTTGGTCCGTATGAGGTTGAAGGCACGAGGATAAAAGGCGTCAATCCCGGGATCACGATAGGAACTCCCTCTGTGGGAATGGCCGTGAAGGCGGTGTTCAATGGCGAAGTCGCCGGCGTTTACAACATGGGCGACGGCATGGCTGTCACGATTCGTCATGGAAAATACTTTACCACATATAGCAACCTCGCTGGTGTCAATGTCAGTAAAGGCAGCCCTGTTACAACGGGTCAGCCGATCGGCACCGTCGGGCAATCCGACGATGGCAGCGGCGGGCAGATCGATTTCATTCTCATGATCGAAAGCAAGAATGTCAACCCGGAGCCGTGGTTACGCCGTCGTTGACAATTCATCCTCGTCTCGCCATCGGCAGCAGGGCGGCATTACCGCAAAAATCGCTGATATAATTTTTCGTATTGAGGAACGATGTTGTGTATGTCGAACTTTTTTGCGTGTTCGGCAGCGCGGAGCTTGAAAGCCTTCAGTGTATCGTCATTCCGCAATATTTCCAGTGATTGTTCGGTCATTGACTCCACATCTTTTACATTGCTGAGATACCCGGTAACGCCGGGAACCATGATCTCGCCGAGTCCACCGACGTTTGTTGAAACCACCGGAACACCCGCTGCCATGGCTTCAAGCGCAGCGAGCCCGAAACTCTCGTACTCGGAAGGCAGCAGGAACAGGTCGGCGATCGCGAGTATATCTTCCATTTGCTCCTGCTTCCCCACGAACTGGACCTTTTCACAGACGCCCAGCTTCCGGCAGAGTTCTTCCGCGGTTTGCCTTTCAGGTCCATCACCGACAAAGAGGAGGCGCGAAGGGATTTGCCGCTCGACCATGTGAAATACGCGCACTACATCCTGCACACGTTTGATCTTCCTGAAATTCGATGCGTGCAGCAGGATGCGTTCCCCGCTCGGGGCAATGACCTTTTTGAAGGCATCGATCGGTTTGCGTTTAAATCTGGCGACATCAACGAAATTGAAGATCACTTCGATCTCTTTTGAGATGTTAAAGGTGCTGTATGTTTCATCACGCAGGTTGTGCGATACAGCCGTAATCGCGTCGCTTTGATTGATGGAAAACGCAACAACCGGTGCATACATCTTGTCGCGGCCAACTAGCGTGATATCGGTCCCGTGCAGCGTGGTGATCACGGGGATCTCCTTATTTTCTGTTCTCAATATCTGTTTTGCGAGGAAAGCCGCGGACGCGTGTGGGATGGCGTAATGTACATGCAGCAGGTCAAGGTTGTTGTTGCGGATCACATCCACCATCGTACTCGCCAGAGCGGTTTCGTAAGGCGGATAATCAAAAAGCGGGTAAGTTGGGACCTGTACTTCGTGGTAAAAGATATTGGGAATAAAATTGCTGAGGCGTACCGGTTGCTGGTAAGTGATGAAATGTACCTGGTGATTTTTTTGGGCCAACGCCTTTCCTAACTCCGTTGCCAGTACACCGCTGCCGCCGAATGTGGGGTAGCAAACAATTCCAATGCGCATAGTTCCTTTTAAAATGACGACAAAACTAGGATAAAGCGGTGAATGCAGTGGGCGCAGGAGCGTCCATTCATCAAATATGGCCCGGCATCCTGCCCACATCGTTAACTTAGTTGAAAAATCAGCCAACATGAGAAAATTTCAACTCGCAGTCTTTTTCCTTGTAAACATGTCGGTTGCTCAGGCCCAGGACGATTCAGTCATGATCCGGCGCATTTCCGATGAAATACTGCTGCACGGGGAGAGTTACGACAACCTGCGGGCGCTTACAAAGAATATTGGACAGCGGCTGACGGGATCGCCGAATTTTTACAAGGCGATCCAATGGGGCCTTAAGACCATGAAAGCTTCCGGGGCAACAAAAGCGTGGTTGCAGGAGTGCCAGGTCCCTCATTGGGTGCGGGGCGGCAAAGATGCAGCGACCGCGACGGTCGGTACGCAAAAAAAGCAGTTGGATGTCATTGCGCTCGGCAATTCTGTAGGTACCGGTGCGGCTGGGGTTTCAGCAGCGGTCGTCGAAATAAAAAGTTTTGAAGACCTGGAGCAAAAAAGGGATTCGGTAAAAGGAAAGATCGTTTTCTATAATTACCGGTTCAAAGCAAATTTCGTGAACACCTTCCAGTCTTATGTAGATGCTGTACCATACCGGGCGGCCGGTCCGAGTCTGGCAGCGAAGTATGGCGCAAAGGCGGTTATCGTGAGGAGTATGACGCACAGCACCGATAATAATCCGCATACCGGCTCGCTGCGTTATGATACCACGCAACCGGAGATCCCGGCAGTGGCCATCGGCTTGAAGGATGCGGACTGGCTGGATTCAGTGATCGCAAAGAAACCGGTCTCGGTATCCATGAAAACAGGCGCACATTTTTTGCCTGATACTGTTGGAGACAATGTGATCGGTGAATTGACCGGGAGTGAATTTCCGGATCAATTTATCACCATCGGCGGACATCTTGATTCATGGGATCCTGCGGAAGGCGCCAACGATGACGGTTCAGGCGTTGTGCAAACGATGGAAGTACTCAGAACGTTCGTCGCGCTCGGCTATCATCCGAAACACTCGATACGGTTTGTACTGTTCGCCAATGAAGAAAACGGATTGCGCGGCGGTCTGCAATATGCGGCGGAAGCAAAAGCAAAGAATGAAAAGCACATTTTTGCACTGGAGAGCGACGCGGGCAGTTTCACGCCGCGCGGGTTCACCGTGGATGTCAGTGATGCACAATTGCAGAAGCTCAACGGCTGGTTACCGCTGCTGCAGCCTTACGGCGCATCTGTTTTCAGTAATGGCGGTGGGGGCGCCGATGTTGAACCGCTGAAGGGAAGCGTGGGCGCGGCCGTCGGTGAATTGTTACCGGATTCACAACGCTATTTTGACTATCATCACGCGAGAAACGACGTATTTGAAAATGTAAACAAGCGCGAACTGGAGCTGGGAGCGATCAATATGACTGCGTTGATCTACCTCGTGGACAAATACGGACTTTGACGATCAACCGTTGAGCAGTCCCTGCAGGGCCGCATCCACTTTTGCGAAGGGAAAGGTTGAAAGAACAGACTGCATCTGCAATCTGATCTCGGCGTTGCAAAGATTGCCGATACTTCCTTCATGCGTTGAAGCGCCCATGCGCGTAGCCGTCGGCGGAGTGAAAGTTCCATTTTCCACTTCGATCCCGACCTGCCTGTACGCATCGCGGAAGGGAATGCCCTGCATCACCAGTTCGTTCACCCGGTCGACCGTGAAGAGAAATTCATATTTTTTATCGGCGAGGATGTGGTCAGCAATGCGAATATTGCTTAGCATGAGCCCCGCCATACCGATACATGAAGAAAACGTTTTGAAAGCGGGAAAAAGATGTTCCTTGAGTAATTGAAGATCCCGGTGATAACCGGAGGGAAGATTGGTTGTCATCAGCATCATCTCGTTTGGCAATGACTTGATGCGGTTTGCGTGTGAGCGGATGAGTTCAAAAACGTCAGGGTTCTTTTTATGCGGCATGATGCTGCTGCCGGTAGTCAGTTCCGCGGGAAATGAAATAAACCCAAAATTCTGGTTCAGGTAGAGGCAGCAATCCATGGACAGCTTTGCCAGTGTATCAGCCAGGTTCGCGAGCGCGATCGCAACCACTCTTTCTGTTTTTCCGCGCCCCATTTGCGCATATACGACATTATAGTTGAGCGAGCCAAATCCCAGGAGCTCGGTCGTCCGGGTTCTGTCGATAGGAAACGAGGAACCGTAGCCGGCGGCAGATCCGAGCGGGTTCTTATTGACTATTTCGTAAGCGGCACGCAGGAGCACCAGGTCATCAACCAGGCTTTCTGCATAAGCGCCAAACCAAAGACCAAAAGATGACGGCATAGCGAGTTGCAGGTGAGTGTAGCCGGGCAGCAGATGATCCTTGAATTTTTCGCTTTGATCCTGCAGCAGTTCGAAAAAGTCAGTTGTTGAGCGTACCAAAGATGCGATCGCATCACGCAGATACAATTTAATATCGAGCAGGACCTGGTCATTCCTGCTTCGGGCGCTATGGATCTTTTTGCCGGTATCTCCGAGCTTGCGGGTCAGTAACAATTCAATCTGCGAATGAATGTCTTCCACGGATTCATCAATCGTGAATGAAGGAGCCGTTGTAAGGTGGTAGATCTCCCGCAGTTGTTTGACGGCTTCTTTCGCTTCCGCGGGTTTCATCAGGCCCACTTCTGCCAGCATTGTCACATGCGCGATCGAACCAAGGACATCGAAAGGCGCGAGCTCACGATCAAATTCCCGGTCACGGCCGACCGTGAATTCTTCGACCTCTTTTAATGAATCGGTATTTTTTTGCCAAAGCTTCATTTGTCGATCGTTTATCCTTCCAACAGCACGGATGTGAGCAGGGAAATATACAATTCTATGCCCTCCCTGATCTCGTCAAGATAAATAAATTCATCCGCAGTGTGGCTTCGCGCGGAATCGCCGGGGCCCATCTTCAATGTCGGGAAGGACATCAGGGCTTTGTCCGAGGTTGTCGGCGACCCGTAGTATTTGCGGCCAAGCTGCAGTCCCGACCGGACGACCGGATGATCGAGCGCGATCGAAGAAGACCGGAGCCGGGTGCTCCTGGGACGGATCTCGCTTTTGATATGCTCACCGATCGTTGCCAGCACTTCTTCAAACGTGTACAGCTCATTCACCCGGGCGTCGACGACAAACTTGCATTGCGAAGGCACCACGTTGTGAGCTTTGTTCTCTGTTTCGATGACGGTGACGCTCATCTTGACCGGCCCGAGCAGACCGGATGTGCGTTCGAACTGAAATGTGCGGATCCAGTCGATGTCTTTCATCGCGATATACAGCGCGTTTTCGCCCTCATTGCGCGCCGCGTGACCGGCTTTTCCATGCGCAGTGCAATCCAGTACCATTAATCCTTTCTCGGCAACGGCCATATGCATTTCGGTAGGCTCGCCGACGATACCGAATGCGAGTTCGCCGAGATGGGGAAGAAGGGCTTCAACGCCGTTGTTCCCGGAGATCTCTTCTTCCGCCGTCGCGGCAAGGATCACATTGTACTTTAGATCGGGGAGACCGTGATAGTAGAGAAAAGTGGCGATCAGCGAGACCAGCGGTCCGCCGGCGTCATTACTCCCAAGTCCGAATAATTTTCCGTCTTTTTCAACCGGCACAAACGGATCAAGTGTATAGCCCTTGTTTGGCCGGACGGTGTCATGGTGCGAATTCAGTAACACTGTTGGCCGTGAGGGATCAAAATATTTATTGGTCGCCCAGATGTTTTTCAGGTGTACTCTCGTTTTGACGCCTCTTTTTTCCAGGAACTCTTCGATCAGGTCCGCGGTATTGTCTTCTTCCTTACTGAAAGATGGCGTAGCGATCAATTGCTTCAGCAGCCCGACTGCGTCATGATATAATATGTTGAGCTGGTCATTCGTCATAAGCTGATCGTTGTTCCGCTCTCTCCTGTCACCAGGGATCTCAGGTGCTCCGCTTTGCCGATCCTTACCCTGCTGACGCCCGATGTAAGCGCGGAGAAAGCGTTATCAAGTTTTGGTATCATCCCCGAAAAGACACGGCCTTTTTCTTTCAGCTGCCGGTAAAGCTCAGGTTGCATCAGTGGAATGACGGTTGTTTCATCGTCCGCATTCAGCAACACACCGGGCTTTTCGAAACAGTACACAAGCTCCACCTCATACTTGCCCGTCAGTCGCTTTGCGAGTTCCTGCGCGATCGTATCCGCGTTCGTATTGAGCAATTGGCCGGTCTGATCATGGGTGACCGGCGCAAACACCAATGTAAAATTGTGTTGCAACAGCAGTTCGCAAAGATCCGCGTTCACCGAGTCCACGTCACCCACCCAGCCATAGTCGATCACCGGGTGGTTCCGTTTGTGCGCTAAGATCGCATCTCCATCGGCGCCAGACAGACCGATCGCATTGCACTGCATCGATTGCAGCCGCGCCACGATGGACTTATTTACAAGTCCGGCATAAGTCATCACCGCGATCTTCAGGGTTTCCGTATCGGTGATCCGCCGGCCGTCCACTATTGTTTGCACCACCCCGAGTTTCTCCGCCAGTTGCGTGGCAAGCCTGCCGCCACCGTGCACGAGTATCTTCCGGCATGAGCCTGGATGGCCGTCCGTTGCATTCAGATCGGCAAAATCCCTTAGAAACCGGATCAGCGTTTCGTCATCATCAATGACATTGCCTCCGATCTTTATTACGATCAGTTTATCCATTCAGTATTTCTGCAAGTACGGCCTGTGCCGCCCAGACCCTGTTCGCCGCTTCTTCCGTGACAAGGCTGTCTGCACTGTCAAGGACCTCGTCACTTAATTCAACATTCCTGCGCACTGGCAGGCAATGCATCACTTTTGCATGATTGGTCAGGGCCAGTTTTTCCCGGGTTAACATCCAGTCCGGGTCATTGCAATAGATCTTGCCATAATCGTTGTAAGTGCTCCAGTTCTTCACATAGACAAAATCAGCACCTTCTAACGCCGCTTCCTGGTCGTGAATGATCGCAGCATCGCCGGTAAATTTTGGCGACAGTTCATAATCCTCCGGGTGTGTGATCACAAATTCAGCACGACCCCAGGCATTGATCCATTGGGAAAAGCTGTTGGCCACGCACTGGGGCAACGGCTTTACATGAGGCGCCCATGAGAGAACGATCTTCGGCCTTTTTCCGCTCCCGGCAGTTCTCATATTTTCTGAGATCGTCAGCACATCGGTCAGGCTTTGCAATGGATGCAACGTCGCGCTTTCAAGGCTGACGACAGGGATCCCTGCGTATCGCACAAACTGGTTTATAAAAAGCTCGCTGTAATCATCTTCCCTGTTTTTCAGCGAAGGGAACGTCCGGATGGCGAGAATGTCAAAGTATTTTCCCATGATGGGGGCGGCATCTTTCACATGTTCGACGGTACTGCCGCTCATGATCGCCTCGTCTTCAAATTCAAGGGCCCAGCCCTCGCTGCCAACATTGAACACGATCACGTCGAGGCCCAGGTTCTGCGCAGCGATCTGGGTGCTCAGCCTCGTGCGCATGCTCGGGTTCAAAAACAGGCACCCGATCCGTTTATGCTTTCCGAGCGCGGAGTTCCTGAACGGGTCTTTTTTGTAGCTGACAGCTTTGGCCACCAGCGCATCGATGTCCGTTACATCGTCAACAGAAATGAATTTATTCAATCGCGTTTCTTTTGTCCGATAATAATAACCTTATTCGGCGCTGTGTGCGTGCGAAACCGCCGCCTCCACGCGACCGGTCATCTTCTCTATTTCTTCTTTCAGTGCCTCGATGAAATCTTCGGCATCGCGCTTCTTCAATGCCAGCGAAGGCAGCAGGCGGATGACATTCGGTTTCGCTTCGCCTGTAAATACTTTCTGATTCCAAAGCAGGTTTTTTTTCAGGTCTTTGAGATCGTCCGTGACATCAAAACCGATCATGAGTCCCTTGCCGCGGACCCTGCGCAGCTCGGGGATCTTTTCCAACTCGTCCTTCAGGTATTTTCCGACCATCACCGCGTTGCCCATCAGCTTTTCTTCTTCGATCACTTCCAGGACAGCCAGGGCAGCCGCGCACGCGAGGTGATTGCCGCCGAAAGTGGTGCCGAGTTGGAAATGCCTGGCCTTGATATGCGGTGCGATGAGGATACCGGCCACCGGGAACCCGTTACCCATTCCTTTTGCCATGCTGTAGATATCCGCATTGACGCCGGAAAAATCATGACTGAAAAATTTACCGGTACGTCCATAGCCGCACTGTACACCGTCGGCAATATAAACGGCACCATATTGGTCACAGAGACTGCGGATCTTCCTGAGAAAATCGTCATCGGTTACGTTGATGCCGCCGACGCCCTGTATGCCTTCGACGATGACGCTCGAAATTTCGTTCCCATGTTGACTGAAGCATTCTTCCAGTGCGCCTGCATCGTTCAACGGTAAAAAGATCACATTGCCGGTTTCGTTCACAGGGGCAACATAATTTTTATTATCAGTCACCGCGACGGCCAGCGATGTCCGGCCGTGAAAAGATCTACTAAAAGCGATGACTTTTCTTCGGCCGTTATGGAATGACGCAAGCTTCAGCGCATTTTCATTGGCTTCCGCACCTGAATTGCACAGGAACAGTTGATAATCTTCCTTACCGGATATGCGGCCGAGTTTGGACGCGAGTTCCTGTTGCAAAGGAATGCGGACCGAGTTGGAATAAAAAGCGATCTTCTCCAGTTGATCTTCGATACGCTGAACCCACCGCGGATGCGTATGCCCGATACTGATCACGGCATGGCCTCCATAGAGGTCCAGGTATTGCTCGCCCTTGTCGTCCCACACATAAGAGCCTTTCGCTTTCACGATCGTCACGTCGTTCAGCGGATAAACGTCAAATAAATTCATTGGTTGTTATTGCGGTTTTCTGAAAAATCCATTAAAAAAATCCTGCTTTAAGATGGAGCCCGGCAGATTCGTCCATCCCAAACATCAGGTTCATATTCTGCACGGCCTGGCCGCTTGCTCCTTTGAGCAGATTGTCGATCGCTGAATGCACTACCAGCTTCGTTCCCACTTTCTCAAGCTGGATGACGCATTTGTTTGTATTGACCACCTGTTTCAGGAATATCAGCTCCTGGCTCAAAAACGTGAAGGGATGACCGGCATAAAAATCCTTGTACAGGTCAATTAGTTTCTCCAGTTTCCAATCGCACGTGATCTGCGAACTGATAAAGATCCCGCGGGTAAAATCACCGCGCCAGGGAACAAAGTTGATGGACGTGCTTTCGTTTTCACCTGGTTTTGGCGCAAACGAAGGTTGTAACTGGTGCAAGGTCTGGTGTATTTCATAGAGGTGCTGGTGCGTAAGGGTTTTGTAAGCCTGGATATTATTGGCGCGCCAGCTGAAATGAGAGGTGTCGGCGAGTGATTGGCCCGCACCGGTTGAACCCGTAATGCCGGTTGTATAAATGTCTTCAAGAAGTCCGGCTTTTGCAAGCGGCAGCAATCCCAGTTGAATGGAAGTGGCAAAACACCCGGGGTTGGCGATGTTGGTGGCAGATGCTATTCTTGCCCGGTTGATCTCAGGCAGACCGTAGACAAATTCACGTCCTTCAAAATGGGCGTTTTTTTCAAGACGGAAATCGTGCGAAAGATCAATGATCCTCGTTGCCGCAGGAACCGGATTCGCTGCCAGGAATTTTTTTGCTTCGCCATGCCCTACACAGAGAAACAAAACGTCAACGTCACAATCGCCGATCGTGTCCGTAAATCGCAGCTCACTGTCACCGGCGAGATCCTGGTGAACAGAGGCGACAGGTTTCCCGGCCTGGCTGCGGCTGTTTGCAAATGTTACTGATACATGTGGATGATGAACAAGCAACCGCAACAACTCGCCGCCTGTATAACCGGCGCCGCCGATGATGCCTGCGCGTATCATTGTTTTCGGACTCATGCTTCTGGTTTATCCTGCTCCATTTGAATTATTTTGGAGAAGCTTTGGCTTCGCCATTGACGGCATTCCAGATAGCAACCTGGTTGCCGAATATTTTGGAAAACCCCCTCACGTCTTCGCCGGACCATCCTGCGTTCATTTCTCCGTATTTGCCAAACTTGCTGCTCATCAGGTCATGCGCTGATTCGATCCCCAGCACCTGGAAACGGTAAGGCATCAGTTGAACGAACACGTCACCGGTCACAGTGAGCTGTGAATGCTCCAGGAAAGCTTCAATGTCGCGCATCACCGGGTCAAGGATCTGCCCTTCATGCAGCCAGTTGCCATAGAATTGCGCAAGCTGGTCCTTCCAGTTCAGCTGCCATTTCGTGAGCACGTGTTTTTCCAGCGCGTGATGCGCCTTGATGATGACCATCGGCGCCGCCGCTTCAAAACCCACACGTCCCTTGATACCAATGATGGTATCACCAACATGCACGTCCCGGCCTATTCCATACGGGCCGGCGATGGCCTGCAGGGCGCGGATCGCGGCTACCGGGTGATCGTACGCCTGTTTATTCACGCGCACCAGCTCGCCTTTGTGAAAACCGAGTTTCACTTGTTCGGTGCCGGTGCTCGTGACCTGTGTCGGCCAGGCTTCCTCGGGCAACATGCCGCTGGAGGAAAGGGTCTCCTTTCCGCCAACGCTGGTTCCCCAAAGTCCTTTATTGATCGAATACATCGACTTTGAAAAGTTCATGTCAACTCCCTTGTTCTTCAGGTATTCGATTTCCTGTTCGCGGCTCAGGCGAAGATCCCTGATCGGGGTAATGATCTCAGTGCCGGGGATCATGATGTGAAAGATCATGTCAAACCTGACCTGGTCATTTCCGGCGCCGGTGCTGCCGTGCGCAACCGCGTCCGCGCTGAGCTTCTTTACATGTTCAGCAATATGCAATGCCTGGCTGAGACGCTCGGCGCTTACACTCAGCGGGTATGTGTTATTCTTCAGCACATTTCCATAAACGAGGTAGCGGATGATACGGTCATAGTAATCATTCACGGCGTCGACGGTTGTGTGCGATGCGACGCCAAGACGTTTTGCGTGCTGTTCGATTGATTGAAGTTCGCTCGCTGTAAATCCACCCGTATTCACAATAATGCTGTGAACCTCAAAACCGAGGTCTTCCGACAAATACTTCACGCAAAATGAAGTGTCCAGTCCGCCGCTAAACCCAAGAACTACTTTTTTACCAGCCATGATACCAAATTAGTTGGATGAAGAGAGCCGTTAACGACAATGCCGCCGGTTAGAAATTGAATAAATGAAAGAGTATTGATTTGACCCTTGATGGATTGTTATCGGACGTTCCATTGGAATCTTTCTTTTTAAAAAGTTTCCATTGCTTGAAACGCAGGAGTCGCTCGAGACCGTTCTTGTTGTTCTCGAAGAATTTCTTTGTTTCCTCCGGTTTGTAATGATCTTTCGGATCATACAACATGGCCGTACAGAAGCAATTTTGCCTGTTCTTGCTCATCAGCGTTTCATAGTTGACACAGCTGCGGCAACCTTTCCAGAATTCTTCGTCCTGCGTCAATTCCGAATAAGTGACCGGCTCGTAGCCGAGCTCGGAATTGATCTTCATAACAGCCAGGCCGGTCGTGAGACCGAATATCTTGGCGTCAGGATATTTCTCGCGGGATAAATTGAAGATCTTTTGTTTGATGGCTTTTGCAACGCCGCTCTTGCGAAAAGCGGGGGCAACGATCAAACCGGAATTTGCCACGTACTCTCCATGGCCCCATGTTTCAATATAACAGAAGCCGACCCATTCGCCGGTATCGGTAACAGCGATGACGGATTTGCCCTGTTTCATCTTCTCGGCCACATACTCCGGTGAACGCCGCGCGATGCCTGTGCCTCTTGCTTTCGCGGACGACTCCATCTCGTCCGTAATGATTTTTGCGTACACCTTATCTGCGGGTGTCGCAACCCTGATTGTAATATGTTGCGTGTCCAATGTAAAAACGATTGATATGTCAGGCGGATCACCAATCCATGTTAAAGAAATCCCGGGGGAGATTCACTGATAGGGGCCGTGGTGACTGGCTCGTCCTATCAGACCCCAGGTCGTATCAAATAGCGGAAGATGTCAAAGCACACCGAATAGACGCCGGTGGTGATCGGTGGATGAAAAGCAAACTGCTTTGTATGTGTCAAAATGTTGTTCACGAACATCGAAGTACAAAAACCCTGCCCGTGGTCAATTGTACAGCCAGTACAATGGTTACGAGCACGATCTACAAATGTATAAAAATCTTAAAGGTATCGTCAAGTTTTTTTGTTAATTGATCCGGAAGACAGCGATAGTCACCCGGGCATCAGGCAAGCATGAGGAAGATGGTCGGTTTCTTGTGCAGATCCGGGACAGATTGTTTCCATTGCCGGACGGTCTGCGTCCGTGTCCATTCATCCGGGGAGGTGAGCAGAGACGCGATGCAAATTTTTGTAGAAGCATTGCAGTTTTTTAACAATGCATCGAGGAGTTGGTTGTTGCGATAGGGAGTTTCAATAAAGATCTGCGTTGACCGTTTTTTCTGCGATGCCTGCTCGAGCTCGCGGATGACTTTTGAGCGTTCGCTTTCGTCAATCGGCAGGTAGCCGTGAAACTGGAAGTGTTGTCCTTCGAGCCCGCTTGCCATCAGCGCAAGAAGGATCGAGCTTGGTCCGACGCATGGCTTTACGGTGGCATTCATCTCATGCGCTATCGATACGAGGCGTTGGCCGGGGTCCGCTACGCCGGGAGCGCCCGCTTCACTGATGATACCGATCGTTTCCGCTGCCCGGATCGCCGCACGGAACGCCGCCTCCGTTTCAGTTCTGTCTTTGCCGATCGTGATCCAGCGATACCGATCAACATCAAACGTTTCGCCCGGCCGGTATCTGCGCCAAAGACTTTTAAAGAACCGGCGCGTCGTCCGTTCATTTTCGACAAAAAATAAGGTGCAGCTTTCTATAACGGGCAATACATAATGCGGGATCGTTTCCAGCGCTTCCTCATGAAGGACGGAAGGCACCAGGTAGACGATACTCACCGGAACCGGAGTTGTGTTACCAACAGGCATGACAGGCTATTCAGGATTGATCTTGTAAAGACTCAGCGTTGCCGCGATCACAGCATACGCGGGCGCGAATATCCAGCCCACAAACAGGATCGCATGGAGGCAATAGAATACGAGGCCATTGCCGATGGCGAGGCCCCGATGATGACTGATGTATTGTATGCTTTTGGAAGCCGGCAGCTTATGCCGCTCGCAGCTGTAGTCGATCATTGAAAATCCGTAGTAATAACACTCCGCAAACAATGCGATGAGCGGTGTGATCCATCCAAACACCGGGAAAAGCGTCAGTACAAGCAAACCGATAAGGTAAACCGTTTGCCAGACCATATTGCGGATCGCCAGCTTTGTTCCGCGCCAGCAATCTTTGATCAGTTGACGAAAATTGAAAGGAAAGTCCTTCCCTTCAATGATCGATTCCGTTTTTTCACTGAGGTAGGCGAAGACGGGAGATCCAACGATCAACCACAGGTATTTAAACAGCGAAAAATAAAAGAGCATCAGGATAAGCCAGAGAATGATGCCTGCGAAGGTAAAGAAGAAGCCAAGCCAGCTGTTGCGGAATTGGGTGATCCAGTTGCCGAGCCCCGTGTGGTTGGTGAGATATTCGATGACCGCTGTTGCTGACTTACCAAAGAAATACATGCTGACGCCAAACAGGAGGGCATAAACGATGCCGGGGATAATGATCCATTTCCAAAGCCGGTGTTTCACAATGAACTGGTGGGCTTCAAAATAGGATTGGATCGCTATCACGATTTCCTTCAGCAAAACATAATTTTGATACAAGATAACAGAAATAAGAAACAATCAACAAAGTGCCCACCCAACGCGCGTGACGAAGTTGCCATTCGAATTTTACCAGCGAAAAAACGTGGTTGCAATCGCCCGCGAACTACTCGGAAAATTGCTGGTGACCAATTGGAATGGCGTGATCACTTCCGGCCGCATTGTGGAAACCGAGGCATATGCGGGCGTCATTGATCGCGCCTCGCACGCGTTCGGGGGAAGACGAACGGGAAGGAATGAGATCATGTATGGCGAAGGCGGTTTTGCTTATGTCTATCTCTGCTATGGCATCCACCATTTGTTCAACGTTGTGACGCACGTCGCCGGTGTTCCTCACGCCATACTCGTCCGGGCGATCGATCCGCTGGAAGGGATCGACGAAATGCTCAACCGCACCCGAAAGATGCATGCTGATCACACGTTGACACGCGGGCCCGGCAATGTATCAAAGGCGCTTGGCATCACCACCGCCCACACGGGCATACCGCTCACCGGCGATGATATCTTTCTTGCGGATGACGGCGGCAGGTTCAAACGGACAGAGATCGGAGTTTCTCCGCGGATCGGCGTGGACTATGCGGGAGCCGATGCCAGGCTTCCTTATCGGTTCTACATACGTGGAAATCCTTTTGTCAGCGGGCGGCCGCGTTAAAAAGGACGCACAACAAGATTCAGGCGCGCCCCGCAAATGCATCTTCCATCTGATTGCGGTCAAACTCCTTTTCGTTGTTGGCGATCCAGATCGTCGCAACACCATTTCCGATAAAATTGGTGATCGCGCGTGCTTCTGACATAAAGCGGTCAACGCCCAGGAGCAACGCCAGCCCCTCAACAGGGATCACCCTGATCGCTGTCAACGTTGATGCGAGCACCACGAAGCCGCTTCCGGTGACACCCGCAGCCCCTTTTGATGTGAGCATGAGGATACCGATGATGGTGAGGATCTGTCCCAGGCTTAAGTCAACATGAAAGGCTTGGGCAAGAAAGATCATGCACATCGAAAGATAGATGGTCGTGCCATCGAGGTTGAAAGAATACCCGGCCGGGATCACCAGGCCCACCACAGACTTTGAGCAACCCATTTTCCCGAGCTTCTGCATCACGGAAGGCAAAGCGGCTTCAGATGAAGACGTGCCGAGCACCACGAGCAACTCATCACGGATATAAGCGAGATATCTGAAAATGCTCACGCGGTAATGACGAAGGATCAGCCCGAGGATGCCGAGGATAAATATGATCATCGTGATGTACACAGTGAGCATCAGCCGGGCCAGCGGCACGAGGGTTGCAATGCCATACTTCCCGATGGTGTAGGCCATTCCCCCGAATGCACCGATCGGCGCGAAATACATGATGAAGCGAAGAATACGGAATACAACGTCAGCAATGGTTTTAAGGGCGTTCAACACACGTGCATGATGCCGTGAACCGTTGATGGCTATCCCCGCCACAAGCGCAACCAGCAACACCTGCAATGTTGAGTTATCCAGGAAGAATTGCCAGAAGCTGAAGGTTGTTGTTGTGTATTTTGAAATATCCCCCTTCGCCGATGCGGTTGCAATGCCCGCCCCCGGCCGGATCACGAGCGCTACAACAACGCCCGTGATGAGCGCAAATGTTGTCACGATCTCAAAGTATAATAAAGCCTTTGCGCCAACGCGGCCAACTTTCCTGAGGTCTCCCATGCTGATGATCCCGATGGTGATCGTTAAGAAAATGATCGGGTTGATCAGCATTTTCACCGCAGTGATAAATGTTCCGGCGAGGAATTCGCTGAACGTGGTTCCGATAGTGACTTCCTGGCCGAGGAACCTTGTCTTAACCGGTGAACTTAATACAGGATACAGCGCGAGGGATGGAAAAAAATACCCGACGACGACGGCCAGTGAGATCGCAATGAGTACCCAAAATGTGAGGTTCCTGAATAATCTTTTCATCAGCAGTCAATAAAAAAGGCGCAGATGTATTCTGCACCGCGCCAGTCGCCGATCATCACGATCAGAATTTTGGACAATTTAATTTTTTGGCGTTGGGGTCGGTTGGTTTTTTTATGTAAATGACAGAAAATTCAGCGCCACCGCGTGATTCGGAGCCGGGGCGAAGGCTGCTGACGTTGACGTCATAGGTTGCGCCAAATTGGAAATTGCCAAACTCCAGGCCTACATATGGAATAATGGCGTCGCCAAAACGGAACCAGCTTCCAAAGTAAACCGTGGTCGGATTTTCCTGCTCAGCATTCAGGTTGAGCGCGTAAGCGCCACCGAGTTCGGTATTGTGTGCTTTTGCCTGGATGCTGTGGATCGCGCTGAAGTGAAGAAAATTATACTGGCCAACCGGGATCTTCCCACCGCCCTGCAATGTCACGCGCGCATTGAGCAAAAAATAGGGATCGCCCTGGAAGCTTTCTTTCGGACGATTGATATGATACATGGAGGCGCCAAGATAGAAGTTATTATACCCGTTTGAGCTGCCGTTATACAGCACGCCCGCGTTCATATCAAAATAGGAAACGCTTACCTGCTTTCCGGAGAAGATCTCGCTTGTCGTACCGGTAAAGCCTGACGTCGTCAGCTGGTCTTCAAACGTGAGCTTGGTGACGTCGAGCCGCTTGCTGACAAAACCGCCCTGGAAGCCCGCCCCGATCTGGTTGTAACCATTTTCATCAAGGCTCTTATGATAAGCCACTGAAAGGGCCGCGGAGTTTGTCTTGAGAACGCCATCGCCTGCCTGGTCCGAGAAACCGAGTATGCCAACCCCAAACTGGTCGTATTCGGGTATCCGGTTCTTCAGGATCCCGGCATCGAAGGAGGCTGTATAGGTCGTAAAGGCATTATTGATTGTGGGCCATTGATTTCTGTAGTTCCCCGCGATGCGGTAAAGGCCATCGAACTTGCCGGTGAGGGCAGGGTTCAGGGTCAGGGGAGAGGAAAAAAACTGCGAGAAATTCGGATCCTGGGCGCTGATCTGACTCAGCAGTCCAACGCATACGGTTACGGTTAACAGCAGTTTTTTCATTACAGAAATGTAAGGGGAATGAAAAATACAAAAATTTGCCAGAAGTCCTGCAATAATATCGCGAAAGAATGGAGGAAAGTTGCTCAGTTTCAACCACCCGTGACGGATGGTAAGAACACGGCGGGAAACCGCTTTACATCTGGAGCTTTGTGCCGTAAGCGAGGTCACCGGCGTCGCCGAGACCAGGCACGATATACCCTTTGGCGGTCAGTTCATCATCGATATCTCCACACCAGACGGTGACACCCGGCTCGTCACGCCTGACATATTCTATGCCCACAGTACAGGCGATAGCGGTGACAACATGGATTTCACGTGGCTGCCCTATATCCTTTAAAAACTGGATCGTCTTGACAAGCGAAGACCCTGTCGCAAGCATGGGATCTGAAATGATCAATATGCGGTCATCGATCTCCGGACAGGAGAGATAATCGAGGCTGATCTCGAAGGTGCCGTCTTTGCGGTGTTTGCGATAAGCAGAAATGAAGGCATTGTCGGCTTTGTCAAAAAAATTGAGCAATCCCTGGTGAAGCGGTAATCCGGCGCGGAGGATCGTAGCAAGTACGGGCTGGTCCTTCAGGATCTTTGATTCCGCGATACCAAGAGGAGTTTGCGTGTCGCGCGTTTCAAATGGCAGGCGTTTGCTGATCTCATACGCCATCACTTCGCCGATCCTTTCAAGGTTACGCCGGAAGCGCATGCGGTCTGCCTGCACATCAACGTTTCGCAATTCTGCGACCCAGTTTGTGACAAGGCTGTGTTGATCGCTCAGGTTGATAACCATCGATTGGGTTTTGGTTCCAGTGGTTTGCTGTCTGACTTGTTCCGTGTCGATCATGCCCCGCGTACCACTATTGTACTCCATATCCGGATTCACCCTATTTTTGACAAATCTAAATTTAAAAAGATAAATGCAAAATGATTTACCGGGTCATTGGCGTCATGAGCGGCAGCTCGGTGGACGGCCTCGATATTGCTTTCACAGAATTTGACGAGCAAGCCGGTAAGTGGCATTTTCAAATCAGGCAGGCCGACTGTATTCCCTACTCGCCGGAATGGCAACGGAGACTCGAAAGCGCACATCAATTGAACGCGCGTGATTATTGTTTGCTTCATGCCGATTTTGGTCATTTGACCGGTCGCATGATCAATGAATTCATATCATCCAACAATCTGCAGTTCCAGGTCGCGCTGATCGCTTCGCATGGTCACACGGTCTTTCACTCGCCGGCCGAACAAATGACGGCGCAGATCGGCGATGGCGCTGCGATAGCCGCTGAGACCAGGTTGCCGGTCATCTCCGATCTCCGCGCCCTGGATGTCGCTTTTGGGGGACAGGGTGCGCCCATTGTACCCATTGGTGAAAAATATTTGCTCGGGGAGTACCAATACTTTTTGAACCTCGGTGGCATTGCGAATCTTTCCTGTGCAGTCGATGGGTTGATCGCGTTTGATGTTTGCCCCGCTAACCGCGTGTTGAACATGCTTGCCAAACACAAAGGCGAAGCATTTGACCGTGACGGCGCGCTTGCCGCACAGGGACGGGTGAATGACGGCTTGCTGAACGCGCTCGATGAACTTGGCTATTACAGGCTCGGTCATCCCAAATCTTTGCCCAACGAATTTGGGACGGAAACAGTGTATCCGATTCTTGCGAGGGAAGAAGGCAATATCAACGACGCTCTCGCCACATACGTTGAGCACATCGCCCGCCAGGTGAAAAATGCCCTGGTCAGGACCGGTGCTGTGCCGGGAAAATTGCTGGTCACGGGCGGCGGTGCCTTCAATTCATTCCTTGTTTACAGGCTATCGGAGGCACTGCGGCCGCACGGGGTTGAGATCGTGATCCCCGAACCAAACCTGGTGAATTACAAAGAGGCCATGATCATGGGTTTCATGGGAGTTCTGAGATGGAGACAGGAAGACAACGTGCTCGCATCGGTCACCGGTGCCATAAAGAACAGCATCAACGGCGCTTTATGGACCGGTCAGGATGCCTGACTCTTCTACAGACCGAGAACTGATCTCAGTTTGATGTAGCCGCTGCGGCTGACCGGAACTTTTGCGCCTGACCGAAGGATCGCAACATGATTGTCCTTTTCATACGGATCGATCCGTGTGATCTGCTGAACATTCACAATGTATGACCGGTGACTGCGTACGAACTGCTGTCCGTCGAGGCTCTTTTCGAAATGGCTCATCGTTTTATTTTTCAAAAAGCTTCCTTCCTGCGTATGCACTTTCACATAGTCATCCGCCGCTTCGAGATAGAAAACATCCTGGGTCGGTATGATCTTGATCTTACTGCCCGTTTTTACCACGATCCGCTGGCTTTGTGACGGAGAAAACGAAACATCTTCCAGCAGTTGACTTGTTGCGTTCTGTGTACCTGCCGATTGCTCTTTCCATTTCCGGATCGCGGTATCAAATCTTTCGCGACTGAACGGTTTCAGCAGGTAGTCTACGGCGTGGGCTTCGAAAGCCCTGATCGCGTATTCGTCAAAGGCGGTGGTGAAAATGACAGCCGGTGGTTCGTCGAGCAATTCAAGCATTTCAAAACCGTTGATCTTCGGCATCTGGATGTCGAGGAAGATGAGATCGGGCTGAAATTGCTGAATGGCTTTCACTCCTTCAAATCCATCATTGCACTCTGCCACAATTTCCATGTCAGCATGCGGATGCAGGTACTCTTTGACCATGCTCCTAGCCAGCGGCTCATCGTCGATGATAATTATTTTATTCATTGCGTGGGATTCTGATAGACACTTTGAAAATATCCTGTTGTTTATTGACCTGCACGAGGTCATTTCGGGCAAAAAGAAGATCGAGGCGTCGCCTCACCGCATTCAATCCAAACCCGGTTCCGGTCGGCATTTGCGAATCCGGCTCGAACGGGTTGCTGACCTCGATCGAGAGATACTGGTCAGTGATCGAAGCCGTCAGCGAGATGGTCACTTCGCCCGTGGTCCCGTAAAGGCCGAATTTGATAGCATTCTCCATCAACGGTTGCAGCAGTAGCGACGGGATCTTCCATGAGAGTGTATTGTCACTCACGTTCAGGTCTGTTCTCAGGCGATAGCCAAACCGCACTTTCTCGATCTCGAGATACAACCGCAGGTAGTCCAGCTCTTCGGAAAAGGTGATAAACAGGTTGTCTTCTTTTCGCATCGTGCCTCTTAGGAAGTCAGACAACTGTTGCACCATTTTGCGGGCCTCATCCGGCCGGCTGCCGATCAGCGCGTTGATACTGTTTAGGCTATTGAACAGAAAATGTGGTTGCAATTGTTGCCGCAATTTGAACAGTTCGGCTTCTCGGGCAAGTTTTTCAGCGGCGGTTTTTCGCCCCTCTACCTGTTTTTGCTCTTCCGAATTATACCACGTCACGCTGATGAGCGCTATGCATCCGAGGACAAGCAGACCGACGCTTGCGCGTACCGGCATAGAGGGCTTCAGCAAACCATGGTATTCAGGAAAGTTGCCGGCAGTGTGAGGCAACAGCCAATGGATGATCCCAAGCCAGATTCCCATCAGGCAAAGACACCAGGTAAAGATGTTCAGGTATCTCTCCCGTTTTGGCGTGTAAAAACGGAGCGTGTTCATGATCAGCAGGGAAAAAAGCAACAGCGATACAACGCTGATGGACGCATCGAGCAGCGCCGGCTGCCAGGGCAAAAACCATTTCAGCACCACGAAGAAATCGCCAAATGCGATGACCCAGCTGATGCCAAAAATGATCTGAAAACGTCTTTGAGATAACGGGGAGGAGGCCATGGAAGCTTAAGCAGTTGCGGGTTGATTCACGCGAGCTCCAGGATCTCTCTCGTGGGTGAACACAAAATGTTTTCAGCTTTCTGGTTCACGATATCTACATACGCATCGCCGTTGTCACGTTCTTCGATCCTTGAATAAAGTTCAGCGCCGTCGATCAGTTCACTGATGCGATAGACCTCGCTGACATTAATAAATTGCCATTGCACCAGTTGCCTGCGGTCATTGTGAAACGTTTCGCTCTCCCTTCGGCCTGTTTCGCAGCCTTTCCGATATGCTTCCCCGGTCGAGGTTGCCGACAAGAGCCGCAGTTGCTCATCAAACTGCGGTGTGTGTGTGCCATCCCCGCAGACGATCCTGAACACAAGTTTTGCCAGATACCAGTTCATGGAATAAGATTGTTTGGTTTTGGTGATAAGGTTGGTTAATAGCTTCTGATCTCTATGCCTCCGAATATAGACGTACCATCTATGATCAATATTTTGTTTGGGTCGTAACTCGCATGCTGCACCGCTCTCTTGTCTTCGACGCCCCCGAATATGGCCGCCATTTGCGGCTTCACAAGCCAGTTTGAAGGAACGATGAGCTTTGTGCCGCCGAAGATCTGTGTCAGGTCGATGGTTGCCGTTCCGTTGATATCGGCCTGGCTGAGATCGATCTCGCTGCCTCCCATGATGTTCGTGATGTCGCCGCCTTTGAAATTTTTAGAAAAGATATTTTTCTTGATACCTCCGAAAACAGAGGTGCTGTCAATAAAATCTTCGCCGACGGAGCCCGTGGTCCCCGTCTGTGCAGCGGTGGGGCCTGTTTCAGCTGGCTGGACGTCGGCGTACTCCTGCCAGTGCCTTCTCTTTGGCCTGGCGATGAAAAAGAGTCCGAGGACGATGAGCCCCGCGGGCCACAGATACTGGCGGATCATCAGTTGGGGGAAATTGTCTTTTATAAGGAATACGCTTCCGACGACAAGAAGAATGAACCACCCGGCACCGCGGAAACCATGTCTTAAACCGAGAAACACGCCGAGCAGGATGAGCAACATGGGCCAGGTCAACACCCAGTCCGGTGTGCCTGAGAACGCGGCCTTGGCAAGTGCCGCCGCGCCAATCACCAGCAGAAAGAGCCCGGTCCACACATGACCACCGCCCCGGTCGGACCCATAGCTGGTGATCATGCCATGCCCTCCGCCAGGATGATCACGTCTCCAGTTCCTCCGTTCCTCACGCCAGCGACGGCGTTGTTCACGCCAGTTGTCGCTATCCCGGCTCTTATCAAATTCCATAGTGCTTGTTTTCTTTCAAAAGTACAACCGGAACAGGAGGCCGGACAAGCGTTTGCAGGCTTTGGTACAGGTAATGTCGGTGAACTGCAGAAAACGGGGGGCGAATGGAGCGTGGAACCCAGGATGGAACGGATGGTGACTTGCTAAGAAAGTGATGCAGCCCAATCAACGTTCACTTCATTCCCACTGCCTTTTGTACAGGTAAACAGGAACGGTGTGATCACCGGGACATGGGTGTAAGAGAAATCTTCCATGTCATCGCTCATAAAGATCACTTCCACGTTGACGGTTGTATATGTTTCCGTTGAATTGTGGCCAATCGTTTCCAAAACGCCCGGAACGATCGCTTCCGGTTCCACGGGCGGCGTTTTCATGTTCGCGAGCTGGCCTAAGAGCAGCTCTGGCACATCCAGCTTACTGAATACTGTGGTGATATATGAAGTAGAATTTTCCATGACTGAATTTTTAGATTCTTACTGAGTATCGCTTTCGTTCCCGATACTGTTTCTATACTCAATAAGACATCCAATTTGCAGCTAAGGTTACTGGTACATTGTTAAAATGCAAAACTGTGCCAAACCGTTACCGGGCGGTGAGCGGCCAATATTCCGCGTTCGTTTTCAGCAAACAAGAAGTCCTTTCAGCCGTCACATCAACCTGAAACGCTCGCCGTCAAACAAGCCGAGGTCACTAAGTTTGAGGTAAGGAATCACCAGCAGCGCCATGAAGGAAAGTGTCATGAAAGGCGCAGACAACGGGCTCCCGGCGGCTTTTGCCAGCTGGTCAAGCGCCGAGTATTTTTTTGCGACCTCGTAGCCGTCCAGGTCACTCATCAGGCCGGCCACTGGCAATGGGAGAACCTCGTGATGCTCATCATTGACGAAGGAGATACCGCCACGCGTATCGATGACGAGATTGATGGCGTCTGCGAGATGCGCGTCATCTGTTCCCACGGCGACGATGTTATGACTGTCGTGGGCAACCGAGGAAGCAATGGCGCCTGACCGCAGACCAAAATTCCGGATCAGCGCTTTTGCAACCGGTGCCTCACGATAGCGGTTGACGACCACGATCTTTAAAAGATCCCGTGACGGGTCCGGAACGATTTCACCGTTAACAACAGAAGGAGAGATAACCCGTTTATTTGTGATCAGCTGTCCGTCGAGCGCTTCGATGACAGCTATCGAAGATTGGTCATCATACGCCATCCGCAGGTCGGCCGGCGTTTTGGGGTTGCAATGAAACCGGTTAATTGGCGGAACCGTGTGGGATGTAATAAATGATTTTCCCTTTTCAGCCACAAGACGGCCATCGACATATGTTTGTCTCACGTTGAATTCCGCAAGATCATCCACAATAATAAAATCTGCCGGGTCACCGGTTCTCAACTGGCCGGTCTTCATACCATAGTGTTCGACAGGATTCAGACACGCGGCCCTCAGAATATTAAAAATGTCTAATCCTTTCCGGACGGCACGGGCACAGATGCGATTGATGTGGCCGTCAACAAGGCTGTCCGGATGCTTATCATCGCTGCACAGCATCACCCGGTCAGGGAATTCATCGATCAGGTCAGCCAGCGCTTCGAAGTTTTTTGCGGCACTGCCTTCCCTGATAATGATCTTCATACCTGCGCCGAGTTTGTCCAGCGCTTCATCTTTTGTGAAGCATTCGTGATCGGTGCTGATGCCGGCTGAGATATATTTTCGGGCGGCTGCACCACGCAACCCGGGAGCATGGCCATCGACCGGCTTTGAACATTCCCGGGCATACCGGATCTTTTTCAGCACTTCGGCGTCACCATTCAACACCCCTGGAAAATTCATCATTTCACTGAGGTAAAAGATATCCGGATCCTTGAGGAGCGCATGAACCGCTTCCGCGTCCAGCGCATCGCCTGCCGTTTCGAAGCTGGTTGCGGGAACGCAACTCGGCGCTCCAAAATGAAATTTGAAAGGGACCGTCTTGCCATTAGCGATCATGAACCGCACCCCTTCCACCCCGCAAACATTCGCGATCTCGTGCGGATCGCTCACCGTACCCACGGTACCATGCGCCACGGCGAGCCGTGCAAACGACGAGGGGATCAGCATGGAACTTTCAATATGCACATGCGCATCGATAAAGCCGGGTAAGATGAAACCGGCATCCTCCGGCAGGCTGGAAAGCGGGTGTATCGCTGAGATCTTACCATGGTCGATCACCACCTCAGCGGGGAAAATGCGGCGTTCCCGTAAGTCTATAAACCGCCCAGTGACTGAGAAGGACGACATGCAGCCGGTGTTTTGATCATAAAAATAGTTCGAAATTGATCCTGCCTTTCCATTTTAGAGGATATTGCCTAAATTGACAATTACTTGCATTGCGAAACCATGAATTGCATCATTGTCGACGACAACCCAATGGCACGCATGGCCATGAAGAAACTCGTGGAACAAGTGAAAGACCTTTCACTCGTGGCAGAGTGTGGCAATGCGATGGAGGCTTACAACTTTGTCAGGAAAAAGCCCGTTGATCTCTTGTTGCTCGATATCGAAATGCCGGGAATGACCGGCATCGAATTGACAAGGAACCTCGGTAAAAGCAGCCCGTTTATCATCTTCACAACAGCCAAGACGGACTATGCAGTTGACGCGTTCGAACTGAATGTCGTTGATTACCTGGTCAAGCCGATCGAGCCGGCAAGATTTCTAAAAACCATCGAACGCGTGAAAGAAGCCGTTGACAGTAAGCGGGAAGAGGTGGAAGTAAAGGACCGGGAATTCGTTTTTGTGAAGGACAACGGCGTATTGAAAAAGGTGGGCGCAGACGATATCCTGTATCTCGAAGCGATGGGGGACTACGTAAAGATCTTTACATCACATAAATTCCATATCGTTCATGCGACCCTGAAGTCGATCGAGGACAAGCTTTCAACTTCCCGTTTCATGAGGGTCCACCGCAGTTATATCGTTGCCCTCAACAAGATCGATTTTATTGAAGAAGGAGTGATCAATATACACGGCACGGCGATACCCGTGGCCGATGCTTACAAATCAGCCCTCACAAACCGCCTCAACCTGCTTTGACCGCCGACAAAAATCAGGCATTCAACGACGATTCCGCGACCGCCGCCTAAATCCTGCAGAGGCTGCGTCACTGCCCGATAAATTTGGGTGGGGTGCTGTCTTTGGCGGCTCGTATTCCCCTGCAAAATGAAAATGAGGTACCTGTTTATTTTCCTGGTGTGCATCCTGGTGCTGGCAAGCAGCGAATACCTCTTTCTCTCCGAGCTTGGAAACCACCAGCGTTTCATGGTGCTTTTTGTCACATCCATCATTGCGATCGGCTCGATCGTCGCGATTTTTATTGCTTACCGGCAACTCCGGAAGGACGCGTGAGCACTCTTCGGTTGTTTTTCTTAATTTACGGTTGATCAACCCTCCATGAATGTTCACGCAACGGTTTAAATACCTGATGCTGGTGATTTTCCTGCTCAGCATTATCCTCATCGTTTATCTCCAGTATAATTCCGGGAAAAGCATCAAAAATCTGATCACGGATAATGAAGTTCTCCTCAAGGAGTTGCAGATCAAGAGCAAGTTGCAGAAGCTGCAAACGGACATCATCTTTTCCGAAAGCGCGCTCCGGGATCTCATCACAACTAATGACGAACAGCACGTTCGCGATCTCAACGCGGACTATGGTGTCATTTTGGGGGAAATGGCCGACGTAGACAGCTCCATACGGGGCACCGGCGACAATCAGTTGCTGAACCAGCTCCGGGTCCTGACAAACGAAAAGGTGGACAACGGCCGGCAGGTCATGGATATACTCTATGCGAGAGGGGCGGATTCGGCCCTTAGCTTTATCCGGTCACTCCGCGGGCGCATCATTCGCGACAGTATCATTCAGACCATCAGGTATATAAACAACGGCCGGCAGACTGCGCTGAGCAACATTTCAGCGTCGGTCAGCACGAATAGCGTCAAGGCAAGATCCCTGGGCATTATCCTCGCGATCGTGGCATCGCTTGCATCGATCGCAGCCTTCTGGTATCTCGTTGACCAGGGACAGCGTCAGCAAAAACTTATACGAACGCTGGATACTTCGGAGAAAAAATTAAAGGAGGCTTCGAAAATACAGGAACAGTTTGTGGCGAATATGAGCCATGAGATCCGGACACCGATGAATGCGGTCCTGGGTTTCGCCGGTCTTCTGCAAAAGACCGCGCTGGACAAAAATCAGCAGGAATATGTGCGTTCGATCCGGTCATCGGCTGAAAACCTGCTTACGATCATCAATGATATCCTCGACCTGTCCCGCATCGAATCGGGCATGATGCACATTGAGAAGCTTCCGTTCAATGTTCGTGAACTCGTTGATTCCATCAGAACGATGATGAATGTAAAGGCCTCAAACCTGCATCTGAAACTGCACGCGGAGGTGGATGACGCGGTACCCGGCCTCCTCAAAGGCGATGCGGTCCGGCTCACGCAGATACTCATCAACCTGATCAGCAACGCCCTCAAGTTTACACATGAAGGCGGCGTGACTGTAAAAGTGACCCAGGTTGCCAGGTTTGAAGACAACGTCCGGCTTTCTTTCACCATCACGGACACCGGCATCGGCATTGATCCGCTTAAACAAAAAACAATCTTTGAGAGATTTCACCAGGCACAGCCCGAAGCAACGCGCAGGTATGGCGGCACCGGTCTTGGGCTCTCGATCGTCAAGCAGCTCGTTGAAATTCAAAACGGCACCATAAGCGTGGCGAGCCAGCCAGGAAAAGGATCGGAATTCACTGTGCTGCTGCCTTACCAGCTGGCGACTGATGCTGAAGTAACCACTGCAACGGCCTCAAAGGTGATCGTCGATCCCGGGATCGAGAATGCCAATATCCTCGTCGCAGAAGACAATCCGATGAACCAAAAACTCATCAGGTTCCTGTTAGAACAATGGGGCGTTCATTTTGACATTGTTCCAACCGGGGCAGCTGCAGTTGATGCCCTCCGCGAAAATCCGGGTAATTACCAGCTGCTTTTGATGGACATTCAAATGCCCGAGCTTGATGGCTACGGTGCGACCGAAAAGATCCGCAACGATCTGCATTTGAACATTCCGATCATTGCCATGACCGCCCACGCGCTGACGGGCGAAAAAGAGAAATGTCTTGGCGCCGGGATGGATGATTACATATCAAAACCTCTCAACGAAGAACAACTGTACAAACTGATCGTCCGGTATGCAAACAAAGGGATCGAGGCGAGGATACCCCGCCCGGGAATGATCAATATGGCTTACCTGCAATCCATATCCGGGGGAGACCGGTCGTTCGAAAAAAATATGATCCAGACATTTTCAAAGCAGCTTCCTGCTGAGCTTGAAGAGCTGGACTCGGCCATCCGGGCTGCCGATTTCCGCGGCATCTCGAGGGTCGCGCACCACATGAAGTCAACGGTTGGATATATGGGCCTGGAGGAGGTGGGATCGCAGCTGGAAAAGATCGAACAGGCCGCAGGTCAACAGCAGAACCTCGCGGAGATCAGCAACAATTTTGGAGTTGTCAGGGCAGCCTGTCAACAGGTAATGGAAGAAGTGCGAACAATGGTTTCCTAGTGTTAGATATTTACTAATTTACCCGGTTCAATGGGAAGGTGGAATCCTCTTTGGTAATTTTGCGGATTCTATGGATGGCCGGAAACAGATTTTTCAGACTTCTTCCCGTCTTCGCTGGAAGACATTCCAGTGGTTCAGCAGACTGGCGTTATTCTTCCTCATCATACTCATTCCTGTCGTCTGGATCGCATGGAGGACCGACATCAAGCCGCAGTTACCGCTCTTTGCCCAGTCTCACCGCAAGATCACCGAAACGATCCCAAAGCCTTTTACAAAAAAGGAAGCGCATAGGTACAAAGGCATTGCCGACTTTTTGAAAGCAAGACAGCGCAACGCTTCGATCATTGCAGCTGAAAAAAAGCGGGAGGCCCTGAAAAAAAATCACAGCACGGAAAAGATACGCGCGGCGTTCTATGTGGACTGGGACCCCCAGGCCAGCTTTTCATTACAAACGCATATCAACGATCTCAACACGATCATACCGGAATGGTTTTTCATCGACTCCTCGACAGGGCGCGTAAAGACACCAGTGGATACAACCGGCCTTGCACTGATGAAGCAACACAATATCCGGGTGCTCCCGATCCTCTCCAATGTTGATGCGAGCCACACCGGTACATTCAGCGGAAGTTTGCTGGATGCAGTGCTGAGAGATCCTGGAAAGAAACAGGCGTTGATCAATGACCTGTATGGATATATGCAGAAGTATGGCTTGCAGGGAATCAATATCGATTTTGAAGAATTGAAAGAATCCAGTATTGAGCCCATGCAGCTGTTCCTGAAAGATCTTTACAATAAATTCCATCCTTCCGGTTATCTCATCACGCAGGATATCCTGCCCAGTGATGAGGACTATAATGTAAAGGAACTGGCGAAGTACGATGATTACATTTTCCTGATGGCATATGACCAGCACTGGGGAGAAAGCGTTCCGGGTCCGGTTAGCGATCAGAAATGGATCGAAAAGGAAACCGATGAAGTTGCGCGAAAGATCCCTGCCTCAAAGCTCGTTCTTGCGATCGCGGGATTTGGTTATGACTGGGCGGAGGGAGAAGAAGGCGAAAGCGTGACTTACCAGCACGCGCTTTCCACGGCAAGGATCTACAATGCGCCTATTCACTTTGACAATGACTCATACAACTGTTCTTTTTCTTATACTGATTCTGACAGCACCGATCATAAAGTGTATTTCGTGGATGCCGGCGGCAACTTCAACACGATTCGGTTTGCCGATCAATATGGAACGGCAGGCGTTGCTTTATGGAGACTCGGATCGGAAGATGAAAGGATCTGGGATTTTTATAACCGCGATCTCGGTAACGAAGCGCTTGCGGCCCATCCTTTCAACTTCAATACGCTCGCGACGCTTGACATGATCACGGAGAAGCCTGACTATATCGGCGATGGTGAAGTGCTGGACGTCATCGCCAATCCGCAGAAAGGGATCATCGATATCGAAACCGATTCGACCGATAACCTGGTGAGCGAAGAAAATTACCGGCAGCTGCCGACGCGTTATGTCATCCGTCGCTTCGGAACAGCGCTGAAGCCTGACAGCACCGTTAGAAAAATTACGACGACCTATAAAAGCCATGGGAAACTGGTCACCAAAGATTCGCTTGTCAGCGAACCACACGAAACAAAAAGGGTAGTGCTGACATTTGATGACGGGCCGGATCCTGAATATACCCCGCGGATCCTGAACATACTCGAGGCGGAAAACGTACCGGCGGCTTTTTTTGTGGTCGGCATCAATGCGGAGAATCATTTGCCGCTGCTCAAACGCATTTACAAAGACGGGTTTGAGATCGGCAATCATTCTTTCACGCATCCAAATATGGCCACCGTCAGCGATGAACGCGCCGGCGCCGAGATGGAAGCGACGAGACTCCTGATCGAAACGGCGACCGGCCGAAGCACCATCCTGTTCCGTGCGCCTTATAATGCAGATGCAGAGCCGACGAAGCTTGAAGAACTCAAACCGGTCGAACGGGGTAAGCGGGATGGTTACTTTACTGTGGGTGAAGCGATCGATCCCGACGACTGGGATCTCAGGAACGGTTTAAATGCAGACTCGATCGTGAACCGCGTTGTCCGGCTTTACGAAGATCAGCAGGGCACGAAAGGGATCATTCTTTTGCACGATGCGGGTGGTAACCGCGAAGCAACAGTGGAGGCGCTTCCCAGGATCATTCACTACTTCAAGTCAAAAGGCGTAAAGTTTGTAAGCGTCGGTGAGCTTCTGAATCTTCCCAAGGACGCGATCATGCCGAAAGTTCATGGTGACGTTGTAAAATTCAGCGGATGGGCAAGCGCTATTTTTTATTGGTCGGAGAAATTGCTTATCGGCGCGTTCTGGGTGGCAATCGTTCTTGGCCTCGCGCGTATTTTTTTGATGGGTGTTCTCGCAACGTTTCAATATTTCCGTTCAAAAAAGGAAACGCTGTTGCTTGCAGCCCTTCCTGCACGCAATGAAAAAGTCTCCATCATTGTCCCGGCATACAATGAACAGGTGAACGCTGTAAAAACGGTGGAGAATCTCCTCTTGCAGGATTATCACAATCTCGAGATCATATTTGTGGACGATGGTTCGTCCGACGAGACGTATGCAAAAATTTCCGCAGCGTTCGCAGGGGATAACCGAGTGAGCGTTTATACAAAACCGAATGGTGGAAAAGCATCAGCGTTGAATTTTGGCATTGAAAAGAGCACCGCTGAATATGTCATTTGTATCGATGCGGACACCCAATTGCATTCGGATGCGGTCAGGCGGCTGATGCAGCACTTCCATGAGCCACGCGTGGGTGCGGTGGCCGGTAACGTAAAGGTCGGCAACGAAAACACCGTGTTGACCACCTGGCAGTCGATCGAATACACAACGGCACAGAATTTTGACCGCCGCGCGTTTGATCTCATCAACTGCATTACGGTAGTCCCCGGCGCCATCGGCGGTTTCAGGAAAACAGCGATCGTCGCCGCGGGCGGCTTCACGACGGATACGCTCGCTGAAGATTGTGATCTTACGATCCGCATCCTCCGCAACGGTTATACGATCCGCAATTGCGCAGACGCGATCGCGGTCACGGAAGCTCCGGAAACGCTGAAGCAGTTTATGAAACAGCGATTCAGGTGGAACTATGGCATCATGCAAAGCTTTTGGAAAAATCGGGACGCCTGTTTCAATCCCACTTATGGTTCACTTGGTCTTGTCGCGCTCCCCAACATTCTCCTGTTCCAGGTATTGACACCCATCTTTGCGCCCATCGCGGATCTCCTGTTTATTCTCAGCCTCATTTGGAATCGCGATGATCCTGCGAGCCAGCACCAGGTCCTGCTTTTTTATGCGCTTTTCCTGTTTGTGGACGTGGCGGTATCGCTTGTTGCATTCTTTTTTGAAAGGGAACGGCCACTCAAGCTGTTGTGGCTGTTACCGCAACGATTTGTTTACCGTCAATTGATGTATATCGTTCTTTTCCGGTCTATCCGCAAGGCGATCAAAGGAGAAACACAGGGCTGGGGAGTTTTGAAGCGTACCGGCAATGTCAGGATGCTTCGCAAGAAGCCCCTCATCGATCAACGTTGATTTCAACGCCATTTTTAGCCGATTGGGCGATTTTTCATTGCGATAGCCTCTTCAGCATATTACTTTTGAATCCTCAATCGATTTGAAAATTTAGTTTTTTCCAATAAAGATTTTGGTTTCGTATGGTTAAGGGTGTGCCCTGCTAGTCTTGGCGGGGCCTTTTTTTCACCTGCGAAAGAACGCATTTGACTTTTGTCAAGCTCCGTAGAAAGGTCGCAACCAGGCTAACTAACTGACTGAACGGGTGCCCGTGAAAGAATCACTGATTTGCTATAACAACCTCACACAATGTCCCAACCCTGCCTTTGGCGGGGTTTTTTTATTCTGGATCGGCAAGAAGATCCGGACGACGGTCCCTCGTTCGGGCGATGGATTGTTCAAGACGCCAGGCCTCGATCTTTGCCGGGTCACCGCTTAACAGCACGGGCGGCACTTCCCATCCCCGGAAGGCGGCCGGTCGGGTATAGACAGGCGGGGCGAGCAGCTTATCCTGGAAGGAATCAAAAAGCGCCGACGTTTCGTCGTTTAGCACGCCCGGAATGAGGCGGCCGACCGCATCAGCCAGTACTGCGGCGGCCAGTTCTCCTCCGCTCAGCACGTAATCGCCGATGGATATTTCCCGGGTGACATAATGCTGGCGAATGCGTTCATCGATGCCTTTATAGTGCCCGCTGATCAGCAGGAGGTTCTCTTTCAGGGAAAGTTCATTGGCCGTGTGTTGTTCAAGACGTACACCGTCAGGTGTCAGGAAGATGATCTCATCATAGGGTCTCTCGCCGCGCAATTCATCGATCGCGCTCGCAAGCGGTTCGCACATGATCACCATTCCGGCGCCACCACCGTATTGATAGTCATCAACCTGTCCATAATCGTTTATCGCCCATTTGCGAAGGGGGTGCGTATGGATCTCGACTTTCCAGCACATTGGGATCCTAAGCTTAGAATTCCACGTGGACAAGTTGTCGCGG